>Ga0326597_10010921_pt1 | contig 12074 bp, 10 predicted proteins | sample RVTome_12_FD_203789 | JGI IMG/M metagenome (GOLD analysis project Ga0326597, IMG submission 203789) | Soil microbial communities from uranium-contaminated site in the Upper Colorado River Basin, Wyoming, United States - RVT100D185 | ecosystem: Environmental > Terrestrial > Soil > Contaminated >... | reverse complement strand
CCCGATCGTGGCCCCCGCTCTCGGCCAAGCCGTACTCAGCGTCGCGAGTTGGCGCGCCATCTTCGGGATCTACATGGCGATGGCCGTTGTCGTTGGCATCTGGTTCGGACTCCGGCAGGACGAGACATTGCCGGAGGAGCGGCGCATGCCGTTCACGCCGGCGCGGGTGATCGACGCTGTTCGCGAAGTAGTGAGAACCCGGTCGGCCCTCGGGTATACGCTCGCCGCTGGGTGTGTCTTCGGGGCGTTGCTTGGGTATCTAAATTCGGTGCAGCAGATCCTGCAGCAACAATACGGTCTGGGTAGCCGCTTTCCTCTGTATTTTGGCGCCCTGGCCGTTTCGGTAGGTGGCGCATCAATCCTGAACGCCGCACTCGTCATGCGGTACGGAATGCGACTACTGTCGATCTGGTCGATCTGGACCGTCTTGGCCATGTCGGTTGTCTTCCTGGGAATCGCGTCCGTGCTGGGCGGGCATCCGCCCTTGTGGGCGCTCATGTCCTACCTGATGGTGTCGTTCTTCGGCATCGGCCTGACATTCAGCAATCTGAACGCACTGGCGATGCATCCCTTGGGACACATCGCAGGCACGGGCGCCGCCGTCGTCGGCGCACTGTCCACGTTGCTCTCGATGGTGTTTGGCACGGCGATCGGCCAGGCCTATAACGGGACCGTGCTTCCGCTGGTCGCCGGCTTCGCCATCCTCAGCGCACTTGCACTCGTGGCTATGCGCTGGGCGGCTCGCGGGCATCGCATGACGCCTGCCAGCGGATCGGCACTGTCGCCTCGGCGGCTGTTTCGCATGAGTGTTGACACATTGAGTCGTCTGTCGGCAGAGACGACACGAGGGCCAGTCGGCCTATCCGCGGCCGAACTGGAGGCGTGCCCTGCCCTGGCGCACAGTGGCATCGCACCGGGGTTGTGGTAAGAATTCCTCCCACTTGCAGACCGTACCTTCGGCGATTGCGTCCTCCACGCACCGGGCCGACCGGCAAGGTCTTGGATGACCGAATGAGCTTCCGGTCGATGTCCCAGGGAATGTGCTCCCTCGTCGTGATCGGGGTCACTGCTGCCGCCTGTCTCGGATCGGGTGTGCAGCGAGCTGAGGCACAGCAACCGCTCCGAGTCGAGGGCGTGTATCCGCGGCAGCTCCCGATCGGGCAGAGTACCGTCATCAGTCTCGTCGTCACGACCGTCGAGGAACTTCAGCCGGAGATCGCCACGCCGCAGGGTGTGACGGTGTCGAGCGTCACGCGTGGCGACACCTTTCAGGGATCGCATACATGGTGGGCGATCGCTGTTGATGTGGGCAGGGATGCCGCGCCTGGCGATCGGACATTGACCCTGCGGTTTCCGGAAGAGCGCGCCCTTTCGACCGTGGTGACCATTCCCTCGCACGTGCCGAGCATCTCGGAGCTGCGTATTCTGGGTGCGCGCTCGAATCCAGCGGCGCTCGACCTTGAACTGGCGGCGAGCGACGGCTCCGGCGACCTTGGCGTGGCGCCGTATGTCTGGTTCACGGCGGCCTGCGGCGGCATGCCGCTGCCTGGAGTCGTCCGCGGCACCGTGGCCGGCACGCGCGAAACGGGCAGTGACATCCGCGCGAGCATTCCGCGCCCGGCGCCTGGGCGTGGCGCGCCCGGTGCGGCCACATGCGATTTACAGGTGCGCATCGCCGACTCCGCGGGGTTCGAGAGCAACACGCTGAGCGCAACCCTCGACTACTCTGCGTTCGGCCAGACCGCGTCACCAGAGACTCCACAGAGCGTCGTCCAGGCCGACAGCGGCGGCGACTGGGAAGAGATCGTCAGTCAGGAGGAACGCTTCACGGCCATCTTCCCCGGCCACCCCGCCATCCAGGAGACGACCTGGTTTTCGCAGTTCGGCGCGGTCCTGCCGGCGCGCGTCTACAGCATGAGCGAAGGCCCGCGCCGCTACTCCGTGACGGTCGTCGATTACAACCCGGTCGAGCGTCTGCTCGTGGAGCGATCGCGCTCGTGCCCGGAGGGGGCAAACACCTGTCAGGGCATCGCTGACTGGGGTGTCGGGTACTGGAAGACCGACATTCGCGGCGCGCTCCTGTACGTGATTCGGAGCTTTCTGGAACGCGATGCCGAGGTGACGACCCTGAACTGGAACGGCATCGCCCTGGTTCAGGGCGTGGAAATGCGGCTCACGAGCAACGCCGACCAGTCGCGCACTTTCGCGTCGATCTACATGCACGAGAACCGGCTCCTCATCGTCGAGGCGAGGGTGCCGCACGGCGCCGCACCGCCGGTGGCCTTCAACGAGTCGATCAACTGGCTCGACGAACAGGGGCAACCGGTTCGGTACCAGGCGACCTACGTCAACATCCCGGACGTGCCGAAACCCCTGCCGCGCGGCAGGTGACAGCCTGGATCCGCGCGCCGCGAGTCAGCTCTATAATGGGCAGAGTCGTTGGCCCCGTCTCACCGGAGGACAGTTCAAGACATGCCACTTCCCATTTGGGTTCTCATTGTCGGCTTCTTCGTTGCGGCCTTGGGCTTTCCCGCAGACATATTGGCGCAGAGCGGTGCTCCAGGCGGTTGGCGGATTCCGAACTACAACCCACCGCCGATAACGGACGCGAATCGGAAACCGGCGCCGCCGCGGAGTCTTACCGGCACGTGGATCCCGTTCGGTCGGTTTGGAATAGCAACGCAGGCAGGCGGTGTGAGTTCGAAGCCGAACAACGGCCAGCCGGAAAATGAGCTCCCGTATACGCCCTTTGGTTTAGAGCTGTACAGGTCCCACAAGGCGCTCGAAGGGGTCGACGCGGTCCGTCCCGCCGAGGGCAACGATCCGAGGAATCTCTGCGAGCCGCTGGGCGTGCCGCGCCAGAACCATTACAACCTGAACGTCACGCAGTTTTTTCAGGACGAGTACAAGGTCGCGATTCTGTACCAGTACGACAACCGCTGGCGTGTCATCTGGACCGACGGTCGGGAGTTGCCCACGCTCGTGGATGGCGCCGTCGACGTGGGCGGCGAGATCCGAGAGCAGCGGTTCTTCGGCTACTCTGTTGGCCGGTGGGTGGACGACTACACGCTGGAAGCCCAGACGGTAGGCACGATGTCGGAAGACCGGGTGTGGCTCGATGCGACGGGCCGGCCGATCAGCGACCAGCTGCGCGTCACCGAGAGATTCCGGCGTGTGGACAATGACACCATGGAGTGGTCGGAGACGCTGGATGATCCGAAGGTCTACGCGAAACCGTGGGAGACCATGAGACTGACGATGCGATTGCACGATCCACGCACCGACATCATGGAGTACTACTGTTCGCCGGTTGAGCAGCAGAACTACAATACGTTCTTCGGCAACGAAGTGAGCGGTAAGTAGTTGGACATCGATTGTTCCGGAAGGGGAGAGCGCATGAGAAGTTGGCCCGTTGTCGTCTTCGCTGTGGTTGTCGGGCTGTTGATTCAAGCGCCGCTGTTCGCGCACCACGGCAGCGCGGCGTTTGACGTCGGGAAGGTCGTGGTCCTCGACGGCACGGTGACGGAGTGGATCTTTTCCAATCCGCATTGTCTACTGAGGATCGAGGTCACGGATGCGAATGGCGAGAAAGTGGTGTGGATTGCCGAGGCCCAGGCCCCGAATGTGATCTTCCCGGCCGGCTATCGCAAAAACTCTTTCACGTTCGGGGATCACGTGAAGGTGACGGTGGAACCAGCGAAGGAAAACCGGCGAATGGGGCGCATCCTCGAGACTGTGCTCGCGGACGGCACGATCCTGGGCCGCGCGTCAGCGGCGGGTGCCATACAACAGCCCTAATCCAGTTCTCAGGTTGCTTGGGTGCTCGGAGCCTCCTGAGAACGGCTCCAGATGAAAACAGATCTAGTTGCCTGCGCTCGGCAAGCCGGCCGCGGGGTTGCCGATCTGCCTGTTGTATTCCGCGTTCTCTGACGGCGCACATTCCATCTCACGAATATCGAACGTGGGCGACTGCAACCTCAACGACATGTTGAGGGCGGTCCAAGGCCTCGTATACATCTTCGGATCGTCAATGATGACGGTCGCCAGCAAGTGTTCGCGGTCCACACGTCGGTACCGTTCTTCCACGCGCAGCACGTCGCTGTGCGGACGGCCAGCCGCATCGATCCAGGTACGCTCATCGAATCCACCCGACTGGGCGACGAACGTGTAGTCATCCTCCCACTTGCCCACGGAGTATCCAAACCACCGTGGCTCGTCGAATTCCGTGGGGAGCTCCGTCACGTCCGTCCGGATGACGCGCCATTTCTTGGCGAAGAGATACATGATGACGACATTCTCCGGCGTCTGAATGATCCGGCTGGTTCTGAGATTCCACAGCACGAGGCGCGGGAACCCCACCGGATCGCAGCCGGTCCCGGTCTCGCCCCCTTTCACGGGATCATCGGTGAGCGCGGGTGTCACAGCGGTAACGCCGACTGACGGCTTCCGGGCCAGGAACGTGTTCCGCCCCAAAGGGGTGAAGGGTAATTCGTGTTCCGGCCGCCCGTCCGACGGCATCATCTGGGCGCCATTCGCCTGGATCCCGACATTCGGTCCATCGGCCGGCTCCCAAATCCCGGAAATATCGCGGCGCGGAGCGGGAGCTGGCGTCTCACCAACTCGGTCAAAGTCGTACACCGCGCCCGGTTGCCGCGCCTGCGCGTACGCCGGGGGTACGGACGACAAGACGGCGCCCAATGCGATCGCGGAAACAACGAATCGATTTACCATGCGAACACTCGCGCGCCCCTCAACGCGGCGCGGTACCCTCGAGGCCGGCGGCGGCTGGTTCAGCGAACTCCTTGGTGTACCTGGCGAATTCGCTCGGCGAGCACTCCATCTCCCTGATGTCGAAGGTGTCCTGCTGCAGCCGAAGCGGGAGCCGGTCGAGCGCCACCCATGGTTTCGAATAATAGACGGGGTCGTCGATCGTGATCGTCAGCTCGATATGTTTGAGGTCCCTGCGGAAGTAGCGTTCCTCGACCTTCGTCTCCCAGCTGTGTGGACGGCCGACGTTGTCGAGCCAAGTCCGCTCGTCCATGCCGACGCTCTCGGTGACGAAGGTGTAGTCGTCCTGCCATCGGCCCACGGTATAGCCCCAAAATCGCGGCTCGAGGAAGTCATCGACCACCGGGTTCGCGCGGCCGTCGGCCCAGATGTTTCGCCACTTCCTGTTGAACTGGTAGAGGATCAGTACCTGCTTTGGGGTTTGCAGGATCTGGACCGTCCGGTAGTTGTGCAGGTGGATGCGTGGAAACCCCTGTGGCTCGCACTGCGGCTGCGGGTCGTTCGACTGCGCCGACGGTACCAGCCGCGGGCCCCAGGCGGGCTTGTTCTGGAGCACCGCCTCCAGGCCGGCGGGCGTGAACGGCAGCTCGTGTTCCGGGCGGCCACTGTCCGGCATGTTCTTCGCGCCCCCAGCCTGGATCGCATCACCCGGGCCGCGGGCCGGCTCCCAGATGCCGGACAGGTCGCGCCGCGGCGCTGGCTCCGGCTTCTCATCGGGAAAATCGGAGTCGTATTCCGCGCCGGGCACGCGCGCTTGCTGAGTGAATGCCACGGCGGAGAACGAGATGGCGGCCGCCGCAGTCAGGCCGACGATCGCACGGCGATGCAACATGGTCGTTAATCCTCTGAACAGTATCGAGTCACTGCGCTGGGGCGCCTTCGCGGCGCGCTTAACCGCCGTCCGGCTCCTCAGCCCCGGGTCTTTAAGGATCGGCCGTCGGCGAAGGTAACGACCAGGAGGCGTCCCACCGGATTGCCGCCCTTCACCGGTTCGACCGTTACTGTGACCGGCTCACCGACCTTGAACGAGCGTCGGCTCCAGCCGCGGTTCACCATGTCCGGCGGGTTGCTGGTTTCTACGACCCAGTTCCGGACCGTACCGTCCGGATCCTTGACGTCGAACTTCAGGAAGCAGTGCGGGTTGGCCCAGACCCACTCCGTCACGCTGCCTTCCAGGACCACTTCCGTTCCTGTGTCGAAGGTCGCGGCGCCGTGGTGCGCGATCGCCGAGCCCGAGCCCGCCAGGACTCCCACTGCCGCGATGACTGCCGCGAGAGGGTGTTTCACGAGATGCCTCCTTACGAGTAGGTGTTTCTTTCTGGTTCCAACTGGGGACCGCCGTCGCAGACCGCTCGTTGATGGTCTTATAGTATACGAATGAGTCGCATGTCTCGAATGACGGTAATTCTCGCTGCGGGGTGGGTCTCGGTGCTCGGGAGTGCGCTGTCCGCAGGCCAGGCGGGCCCAACAGAGAAGCCGCTGATGGCGGAGGAGCTCTTCACGAACGTCCGGTTGCTCAGAGGTATTCCCGTAGACGAATTCATGGACACGATGGGCATGTTCGCCGCCGCGACCGGTCTGAATTGCACCGACTGCCACGTCGAAGAGAGTGGCGGCAGTTGGGCTCGGTACGCGGACGATAATCCGCTCAAAGAGCGGGCCCGAACGATGGTCGTGATGGTCAACACGCTCAATCGAACCCACTTCGAGGGGCGCCGCGTGGTGACCTGCTACTCGTGCCACAACGGTCGTCGGCGTCCTCAGGTGAATCCGAGCTTGGCCGCGCAGTATGCGGTCGACCCCATCATCGTTGACCCGTACGAAATTCTACAGTCGCCTCCTGGAGCGCCAACGGTCGACGCGGTCCTTGACAGATACATCCAGGCTGTCGGAGGTGCCGCGCGGCTAGCCGGCGTGACCAGTTTTACGGCTCAGGGCACCTACGGAGGTTTTGACGACTTCGCTGCGTACCCGCTGGAAATCTTTGCGAGCGCGCCCGGGCTGCGGACGACGATCCTCCATTCGCAGTATGGAGACCAGACCACGACCTACGATGGGCGCTCCGGTTGGATAGCGGCGCCGATGGCCGTCAAACCTCTGCCCGTGATGCAGCTGACAGGGGACAACCTTGAAGGGCTGGGCGTGGAGGCTGAACTGGCGTTTCCAGGACGGATCAAACAGGTTCTTGGAGAGTGGATCGTCGGCCCTTTTGCGGTGATTGCCGACCGCGACGTGCGAATGGTGCAGGGGCGGAAGCCGGGCGGGTCTCCCATCACTCTGTACTTCGACGAGGAGTCGGGCTTGCTGACTCGTCTGGTCCGGTATTCCGACTCGCCGGTTGGTCGCGTGCCGACGCAGATCGATTACGAAGACTACCGCGATGTGTCAGGAATCCAGATGCCCTTCAAGTGGACCTCCACGTGGACGGATGGACGAACAGTGTTCGAGCTGAGTTCGGTGCAACCGAACGCGAGGATTGACCTGGCGAGATTCGCGAAGCCGATGCCACCGACGTAAGCGGCCGTTCGCTGAGATGGCCCCCACCACCGGCACGCGCCTCGTACTCCGCGGAAGGGCCGCATGAGAGGCGCCGCGCTGTCCCTGATGGTCCTGTGCCTTTCGGTCGTACCCGTTTCGGCGCAGACCGTCACCGGCAATGAGGCGGCATTTGTCGAGGTGGCGGACAACGTCTATGCCTTCGTTGGCAGACGGAACGACGCCAATGCGCTCGTGGTGGTGACCACAGCGGGCGTGGTGCTGGTCGATACCGGGAACAATCCACCCGAGACGCGCACGCTGCGACGTTTCATCCAGTCGGTCACGACGCAGCCGGTGCGCTACGTCGTCATCAGCCAGAACCACGGTGACCATTCGGGCGGCACGCCGCTGTTCGCGCCGCCCGCGACCGTCGTCGTGCACGATAAGGTCGCCTCGAACTGGCGTGCCTGGAGGCCGCATCAAATCCGTTCGTGGCGCAAGCGTTTTCCCGAGCGGACGGATGCGCTCGAAAATGCTGTGCCGGGCGACGATGTGGTGAGTTTTGCCGAGCGCATGACATTGACGCTCGGTGGAACGGCCATCGAGTTGATCTACGTTGAGGACGCGCACAATCCCGGTGATCTTGCCGTCTGGCTGCCGGAAAGCGGCGTGCTGCATGCCGGTTTCGTGGGCTACATCGGCCGGCATCCCGACATCCGCCCCGACTATAGCCACGGCACGATCGCAGGAATGCTCGGCCAGCTCGACCTGCTCAGAGCGCTGACGCCGAAAGTGGTGGTCCCCGCCCATGGCCCGCTCGGCGACGCTTCGGCCCTGCAGACCCTGACCGACTATCTGCTGCAGGCGCGGAGCAAGGTACGCACGATGCTGCAGGACGGGGTCCCGCTCGATGCCGTCATCCAACGATTCCACATGAACGAATTCGATGGGTGGGACCGGAAGGAACACTTTCCTTGGATCGCAGAGACGCTGTATCGAGAACTTCAGGGACAGGGGCCGCAGATCGTACCGTTTGCGGAGCAACGCATCGAAGGCACGATCCTACAGGCCGAGGAAGACGGGCGGCGCCTGGTCGTCAAACCGGAAACTGGGGGAGAGGTTCGATTGCGGATCACCTCGGACACCGACATCGAAGGCGTGGCGGATCGCTCGCGATTGAGTGAGGGGATGACTGTGTCGGCACTGTACGTCGTACCGCAAGGCGCCAATGCGGTGCTTGGATTCGATGTCTGGGAACTGATTGTCAAGCCGTGAACACCGCGGCGCGGGGGCTGAGGCCCCGCGCTACGGTGCCGCGACCATCGATCGCGCGCTCTCTACCAGACCCTCGGCCAGGGCTTGCCCACGAGGAACGCGGGGTTGGCGCCCTCGCGCGGCGCGTACTTCTGGACGCGGCCGGTTCTGACCTCTGAGGTGTAGAGATTGCCTTCCATGTCCGTGTGGAAGCCGTGCACGCCCCACATGCAGCCCTGGCACGTGCCGAACGTTCCCCACGAATAGAGGAAGTTCCCGTTGGCATCGTAGCCGAGGAGCTTGCTCCCTCCCTGATCGGCTGCCCAGAGCACGCCGTCCGCGCCCATGTAAATATCGTGGATGTTCAACGGCGGGCGCGGACCGAAACTCCACTGGTCCAGGAACTCGCCGTTCTCGTCGAACACCTGCACGCGCCCGTTGGCGCGGTCGTTCACGTACACGCGCCGCGTGATCGGGTTGACGGCGATGCCGTGCACGTTGTTCCAGTGCGCGGGGCGGGTCTCGTTGGGTGGCTCGCCAGCCTCGCCCCACTGCGCCAGGATATTGCCTTCCATGTCGAACTTGATCACGCGGGTGTTGTCGTACCCGTCGGCCAGGTAGAACGTGTTCGCATCCATGAAGGCGAGGAACGTCGGCCGCCGGAAGTGCGTGTCGTCGGTGCCGGGCTCGCCCGGCGTGCCGAGCGTCATCAGTAGCTGCTTTCCGTCGTTGGTGAACTTGTGGACCGTATGGTTGTCCGCGTCGACGATCCAGACGTGCTTTTCCGGATCGTAGGGGCTGATCTCCACGTCGTGCGGCCGGCCCCACATGTCGTCCCACTGCGACCAGTCTTCGATCACGTTGCCCTCGCGGTCGAATGTGACAACAACGTGCTCCCATCGCCAGTCGATGCCGGGGCGGCCGTCGCTCTCATCCGCCGCGCGGCCGAAGCTGGGGGTGGCACTGGACGATTCGCGCAGCGGCGTCCCGCCGCCGACGGGGAACTTGATGCCAGGCCCAATCTCGGGAAGCCAGGTCGTGGGGTACCTTGCCGGAAGCAGCGGGAGTTCGCCCTTCTGCAGCACGATCACACGGTCGGGGGTTTCCACGAAGACATCGGTTGATTGTGACCAGGTCCACCCCTCGTGGCCCGGCAGGCTCTCGGCCAGCGGCTTCGGCCACCCCTGGACCGGGTCGTAGGGGCCGAATGCGTCGTGCCCGCCCTTGAGACCCGGAACGGCCGCAAAGCCCTCTCCGGGCAAGAACCCCTCCCCCTGTTGTCCCTCGACGGTGCCCGTGCAACTCGCCACCAGGATGGCCGCGCACGCAGCCATGCAGACACCCGCAATGTTTCGCGATCGGCCTCTCATATCGTTACCTCCGGGATGCTCGAATCGAGTGCTTAACCTGCCTTGGACCGCGCCACATGGTCACCGGCAAATCCATGGCAGACACGTCAGACGGTCGAACCGCGCCAACGATACGCCCGCCCTACCCTGGAGTCAATCGTGGGCGCGCATCGCCGGCAACGGCTCAGCGTCGAGGTTCGTCGGGCGAGGCTACCGGGTGAAGACGTACACGGCGCCGGATTCGTCCACCGAGTTGTTGGCCTGGTCTCCGTTGGCGCCCTGCGCGGCGCTGTCTTCGCCGCGCGCGCCCACGAGCATCGTACGCCCGTCGGCGCTTATCGTCACCGCCCCGCCGAATTGATCGAACGCGTCGGCGTTCGAAGCCTTGACGTACGCCTCCTGCGTCCACTCGGTGCCGCTGCGAGTGAAGAAATAGACGGCGCCGGTCTCACCCGCGGAGTTGTCGTCCTGCTGGCCGCCGATCCCGCGCGCGGCGCTGGCTTCGTAGATGGCGCTCGCCGCAAGCGCGTTGCCGTCGCCGCTCAAAGCGACACGAAGGCCGAACCAATCGGTGACGTCGGTGTTCGACGCCTTGAGATAGCCCTGCTGCGTCCACGTCGCTCCCTCGCGAGCAAAGACCGATACGGCGCCCGCCGAGGTATTCGCCTCCCGGTCGTCGTCGCACCCCGGCGGATTGATGCCGGTCGCGAGGCAATCCTCGTCGGCCGAACCCAGGGCGATCGTGTTGCCATCGGCGCTCAGCGCGATGCTGATCCCCCAGGAATCGTTCCCTTCGGCGATCGGAGACTTGAGGTACGCCTCCGGACTCCACGTGTCGCCGGCCCGGGCGAACACGTACGCCGCGCCGGACCCGTTGCTCCCCCCGTCCGGAGGCTCGTTGATGCCCCTGGACGAACCACCCTCGTCGTAGACGCCAACGGCGAGGGTGTTGCCGTCAGCGTTGAGTCCGACGGAGTAGCCGAACATGTCGCCGCTCGTGAACTCCGCCGGAGTCGGGGCTTTCACGTAGGCCTGCTGCGCCCAGGTGGTGCCCGTCCGCGCGAAGACATAGACCGCGCCGGCCGACTGGGCGGAGTCGTCCGCCTCGTCCCCGTTGAACCCGGAGGCGTTGCTGTCTTCAGCAATGGCGCCGACCGCCACGGTGTTACCGTCGCCGCTAATGGCCAGGGAGGTGCCGAACTGGTCGCCGTCGATGACGCCGTCGTCCCGGCCCGCATTGCCCGTATTGGAGGCCTTGAGATACGCCTGCTGGCTCCAGGTCTCGCCGCTGCGCGTGAAGATGTACACCGCGCCGGCCAGCCGGAGCGAGTTGTCCGCCTGGTCGCCATCGACGCCGGTGGCAGCGCTGGCCTCCCAGTAGGCGGCCACGGCCATCGTGCTCCCGTCAGCGCTGAGCGTCACGACGTTCCCGAAGTGGTCGCCGAAATCGGCGTTCGAGGCCTTGATGTACGCCTGCTGCGTCCAGTTCGCCCCGCCACCCGTGAAAACGTAGACCGCTCCGGCGTCGTACGCCGAATCGTCGCTCTCGTCACCGTTGATGCCGCGCGAGGCGCTGCCTTCGTGCTGCGCGCCTACGGCGATCGTCGTCCCGTCGGCGCTGACGGCAACGGCGTTTCCCGTATGGAAGCTGATGGCATCGCCTTCCCCGAAGTGATCGAACATGCCGGGATTGGAGGCCTTGAGGTAGGCCACTTGCTGTAGCGGCCCCCGGGGGAGCGGTTCCGGGGGAGCCTGCGCACAACCGATCACAGCCACGGCGAGAACACCCGACGAGAAGACGACCAGGGATGCGTGGACTGAGCAGGTCATGACGTCTCCAATACGGGGTGTAGAGCGTTGAAGTGTGACGACAGAAGCGTGATGAATGCCATGTAGGCGCCGTGCGCGCGGCTCGATACCTACGCAGCGACCCGTTCGACAGAGTGTAACGCGACCAGGGATCCGTTGATGCGGGCCAATGGGGGACCAAAGTTCGAAGCCCACCGCCCACCGCCCACCGCCCACCGCCCAAAGAACACTGGACAGCAGCCCTGCTGTTCGTGTAACGTCGCCTCATCATTAAAACACTCTGCACGTTGGTCTCGGTGGTCCTCCTGGCCGCAGTCGTTGCGCCACCGCTTGCCGGACAATCCGGCAGCGCGGGGCCGCTCGTCGTGTACGGCGATATCGTGGAGTTCCTGGATC
>Ga0326597_10010920_pt1 | contig 12074 bp, 5 predicted proteins | sample RVTome_12_FD_203789 | JGI IMG/M metagenome (GOLD analysis project Ga0326597, IMG submission 203789) | Soil microbial communities from uranium-contaminated site in the Upper Colorado River Basin, Wyoming, United States - RVT100D185 | ecosystem: Environmental > Terrestrial > Soil > Contaminated >... | reverse complement strand
CCGATCATCCCCGTTTTGCCGCGACTCCCTTTGTGCGCGCGCGAGAGTTGTTCCTCGGGGTCAGCCTTTGGAATCTGTTTCGGGGCCGGGCCGTTATCGACTCGTTGACTTTCAAAGATCCCGAAATTCAAATCATCACCGATGAATCGGGCCTTATGAATATCTTCGAGTTCGCGAAAGGACGAAACGAGCCGCGGCCGTCTTCTCGGTCGCGCGGGACCGCGAGAAAAGAGCGGCCAGGAGTAAGCCTTTTGATCGCCAAGTTGCGTTTGCGCAACGGACGCATCGAATACATCGACCGTTCGATCAAGGAACCCGCCGAGATGCGAGTCAGAAACGTCGAGATGGACATCGATGGACTGGATTTAAGAGGGAGAACAAGGTTCAAATTCGCCGCCGCAATTACCGAGGGGTTGCGCCACGACGTGCGCATCGAGGGAGAGTGGGGTTCCGTGAGTCGAGACCTCAACTGGGAGCAGCAGCCGGTTAATTTCGACATTCAGTTTGACTCCTTGCATGTTCCGGTCATCGCCCGCGCGATCGCTTTTTTGCGGGACAAAATTCCGCGCGAACTCGACGTTGCGGGGCCGTTGTCCTTGCGCGCGAAATTGACCGGCACCCTCCAAGAGCCTCGGATCACCGGGATCATGCTTAACGTTCCCCTGTTCGGCGGACCGGACTACAATGCCGTTCTGGAGGGCACAGTGGCATTTTCCAAAAGCCGAATTTGGGAGGACGCGCAAATCGAAGGGAAATTGGTGGTGAAACCGGTCAGTCTCGCGCAACTCCGTAATGTTAAATTTCTCCAACAGAACCTGCCTGCCAACCTTGCCACGGAAGGGAAGATAAGCATGCGCAGCCGGTTCGAAGGAACGTGGAGGGATTTGCGCATCGGCGCTCTGATCGACGCCGATGGCAGCGAGCTTCGCTATCGCGACTGGTTGCGTAAACCGGCGAAAACCAGGGCCCGCCTCCGAGCGGGAATCTCGAGGCGGAAAAACGGCTTCGTTCTGCACGAGTCCGAGTTGCGCTTCGGCGGTTCGAAAATGACCGTTTCCGGTTTCACCGAAGAAACCCCGCAGACACGTTGGCAACTCAGGCTGCGCGGCCAAAGCCTTCCCGTGGCCGCCTTGAGCAGACTTTTTTCTCCCCTGCCGATTTCCGGTACCGGCGGCGTCGCCGACTGGGATATCGCGATCAACAGAAATCTTTCACCGAACGGCCACGGCTGGGATCTGCAAGGAAAACTTAAATTCACGGATGCCGAGTTCAAACACAAGAAAACCGGCCGAATAATCGAAAAGCTCAATGCCGATATTTCGTTCCTCGGCGACAAGGCGCAAGTGGAAAATGCGTTTTTTCGCCTGGGTTCATCGACCATCGCGCTCGCGGTCACCGCGCCGTTTTTGGCCGAATTTAGCGCGAGCTATCGGCTTCGATCGACAAAACTCGATCTAACCGACCTCCCCGAGTTGTCATTCGGCGAGTCGAGCCGCCTCAAGGACGTGACCGCCAGCGGGGAGCTGCGGATGCACAATGGCTTGCCCGTGATCAAGGGATCTGTAACTTCGCCTGACGGCATTTTGCAAGGCACATCTTATGAAAATCTGCGCGGCGAAGTGGCCTGGTCGCCGTCTGGGCTTAGCGTCAATAATCTTTCCCTGCGGGCATTCAACGGCGCGCTGCGCGCCAAGGGCTACTGGGCGTATGGGGGCGGGGATATTCAACGATTCGAATGGGCATCGCAGATGGAATCGATGAACCTGCGCGACCTATTGGCGCAAAAGCTACCGCAGCTGAGAGACCGCATCGACGGGCAGCTCAATCTCCGCGGTCAATGGGACACCGCGGCGCGCAAAAATGCCACGCTGCGGGAAAGCCTCAGAGGATCCGGCGAGGTTGTGATTCGCGGCGGGGCATTGAGAGAATTCAATCTAATCGCTGAAATTTTTCGAAAAGGCGGTGGCGCGTCAACGCCAACCCGCTTATCTGCGCGTGTATCGGAGATTCTTACCGACCTGCTCGCGCGGCGCGACGTTCTGTTCGACACGCTGAGAGCCAATTTCACGATCGATCAGCAGCGCATTCGCAGCGCCAATTTGCTTTTCTCGACCCCTGACTATGATGTCGCGGCCGCGGGGTGGATCGCCTTCGATCGAACAACCCGATGGAACGGCCTGCTGGTTTTGTCGCCGCGCCATTCCCAGGAATTTTTGCGCGACAACCGGATGATTCGCTATCTCATGGACCGGCGCGAAAGGCTGACGATACCGTTTCGGATCGAGGGCACCCTGCCCAATATTAAAGCCAGGCCGGACACCCGGACCATCGCGCAAGCCATCCGCCGGGGATCGGTGCCGCGGGCGCCGGAGCCGCCCCCGGTCCGCGAACCTCGCCAGGAACCGAACGAACGAAGAGAGCCGCTGCCCGAAGCCCTTGAACAATTGCTCCTTCGCTAACGCGGATTATTCATGGTCCCAGCTAAAGCGATAATACACTGTAGACTGAGGGGTGAAGCCTGGAGGGAGAAGGCACCCAGACGTGTAATTGCATTGACTTGTGTCGTGCTTGAGCACGCGGTTACTTGTTTTCACTGCTGTTTGCTCGGGATGAGTGGTTCGCAGTCTACGTCAAGGCACAGGCCCATTGCCTTCTCCCGGAAGGGTTTACCCCTCCGTCGCGGGCTAATGTGAATAAGGCGAGCTAGCGGGAGGCCACTGTGACATTGCAGGCCATCTATCTCGAGACCCCGCCGGAATGCATCGCCTATATCAAGTTCATTTTCGAGTCCTACGAGGACGTCGGCATCATTCGCACCGTGGACCGCAAGAAATCGATCATCGTGCTGCTGGCGATGAATGATTTCATCGACACGGCGCGCAAGATCTTGGACTCAATTACACGGGATATTCCTCTAGTGGAGATTCCCCGTCCGAGCGATATTACCGACGATTGGTTCATGGCCGAGCTGGCAACTGAATCTTCCGAACCGCAGACGTAGAAATCTGCAAGTTGTCACTCCGAAGCCCTTCGACGTTCTCAGGGTAAACTCCGCCGAGGAATCTTTTCCTGGATTGGCGCGGCGCGTCGTACGTTCCGCGCGATTGCAAGCTGCAACATTTCAGTAGATGCTTCGAACGACTATGACGCGACACGCGGACTCTCAAACACAGCAGAAAATTCTCGATCTCTTCGCCAAGCAACCCAGGACGCGACTGACGCCGGCGGAAGTCCAGCGCCGCGCCGGTTTTGAGCGCAACGACCTTCAGCTCATCATCGATGCGCTGCGGGAGCTTTGCCGCGAAGGAAAACTGGTGCGTCTTAAGAAAAATCACTACACGTTGCCCGACCGGCAAAATCTCGTGACCGGCCGCGTCCAAGCCCATCCCGACGGCTACGGCTTTCTCATTCCGGAAGATAAAAACATTGAAGACGTTTACTTGAGCCGCCGGGAGATGCGCCGGGTCATGCACGGCGACGAGGTCATGGTACGCATCGACCGCAAACAGCGCGGCGGCACCGAAGCCCATATCGTCCAAGTGATCGGGCGCGCACAGAAGAGGCTGCTCGGCACCTACGAGGAGATTGACGGCAAAGCTTACCTGATCCCCATGGACGCGCGCATCGGCGCCATGCCACTCAAGATCGCCGGCGCGAGATTGGAAAAAGGGAAAGTGGTTGCCGCCGAGATCAGCCGCTTCGGTACCGCCATGTCGCCGCCCGAAGCCGCCATGGTGCAAGTCATGGGCAACCCGGACGATCCCGAAGTGCAAGCGCAATCGATCATCTTTCGCTTCGGCCTGTCGCCGAGCTTTCCGCCGGAAGTGCATCGCGAAGTCATGAGCGCCGCCTATGAAATTAGCGAGTCGGAGATCGCCAGGCGCGAAGACCTGCGCGCATTGCCCATCGTCACCATCGACGGCGAGAACGCCCGCGACTTCGACGATGCTGTCTATGTATGCCGTAACGGTCAAGGCTACGAGCTTTTTGTCTCCATCGCCGACGTCTCTCACTACGTGCGCCCGAAGACGGCTTTGGACCAAGAAGCCTACGCCCGCGCCACCAGCGTCTACTTTCCCGACAGGGCGATCCCGATGCTGCCCGAAGCGCTGTCCAACGGCATCTGCAGCTTGAATCCCGCCGAAGACCGCTTGACCAAGACCGCCTGGATTGAATTCAACGGCAAAGGCGAAACAACCCGCAGCCGTTTCTTCGATTCTGTCATCCGCAGCCACGCGCGCATGACCTACACTGACGTGCGACGCATCCTAGTGGACAAAGATCCGGATTGTCTGGCGCACTACGCCGGTCTCGTCGAGCAGTTCGAATCGATGGAAGAATTGGCGCTGCTCGTTTATAAAACCCGCAAGGCGCGCGGCAATCTCGATTTCGATCTTCCCGAAGCGGAGATCGTTCTCGATCTGCAAGGCTTGCCGGAAAACATCGTCCGGGCGGAGCGCAATATCGCGCACCGCATCATCGAAGAGTTCATGATCGCCGCCAACGAAGCGGTGGCGCGCCAGCTCGCCGCAAAAGATTTCCCGACGCTTTACCGCGTCCACGAGGGTCCCGACCAAGATGCGTTGGAAGCTTTGGCGCCGTTTCTCTTGAGTCTTGGTTATCGTCTGCCCCAGAACAAAAAGAATCTACCGCCGTTGGAAATTCAACGGTTATTGGAATCCGCGCGCGGCAAGTCCGAAGAGCGGGTCGTCAACCGGGTTCTCCTTCGATCGATGAAGCAAGCTCTCTATCAGCCGGGAAACATCGGCCACTTCGGCCTGGCCTCGACCTGCTACACCCACTTCACCTCGCCGATCCGCCGCTACCCAGATTTGATCGTGCATCGCATGCTGGACCGGGCGCTGCGAAATGACAAACCAAAGGCCAAGGAACGCGAGGATCTCAAGTCCTATCTGGCGGAAGCCGGCAAACACACATCCGAACGTGAGCGTCACGCCATGGACGCCGAGCGCACGATGGTCGCCCTCAAGAAGGCGCAGTTCATGATGACCAAGATGGGCGAAGAGTTCAGCGGCTTCATCAACAGCCTGGCAAGCTTCGGCTTTTTCGTCGAACTCGACGCCTATTTCATCGAAGGCTTGGTGAAACTTTCTTCTCTGACCGACGACGATTACGACTACTACGAGAAGGAATACGTCATCAAAGGCCGCCGCCACGGCCGCAAGTTCCGCCTCGGCGACAACGTGCGGGTTAGAGTCGCACGGATCAACGCGTTTCGAAGCGAGATCGATTTTGAATTGGTTCAAATCAGCGAAGATAGGTCATAAAGAGGGCAAGGAAACTTCTACAACAGGATTTCCGGTCTTTTAAAAGGTCATGGCCGTTGACTTGACTTATGCAACTACGCGTACGACAGCCTGCCATGCGCCCTCGGAGTCGAGCCGAGAACTGGCAAAATCGATCGACAAAAGCTCTTCGCTGAGCAAAATATGATGCTTCTCGACTAGCTTGTTTGCCACAGTGCCCGCCAGTTCCGCAGCATCTGCAGGCCCTTGAGCTGCAAGCGCGCGCAAGTGCGGAATTAGTGCGTCAGCGGAGATGTCGTTGACGATGACCGCGACCCCGTCACGTTCAACAGGCAGGTCGCGATCGCGCAGCTGGACAAGCAACGTGTCCAATACGCGGTCCCCCGCCCAACAAAAAAGCGCGATGTTATTTGCGTATTCGATGAGTGGCACCTGCTTGAGCCGATACCTCGCGTAGGCTTCGCGCGCCTCCTGCAATAGCGCACGGGCGTTCGGATCGAGGAAAGGTGGCTCGTCAGCGGACTCGTAGACGGCCCTCATTTCCTGGCGCACTCGCTCGTGAACCCCTGCACCTCCACCCGTAAAGCGTGGCGCACGTCCCGCGGGCGAGGGTTCCAGGTCCACGATTCGATGTTCGACGTCAACGCTCAAAACCCGCCAGCGCTGCCCGGCAAAGATGATATAGCTGCCGTCCGAAAGAGGATGCGAAATAGGGAGAGTTCCGAGTTCGCGCCCACCGGACACGAGGTGGTACTCTTCTGGTGTTACGAACGCCGTATAGAAACTGTAGTGATTAACAATGCGCTCGCCTTTGACACCGAGAAGGAGCGTACCCTCCGACGACTGGATGATCAGGTCGTGCCGTCCCAACTCTCGGAGTAACTTAACAAAGACCTCTTCCGTGACTGCGGGAAATGCTCCATCGCGGCACAGAACACGCCATGCTTCAACGGCTTTTGCGCCGCCATATTGCGCAATCAGCGAGAGCACTTGCTGAACCAACGTGGACAAGTGCAGCGCTCCAACGTTGGGCGGCTCGCACCACTTAGCCATCAGCAGGCGAACCATGGCGATAGCCTCAACCAATTCTGCGCGCAGTTGGTCCTGCGGCGGGCTGTCCGGTTCGAGATCAGGTTCCTCGACATAGATTCGCATAATCGACGGCTCGCCACGCCGGCCGGATCGTCCCAACCGTTGACGCAGCCCAGCAACGGAAGGAGGCGCACCAACTTGGGCAATGGATGCCACGCTACCGATATCGATTCCCATCTCTAGCGTGGTCGTGCACACGACCGAGGCCGGTATGCTTGGATCTTTCAACACCGACTCGGCGTGATCCCGAAACTCTTTCGAGAGACTGCCGTGATGTGGCCAGAACTCGTTTGGTACTCGCGCCTGCTCGCAAAGCCGCCGGAGATGATCGCCGTAGATCTCTACGTTGCGCCGACTGTTGGCGAATATCAGGTTGTCCTTACCTCGAAGCACCTCGAAGAGATGTGCTCCGATCATCGGCACCACCGCATCGTCCAAGGGATCGACTTGCGCTCCATCCTGCTCCGCAGCAGGATCCGCGGGCTTCACGCGATACCCTCGAATCTGCAATCGAACCTCCTGCTTGGATTCACTGGAAACGAGTATCTCGCAGGGTAGCGCCTTGCCAGGCCGAAGGAATTCTGTGGCCAGCTCCATGTCGCCGAGAGTCGCGCTAAGTGCGATTCTGGGCACGCGACGACGGAGGACCAACTCGATGCGGCTGAGGAGAGACTGGAGTTGCTGGCCCCGCTCGGAGCCGATAAAAGAATGCAATTCGTCCACCACCACGAAGTCCAGACTGCCGAACAGTTTCGCGATCGCGGTGCCACGAAGCACGAAAAGCGCTTCGAGCGATTCAGGCGTTATAAGAAGTATCCCCGCAGGGTCCGAGATGACCTGCTGCTTGTGGCTTGCCGACACGTCACCGTGCCAGCGGTGCACGGGTATTTCAAGCCGTTCGCAAAGTCTATCGAGACGATCGAACTGGTCGTTGATCAGCGCTTTGAGAGGGCTGACGTAAAGAGCACGGACGCTACCGCTCGGCTGCTCAATCACGCGCGAGCAGATCGGCAAGAACGCCGCTTCCGTTTTGCCTCCCGCTGTCGCGGCCGCGATGATCACGTCGCGACCTCCATCGAGAATCGGGCTGATCGCCAACTCCTGAATATCCCGCAGTTCGGTCCAGCTCTGGTCCCAGACCCAGCGCTGGATTTTTTCGTGCAGCCGCTCGAACCCCGCGGATGTGTGGCCGCCTGGACTGCTATTAGAGCTTGAAGGAGGTAAGTTCGTCATCGCCCGCCTTCGTTTCCGTCTCAGTCGCCGGCTGTTCCCCGTCTTCTTCGTCGTCCAGAGGCTGAAGGTCTGGATTGGTGTCCGGCAGGACCTGGACTTGGTCCAGGAGCTGTTGCCAAGACACCTCTGGATTCTGCTCAAGAACGGCTAGGAGGTTCACGAAGGCGGTGACGGTGCTTCGGGGTGTGCGGAAGTAGGCGTCCCCGATCTTCTGCGAACAATGGAGCATGAATGCCTGAAGGCCCTCGTCCGGAATCAGATAGCGCTCGGCCACACCTGACGCATAGACATGGCGCAACTTTCCCAACAAGACGAAGAGATCTTCCGGGGTGAGGCTTGCAAGTCTGAGAATCGGGCCAGAGTAGTCTACGAGTCCATTTTTAATAAACCGGTTCTCAGCGAGGCGCGACTGCAGCGCCTGATAGCTGTATAATCCTTTTCGCGTGTCCATCAGAAACTCCGGCGTTCCGCCCATCAGAAACCCGATTCCTTCAGCCGAGCCTTGGAGACAGTCATTCAGGATTCGCAAGATTTGCTCGTAGTTGGTGTTGCGCGCTTTCGTGTTCGCGAGCTTGTACAAATTTACGAGCTCGTCGCAGCAGACGACGGTTCCGGCAAAACCGGCAAGCCGAACGAACCTCGCTAGAAGTTTCAGCTGGTCGTACACGTTCCCATCATCGACGATTGTACGGACTCCCAAAGCGGATCGCGCGTCCGTCCGGGTAGCGAACTCGCCACGAAGCCAGCGTACGGCGTCTGACTTTAGTGCCTCGTTTCCCGTGTCGTGCCCCTTCCAGTAGGCAGCAATCACTTCCGCGAAGTCATAGCCATTTACCATCTCCGACAGTGTTGCGAGACGCTCGCGAATGACGACCTCTGGTTTGATGCCCCGCTCACGAGCGGCTTCGATGGCCGTGGTGATAAACCGTTCGACCACGCTCGGCATCGCTCCACCCTCCGGTTTGGAGCGAGTTGACATGTTACGAGCGAGTTCTTGATAGAAAGCACGCGCCTGTCCGCCAGAAGCATGAAGGCGACGGTCCGGCGTCAAGTCGGCATGGACCGTTACGAGCCGCTTTTCGAGAGCGATCGATCGGATGAGATAAAGGAAGAAGGTCTTTCCCGATCCGAACTCGCCAATGACAAACCGAATTCCAGCGCCGCCGTCAGCGATTCGATCCAAGTCGGCAATGAGAGCCTTAACCTCTTCGACTCGGCCAACCTGGAAATGCTGCTGGCCAGTCCGCGGCACGACCCCTGCCCGAAGTGACTGGATAATCGCGTCCCGCTCACGTGGTCTGATTGCCGGTGTGCTCATGTCATAAGCTCCTTTGCTGTGGCGGCATCAACCTGTATCGGGTCGTCTCCCTCAAGTACCGGGGCGCCGGTGTGCTCGAATGCCGCCTCGTTGAGCATATCGATCGCGCCGTCCGGCATCAGTCCGCACTCTGCGGCGATCGCTTCAAATTCCGTGCGGCTCCACTCAGACCGTTCAGCAAGCCGCGACAGAAGCACGCCATAAGCTGCCGGAACTTTGCCCGCAGAGGCTAACGGCTGTACAGACTGCGGGACATTTAATTTGTCCTCGTCCGTGAAGATGTCGTCAAGTATCGCCGCGACTTGCGCGGATTCAGCCAACTTAGTCTTGACGGTCGTCATGTCAAGCTGAACGGTCTGTGTCGGACCGGGACGCGGCGGGATAGCATAACCGGTGGAGGGCTGCGCCGGAATAACAGTGATTGGCTCGTTACCCTCGACGACGGTTGCGGCACCTGCAGCCATCGCATGAATGTGGCTGTACACGTCGTCCGCCGCCAGCCCCAGCATCGGGTAAACCTTGCTGAGCGTTCGAATCTCGTCCGGACTGATCTGCCCGTCAGCTCCGGCCACACCGATGATAAAGTCAGCCATGGCTGAGCGCTGACGCAAGTCAAGTGCTTCGAGTCGCTTCTTCAACCCGGTGAGGCTGGGTTGTGAAGCCATCAACCAAACCAGATGCGCGGACAATCTGAGGCGCTCGGCGGTACTCAATGCCAACGTTCGCGCCATATGGCCTTCAAGTTGTTGCTTCTCGGAGTCCGAAATCGAGCCATCCGCAGCGGAAACTGCAACGGCTAGGTGTAACAGAACCGTTGCAGCGGCATATTGCGGGGAAGCAATCGCTGTGGCATCACGCGGAAGCGTGAATATCACAACCATTCCCCCGGGTGTCACTGGAGCGCCACCGAACCGAACATCCGGCTCGATCCCATAGCCTCCTTTCTCGAGGAGCTGTGCCAGCAACACCGCTTCTGATTTGGAGAGCTTGCCGCTACCAAATGACGCGCAGTGACATAGCAGATCATCTGCGTTACACATTGCGCGATTTTCTTGGCCGACGACGCTCTTAATCCAGTCCCACAATTCCTTTGCTTCCTGACTCTGAGTGCTGGTTGCAAGTTCTGAGGGTAACAGCGCGACCGCTGCAATCGTCTTGGGCACAGCAGCGTTGCGGCCAACCCAACGGCTGAAGGCGTCGAGATCCACAGCACAACTTTCACCGACCTGCCGCAGCTTATTTATCGGTGCCGTCACGGCTGTGATGTCGGGTAGGTCCAAGCTCAGTTCGACCTGGCCGCCGAATGATGCACTTGCCGGCCTGAGCGCGATCTTGAGCTTCGATCGATTCGGCTTCAACACGAGACCGTCACCAAACTCGCGTCTATAACGAGCGCGAAACAGCTCGTTGAACTCTTCGGGACAGCGTTTCGCTGGCGTGCGTAATGAAGTCTCCGGGTGCATCAAAAACCAACTCAGAGCCCAGTTCGCCGGCAGGGGCTTCCCGGCAGCGATGATGCGACCAATACCGACGCGGAGCGAGACGGGCAGTTCATAACCAGTGCGCTCCATGGGTGGCTCGAGTTCGGTGCTTTCCGCAGACATCAACTTCAGAACGTCGAGGAATTGGGTGGCGTAGTTTCGGAAGGAGCTGTTGCCCGCATAGACTTTAAGGAGCTGTTCAACCTCGCGAATGACGTCTGGGACGTCCCGACCTGCCTTCTCAGACCGAAGCGCATCGCCAAGGACTCGACGTTCCAGACCATAGAAGTAGAGAAAGACGTAACCGATGTAGGCGGATGGATCTCTTCGGCCCGCGGCGAGCCAGTCAAGGTAGGCGGAGCGGCACTCGGGTAGAATAGAACTGTACGACGGCCAGTACGTCATGCCGCCACCGGTCCGATCAGCGTTCGATCGGTTCGTTGGCAGCGACGGGTCGATCAGCGCAGGCTCGACCCCATACCCCGCCACGGACGGGAGCCCCTTACCGAGATAGACCATACCGTCGGGGATTTTGTAGCCAGCTATCATGACCTCGCGACCAGGCGGAATCCAGCATTCATCGGCGGATGCCGTTCTCGGAATGTAACCTGTAGTGTTTGTTGTCGGGGCGACACTGCTGCTTTGATTAGCATCCCAGTCTCGGCTTGGAGGCCTTGGGGCCGGGGATTTTTGACGACCCCTTGTAATTAGCCAGATCACGAGGGCAACTACGCCAAGCGCTATTACAATTTCCATTTACTAGCCAATCACTGAGCGTGAGGAAGACTTTTCATCTAAAGATCAGGCCAATCAGTCTTCCCAACCATGGCTCGTTACTCAAACACTGAATGCTTCAACACCATGGGTTTGCAACTCGCTCCTGACGCTTAGGACCAGATAACCAGATCCGATGGAACCAAGGATTGGATTTGTTAGAGATTTTTTCCGTCAACCGTCGACATTGCTGCCCCGCGATATCGAATCGATTGGCCGAAACAAAATCGTTTGCAAAACACAGCAGTCAAGTCGAATACGGACCCGGAACATGGAGATCAGCCCAATTCAATCTTGCGTAACATAGGGCGGGTAGCTTAACAGAGTCAAGAGTCGAACCCGACATTGTACTCGACACATGAATTTCCGACGAGCACAATGTCCATATTTATTGAAGGCAAAGGGGTACAGATGTTTGTATCGCTATTGTCTGTGACGCCCACTAAAACGCTTCAGGCCCCGGCACCAGGTCTGCGGGCCGCACTGCTACTTGTACCATCAGCACTTCGATGGTGTATTAGCCACCTTCTTGGCGGGATAAAAACCAAAGAAGAAACAACGTCGTTGAGAACCTGCCGGCATGCTTCAAAAGAATCTTTGCTATACAACGTCGTCCTCTCAAAAACGGAGGCGTTCGCAACGAAGTTGTTCCGCCGCTTCCTGCCCTCGACCGCCCATGGCCCAAAGATCCAAATATAATGTCTTGCCTAAGCTTCTTTTTGTCACCATATCGTTCCATGGAAGTATCCGGAGCGGCGCCCGCGCAAGCGCAGGCGAACGGCCCAGCGTGGCCGACGAGATTCCACGTGGAGTCGCCGACAGCACGATGAGCCATCCCGATGGTAAATGCCGCGGATGCGAGCGGCGAGCTAAGGTGCACTTTTCGAAGACATCAAGGACCGGCACGGT
>Ga0326597_10010919_pt1 | contig 12074 bp, 12 predicted proteins | sample RVTome_12_FD_203789 | JGI IMG/M metagenome (GOLD analysis project Ga0326597, IMG submission 203789) | Soil microbial communities from uranium-contaminated site in the Upper Colorado River Basin, Wyoming, United States - RVT100D185 | ecosystem: Environmental > Terrestrial > Soil > Contaminated >... | reverse complement strand
CGAACGCACATTCGCCTGGATCAGTCGCAATCGACGGCTGGCCAAGGATTTCGAAGGCACCATCGCCTCGGCCGAAGCCTTCCTCTACGCCGCTTCCGTCATGCTGCTCACGCGACGCCTGGCGCGGCCAGCATGAGTTTCGAGTCGGACTCTCAGAATCTCCGCCGTCATTTCCACCGGCTGCCGCCGCGCGACGATTTCCTCGACCAGTGCGGGCGGGAGAAATGCGAGGTCGAGTAGCCGTGCGATGCTCTCCCGTTCTGACACCGGCCGCTGCGATGCCCGTCAATGCGCGAAAAACCCCAGCACGGCGCGATTGAACTCCTCGGTCTGCTCGATGTTGGAGAGATGCGCGGCGTCGAGCAGCACGAACTCGGAGCCCTTGATCAGTTCGTGGATCAGCCGGCCGTGATCAGGCGGGGTTGCCGGGTCCTTCGACCCGGCGACGACCAGCGTCGGTACTGTGATCGTCTTAGTCGTCTCCCGCTGGTCCATGTCACGGATTGCGGCGCAGCAGCCGGCATAGCCGTGGCCCGGAGTCGCCAGCACCATCTCTGAGATCCGGGCAACCTCGGCCCGATGTTCCTTGCGGAACTCCTCCGAGAACCAGCGCTCCACGATGCCCTGCAACAGGGCCGACATGCCCTTGGTCGTCGCGACCTCGATCCGCATGTTCCACAGGTCAGGCAGCGGGATGTGGGCCGAGGTGTTGCACAAAGCCATGCGCTCGACGCGCGCCGGCGCATGTGAACCGAGCCACTGGCCGACCATGCCTCCCTTCGAGAGGCCGCAGTAGAACGTCCGCTCGATGTTGAGTGCGTCGAGGATCGCCAGCGCGTCGCGGCCGAGACGGTCCATGGTGTAGAGGCCCACCGGTGCGTCGGACTGGCCATGACCGCGGCTGTCGTAGCGGATAACCCGGAAACGGTCTGCGAACGGCGCCATCTGTGCGTCCCACATGTGCAGGCTGGTGCCGAGCGAATTCGAGAACAGGAGGCAAGGCCGTCCATTGTCCAGCGCCGCCTCGGCATAGATGCGCGCGCCGTCATCCATCGTGATTTGCATGGCTCCCCCCGTCGGTGCTTCTGGCGACAGCCTATTGCGACCAGGGCGGCCACTCCAGTGGCTCGGGCCGCAATAGGCCCGCCGAACCTGGTCGACGCGGACGTCAGCAGGTCACGAGATCGGTGTGGCCGAAGCCCTTGGAGTAATCGAGGACGGAGATCAACGTCGGGGTCACACGGAAGATGCGGACGTCATCCGGCGTCGGCATCGGCAGGGGCAGGGGCAGGGGTGAGGTTGCGTCGGGATATTTGAGCGGCAGCATCAACAGGACCTTTTCGGCTTCAGCACGATCTGTCACTGCGGTCGCGCGGGCTGCCATTGAAAGGCCAGTGATGGCCATGATGTCGGGCGTATCGTGATCGATGGCCAGCGACACGCGATCGTCGCGCGCGAGGTTCGCGGCCTTCTGGCTGTCGATGCCGCACAGGAAGTAGAGCGTTAGACCCTCGCTCACATATCCGACGGTGGTCGCCTGAGGCCAGCCATCCGGCCTCAGTGTGGCGACGGTCATGATCCGGTGCTCGTCGAGCAGGGCCAGGATCTTCCTCCTGATCGCGTCGTCCATCACCGTCTCCATCGATCGCGAAGGGTGCAGTCCTTCAACCATCAAGGCTGCGCCCGGCGGTCACATTGATCTTGCTCAATCTGCCGACGCCAACGGATCTTTGAGCGCCAGCGCTATCGGGTATGGGCGCGCAGCACGATGCTCAGGGGCAGACAGAGGACCGCGGCTCCGGCCATTGCCGCGATGGCTGCAGTGAGGCCAAACGTGTCGCTGACCAGACCGAAGATGATCGGCCCCGTGATTCCGGCTGCGCTCGACACCGAATAGATGAAGGCAAACCCGCGAGACTGGCGCTCGCGATGCACGAGGTCGCTGACCGATCCGTAGGTGATCGTCGAGGAGCCCTGCAGAACGACGCCTAGCAGCGGCAGGACGAAGAACGCAATCGTCGCCGGCAACAACAGGACCGCAACGATCCCAAGGGCGGTGAGAGCCTGGACCAGCTGCAATGCCGGCATGGGCCCCAGCCGTTCGGCAAGAAAGCCGCAGCCGAGCTTGCCGAGCACACCGCCTGCCAGGGTGAGGACCACAGCAAATGCGGCAAGACCGGTCGGCACGGCTTTCTCGGTCATGAGAAAGGCGACGAAAGTCAGGAACCCGCTTTGCACTGCCAGGTCCAGAAACACGATTGCCGTAAGGGTGGAAAATCCGCTGCGGCTGCGGATGCCCCAGCCGAGCCCCGCTTCCGTCCCGCCGTGATCGCCGCTCGGGACGGGTGGGCCGCCGACATCGAGGCGGTGGAGGGCAAACGCCACCGCCAGCGCAGACACCACCGCCACCAGCCCGAGCCCGGCGACCGTGTGGTTCCATGCGAGGCCCACGCCGATGCCGGCTGAGAACAGACCCGTGAACGCCAGCTTGCCGACGTCGCCGGAGGCGTTGTAGGCGCCAAGCGCTGCCCGCCTTCCCTCCGACGGGAACAGTCCCGCGATCAGGGAAGATGACGGCGCGTGCTGGAAAGCGGCACCGGCGCCGGCCATGAACAAGCCCGCGGCCAGCATCGCGGTGCCGGCTGACGAGGCGAGGAGCAGGTAGCCAAGCCCTGCAGCGACCAGTCCGCCAACGAGAAGAGTGCGCTCGCCTATGTGCTCGGACAGAAACCCAGACGGGATCTGCAGCAGCGTCATCGCGCTGCTGAATGCCGCCCGCAGGGTTCCGACCTGCACATAGCTCAGGCCGAAGATCGGCGTAACGACCGGCAGCAGGACATAGATGGTGGCGTAGAGGCCGTCCTGGACGACATGGATGCCGCAGGTCGTTGCGAGTGCAGCCTGGCGGGAATCTAGTCGTCGTTCCATAGGGAAGCGCGGGACTATTAGGACGGCGAAGCGCCGGGGTAGCCATCGCACGTCATCGCCACCCCGCTTGCCGCGATGCGATTAGCTTAGGCGCTGGTACCGGCCCACACCAGCGGCCGCTCCGACTGGCTCAGCGTCTCCGCCGTCATCTCCACCCGCCCGACCTGCGACAATGTCCTCGACAAGCGCCGGCGGGAGCAAGGCGAGGTCGAGCAGCCGGGCGACGTAGCGGCCATTGACGCCCTCGCGTTCGGCAATATCGGCGATCGACTTCGCGCGCCCGCTGACGAGGTCGTCGAACCAGGCGTGCCCACGGGCCACCGCCTTGACGAGCGCCGAATCCGGTTGGCGTTCTGCCGCTGCCCCCTCCCTCGATCACGAGCCTTGTCTCGACGCCGCGCCGGGCGACGCGGACAAACACGTGCCCGATCGGCAGCCTGACAATGGCTCAAGTCGGCGCCCTGAAGCTATTCGGTTCTCCGCATCCCGCCCCATGACCGGCCGTTGGCTTGGATGGCGGACTCGGTTCCTGCGGGACCGCAATAGTCGGAACTCCTCCTCGACCGTTGCGTTTGCAGAATAGATCCGTGCAAACGAACGGGGCACGCGATGAGCAATGCGACGAACCATCAGACGCGCGATCCTGCGACGTTCACGCGCAGCGCGTTCCGATTCCGCCCGATCGCCCAATGGCAGGTGTGGGGCGTCACGATCTTTGCCGCCGCGGTCGTTATCGGCGGCCTTGCATATCTCCTCACCTGAGTTGGCTACGAGCAGGCCCGTTGAAACTCACCCGGCTAGAGTGTGAAATTCTGCAGGTGATCGATCGCCTGCCGGCGGATTGCGGCGAAGGAGTCGCGCCCGAAAGTCTGCGAGACGCGATGCCCGGTCGCCCGGTTGCCGACATTCGCAACGCATTGGGAGAACTGCAGGCAAAGCAGCTTATCCGGCTCGACGAGAACCAGTGTGCAGCACTGAGGGAAGAAGGAGCCGCGGCGCTCAAGGGTGTCTGACCGGCGATGACTTGCCAGGCAAATACGCGGGCGCCGCTTCGGTGAAGGTACGCGGCACGATCCCGAGCTCGCCGAAGCCCTTCGCGCCTTCGCCAACCACGTTGTCGCGCTTCATCAGCGCGACCTGGCCCTCGGTAATCGGTGGCGAGGGCAGCAGGCTGCCGGCGGAAGCGAGAATATCCCAGCCCGCAAACGGGAACGGCACCAGGAGGAGCTTGCGCTTTTTCCACTCGACCACCAGTTCGACGATCCGGCGATAGGTTAGTACCTCTCCACCGCCGAGTTCGAATGTGTCGCCCCGCGCCGCGTCCACCGCGATCGCGCGCGCCACCGCCTGCGCGACATCGTCCACATGGACCGGCTGCAGCTTCGTCTCGCCGGACCCGAACAGTGGAATCACCGGCGTCATTGTCGCGACCCCGTCGATCGCCGACAGGAAGGCGTCGTGCGGACCGAACATCACGCTCGGGCGCAGGATGGTCGCTTGCGGGAAGGCGTCGCGCACCGCTGCCTCTCCCTCGCCGCGTGCCCTCACATAGGCCGAGCTCGAGCTGGCATCCGAGCCGATGCCAGAAATGTGGACAAGAGAATCCGCGCCGGATTGTGATGCGGCAGCCGCGACATTGCGGGCACCGTCGACATGGATCGCCCGGAACGTCGCGTCTCGTGTCTCCACATAAAGGGCGACGCAGTTCACGACGGCCTGCGCGCCTTCGACAGCACGTCGGACATCCCCCTCCTCCCTGACATCCACATCGGTGAACGAGAGCGATCCGCCTTCATCGGGAAAGCTGCCGGCGACAGCCCGGGCATGGCGCGCGGCGACGGTGACGTCCATGCCGGACGCGCGGCAGCGCGCCACCACGCGCCGGCCGAGGAACCCGGTTCCTCCGGAGATGACCACAGGACCGGCACTCATGAAGTGGGGCCCTCCTTGCTTGAAACATTCGCCGGCGGCGCGCGTTCACCGCGGATGAGCGAAACCCGACATACCAAGAGCGGCAGAGCGCACTATGGCGAGGACGGGGCGTACCCTGCCGAGCGGGCCCGCCAGGGCACGATCATACTCAAGCGCCGATGGCAGCGCGCGACATTCATTGCCGGCCTGACCGTGGCGGTCGTGATCGCGTTCCTCGCGGCCACCGGGGTCATTGGGTGACCCTCCACATGTCGGAAGGCTGGCTCTAGTCGTCGCGGCCATGTACCTGCGCCGGCGGCGCGGTCGCCTCGACGGCGGTGAAACTCTCCAGAATGACATAGCGATGAGGCGCGCCGGATGGGACAAGCCATGAGCTGCCGGGCTCGAGCGTAACCTGCTGTCCGGCAAGCTCAAGTATCGCCTTGCCGGCAAGCGCGTAACCGACGGTCTCGTAGGCGTTGGTGTGCTCGGCCTTTGAGTCGGTCGGCGCCTCGTCCTGCCACATGCGCATCGAGACCCCCTTGCCGGAAACGAGGTAAATCTGGCCTTCACGGCCGACTGGCGATTGTGCGGCGTCGACTTTCTTGATCGTGGTGTCGGTCATCTTTCCACCTGGCTCCACGCGGTGCCTGCGCGGCGTGCACGCAGACACCGCGCTTACCGCCGCCAACGTTGCTGCGCTGACGGAGTTCCATGGGCGCTACCACACCAGCGGCCGTTCCGCCCGGCTCAGCGTCTCCGCCGTCATCTCCACCGGCTGGCGCCCAGCGACGATGTCCTCGACGAGCGTGGGCGGCAGAAAGGCAAGATCGAGCAACCGGGCCACGTAGCGTCCTGTAACGCCCTCGCGCTCGGCGATGTCAGCAATCGACTTCGCCCGCCCGCTGACGAGATCTTCGAACCACGCATGCCCGCGAGCCACCGCCTTGACGAGCGCCGGGTCCGGTTCGCGCGCCGCCGCGGCCCCTCCCTCGATCACCAGCCGCGTCTCGACACCCCGCCGGGCGATGCGGACGGGAGTCTCGATGACGATCGGATCGCCGTGCCTCGCCTCGGCCCCGAGCCGTGCGGCCAGCGCGTGGCGCTTCAGGTGAACCTCGATCGACGACGTGCCAACAACGACCCGTTCGACGAGACTTGCCAGCAGCTCCCGCTGCGCGGGCCCGCTGCCCGACTCGAGCTCCGTCGCGAGATTGGCCGCAGCCGCGATCGCCACCTGCAATCGGTCCGGTGCCATGTTTGCGGTGCCTAGCTCATCGAACAGGCGACCCGTGCTGCCGAGGAACTCTTTCACCTGCCGGATTACGACCGGCTCGATCTCGCTCGCCGAGATGCGGAACGCCCCGTCCTCGGCCTTCGCGACATAGTACCGGTACCGCCGGCCGTTCTTGACGGCGTGATCGGCGACCATGCGGCAACCGGCTTCGTCGAACAGGAATCCCGAGAGCAGGCTCGCCTCCTTCAGATTCGCCCGCGAACGATTGCCCCGGGTATTGGCAGCGAGCTGGGCCTGCGCGGCGTCCCAAATGTCCCGGTCGATGATCGCGGGGTGCTGACCGGGATAGGTCGTGCCCTTGTGGGAAATCTCGCCGACATAGAGCGGGTTGCCGAGGAGCTTGTAGATGTGGCCCCGACTGAAGGGCTTCCCTCCGGTCGTGCGACCGCTGGCGGCAACATAGCGCTTGGTCATGATGCCGCTCCGGCGGAGCTCCTCCTCGACCAGCGTCACGGTCCCGAGCTCGAGATAGAGCCGGAAGATCGTGCGGACCGTCTCGGCCTCGCTCTCGACGATCGCGAGGGTGCGGTCCGTGGCCTCGTAGCCGATGGGCACGAAACCACCCATCCACATGCCCTTCTTCTTGGAGGCGCCGATCTTGTCGCGGATCCGCTCACCGGTGACCTCGCGTTCGAACTGCGCGAACGAGAGCAGGATGTTGAGGGTCAGCCGGCCCATCGAGGTCGTCGTGTTGAACTGCTGGGTCACCGAAACGAAGGTCACATCGTTGCGGTCGAGCACCTCGACCAGCTTGGAGAAGTCCATGAGCGAGCGGGTGAGCCGGTCGATCTTGTAGACCACCACGATGTCGATCTTGCCGGCCTCGATGTCACCGATGAGCGACTGGAGCGCCGGCCTCTCGAGCGTGCCGCCCGACCAGCCGCCGTCGTCGTAGCGGTCGGGCGACGCCGTCCAGCCCTCGGCGCGCTGGCTGCGAACATACGCCTCGCAGGCCTCACGCTGGGCATCGAGGGAGTTGAAGTCCTGCTCGAGGCCCTCGTCGGAGGACTTCCGCGTGTAGATAGCGCAGCGCAACTCCTTCTTCCCACCAGACATCAAAACATCTCCATCTGCTGCGCCGATACGGGGGCAACGTGCGCCGACGGGGGCGACGTGGCGGGTGATGCCGCGGCCGAGCCGTTTCGCGCGACACGGGGCCCGTGTCCGCCAACGTGGGGGTGATTTTCGGCGGCAGGATGACTTGCGGTCGCCGGCGCGGTGTTGCTCTTGCGCTTGGAGCCGAAGAAGGCGTGGCCGTTCCAGTTCGTGCCGGTAATCGAGGTGGCGATGGCGGAGAGCGACCGGTACCGCTCGCCCTGATACTCGAAGCCACCATCGCCCGCGGTGACGACATGGACCTCGCCGCCCCACGACCGCACGAATCGAGTCCCCGGCTTGATCTTTGGCGCGGGCGCAGCAACTGGGCGGCCGCTGCTCACACCATCGGCGATCGCCCGCAGGCGGCGCTTGGTCGCGGCCGAGAGACCGCCGAACGCCTTCACCTGCATCTGATACGCGCAGGCCCTGATCAGAAATTCCCGCCGCAATGTTTTGGGCGCCGGGTTGCCGAACAGCTCCGCCCAGCGCTCGCGCAGCGCGGCGAGGGTGAGGTCGCCGAGCCCGGCGACCTCCTCCGCAACGCGCTGCGGGTCAACGTTCCGCCGCGCCATCACGCACCCTCCGTCGACGGAGCGTCGATGTTGATCCGGTACACCCGACCGCGGCCCTCCTCGACCTCGGAGGTGACCTCGAGGCCGAGCCTCTTCTTCACCGCGCCCGAGATGACACCGCGCACCGAATGGGCCTGCCAGCCGGTTGCGTCGCTGATCTCGGCGATGGTGGCGCCGGTCTCGCGCTTCAGGAGATCGAGCAGAAGTGCCTGCTTCGTCTCGGTGCGGATCCTGGGAAGCTGCGCCGTTGCGGAATCCTCGTGCTTGGGGGCAGGGTTGGTCTTGTTGCGTTTCTCGATGGTCGGCATCTCGTGTTCCTCCACGTTGGCCATGGTCCGGTGACGGGCTGCGCCGTCACTGAGGCAAGCCCGCGGAGACCTCGAGGGCGCTGGCGGGCGGTGGAGGAGGTGGCGCCAGAGCAGCGATGCTGCCCTGACCCACGCTCGAGATGTCCATTCGGTCTTCTGCTCGTCCTTCTGGTCTACGGCCTCATGGCCGTCAGCGGCGCCGGCGCGGTCGGCACGCCAACATTGACGCTTACATTTCCTCACAAGTGTAGTGCTGAAAGATCGGCCGGTTCCGTCCGCGCTGAACAGCGGCGCTTGGGCTGGCGCGATGTCGCTACTGCGGTGGCGGCGTCTTCTGTGGAGCGCCGGTGGAAGCCAGTTGCCGATCATCGTCGACGGCGTCAGATTTGCCAATAGTGGCGCTGTCACTGCGACGCCAGATCAGGGCGCCGGCTGATCAGACCGCGCCAGCCAAAATCAGGTATTGCTCCGCCTTGTTTATTCAAGGCGGCGCGGTCGCCTGATCAAACCAGCCTGAGAGGTTTGCCCCATGTCACATTCGTGTCTGAATTCCTGTCTCGCCGCGTTGTCGGCGGCCGGCAGCGACGAGTCGGTGTGGCGCGTGCTCAGGAGTGAGGGGGCACGACTCGTGCGCGATCCGAAGGCAGGTATCGAGCTCGCCTCGAGAGTCGCGGCAGCGCCGAAGACCGCGGATAAGGATGCCGAGTTCATGCTGCTCGAAACGGTGATCGAGCAGGCGCGGATGGATACAGAGAATGGCGGCAGCCAGGGGTCCGCGTTCCTGGCGGCATTGGACGACGCGATTACCCACCTCTGTGACCAGGGCGGGATCAGCCGTGCCGGGACTTTCCATTTGGGGCGATGTTACGTTCGCGCGGGGCTCCAGCCGCCGAAGCGTTTGCAGCGATCGGGCGCCGCAGAAATGGCGCGCATGCTCGATCCGGGCGAGTTTGCGGACATCAACGAGCTTCTCGATCGCCTTCGCGACGAGGCGCAAGGCGATGACGCTTACTCGTTACACGCCGCGCTGCGAGAGATGCTGGCCACGATCGATCCAGAAATTCGCGGCATGGTTGTCTCGGCGGTGGTCGACCGCGATGAGCCGATCTTCGATCGCCTCGGCCTTTACTGGCTGCTCGACAGCGCGCCGGACATCCGCGGGGCGGCAGCGGGGGCCTTCTTCCGGCGTGCCCAGACCGGCAGGCTCGACGCCTCGCTCGCCTCCCGGCTGATCGAGATGCGCAACTGGCTGCCGGCGGATGCGGCCCGCGACCGGCTTGATCGAGCGTTGAAGGAGGCGCTCAAGCGAGAGGTCGCTGGGGGCATTGAGCCACGCCCCTGGAAGTTTCACCGCCTTCTTGCGACGGTGCCCGACGGCGCGGGCGCCCAGAGCGTGATGATTGCTGCACAGCAGGGCAGCAAACGCGGCATCGCGATGCTGCTTCTCAAGCAGGGTCTCGGGGTCAAGGATGCCTATGTCATTCCTTGTCGCACCGCGACAGAGCAGAAGCAGATGCTGGCGCAGATCGTCGAGGAGATGGACGCGCTTGAGGTGATGCCGGAGTTTGTCGAGCCTGCACTTGCGGCCGCGCTCGCCGAAGGTGCGGCCGTGGGAGAGCCTCCGGCGCACGGCCTTGTCGATATCGTGGAGGTCACCGGCATTCGCGGACTGCAGCCCAAGGCGATGTCTGTCGAAGACTGGATTGGTCATCTCGATCCTGAGGGCACGCTCGATCGGCTACCGCTCCAGACGTTCGGACGTCTGGTCAACGCGAGTGCCGACTGGCCCGACGAGTATGATGTCGTACAGAGCTGGTTTGAGGACAGTTCGGAGGTCCGGCAAATCCTCATAAATGCGATTACGCCGCGCAGTCGCACGAACGCGCTGCGGCGACATCTCGAGACGCGCCGGGAATGGTGGTCGCGTCTGATTGCGAAAACCGCGGCGACAGTGAATCACGATGCAGAAGGCACTAGGGGTGACTGGAAGAGCTTCGCGGCGACAGCGATGGCGCTGGTGCAGGGGCGCCCGCTGTCACAGGTGCCGATCATGAAGTGGGTGATCGAGAGTACCCTCGAGGCCGCCGAAGATCCGTGGGGCGACATGAGGGGAAATGCGGCAGACGCCTGGTCGGCGCCACCGGAGAATGACGGCAGCTCCGTTACCTTTGCGCGTCCCGCCCCGGAAAAGACGGGCGAATTGGCGCGGCTCATGCAATCCGCCGGGATGGACATCACCCCGCCCTGGCTCGACGGGTACCTCACCGCCATCGTCGTTGCACCGAAGATGATCAAACCGACCGACTGGATTGGCAGCCTGCTGGGGCAGAGCCACAATTTCGCCGATCACGACCAGCTACAGCGCTTCCTCGATCTCATCCTCTATCGCTACAATGAGGCGAACGCCGATACGGTCGACCCGGAGTCGAACAAGACCCGCGTCGACCCGCTGGACGATGCGTTGTTCCGCCAGTGGTCGGCCGGTTTCTCCGACTGCGTGGTGCGCCACAAGGTCAAATGGACTGCAGGAACCGTAAAGAAGGATGACAAGGCCATCCTGAAGCTTCTCGCGGACATGGCGGCGGGCCGGGGAGTGGCGTCAGACCTCAAGCCAATCCTGCCAGCCTGGATCAGCCGGCGGCGCGCGGTGCGGAGTTAGCCAGTTCGGCACGGTGATGGATGGAAACCCCGCGAAGCCCACAAAGTCGGCCCGTGGTGGGCACTTGGCGTGGAGATGGAAAGTCTCGGCCGGCGCAATCATCCATGATCGCTGACTTGCCGCGCAGCGATCGTTCCGACCGGGACGGAACATGGCGCAAGTGCCGGGGGCGGTGGGAATAGAAACCTCGCTTTCGGTTCCATAGTCGGCCTGAGCATGCGCTGCTGCCGCCCCGTCATACAATGTTGCGGTTTGAGGACCCAACGCCCCCCCCCCCGGCCCCTGAGAATCGGGGCACGTCGATGTGCGGCCGCCCTTCAGATCTTCAATGGACACGCGCTGGTGGGGTTGGCGATGTGGCGTTCTGCCCTGGAATGGGTAGTAGTACTACAACCTAAACCGGTATAGGGAATTACGCCCACATTTCAGTCACTTGCGCGAATTGGTAAGGCAGATCGCCATGATGAGGCAGATCGCCACGCCACATGGCGTTCTGACAAGCCCGGTGGCGTTCTGCCCCCCACATCGCCAACCTCACGGCGCAGATCGCCATGGCCATGGCGTGGTGCGATTGTCGCGGTTTCCTGCGGCACAGCGTCCGGTTTGGCGGCCAGATCGCCACATCGCCATTTGGCCTCGGATGGTCTACCAGTCGTCGTCCTCGTCCTCGAGCCAGTGGCCATCAAGCTCTTCGTCGAAGATCTCGTCGGCTGTCGGGAGGCGCCAGATCCAGATGCGGTTTCCCTGCTCCATGACCTGCTCGGAGTGGATCTCAAGTTCTTCTTTCGCCCGCTCAATCGTCTTGTGTGCGTGCCCGGCTTCCCCGTAGCGCTTGCGAATCTCGGCCGCTGCCATCGGTCCCGATTTCAGCTCAGTCCTCAGGAACGAAATAGCGGCTGCCAGCTTGGGGCTGCTCGGCTTTGCCGCGCGGCCCTGACTTCGTAGCAGCGCATCCGCATCGCCGGACACCGTGCCCTCCCAAACCACGCGCGGTGCGGAAACGCCGCCGCCCAGATTGACGCCCTCCAGGTAGTAGACCATCGAGGGGACATCACGCCTCGCAACGTTGAGCTTCGCCTTTCCGAAGAACATCCGTCCGGTCGGCTCGTGATCATCATCAAGCTCCTCGAAGCACGACCACACGGCGCGCGACAAGGCGGCGAAAGCTGCCGATCCCATGACGCGCTCCTTTGCGGGGCCGGATCCTCCCTTCTTGAAGTGCGCGATGATGAGCCCGGCAATGTGGTGCTTCTCGACGAACGCCTTGAGCGGGCCAAGCGCAGCACGAACGTCGGAGTCTT
>Ga0326597_10010918_pt1 | contig 12075 bp, 14 predicted proteins | sample RVTome_12_FD_203789 | JGI IMG/M metagenome (GOLD analysis project Ga0326597, IMG submission 203789) | Soil microbial communities from uranium-contaminated site in the Upper Colorado River Basin, Wyoming, United States - RVT100D185 | ecosystem: Environmental > Terrestrial > Soil > Contaminated >... | reverse complement strand
CTCCGCCCCCCACGCTCCGCTGGCGCTCCGCGTGGGTCCCCCGGCAGGGTCCGCTGCCGCGGCCCTCAGGGAGCGGTTGGGACTCGAACCGTTCGTGGTGTGCGAGCCGACCTGTGAGGGCGACGCTGCGCGTCGCCCTCCAGACGCGATTCAGATGGCACTTCACCTGGACCACTCAGGTGCCGAGCCAAGTGCCATCGCAAAATCCGTAACTCCCGCCTCTCTCGCTTGTTAAAGCTACCGTTCCGGCTAACATGGCGAGTAATAGTCGATGCCGCCACCTTCACCATGATCGGGACCGTTGCATAACGCCTTCTCACGCCGATGCGGCGAAGGGTCATTCCGGGCCCATGAACACCACGATTCCACTCGCGATGCCCCATCCCCCGATCCGAAATCCGCGTTTGCAGGACAGAGACTACGACATCCTGCAGCACGTACTGCGCTATCGTCTCAGCACGCCCGAGATTCTGCATCGTCTGTTCTTTCAGGATTCCGACCGCAACGCGGTTACCAAGGTCACCTCAAAGCTCTGCGTTAGCCAGTTCCTTCTGAGCCATCAGCTCTACGCCGGATACACCTACTTCACACTTGGACGACGCGGCGCGAAGGTCGTCGGCATGTCCCGCTGCAAGACTGGACCGCTTGGTCCACAAGCCCTCTATCGCGAATATGGGACACTCGCGTTTTGCTGCCGCTCCGAAATGCCGCGGGAGCGCTTGCGCACTGCCGAAATCATGCGCCGCCACCCGGAATATATTTCCGGTCGACTCGACGCCGGTCATTATTATCTGGACGAACATGAATCGATTGTCCGTCTCGGCTATATTTGGGTGGAAGGCGCGGGCGAAATCAATCACATCGTACGGACGGTGCAGGACGCTATCATCGAACAGCGCCGCAGCGTTCCCGCACTGCGACAATTGATCGAGGAGGGACGATTCGTCGTGTCCGTCGTCACTCTCAACGACGACAAGAAAACCGAAATCCAACGCGCCTTGAACGGCCTTGCAACCACCGTCTTCTTCCGGGTCGAAGTCGTGTCGGAATTAATCCACCTCCTCCCCAGCGTGTGGCATGAATAGCCGGCTATTTTCCGCACTCCTGCGGCTGATGCCGCAGAACTCGCACCAGTCGCTGGATAATCCGATCCAGCTGAACCGCCTGCCCGACCACTCGCGGGTCGAGTTCGACTATCCCGTTTTTCAGGATTCAGTTGCCGTCGCGAGGCGCAAGTCGGTCACTTTGATTTTTCTCGCTGCTCTTGCGGCTCCGGCGCTGGCTTGGGGCAGCGAACATTTTCCGATTCCGCTGCTTCAGGGAGGACTGAAGACTGTCGCTTTGATGGTGGGAGTGACGCTCGTTATTTTGGGAGCCGTCGGACATCGCTGGCCAATGGCCGCCATCGGAATCGCTGGCCAATGGCCGCCATCGGAATCGCTGTGCTGGCAATTCCCATCGTCGCGGAATTGGTCATCGAACATATCTATGCTCTTGCTGCAGCCATCCCGGCACTTATCGGAGCCGTCATTCTCTCGGATCGTCTCTGCACGTTTTTCGTCAACCTGAAGGCGGCCGCACCTACGCCCCGGTTGAGAGCACTAGAAGCTCGGCGCATTTGGGGCCACCGTTGGCTGAGTTGGCTTCGGTCGCTTCGAGGGGCCGAATGGTATCCCGCCAATTATCTCATCTTCGTCGTCCCTGTTTTTTTGGTGATGCGGCACGTCGCCGAGCGCTACGATACGGAAGGCGCGCCTCGCCGCATCGTAGAAATGTTTATCATTGTCACCGTCGCAGCTCTCCTCTGGCCGCTCGCATTAGAACTGCTCTTCGCTCCGATTTACGGTCGTCGCCCGTATGGACCGCGGCGCCTGGTCGTGGCATTTTGGCGCGCTCTGCTCGAATGGTGCAATTACAACCGCCTGAATACTCAGGGAGTGGGCATTCACGGCAGCCCCTGTGGTTCCTGCTCCTGCCGCCGCCAGCTGTTGATAGGTGTAATCTTCCTGTGGGCCTGCATCTGGTCCAGTACGCCGTCCAACTCGTCGGCCTTTTCCCAGTACATGTTCGACATGATGTTGCTCAATGCGACGGTTAGCGCTTTTTCCAAAATGCCGGAGATAATGGCCAAGGACCAAGAAGAGGAAGAACAAGCAAAGTGGGAAGCATCGAATCCACCGTTCGACCTATCCGAGCAACAATTGGTCGAAGGGATGACTCCTGCGCGTGCCGAAGTCTATTTGCGCGAGCGGCAGCGATTGTATGGTGAAGCCTGGACGAAACAAAAACAGCAGGAGCAACAACAGGCGGCCACCCAGAAATCGGCGAGTCTTGTCATCCTACTCGCCCGGCGTGTAATCGAGATTGGTGGCAGTGTCATGGCATCGACCCTCGGGACAGCGCTGGCCTGCCTGTCACTGGTTTTTGCCGCTTCGGCCCGCGCCTTGGCGGGTGCCGAGGACATTTTCGGACGCCTCCCCCGGCAACGGATTCTCTCATCCGATAACTGGGAAATGCTGGTTGACCGTTTGCGAGCGTCGCGTGACGAGTGTGAACGGAACAGTCTGTTTCTCGGCACGAACTCGCGCGACGATACGCCGGTCTTGGTCCCCCGCGAAGTGTTTACCGAACATGCTCATATTCTGGGAGACAGCGGCTCCGGGAAAACCAGCTTGGGGCTGATGCCTTTGATCTGCCAGTTGATGCGCGACGGCAAATGCTCCGTGGTCGTCATCGATCTCAAGGCCGACGATCAGGCGCTCTTCGAGACCTTGCGTCATGAATCGGCCGCTCTGGACACCCGGCTCCGCGAGGAGAATTCTCCCCAAGGCGGATACCCGTTCCGCTGGTTTACAACCGCCCTGGAGCGTTCGTCATATATCTTCAATCCGCTGATGCAGCGCGTGATGCCGAGACTGGCCGCTTACCAGCGGTCGGACATTATCACGGCAGCGCTCGGTTTGCAGTACGGCACCGATTACGGTCGCAAGTTTTTCGGCGATGCGAATTACGATCTGCTGAGTTACGCCGTCGGCGAAAATCCGAATATTCAGAGTTTCGAGGAATTGGCGGAGATCCTGAAGGGTGCCGAACGCTTTAAGTTGGAGAGTGAAACGAAAAAGGCGGCAACCAATCTTCGCTCGTCGATCCGCCGCTTGGCCCGTTGTCGACCGTTCAATGCGTCGCCGAATTCGGGTGCCTCGCCGTCCGCTGTCGCGCAGGCGATCGATTTCTCCGATGTGTTCCGACAGCCGCAGGCGTTGTACTTCGCACTCCCTCCGGCGTCAGGCGTGACGAATACGGCCGAAATCGCCCGCATGGCGATTTATTCGCTGTTGGCCGCCGCTCAGATGCAGGAAGGCCCTCGCCAACAGGTGTTTCTCGTCATTGACGAGTTTCAACGCATCGTCGCCAATAATCTGGGACTGTTCCTACAGACGGCGCGGAGCATGAACATCGGCGTCATTCTTTCCAACCAGAGTCTCGACGACTTGGAAACGGTAGACGCCAACCTAATCCCCGCCGTTCGCACGAATACTCGCTTCCGGCAAGTCTTCGCGGCAGGCAACCGCAGAGACATTCTCGACCTTCGCGACACGGCTGGCGAAACCATGATCGGTCTGCGCTCGTGGGATTTGCTTCCTAGCCTGTTCTACGAAGGAAGCGTCCGCTCCATGACCGTCCGCGAGACCCCTGTATCGCGGCTCATGCTGAACGACATCTTGTTAGCCACTGACGCCTTTGGCCGCAACATTGCTTCCGTCCGACGGGGAGCCGGCTATGCCCAATTCGGCGGCATGCCGTTCGTCATGGACTCGGTCCACCATATTCCGTGGAAGACCTTCAACGATCGCCGCGAGACCCCGTGGCCGCCACCTACTGACGCCACCATCGTGGCATCTCGCGATGATGATAATGTGACGCCGCAAGGTCCGGTAGGCGGACACATCTTGGAGGAAAGGCCATCGCCAGTGATCGATGACCCATCCAGTTTGCGATCGGGGGACGACGAGTTGGCGTCCGACGCTGGTCCCGCTTCCAGAATTGGCGCCAATCCGTTGGACCTTCTGTATGAGGAACAACGAGCCCAAATGGAAGCCCAACGTAGACGCCGTAAGCGCGAAGACGAAGAGTCGCCGGACAAACCGGCTATCTAACCCCAGCCAGGAAACATGTTCCCATGACAAACCCTCCATTGCCGGATTCGCAATCTCCCACTCCTCTGGAGCCGTTGACGACGCAAGTCAGCTTCAAGCCGAGTTTTGGAATCGCTTGGCTACTTGGCGTTGTCGTTCTGTTGAGTGCCGGAGCCCTCTTCGTGACTGGCAAGTTTAAACTCTTGGAGGGCTCTCCGTCACCTGAAGAACAAATCGACGATTTGAAAAAGGGGGCGGAAAAAGACGCCGCGTTTTCCGCGGCCGCTGAAAGCCGTATTGTCCAGATCAGTTGGAGGAAACTGCAGCGCCAAGTCGAAGCGGCGATGAAAGATCACACGGATCTCAGCGACACACTGAACGAACGCACTAAGCGGCTGTGGGAGTTAGAGCATTCTGAGGAAGGTCGCCGCATCGCGGCGGAAGAGACGCTACTGGAACAGTTCGCTGCCGTAGTGAATCGACCTCATCCCAATAGCAGTCAGATTGCTGGCTGGCGGCAGGACGCTGACGAAATCACCGAAGTCTGCAAGACGGCCCTGAGTAGTCCCAGCCTTCTCGCGGAGCCGTCGGAAAAGGCGATACAGCATGTGGAAGCAATGCAACAAGCAATTGCTCAGGCGTTGCTCGAATCGCGGAACGACCTGACGGCGATCACCGCGCTTGCGCAATCGTCCGCGCAGAATACCCCGGCCTCTGTCAACTTGGGGGAAGCGATGGCCAGCCGTGAGGAAAATCGCCAGAGGCAGAGACTGGCGGAACTGACTCGCGATCGCGAAATGATCCGCACCCAGGCCGAGGACCAAAAGAAGGCCGAAGACTTGACTGCGGAACGTAAACTCAACGATGAGAAACTGGAGCAACAGCGCGTCGCTAATGAAATGAAGATCACGCAGGAGCGCGCCAAGACCAAACGCGAACAGGAGCTGCTAAAAGAGACACAAGACAAGCTCGCCGCCGAGCGGGCTTATCAGGAGAAACTCAAAAACTTCGAGAAAGCGCTGCCAGAAATCAGATCGCTGCTGTCGCCGATGATCTCCCATGGAAGAATGCAAATTGGCGGGGCGGGCTGGATCGCCGGAGAAGAAGGACCCGTCTCGTTGGATGCCCTCAAGAGGTCGCATATTTTGGACCTGGGAGAAAAAGGCGTCTATTACGTCAGTGGACTCTTTTGTGGTCCCAGCTGCCGCAACGACCGCCCTCTCGGCGGGTTCCCTGAAAGTTTCACGTACCAGGAAGCCAAGATTCGCCGAGCCCAGGAACTTTTGGTCGAGTTCGGCGACATCCTTGTCGAAAAGGAAATGCTCCGCCCGTAAGCGGGCGCAAAAAAATGCCCCCTTTTATTGCCTGCCTGGGGGCGGGGACAGACCTCGCCTTTTATTTTGACACTCGGCGGGTGACAAGTGGGTATGCGACATTCTATCAGCCTCCCTTTCCTGGGTCGATGCTCGGACGACGAGTCGCCGCGCGAAGACCGATCGACGCGGGGCACTTTCCGGTAAGATGTTGGCCTGCCCCCGGAGATTGTTCACCGCAACCCGCGACTCCCACCGAAATAAATAGAGAGTACCGTCAATCTTGAATGGACTGGAAACGACACACGAGACGAAGGCTTGGGAGTGGTCCGCAGTTGAACGGAATATCGTTGCTGCGATCGCCGTTCGCATTCGACTGCTTTCGGCACCACAAGTTGTGCGCGGATGGCTTTCTCAAGCGTCTTCCGCCACCGAACTCGCCGACCGAGTTCTAAAGCGACTTGAAAGAGCGTCGCTCTTGGCCCGTCACGTTGTGGAAGCCCACCCGATGCTCGAATTGACTCGCCCACTTTACGCGTGGAACGTCGGCGACCGGCCTCCGTCCGATCAACGATTACAGTCCATCGCCGCAGCCAGCCGGGCTCGCTGGAATCTGCCGCACCGGCCTGTCGAAGTCTTTACCGTCACGAAGCGGACCGTGTCACTCTTCGGCGCATTTGTCGACGCTCGCAGGATTAAGCAGTGTGAAGCGACTCATGACCTGCACTTTACGGAGGTATATCTTCGCTACCGTCACCAGTCACCGAAGCTGGCCGCAAATTGGCTCGGAGAGGCCGCATTTCCGAAACTCGGTTTGGAGGTGCTACATATGAAAGATCCGGACGCCTTTGTGATCTCCCGGCAGGGGAAAGCCCAACGCATCATTGAGTTTGCGGGCGCCTACGAGGCCGATCACTTGCAGGCTTTTCACGAACACTGTGCTGGCGGAGCGGCAGCCCATCTTTCCGCTCGCGGGTGGACCGACTCCGACAACCCTTTTGCCCGTCTGTATTCCACAGCCGGCACCAGTTACGAGCTATGGTAAAGCAACCTTCCGAAGAAGACCGCGTTGTCCTCGAACACGTATTCAGGTATCGCCTGACGTTGCCCCAAATTCTGGCAGGAACGGGAATATTCTCGGGCGAAGGTGACCATCAGGCACAAGAGACGCTGGAACGTTTAGGGTGCGACGGCTGGTTGTCGTCAGCAGAGCTGTATCCCGGCCATCGGCCCGAGCAATACTACCACCTCAGCGAACGTGCTGCGAAGTTCCTGGGGCAGGATGCGATCGTCGCGCAGCCGCTCAAGCACGACTCGCGCGTCGAGTGCTTTGCCATTGCCACGTTCTGCTGTTGCGGGAAACCGTTTCGGGAACTGATGACGAAAGAGGAATTCAAAAGCACGTTCGCCAAGCTCTGGTACCCGGGTCAACCAATCCGGCACTATCTCGACAAGGGAGATGACGGCACCGTCCGCCTAGCGTTCCTCAAGGTGGACACGGCTGGCACCGGTCGCTGGGATCGCCTCATCGACTCGTGTTCGCACTTTTTGCGGCAGCGCACGGATGAGTCGCGAATTGCGAAGGAGCATCGTCCGCACGCGCGCGAATTTGCCAGATTCGTCGAACGCGATCAATTCCGATTCACCGTGCTCACCGCGCTGCCCGAGAAGAAACGCGCGATCGAATTGGAGCTTGCTCGCCGGACGTTGTCTCGCGAGCCCGTTCCACCCATCACCGTCCATGTGGTGCCGGAGTTGTTCGAGGCGATATTTCCCGCCCCGCAAATGTAATGGTTAACGGCAGATTCTCGCGTGCCCATTCATCCTGCTGCCGAACACCGAAGACCTCACGCGCGCGTCCATTCTGCAGACGCAGCAAAAAGGGCGAGGAGAGAAAAACTCTCCTCGCCCGACCAGTTCAAAACCCGCAACTCTCGATCTGAACGTTAAGCCAGTTATCTACAATGTCGAACGATCGCCTCAGGTCTTCTCGGCGATTCGTCGGACCATAGATGAGTTCGGTAAACGTTTTATCCCGCATCAGGTAGTCGCGAACCTGTAGCAGGGCCTCCCAGAACTCATCGGGAAGCTCGCGTTGCCAGTCGTTATCCATAATATCACCTCCTTTCTGTTAATGTGCTCCTCTGCGACGTTTGCGGTCATCACAAGCGCAAGCGAGTGAAGGGCTGCCCGGAGGCAGCCCGAAAACCAGGTCTCAAACCTGCTGTCGAAAACCGGTTGAACAGCTAGTAGAGTGCCGGAACCAGGATGGTCGTGACGGAACGGTCCGCTTCGGTGATTATCCAAATCACACGTCCGTTGTTTGTCCCGTACTGAGAAATCAAACGGCCGCCGTGTTTGAGTGCGGCGTCATTTAACTTCCAGTCATGTTCGTTCAAGTCTCCCCAATCGCCGGACACATGGCGAATGAGAAAAACGAACACTTCCTCCGGAGTTACTTCCGGGGACCGCACGATTGTTCCTGCTCGGAATTTCCCTTCGATGGTGGTCAACTGCATGGCTTTTTTCCTCCTGAAAGGCCGATCGGATTGCATCCGATCGGCGTTCATTCTCTACTCCTCTGCCTGCTCCGGATGAGCTCTAGCTTTTTGCTTCCAGATCCAGGCGTAAGCCATGAAGGCGGCCAAAGCGACGACGGGCAAGTCGTCGAGACCAAAGGTCGTTGCATCCCGACTTTCACCGCCATCCCGATAGCGCCGCGTCAGCTTGGTGTTGAACCACACCTTCCCGGCATCGGTCCGGTTGATCCGAATCGCCGCCTCGATACGTCCTAACGGGATTGTCTTGTCCGGTTCTCTTTCTTGTGCCATAAGCACTCCTATTGCGTTGCGGTGCGGGCCGCCGTTCCACGTGCCGACTCGCGCCAGATATGTAAAAACGGAGATCCTCGAAACTCTCCGTTACGAATGACCAAAGTCCGAGATCGAACTCTGAGAACCACGGCTTCGGATCTTTGGAAAAGCCCAAAGCCAGAAGCAGGGCGACGAACAGAAGCAGAAGCAAGCCGCGAAGTGCCTGCTTTGCGCGTTCCCATTCAAAATCTTGCCCGCGCCGGTGGTTCCAATCGACGCTGCGTTTTCGTCTCATCCATCCAAACATGGTGACCTCCTCGATGAGTTGGTACAAACGTTTCAAAACCTTCTTGGCGAACAGGTCTGCAACCTGTTCGACAAAGTCGCGAAACGTTCTCTTCCACGATGGAGCTGAGGCAGTCCGAAAACACGATCCACGCTACGCCCGTTGTTTTTCCGTGCTCCCGGGGCCAGGAGCGAAGTAAACCCTCAAAGGGGTTTGTGGCCGAATTGTCAAAGAACCACTGCCGTCACACTAAAGGCGAATCTACACAGCAGTCCGCTTGCCCCCAAGAAACTGGCACGTCAGATGTCACTTCGCGACGCCCGCTGCCACTTCATCTCATTGCGGGGCAGGACGTTCCGCATCGGCGCGTTGGCCGGATACAGCACCACATCCCAATCCGGCATGAGCGGAGACGAGCATCACGTTCGGCCAGCGGAGTGTATTGGCACAAATCCCGAACCAACCCGTCCATCCCGAAGTGCTTGTCAGCCACGGTGATTGAACAACAGTTGGCGTCGCGACGTGACGCGACACGTGTCATCTTTTTTGCGATTAGATAACGCGTCGATAAGTTCGCATGTCGTATGAGCCGCATGGTGCGGCTTGGGAAAACTTCCTTAAAGGAGATACGACCATGCATCGATGGTTTCGCGTTTTCATGGAACGACTCGCGTTCCGATTGATGTCCGTGCTGAGCGCCAAGATTGAAACGCAGTTCGATCTGGAGTTGTCCGAACTGCGGATGGGCCTCTTGCAACGGGCGGCGGAGATTCAACACCAATCGTCGGCGAATTTGGCCGCCATTAGCGAAGCGTTGATCGAATCGAGCACTCGGCTTGGTCAGAGCGGAGCCGAGACTGCGAATGAAACCGATTGCTTGGAGCATGACGAGGTCACGCAACCGGTGAAGCGACCGAAGCTGGCTGCTTCCGCGGCGAAAAAGTCAGCGACGGGAACGACGAAGCGAGGCCGAGGACGGCCGCCGAAAGCCGCCGATAGCCGCCCGACGAATCCGCTTCCGAGAAATGCATCGGTGGCCACTGAGCCTGTCCGACTCACGTGATTCGGACTCCGGATGTTGATGGCCTTCCCTCGCTGAAGTGCATGTCGCATTCGAGTGACAGGCTTTTGGTCCCACAGTTCGGTGACGGACGGAACGAAGTGGAGGCGGAATCATGAATGTTCGATCGAATCAGTCCAATCCTCTTGGCGGTGCCGAATCGCTGCTACTGACTGCGGACGAAGTCGCGCAGTTGCTGGGGATTTCTACGCGAACATTGTGGCGGCTGAGCCGCGGAGGGCGATGTCCGCTCCCACTGCGGATCGGTGGAAACACGCGGTGGCGTCGGTCTGAAGTTGAACGCTGGGTCACCGAAGGCTGTCCTCATCGGACATGTAGTGAAACGAATGAACCGTGACGCCTGCACTCGTTCCTTCCCTGCATCCAGTTGCTGCAAGGCGATGCACAGGAGCGGCAGCTCGCGGCAACAACACAGTAGGAGTGCTTATGACACACAAAAACGAACCGATCCATAAATTCCGTTTGGGACGCATCAAGGTCGCAATTTGGGCAAACCGGACCAAGCAAGGGGAGGTGTGGTTCAACGTCGAGATAGTGCGGTCCTATCTGGAAGGGGATGAGTGGCAGGAATCGACAAAGTTTGGTCGAGATGATCTGCCAATCGTCGCCAAGGCCGCGGACATGGCTTACGCCTGGATCTGGGCACCAGAACGTTCGGCGCCAGCGGGGCAAGTCGATGACTAAAAACTGCTTGTCACCCGTGCGACGCCGCAAGCTAGCGCGCCTCGTCGCGATGCTCGATCAATTCACGCAACAGGAGGACTGACCAATGTCTGCTCAGCCCGTCTTTGAACTTCGCCGGGGCCTAATCAAGGTTCGCGTTTGGCGCAGACGGACGAAATCGAGTCTGCGCCATACCGTGACAGTGACCCGATTGTTCCGCAACGGCGACGTCTGGAAGGAGTCCACTCGCTATGGTCGCGACGACATTCCACTTGTGCGGCTGCTCCTCGACGAAGCTCACGCATGGATCTATCAGCAATCATGCCAAAGCGTGCCATGACAGTCCCGCCACCAGCCGATTCCCCGAATCCTACTCCTAATGAGGCCACCGCCCGCGGCGCGGCGAGCCGACCGATCATTCCATCGATCGTGCGGGACTTGCAAGTGCTAGTCGAGCAAGGAGCGCAGTTCTCCACGATCTATGCCGATCCACCGTGGCCCTATAGCAACACCGCCGTCCGTGGTGCCGCCGAGAATCACTATGGGACGCTGAGTCTCGACAAAATCCTTAACGAACCCGTCAAAGAACTTGCTGCTCCCCATGCGCATTTGCACCTGTGGACGACGAACGCCTTCTTGCGCGAGGCCTTCGACGTGATGCAAACGTGGCAGTTTCGCTACAAGTCGTGCCTCGTGTGGATCAAACCCCAGTTAGGAATGGGGAACTACTGGCGAGTGTCGCACGAGTTCCTGTTACTGGGCGTGCGAGGAAATCTTCCGTTTCGCGATCGGACTTGCCGCAGTTGGGTTTCGGCACGTCGCACGATCCACAGCCGCAAGCCATTCGCATTTCGCGCTCTGATCGAACGCGTCAGCCCCGGCCCCTACCTTGAACTCTACGGCCGCGAAGAACAGCCCAACTGTGGGTGGACTGTCTACGGCAATCAAGTGGAACGAAGGCTTTTCTGAGGTGAAACATGGCGATCTCCCTAGAGCAACACACCGAGTCGGCACCTCGGCTCTTAACGATCATGGAGGCGGCCAAGTTTCTTGGTTGCTCGCGAGCCAACGTCTATGGGCTCATCGACGCGGGCGAGCTTCCCGTAATTGCCATCGGCAAATCCAGAGGCTATCGCATCGACCGCCGCGATATCGAAGAGTTCTTGCAGCGACGCAAGATTCACAAACAAGGCGGGAAGCCGACCCAGCCGGCTCCCCGCCCACGATTGAAACACATCAAGCTCAACCCATCCTAACTCGCGGCGCGTTTTGCCTGTTCGAGCATATGCGCGGGGTTCAAGGAAAGGTGTTGATACACCTTGCTCAACATCGAGGGATCTTCATGGCCCATCAGGATCGCAACTGTCAGCGGGTCAATTCCTTTCTGAAGCGCATTGGTGGCCCACGAGTGACGCAGGGCATACAGCGAGTACGGCAGAGCCAGCGCCATCGCCCGTTTGAAGGTCAACTTGCGTTTGGCTTCGCAACGAAGCTCCGCCTTTCTCTTTGTTCTTGCCACGCCATGGAATGTTGCAGTCGAGTTCAACTGCGGCACCAAGGCTCGGATGTCCTCGTCCGCGATCGTTTCGCCGCGACGTTTCATTTCTGCCTTGCCCATGCGATATCGAACCGCCTGGAACCCGCAGTTCACGGCATCTGTCGTCCACGGCTTGCCGTTGGCATTGCGAAAGAGCTGGCCTTCAGGATGGGACTCCATCAGCCGCTTGGTGATCTCCAACGCTTTGTCGCTCAGGTAGACGACCCGAGTCAGTCGCTTTGTCTT
>Ga0326597_10010916_pt1 | contig 12076 bp, 5 predicted proteins | sample RVTome_12_FD_203789 | JGI IMG/M metagenome (GOLD analysis project Ga0326597, IMG submission 203789) | Soil microbial communities from uranium-contaminated site in the Upper Colorado River Basin, Wyoming, United States - RVT100D185 | ecosystem: Environmental > Terrestrial > Soil > Contaminated >... | reverse complement strand
GCCCGTCGAACGCCGGGCGCGCGGTGCGCGCGCCCGAGGAGGCGGGCGCGGCGCGCGGCGCCTCGCGCGCGCACGCCGGCGCGCAGAGCGCCGTGAGCGCCAGGCAGGCGGCTAGAGCCGCGGTGCGGCGCACGGCTAGAAGTTGAACCCCGCGGAGACGATGAGCCCGACCGAGCGCGTCGTCTGCCCGCGGATCTTGTCGGAGATCTGCCCGAAGTTGACCCCCGCGTTCCCGCTCACGCTCTTCGAGAAGTTGTACCCCGCGTTCAGCGCGATCGTGGCGTCGCTCCGGTCCTCGGTCGTGCGGACGGAACCGCCGACGTCGCGCGCCTCCCGGTTCGAGCGCGCGTAGTCGATCTTGAGCGTCAGGTCGATGTTGCTCTTCATCCGCAGCTGCTTCTTTCCGAACGGGAGCGAGATACCCTTCGTCGCGTTGATGTTCTGGCGCATGGACAGAGAGAGCGTCTGCCGGGAATAGTCCTGGAGGCTCTTGTTGAGACCGGACTCGGTCTCGGTCCGGGACGACTGCGTGTTGAGCGACATCGTGGTCGCGAGACCATTCCGCCAGGTCGCGTTCCACTGGACGAGCGGATTCCAGTTCCCCTGCTCCGTCGTGCGGATGCTGTTCGGCTGACCGCTCCGGTCGAGCGTGCGCTGGTACCGCGTGCTCGCGCTCATCGACTTCACGAGCCCTCCGAGCTTGATCCGCGAGACGAGCGTGCCCCAGTCGAACTTCAGGTCGGGCCACTTGCGCTGGTACGTCGTCGTCATGGTGTTGTCGCGGCGCGACTTCACATTCGAGCGGTCATAGCGCCCGTCCACCGAGACGCTGTTCAAGAGCGTGAGGCTCCCCTGCGCCGAGAGCGACTTGCTGTCGCCGAAGATCTCCACGTGCTGCGAAGCGACGCTCCGGTCGCCGCGGTCGCGAGTCAGGCCGAGCCGGTACGCGAGGCTCGGCTCTCCGTAGACGCGCGAGAAGTCGGACGTCTTGCCGAAGGTCATCGTCCCCGAAACATCATTGAAGCGGACGATCCGCGCGAGCTGCTGGAGCGGGTTGATCGACGGCCCCGCGGGACGCGCGCCGGTCGTGTCGTCGGGCGAGGGCGGCGGCTGCGCGCCGCGCGCGGGCGGCGGCGGCAGGAGCCGCGAGGTCGGGAAGCGCATGTTGAACGTCGTGCGGCTCGAATTCTCCAAGTCCCACATGTCGCGGCCGGGCGCATCGCCGGGACGCCGGAGGGAGAGCGGGTGGTCCCCCGAAAAGCCTCCTTCCCAGTTGACGCTCGGCGCGATCCATCCGTCGAGCGCGTCGAATGAGCCGTTTGCGGAGAGCCGCTCCTGGCGGCGCGTCTCCTTGCCGAACCTGAGTCCGAAGAACCGCTGGTCCCAGAGGTTCAAGTCGCGCTGGCTCGTGTAGCTGTAGCTCAAGGGCTGTTGCTGCCCGAACTGGAGCGGCGAGTAGACGGTCGAGATGTTCATGAACGACGACTCGAGATCCGTCTTCGTCCTCAATTCGAACGGCTGGTTCAAGTCGTCGTTCCGCCGCGCATGATGCTTCTGGTCCTGCGACGTGTTGACCGCGCCGATGTTGATGTTCGTCGGCGTGTAGCGGAGCGAGAGCCCTCGCGGGAGTCTCAGCGGCGGCACGGCGGCGAGCGAGGCGCTGTAATTCACGTTCCTCGTGACCGTCTGGGTCGTGTCGCGCCGCGTCGGCTGGCTCGAGCGGTCCTGCGTCGTCGAGAATCCGAACGATAGGCCGTCGACCGTGTACCGGAGCCACGGATTCTCGGACGCCTGCCGCGAGACCCTCACCTCGACCTTGCGTCCCTCGCGCTCCGAGACGTTCCGGTCGCGCGCCTGGTCCCTGAACTCGATGTCGTTTCCCGTCTGGAACTTCGGCGACTGCGTGTTCCGCTGCCACGAGAAGTTCACCGGCACGTTGAGCCGGAGCGGCGTCAGGAACTTGTCCGCCTTCAAGCTCGTCGAGACGCCGAGGTCCTCGCTGTTCGTGCCGGAGCCGCGCGTGTTGCCGATCTGGAGGAAGTCTGCGGCCCGGCTCTCGTACAGCGTCGAGACGTCGAGGAGATCCGAGAACTTGACACGCGCTGCGATGCGCCGTGCGCTCCCCACGTTCTTCTTCACATCCGAGAGGCGCAGCTCGTCCATCCAGACGCTTCCATAATCGACGAAGAGCCCGCTCCGGTTCTGGACGCCGATCTGGATCTCGCGGATCTGCGTGAAGCTCGGCGTGCCGCGCACGGAGAGCACCGATCCGTCCGGCTGCGGCGCGACGACGAAGCCGAGGGAGTCCGGTCCCTGCGTCTTGAGCGTCGAGAGCGCCGCGAGCGGAACGGCCACGCTCTTCCATTGGTGCGGCGCGGCGATCCGGTATTCGTAATAGTTCAGCGTGTCGCGCGCGAACCGGACGAAGAAATCGAGATCGGGGCTCGTCTCTTCGCCGCGCCCGCGCCGCATGAAGAACTTCATGCTGTCGTAGAGCGTGAAGTCCTGCGCGTCGAGATAGCGGCGGTATGCGGTCCCCTGGTGGCCGGCCTGGAAGCTCCGGACCTCGAGCCAGATCGACTGCTCCTTCTCGGGCACGTTGTCCTGCCGCCTCAGCTCGATCGGCGGGGTGTACGCCTCGCTGTTCTCCTTGTTGTTGATCCCCGAGACAAGGAAGTCCTCGGCCACCGCGAGGCTGTCCTGCCTGACCTGGCCGCCGGTGACACGCGAGATCGGGCGCTCGAGCCAGCGGTTCCCGAGGATCTGCACGCCGCCGAGCGTCACCTGCTGGAAGGAGGGGAAGCCGGTGAGCCAGATGCGCGCGTGGCGGATCGTCTGCCACTGCGGCGCGTTCACCGTGTCCACGGAGACGTCGCTCAGAGGGATCCGGTAGCGCCGCCAGCCGTTGTTGGCCGCCTGCTCCGCCGGGAGGACGCCGGCGAAGTCGCGGCTCACGTCGGTGACGAGGTACGTCGTGTCGGCGAGATCGATCGTGAACTCGAAATACTCGTTCTGCGTGTCGAGGAACGACGTGGCGTTCAGATCCTCGGTGTCCCAGAGACGGTTTCCTTCCGTGCCGTTGATCTTGCTCCACTGCTCCGCCGTGGCCGTGGTCGGCTCTTCGGGCGGCTCGTAGTCGTCCTTGCTGTCGTCGTTCGGCTCGTCCATCTCGCCGTCGAGTCCGGTGTCCTCGGTTGTCTGGTCGAAGATGTTGTTCGCCGCTATGTCGCCGGGCGGGTCCTGGTCCTCCGTGTCGAGCACGCCGTTCGGCGGATCGGGGTTCGGCCACTTGCGGTCCCAGACGGCGTCCTCGCTCACGCGCCCCAGGTCGATCTTGATCTTCCCGACGCGTTCGTGGCGGCGATCCCACCCCTTCCCGTCGCTCACCCAGATGTCGAGGAACTGGTGCCGCGAAAGATCGGTGCCGCTCCTCGAGAGCGGCTGCACGAGCGACGCCCACGATTCCTCCGCGGGGCCCTCCTCGCCGTCGGGCTCGAACTGCATGACGAGCGCCGGACGGATGTCGTTCCCTTCCGCCTCGCTCAAGGTGGGTTGGAGATCGATTTCGTGGATCGTGCGCGGGTCGTACCACCAGAGCCGGCCGCGGCGGTTCTGCCACTCCTGCCCCACCGGCAGCGTGGCGGGGATCGACGAGGGCCGCCACGAGGAACGCAGCAGAGAGAGCACGTCGTTCTGCTCGATCCCCTCGAAGTCGTCGAGGTAGACCTCGTTCCGCGTGTTCGGGTTCGGGAACGAGAGCCCGACCTCCGCGTCGAGCGTGAGCGCGCTCTTGTCGCTCGCCGTGACGAGAGGGAGCGCGTCCACCCAGTTCGTCAGGAACTCCGGCTCCTTCTTCAAGGAGAGGTTCACGTCCCCGACGATCGTCTTGATCGGCTCCTGGTCGAGACGGACGCGCCGCTCCGGGCTCCCCTTCGCCTGATAGAGCCACGTGGTCCCGATCGAAAGGTCCGGTCCGGACACGTAGCGGGCGCCCACACCGGCGAGCGTCTTCTGGCCGAGAGCGAAGAGCGGGGCGTACTGGTAGCTGATGTTGATCCGGTCGGTGGAGTCGATCTCCTCCAGCACCTCGACCGTTCCGAGATCGTAGTCCACGCGGAGCGAACTCGACGGGAGCGGCACGTCGTTCTTCGTCACAACCACCGAGCCGGGAATGATGTTCATCGCGTTCGGCAGATTGAACGAGGTCGCGCGGCTCCGGAACGTGACCTCGAAGTAGTACTCCGAGTGCAGCTCGGGACGGATCATCGAGGTCGGCAGGTCGTAGATGTCGGCGTTCTGGTTCTCCTCGGCGGTCAGCAGCGCTTCTCGCTCGGCGAGCGCGATATCGGTTCCACCCATCCGCTGGATGTCCGCTTGATCCGGCGCGAACGGCCTCAGGTCCGGCAGCACGAGATAGCCCGAGCCGAGGTTGACGCGGTCCCAGTCCACCTTGTCGTCGTGCCCGAAGATGTACTGCGTCCCGGTGTACGCGAGCCGGTCGAGGCCGACGATCCGCAGATAGGGCGTTTCCCCGAGGCTCGCCGGCTGGATGTTCCCTTCGTCCCGCCGGATTCGGATTTCGAGCGACTCGAGGTCGATGTTCTCGCCGCGCAGGTAGTAGACATTCCGCAGGGCGAGCTTCCGCGCGGGCGCCCACGGCCCCTCGCTCAAGTTCGTCTGGTTGAGGATGTCTTCCGGCGGCTTCAGCGCCTTGAGGTAGAGGAGGTCCGACGGCCCGGGGTTGAGCGTGCCGACCGTGTCGAGCCCCGTGAACGTCTGCCCCACGAAGAGGCTCTCGATGTAGGCGACCGCGAGCACCTCCGAGGGATCGGTGTCGCGGAGCGGCCGGCGGAGCGCGAGGATCGTGTGCCCGAAGTAGAGTTCGCGCTCGAGCGTGAAGTCGGCGTTCAGCTCGAGGCGGTGGTACGAGCCCTGGGGGATCCGCACCGCATCCGTCGAATCGCCGCTGAGCGTCGCGAACGTCGGATTCGGCCAGACGACCGTCGGCTCCGTGTTGTTGTTGTTGAGGTCCCGGTCATCGATCCAGACCTGGACAGACGACAGGTCGATCCGCGGCCTGAGGCCGTCCGGATCGTCGAAGAAGAAGAACTGGTTCTTGACGAACTCCCAGTCGTTGATCCGGTTCGAGCTGGTCGATGACTGGCCCGAGAAGGAGCGCGACTCGGCTTCCGCCTCCTCCTTGCTCGCGATCGCGTTGATCTCGAGCGCGCCGAGCTGAGCCTTCGTGTTGATGCCGAAGAGCCCCGTGTGCTGCCCGCCGTAGGAGACGTAGCGGGTGCCCGGCAGCTGGAGGCTCGTGTTCCCGAGGTCGACCCGCTGGATGATCTCGTCGTCGTACCCCTCGTAGCGGAGCTTGATGCTGTTGTCGAGCGCGGTCGGGGCGTTCGAGTTCTGCGCGACGTCGATGTGGAGCTTCTCGCCGACGGTGCCCGTCAGGGTGACGTTCAGGTCCTGCTTCATGTCGAGCTGCGGGAATGCCGAGGGACTCCCGTATTCCGTCTTCGCCTGCCCCACGTTCCACCGGCGCGTGCCGCTCATCGTGATCCGCTCGCTCCCGCGCACGGTGAGCTGCGGCGCGCCCGGTCCGAAGATCGATTCGATCGCGGGCGGCAGATCGACCGGCAGCTCGAGCCGGATGTTGCTCGCGGTGTCGCGGCCCCGGAAGGCGTCGCTCGCCTTCAGGTTCGCGAGCGACTCGTCCACCCACACGCGGCGGAGATTCGCCCGCGTGGTCGACGACGAGAACTGGGAGAGCGAGAGGGATCCGCCGGGACCGATCTCGTCCTCGTTCAGGCTGTAGCCGCGGCGCACCCGCCCGGAGTCGAAGTCGTAGATGAGGAACCGGCGGCGCGGATCCGTGCGCAGCGCGAGCATCAGGTGCGACGGGCGGAACGAGAGGTTCGGCAGCCCTTCCTGGAGCCGGTTCGTGACCGGTGCGAACTCCTCCTCCACCTCCTCCTCGCCTCCGGCTTCGAGCGAGTCGGCCGGCAGCGCGGGAGGCGGAGGGAGCCCCTGCCAGATCGCCCACGAGAGCGAATCGGCGAGGAGACCGTTATGAAGGAGGGCGGGCGACAGAAACTCGTTCTCGGGGTAGTAGTCCCAGAGCCGCGAGCGCGGGCCATCGGGTTCGGGTTCCCCTTCCGCCTCCTCGCTCGAGGCGCCGGAAGACTCGTCGGGCCGCTTCTCCTCGAGCGAGTCGGAGGGGGCGGCACCCAAGGGTCGCGCCGGGACGGCCGATGTGTCCGGCGGCGCGGGAGCAAGGGTGTCCGGCGATGCGGGGGCGGCGGTGTCGGCGGGGGCCGGGGCGGTCGCGCCCAGCGTCGCGGCGCCAAGGGTGTCCTGCGGTGCGATGCCAGTGGTGTCGGCGGGTGCCGCCGCGCCGAGAGTCGTGTCGGCGAGAGCGCCGGCCGTCGTGTCGGAGAGGGCGCCCGCCGGCGCCTCTTCTTGCGGTGCCGCGGGGTCGATGGACCCGGCGAGCGTCAACGCCAGGAGCGCCGCCACGAGGGACAGGGCGCTTCGACGCGCCGCGCCCCCTGTGACCCAGCGTCGCAGGGCGTAGACCGAGAGCGACAGCCTCAACGCCGCAAAACCTCGTAACTGGTTGAAATGATCGGGTGAATCTATGAGAAACGGGCCTAGACAAGCAACGACCTTGCCACTACGGAGACTTCGGATCCGAGCTCTGGGAGTCCATCTCGAGGCGGGCGCGCGCGTCCCTCCGCACCGCCCTCACCCGGTTGCCCGCAGCGCGCGCCGGCGGCCTATACTGCGCGGGACCGGAGACCGGAATGATCCTTGTCCGCTATATCCTTCGTGAGCACGTGCGCCCGTTCTTCCTCGGGTTCGGAGTCGTCACGTTCATCCTCACGATGGACTTCCTCTTCGACTACATCGACCTCCTCGTCAGCAAGGGAGTCCCCTTCTGGACGGTCCTGCAGCTGTTCGTCCTCGGACTCGGCTGGATGATCGCTCTGTCGGTGCCCTGCGGGGTGTTGGTCGCGGCGCTCATGACGTTCGGACGCCTTTCGCACGATAACGAAATATCGGCCGCGCGCGCCAGCGGCGTTAATCCGGTCCGGCTCATGGTGCCTCCGATTCTGGCGAGCGCGGTGATCGGAGGTTTGCTCGTCCTCTTCAACAACTACGTCCTTCCCGAGACAAATCACGCATTCGCGAACCTGCTCCTCGACATCAACCGGAAGCGGCCCGCCCTCGAGCTGAAGGAAGGCGTCTTCATGAGCGACCTCGAGGGATACAGCATGCTGCTGGGGAAGCTCGATGACCGCACCGGCCTCATGCGGGACATCACGATCTACGACACGACGGAAGGGAACGTGCCGAAGACGATCCTCGCGACGTCGGGCACCTTCCGGATGGACCCCACCGGCGACAAGTTGATCCTCGAACTCCACGACGGCGAGATCCACGAGGTGCCGCTCGATTCCGATCCGGAACGGTACAGGCGCCTGCGCTTCCAGACGCATGTCCTCGTCATCGAGGGGATCGGGTCCCGCCTGACCCGGAGCGAGCGGACCTCGCGGGGCCAGCGGGAGATGAGCGTCGCGCAGCTCAGGCTGGAGCAGGAGAAGATCGCCGAGCAGCGCGTCGAGAGAGAGCGGCGCTTCGAGGAGCGGCTCGCCTCCTACGGATTCGAGAGTTTCGAGGCGTTCCAGGCGACGCTCCCCGAGGGCGGGGCGCGCGGGCCGCTCGGATTCCTGAAGCGGATCGCGGGCGGCGCGGCGGCGCTCCTCGGCGGAAAGCGGCCGCCGGCGGAGGTGTCCACGCCGCCCGAGGCGCGCGTTCGGGAGCTGCAGATGATGCGGCTCGAGCTGACCTCGCTCGACCGCCAGGCCGATCAGATCCAGGTGGAGATCGACAAGAAGTACTCGATCCCGTTCGCGTGCGTCGTCTTCGTCTTGGTCGGCGCGCCGCTCGGAATCCGCGCACGCCGCGGCGGCGTGGCGGTCGGCTTCCTCTCGATCGGCTTCTTCATCGTCTACTACCTCTTCCTCGTTGCCGGCGAGCAGCTCGCCGACCGCGGCTTCATGCCGCCGACGCTCGCGATGTGGGCGGCGAACCTTGTCTTGGGCGGCCTCGGCATCTACCTCACGCTGCGCGCCGCCGAGTTCCGTCCGCCCCGCCCGAGAGCGGCCGCATGAAGATCCTCGACCGATACATCCTCGGGGAATTCCTGAAGAGCGTCGGTCTGGGGCTCGTCGCGTTTCTGTCGATCTTCTCGATCGTCGACATCTTCGAGAAGATGGACGTCTTCATCGACAACCACTCCCGTCTGGTCGACATCGCGCTCTACTTCTTCTACAAGTTGCCATATCTGCTCGCGCTCGTGCTTCCGGTCGCTCTCCTGCTGGCCGCGCTCCTCTCGCTCGGGCAGCTGCAGCGGCACAACGAGCTCGCGGCGATGACGACATCCGGCGTGAGCCTCGTCCGCATCCTCCGCCCGGTGTTCCTCGCGTCGGCCGTGTTCAGCATCCTCTCCTTCGCGTTCACGGAAACGATCCTCCCCACCGCGAACACGCGCCGCGAGGAGATCTACGCGCAGAAGATCCGGAAGAGGAAACGGCCCGCCGGGCAGAGCCAGACGAACCTGAGCTATCTCGGGCACGGAGGCCGGATCTATCTCGCACGGTTCTACGACGCGCCGCGCCAGCGCCTCCGCGATCTCGTCGTGCAGGAATTCGACGGGAACACGATCGAGAAGCGTCTCGACGCGCGCGAGGCGGAGTGGGACGGGAACACGTGGCTGCTCCGGAACGGCTACCTGCGCGTCTTCAGCGAGGAGGGCGAAACGGTCGTCCCGTTCCGGAGCTACGGCGACAGCCGCATCGCCGAAACGCCCGACGACTTCGCGAAGCGCGACCGCGATCCGCTGAACATGACGCTCGGCGAGCTGCGCCGCTACATCGAGCGCGTGCGCGAGAGCGGCGGCCGCGCGCAGAAGTACCTCGTCGAGGCGCATCTCAAAGTGTCGTTCCCGTTCATCAACCTCATCATCGTTCTCGTCGGCACCTCGGTCGGCGTGCGCATACGGAAGAGCCATCGCGCCGTCGGCCTCGGGCTCTCGCTCGCGATCGCGTTCAGCTACTACGGATTCCTGCGCGTCGGACAAGCGCTCGGGCACAACGGCACGCTGCCGCCGATGCTGGCGGCGTGGATCGGGAACCTCGTCTTCCTCGCGATCGGCGGGTTCCTGCTCTGGCGCGCGAACCGGTAGCGGGCGCTCGCGGTCCGGTCAGGGCGTTTCGGGGGCCCGCTCGCCGAGAAGTCAACGGGCACGGCCGCCGGGGTCATGTGGGGAGCGCCGCGACGCAGTCATCCGAACGATCCGCCCGTCGGTGACCACCGGCACGACCGGGATCGCGTCGCGGGCGGCACAGAGATCGAGGTCCGTCTCGAAGCCGAGCGTGGCGAGATCGCGGCCGTGCGAGGCGTCGTCGAAGAGGGCGCGGACGCGGGTCCGGTAGGCGGCATCCCAGAGCCGGCGCGCCGCGTGCGCGGCATCGTTCGCCTCCGTCTCCGGACATCGCGCGAGGACTTCGGCGACGAGAGCGCCGCCGCAGACGAAGTCCTCGAGACTGAGCTGCCCGAGGTCCCCCGCGCAGAGGATCGCGACATCGACGCCGCCCTCCGAGAGGTGCTCTGCGGCAGCCGTCAAGTTGACGAACGAGGCGACGATCTTCCGCCGCGCTCCGTCGGCGCGGGCCATGAGACGCGTCCCGTTGCTCGACGCGAAGAGGAGCGTCTTCCCCTCTACGGCCTCCCCGGTGAACTCCGCGGGCGAGTTCCCGAGATCGAAGCCGTCGATCTTCATGCCGTTGCGCTCGCCGCAGAGGAGCGCGCTGCCGCGCGGGAAGGTCGCGAAGAGAGCCTTCGCTTCCTCGATGCTCCCGAAGGGGATGATGCGGCCGGCGCCGCGGCTCCACGCGGTCGTCACCGTGGTGGATGCGCGGAGCACGTCGACGACCGCCGCGACGCGGTCGCGCACGCGGTTCTCGGCCGCCTCGGCGGGAGTCGGGAAGAGATCGATCCTCATGGGGGTCGCGGCGCCCGTCAGGCGGGCGCGGTCGCGCGCGCCGGCGCCGGCTCTTCCTTCTGGTCCAGCCTTTCGACGAACGTCGTGTCGACATCGCCCGAGACGAAGCGTTCGTCGCCGAGGACGCGAAGATGGAACGGAATCGTCGTGTCCACGCCCTCGACGATGCACTCCAGGAGCGCTCGCCGCATCCTCAGGATCGCCTCGCGCCGGTCCTTCCCCCACACGATGATCTTCGCGATCATCGAATCGTAGAAAGGCGGCACGAGGTAGCCGTCGTAGACGTGGCTGTCCACCCGGACGCCGGGGCCGCCCGGCATGTGGAGATACGTGATCTTCCCGGGCGAAGGACGGAAGTCACGCGCCGGGTCTTCCGCATTGATGCGGCACTCGATCGCATGGCCGGTTCCGACGACGTCTTCCTGGCGGATCGAGAGACCCTCGCCCGCCGCCACCCGGATCTGCTCCTTCACGAGATCGAGCCCCGTGAGCATCTCGGTGACCGGGTGCTCCACCTGGAGTCGCGTGTTCATCTCCATGAAGTAGAAGCGCCCGTCGGGATCGAGGAGGAACTCGATCGTGCCGAGGCTCTCGTACTGGATGCGCGAGGCGCCGAGCACGGCGGCCTCGCTCATCGCCGCGCGCATCTCGGGCGTCAAGGCCGGCGACGGGCTCTCCTCGATGAGCTTCTGGTGGCGCCGCTGGACGGAGCAGTCACGCTCGAGCAGCGAGACGACCCGCCCGGTGCCGTCGCCGACGATCTGGATCTCGACGTGGCGGGGACGGACGATGTACTTCTCGAGATAGCACGAGCGGCTCCCGAACGCCGCTTCCGCTTCCGCCTGCGCCATCGGCAGGAGATCCCGGAGCGACTCGGCGTCGCGGCCGATCCGCATCCCCTTCCCTCCGCCGCCGTCTTTCGCCTTGATCATGACCGGATACCCGATCGACTCGGCGGCCTCGAGCGCCTCCTCGATGCTCGCGACCGAGTCCTTCGTGCCGGGAACGACCGGAACGCCGGCGTCCTTCATCAGCCGGCGCGCGAGCGCCTTGTCCCCCATCTGGCGGATCATCTCCGGGCCCGGCCCGATGAAGCGGATGCCGCAGCTCGAGCACACCTCCGCGAACTGCGCGTTCTCGGCGAGGAATCCGTATCCGGGATGGATCGCGTCGGCGTTCGTGATCTCCGCGGCGGAGACGAGACGCGGGATGTTGCGGTAGCTCTGCGCGGAAGGCGGCGGCCCGATGCAGACCGCCTCGTCGGCGAGCCGCACGTGCAGGGAATCCTCGTCGGCATCGGAGTACACGGCGACGGTGGCGATGCCGAGTTCCTGGCAAGCGCGGATCACCCGGAGGGCGACCTCGCCCCGGTTCGCGATCAGGATCTTTCGGAACACCCGCTCTCCTCGCGGCCGTCGCCGGCCGGCGCGGAGAACGTCAGGAACGTCCTTCCCGGCCCGACGAGGCACCCTGCTCGAACTGCTCCCAGGTCTTGTCGCTCGTCGCGTGGACTCCGCGGACGCGAAGCTCCAGCTCCGACGGGTTCGTCGAGTTGCGGAGCGCATCCTCCAGCGTGATGAGGCCGCCCGTGTACAGCGACATGAGCGACTGATCGAACGTCTGCATGCCGTACTGGCCCGTCCCCTCCCGCATCGCCGTGCGGATGAGGAACGTCTTCTCCGCATCCAGAATGTACTCCTTGATCGTCGCCGTGGCGATCATGACTTCGCAAGCCGGAACGCGCCCGGTCCCGGAGGCGTGTGGGATGAGCCTCAACGAGACGACCGCCTGGAGCGTCGAGGCCAGAAGGAACCGGATCTCCCCGTGCTCGTGCGGCGGATAGAACGAGAGGACGCGGTTGATCGTCTGCGCGGCATCGACCGTGTGGAGGGTCGAGAAGACGAGGTGCCCCGTGTCGGCCGCCATGAGCCCGATCGACATCGTGTCCTTGTCGCGGATCTCGCCGAGGAGGATCACGTCCGGGTCCTGACGCAGGATGTGCTT
>Ga0326597_10010915_pt1 | contig 12076 bp, 17 predicted proteins | sample RVTome_12_FD_203789 | JGI IMG/M metagenome (GOLD analysis project Ga0326597, IMG submission 203789) | Soil microbial communities from uranium-contaminated site in the Upper Colorado River Basin, Wyoming, United States - RVT100D185 | ecosystem: Environmental > Terrestrial > Soil > Contaminated >... | reverse complement strand
GTGAAGAGCCAGTCCCAGACGGCCTGCATCGCCGGCAATAGCACGTTGACCCAGAACTCTTTCAGCGTTTCAAGCGCCCTCGGGATATTTTCGCCCAGCCAGGCCTTGAGGCTTTCAAAGACCGGTTGCAGCCAGGCCCATATCGCCGCCACCTTATCGCGGATACCGCCCCAATTGTTTTCCCAGGCGTTTCGCAGCAAGGCCACCGCCCCGATGAGCAGCGCCCCTACCGCGATGACCGCCAGGATGGGCGACAGGATGCTCCAGATGATCGGAATGACCACGGAGCCGACGGCGATGGCCAGGCCGATGAGCACGTCTTTCCAGCTCACGAAATTGGCGATAGTGTCGAGGATGGGTTGTACCGATTCCTCAAACCACGACATCAGGCCCGGCAGGATGTTGTCGCGCAGATTCACCAGAGCATCGAGCACTTCTTGTGGAGCCACGTGCCAGATCGCCTCGATAAAAGAATTTAACGGCCCCATACCCTCTTCCAGGTTATTGAAGAAGGAACTGAAGATGTTTCCAATTATCTCGACGACAGCCACGATCTGCGGACCGTACTGCTCTACAACCCCTGCGAACCATTCCGTTAGTCGCTGGGCTATGGGCAGAAACTGCTCGCCGATGCCGATCTTCAACGTCTCGATGGTTCCCTGCAACGCCTCCATTCGACCCCGGAACGTATTCGCCTTTGCCTCAGCTTGCGTCTGAATTCCCGCCGCGTTGGCCGTGGCCTCTGCCATCGCGTCCCACCCCTGAACACCCTCACCGATGAGCGTGTTCAGGGCGTTCATCCCATACGTGCCCGCCAGCGTCTGGACGGCCAGGTTGCGCTGTTCATCTGTGAGTGTGACCGTTGAAGCGACGGCCGTACCCTGGATGGAGTTCAGCTCTTCAATGATTGCTGCCGCGTTGGCCAATTCGGTATTTGCATTGGCCAGTGATTTGTCGCTCATGATCTGCAGGCCGGCGCTGTGCTTATTGATCCTGTCAGTCAGACTTTGATAACGATCCTGGGCCTGCTTCAGCAGGCGATTTTGCTCTTCCGTGCGGCCGCCCACGGTCCTCATCACCTGGTTAGCGCCTGTCAGCGCTCCGGAAAGCTGCTCGACCAGGCTGGGCAGCCCGACGAACGCCCCTTCGGCATCGTAGAGCGAAACGCCTAATTGGCGCAGCGTGTCCTTGACCTCATTGGACGGCCGCTGCAGATTCGTGAGCATTGACTTCAGTGCCGTGCCCGCCTCGGCTCCAGAGATACCTCGTGTGCTGAGGAGGGCCAGCGCGTTGTTGACGTCCTGGATAGGAATGCCCAGGGCGCTTGCCGTCGGTCCTATGTTCATCAGCGCGTCGGCAAGGTCATTAACCTCAGCTACAGATGCATCGGCCGCCTGGACCATGTTGTTCAGCGCCGCATTGATGAACTCGGCCCGCTCTGTCTCCGATTCTAGTTCGCCGCCGAACGTCGCCAAGGCCACGGAGGCCAGGTCGGATGCCTGCACCATGTCCAGTTCCGTAGCCGCCGCCAGATCAATTGCCGCCCGCAGAGCGCCACCCAGATCCACCGTCCCCGCCATGTAACCCTGGAGATCGCCAAATATCTCGGTTGTGGTCAAGCCCGCTTTGTATAGCCCGGTCATCGCATCCGCGGCCCCGGTCGCCGAGACGCCCACCAGCTGGGTATCGCCGCCCACCTGCAGCGCCGCATCATGGAGCTGGTCCAGGCTGATGCCCGACGAGGATGCGGCTATTCCTAATCCCACCACCTGAGACTGAAAGTCTGCCGCCAGGGGGATCGAAGATTTCAGGATGAGCCCGACGGCCCCGACGGCCGCCCCGATACCGGCCATTGCACCGCTAATGGCCAGGACACCCGCATTCTGCAGTGTGCTACCGATCTTCCCCAGCGCGCCCTCGACCTTGCCTCGCGCCTGGTCCAGATCGCCATCGAGCTTGTCGAGCACCGCCCGTATGGGGATGAACGCCTCGCCGAGCGGGCTACTCATGTTTCATCTTGCGCCTTTCCAGCATCAGCTTATTGATGTCCAGGTCCTTTGCCCGCGCCGACATCTCCTCGAATTCCCGGCGCCGTTTGATCAACTCTTTGCCACGCAACGGCTTCGCCGGCCCGCCGGCCAACAATTGTTTCAGCGTAGGGATGCGTTTGGCGCGCACTAGGAGCGCCGTCAGCCGCGCCTGGGCGATGGCCCGCTTCTCCGCTTCCCGTTCTCGCCAGTTAGCTGCCTCAATGGCCAGCATCGTCTCTCTAGGCGTCATCTCCCAGAAATCGGGCAGGGCCAGCCCGCTGCGTAACGCCTGCACCAGTAGCCTCCCCAGGTCGAGAGGCTCCGTTAGTTTGGGTCTTCCGCCTCATCCTCACTATTCGGGCTGTAGCCGACCACGGCCGCCACTGCCCCGATGACGATTCCGGCTACCGGCCCGAAACCAGCTTCATCGATGACCTGCAGCGCGTCGTCATGAGAAATCGACCGCCCACCGCCGTGGCGGCCATCTCGCCGAGCTGCATCCATGCCCGCCCGCAGCAATGCCACCAGCTCTATGTAGCCGAAATTCTTCTGATCCAGGATGGCCGAGATAGCCTTGCCCAGCTGCCGCTCGACATTCATCAGCACCCGATTGGTGAAAATAACCTCCACCTCCCGGTCGCCAGCCGTGATGATTCCCTCGCCGTGTGCGCCTGTGGCCATCGTTAGCTACCTATTGGGATCCAGAACCCGTCCACGGTCAGGGCGATGGAGATCGTCGCTTCCGCCTGGTCGGGGAAGGACTCGCTCATCGAGTCGACCTTCGCCTCGCAATACTCCACGTCCACGCCATCTTCCTCCCGCAACACGAGGATCAGTTCCCCGTTGCGGTTGGCGTCTTTCAACGCCAGGTAGGCGGCATCCGATGGCACGTAGAGCGCATCGACGGAGATCGTCGAGCTGTAACGCCCCGGCAGCACTCGCTGCGCCCGGCTATCTTTGCTCGACACATCGATCGTCGCCGTCGCCTCGTCCACGCTGGCATCCCGTTGGCTGCCGACCGCCGAATAACTGGGCACTGTCGGCGTGCCGGTATTCGCATACAATAGAAAACCCGTTCCATTCATACCCATGTCGAACCTCCTAGTTCGCCAATCCTTCGTTCTTAAGAGCCGATGGCTTCTTCGGCCGTCAGGCTCAAACTAATGATACGCCCGTAATAGTCGCGCTCGTCTGCGACGATCGGCCCGCCGCAATCCGAGATAATCCACTCGTATCCGCCAATGCTTAGCGGTTGCCGGTGCAGTAACAGCCGCACTCGCTCAGCGATAGCCTCGATGACTATCGCGCTGCCGCTCGCCTCATCGTAGATCCTCACGTCCCGTACCAGGCTGCGGCCGCGTGTGGTCTTGCTGTCGAAGGGCGTCTGCACTATCTCCCCGGCCGTAACGACGTAGGGAGTAGAGGCATCGCCCGGCGCGGGATCGATCGTGAAAATCGCCGGCTCGCCCTTGTAGCTACTGAGCAGGGCCACCAGGATCCCGTCGGCCGCCAGGTGGTCGTAAATCGCCTGCGTCAGGATACTCAATATCACCTCCCTGCCAGCAACGCCACGATGTGCGCCGCATTCTGAAAGACCGCCGGCCGCAAAAACGGATGCGCCGGCGCCGTCTTGGAGCCTAGCTCGATGTAGAAGCCATGATGGCGGCCGCTCTGCGACGGCCGTACCCCGACCCGGATCGTCACTTCCTTGTTAGAGCTTTCCATCTCGTAAGTCAGCAGCCGGGCCACCAGCTGGCTGCGGTACGCCATGCCCCATTCCGGGTCCCGGATCGACAGGAGGCGCCGCCTGGCCTCCGTCTCTACGAATTTGCCAACGATCTCCCCGTTGGCTACCAGCTCGCCCATGACCGCCTTTTTTACGGCCTGGGGCGTCCATTTCAGCGTATAGGTCCCAGCAGCCATCAGGTCGACACCTCAAATTGCCGCTCGCGGCAGGATATCTCTAAATGGTGGTCAGCCTGCGATGGTTCTCTCACCGCCTCCACCTCTACAGTCAGATTGCCCAGCGTCAGTCGGTCGCCGCGGACGATCGTCTCCGTGGCCAGGCAATAGAAGACGTGGGTCACCGACCTCTGCTCCTGCTGGGCGATTTCTCTTTCCACTGAAAAGGCCGATGAGGAAACCGGCCGCAGCCGCCCTCGCACCGTGCCCGCCAGGGTATAGCTGATCGTCCAGCCTCCCTGGCCATCGTCCGCCCGCTGCCGGTGGTAATGTGCGTAGTCCTGGTTGAGCAGTGAGGTTAAGACGCTCATATGCGATATTTATCCAGAACGTCCTTCTCGCTCAACAGCAGCAGCCTGGCTGCCGAGGCGCCCATGACGCCCTCGCCCATACCGCCGGCGCCCTCGGCCTGGAAAGCCACGCTGAAATCACCCAGGCTCTTCGAGGCGATGCCCGGCACGCCATCGTTTTCCTTCGCCCGCCGCCCCGCCTGGAAGGCCCTGCTGGCCGCTCGAGCCGCCACCGCCACGATGTCATCCGGAATAGTGGCATAGCCGTGGCTATAGGTGACCTGGATGATCTGGATACCGGCCGCCCATTTCGCGCCGATCCGATGTATGATGCCATGCTGCCCCAGCTTGTAATCGTCATCGACCACCAGCGTCTCGCCGTCCTCAATCACCTGGCTCACCTCGACCACCGGCAGCTCCGGCAGCAGGATACGCGTCCCGCCGATGCAATCGAGAGTGATCGTTTCGTCTTCGACCAGCTCCAGCCCCTGCCGGCAATAGTTCGTGATGGCCGCCGTGACGGCCGTCAGTGCGGCATCAATCGCGCTCCGTTCGACGTTATCCGTGACGAATTCCTGCAGGAAGACCTCCACGTCGGGTACCCTGGCGAAGTTAGCCATCTATCTCCTTAAAAATTTCGCGCCTCGCTTCTAGCGCCACCGGTGGCTGGGTTCGGCCGCTCCACACCCATAGCCAGACCTTGCCGAAGATCAAGGCCGAGAACCGCTCGCGTAATGACATCTTCCACAGAGAAATACACTGTTGCCCGTCGCCGAAAATCGGTAGCGGCCCACACTCCTCGTCAGTCATGCTCTGCGGCCGTGTGAGAATTTGGGTGTGATGCTTAAACGTCGCCGGATTCATCCGAACCTCCTGGTTCGCCAATCCTCCAGGCCTCAATCGCCTCCGCCACGTGCGGCGTCAAGAAATCGAGCGACGCGGCCGCCCGCAACGCCTCAAACGTGGTGATGCCCCTGGCTGCCAGCGCCCGGGCCGTCGCCGCCCCCACGCCGGGGATCGTGGTCAGATCATCCTCCGGTTGGGGTATCGCGGTTTCGGCCGGTTGCTCGTCCGGCCGCCGCGCCTTGTCGCTCGTAGCCGGTCGCGCCTTGTCCCTGCTCGCCGGCTTTGTCTTCGCCGCCAATAATCCCTGGGCGATAGCGTCCGCCTCGTACATTTTGACGAACTGCCCCGGCCGGACCTCGATCTTGACCAGCGGTCCTTTATTCATATTCGACTCCTGCGTCACGAATTGCCACGTATTCCTGCTATCGACGATTGCCATAATTACCTCCGCCCTTGCTCAAACGATGCCCGCACCGCATCCTCGTCGCCCTGCTGGCACTTGACGAAGCGGCCGGGTTCCAATTCAATCATCACCAGCGGCTTGCCCATGCCTTGGGCCGGCATCACCCTCCCGCCGCGCATCGCCGCCTGTTTGGATTGGTGGTTGACGTCCGCCAGCCAGCTCGTCGGCAGCACGCATAGCCTCGGTTTGACAGTGTATAATGCCCTCAGGAACGCCAGCCGCTTATCGCCGCCGCCGGCGTACTCCTCTTTCCACGTCTCGATGAGCGCCATCCCCGCCTCGTTCCGGTGGACGAATAGCAGCTCCCAGGAATGGAGCAACACCCGCAGGTCACGCACGATTGCGCCAGTGGCCTTCCTCTCTTCCTTCGTGCCTATATCCGCGGCCGTCGTCCCATAGCGCCATAGAGGCACTGCCGCATCCCATCGCTCCAGGAAGTGCCAGGCCGCCGGCAGCAGGTCCCATGGCACTTGCGAGCCCGGCTCGACGAAGAGGGTCTTCCCGTAGGCGAATGGCCGCTCTGCATCAACTGTGATCGGCAGCTTGAATTTCACGGCCCTGGCCTCGATAATCTCATCCGCTTTCGCCAGCACGATGCCCCGTTTCACTTGCGCACCTGCAAAGTCACGTGGATGGAGGATTTGGCGTCGTTCAATTTTGGACCCTTCACGATGCGCCACTTCCGGTCGGTATAGAAGCTGTACTCGCCGCCGCGCCGGCGATCCGGATCGAACTGGTCGAATGATTTCAGGCTGAAAAACCAGCGGTGAGTTGGATCCTGGTGGGCCAGATCGCTATCCCAAAACGGTAGCTTCAAATAAATGTGCCCGCCGGGTCTCAAAATGCGCCAGCATTCGTTCAGGCTGGCCACCAGGTCGATGTCCAGGTGCTCCAGCACGGCCCGGGCCACGATCCGGTCGAAGCTGTTATTTTCCCACGGCCAGGGAAGATGGTTCAGATCGTGCGCGACCGTGATCCATGGTCGCCTGGCATCTAATCGAACATCGTGGTTCACCGCGCCTTTAACCGGCTTCCTTCCCGCTCCCAGGTTCAGCGTCGCCATATTGCCCTCCTGATTGCAATATAAAGCAGCCATGCCCACCGCCCAGGGATAGCCGTCCGGCTTCCTGACAATCTGCGCCTCGACCAGGCTGCACTCCTGCCATTCGTTCTCTGCCGACACCCGCCGCATGCAATGGATCTCGTCGACCGGCATCTCGCCAGCCGCCAGTTGCCGGTCCAACAAATCGTTATAGCCTAACGGCACCGTCAACAATGCCTCTCCTCCTGGCGCCAGCCAGGACCGGACGCGACTCAAGACCTGGGCCGGCGTGGTTGGGGCCGTCAGATGAGCATATCGTCCATGCCCGACGTGCTCCAGGGTAGAGATGGAGATAATACGATCGACTTGTTCGGCCGGCGCCCATCTCATCAGGTCAGCATTTATTATATTGTGCCCCCGTTCCAAAATATCGAGCACCTGCCAGTCTCTCGGCATGTAATGGGAGATTACGTTCCCGATCTCTAAAATCCGGTCCCATTCCCGGCCTCGTACGAAGCCATGGACGATTGGCACCTCTACCGTGCGCATATTCCGACCGGCCTGATTGTACGCGTGCCGGAAATAGTTGTATTCCTGCCCATCAAAACCAAAGCGCTCAGGCATGAAACAGCATCCCCGCGAACTCACTTTTGGATATAGCCTTTTTAACTGCCGCCCAATTAGACAGCATCTCCTCCAATGGCCAGGGGTTGATCCGCTTCAGGCTGCAGGACAGCTCCTGATTCGAGACTCCCAGGAATTCGCATAAGGCCGCACCGGCGATCGGATCTATACTTTCGGCGCTGCCGGTAATCGTGTCCACCATTTCTTCGTAGATAGCCCAGAAAAACCGTTCCATACCTTTAATCAGGCCGCTCGCCCGTTCATCAGCCTTTGTGAGTCCGCGCGCCACCTTGAGAATCTCATTCGGTGGCAATTCAACAGCCCCCCATTGGCCGTGCTCAAAACTATGTTGCGCCCGCTCCAGCTGTCCATCTCGCGCCCGTTTGTTGATCAGCACGCTCACCGCCTGCCGTATGACATTATGCCGCCTGAGCCAGATAACCAGAGGCTGCCGCTTGATCAGCCACGCCCAGATGTCTCGTTGGAATGCCTGGGTATAGGTCAGTTTGCACATGCTGACGTGATAGCCCGTCTGGTTGAGCAGCGCGGCCAGCAGGCGCCGCCGGTCCGGTTGCAACGAACGACACCACTCGCTCCCGTGGTGGAGCGGTTCACCCCGGGCACAAAATATCTGCGGATGATTGCTCAGGCAATGAGCCAGAAAAGTGCCCCCGGAGCGGACCCCGGCGATGATCACCGCCGGCCTGGCCATGTTCTGGGTGCGATCGTTTTCCCTAGTCGCCATTATCTGTGCCGCCCTCCTCCCCAACCCGCTTTGGGTAATTGCTCCTGAACTGTGCCTCTAGCTCATCTGCCGTCTCAGGGTCGATGAAATAGGTCAGCCGTGCACACACATAGAGCACAACTAAGCCCATGGTCCAAATCGTAGTTGCTAGTTCTCGCCTCATCGTTAATACCTCCTCACTATGCCGCCGCGGTTCCGCCGCTCCTGCTCGAACATCTGCACCCGCCGCCAGGCAGTCGCGCTGTCGATGCGTCCCGGGATCATGCCCCGCCAACGCCGCGCATCGCCCGGGTAATGGTATAATCCGGCCGTCCGGATCCCTTTCGTGTATTTCTTGAACGTGTTCCATTCATTCCCCAACACGTAGACCTTCAGCGGATCGGCGTACATCGCCCGGATGAGCGCCCCCTGATCCCGCTGAGCGTGTCGTTCCCATTCCCGCTGCCACCGTTTGAAAAACGCCGCCACTCGCTTGTTACGGCCGAACGCCCAGACACCCCCATTGAATTGGAGCGTATGCAGAGTGAAGATTTCCGCCGCCGTCTCCTGCAATTCCGCCAGGTTGTTCGGCCTGCGGAAAGCGTGCATCGTGTCCATGAGGTGCGGGTCCTTGCAGATGACGAATTCCCAGCCATCCTCGATGAGCTGGAAATACAACCTGATGTCGCCCACCACCACCGTGTCCACGTCCAGGTAAAGCACGACCTCCCATTCCGCAGGCGCCAGCTCGTATGCCCGCAGCTTCGCCCGCCGCCCGCCGATGTCGCTGTCCGGCTGTTCGATGAAGACGTCTTCAATCCCCACCGGCTTTGCCGCGCAGAGAGCAATCGGGATCTCCGGCATGTGTGCCTTGGCGCTGGCCATCATGCGGCTGGCGCACTGGCGAGCCGGCTCGCCGAATGCGACCGCGTAAATTCCCCGTTTCGATTCCAAAAAACGATCTCCTCAAATGCCTGGCGGTGTTGCTCGCACCAGGCCGTAACTGTGTATGGTTCCGTCGCCGCCCGCAGCGCCTCCCGATCGACACCAGGCCGTATCTTGATCGCCTCGCTCAGCGCCCGGCTGCAATCCATGGTATCTCCCGCCTTATACCGGTGGATTCCCGGCAATTCCGGCAACTCATCCAGGAGGCCGACGCCTGCAGGTATCACCACCGATACTCCGCACGCCAGGCATTCCAGCGGCGGCATCGGCACGCCTTCTACCGTCCCCGTGGCTACGTAGACATCCAGCGAGCCGTAAAACGCCGGCATCTCGCGCCACGGATACCTCCGCGTCGAGCAGGGCCAGCCCCGGCCGGAGGCGCGGAATTCGATCCCCCGGTGCCTGGCCACCAGCGCCCGGGCGATTCCCTCGCCCTTGCGCCCGTTGGCATAGGTGTAGCCTGAAAACCCCGCCACGCGGATGTTCCTTATCTTTGGAATGACAAACCGCCACCGCTCCACCGGCGGGTTAATCTGCGCCGTCGGTCCGTACTCAGCCAGTGGCTCTGCATATATCGCCGCCGTGGCGATGCGCAGGTCCAGCCGCACCGCCATCCGGTCGAACAGCTTCGCCTTGGCGTTGCCCGGCGGGTATACCTCCCGGTGCGTCATGTAGGCCGCCACCGGCTTGTCCGGCCACGGCCGCAGCCATAGCTCCTCGAAGTACCCCGACAGGTAATAGAGGTCCGCGCCCGGAACAAGCCTGGCCGTCAACTCCCAACCGAAGGCGTCGCGCAGGTACCTGCTGAAGCGCGGTATCACGCGATCGTCGCCCAGATTCCGGCAGATGATATTGACGGCCAGGTCCATGTTTGTGCCTGTCGAACTCCTGGTTCGCTTACGAGCCGCTGGTGAGATCGATTTGCACGAACGCCGTCGGCCTGATGAGGCCCATCGCCGCTCGCAGCTCGCACAAGATCGCCACCAGGTTGCGGATGAAGAAATCAGAGTGGCTGTCGCTCACGCTGATCGTCGCCATCATCCGGTCCCACAGCACCATCTTGCTCCAGTTGGCCAACCAGCCGGTACCCTGCGCCTGGAAAAAGCTCTGCGCCACAGGCACGCCCCAGAGCGTCCGGGGGCCTTGAGCCATCGGCCCGCCCCAGTAGTAACGTCCCTGCGTGTCCTGCAGCAAGTCGAACCCCTCCCAGTCCTGAGGGTTGAGCAGGTAAGCCGACGGGATCTGGCGGCCGTTGATCAGCAGGTTGGTGATCGCCTTCCGGGCTGTGGCGGCGATGTCCGTGTCGAAAGCCTGCACCAACACGTTGGCCGCGTTATTGAGCCCGGTGAAGTTTTCCCCCACGCCGTCGCCATTGAGTAACTGGTTTTCCAGCTCCTCGTTCGCGTCCGAGCGCAGCTCGTCGTCGATCAGGCCCCGGAGTTGCGCCGCGTCGCTCAACGCTCGCTTCGTCGCCGGTATCCACACGGCGATCGTCTTCACCTGCTCGGAGACCCGCACGAAGCGCATCGTCGCCTCGGGCTTTACGCCTTCGATTTCGCCGGTCGACCCGGCGAATGTCGTCACGTTCGCCTCGGCCACCGTGGTGGCCTGGGTTATTTGGCTCGTCTGGCGCACGAATTCGACTGTGTCGGACCCTGTCTGCCGGACGCTGATTAGATCCCTCAGCCCCAGCGGGTAGCGGCCGAGCGTCTCGTAGATGCCGGTGCGATCCGATTCGACGAACGCGCCGGCGCTCACGGCGCTTACGCCCGTGAGCAGCTCTTTGCGACCGAGCAGTTTGGCCAACAAGCCTTTCATTTCCACCGGTGGCGTATGGATCCCCGCCGCGCCGTCCGGCACCCGGCCGCCCGGTGCATTTTGCTTGTACCATGCCTGCCATTCTGGTGATTCCGTGAATTGCTGCCCGAACGATTTCGCCCGGACCGGTTGGCCATTCTGGCCTTCTGGCTCTTGGGCGGCGGCGCGTTGCTTCTCGAGTCCCTTGCCCAACGCGTCGATCTGGTCCATCAGCGACTGATCCTTGCGTTCCTCCTCGACCTTCACCTCGATGACGCGCACTTCGTCGAGACTCTTCTCGATAGTGTCACGCTCCGCCTGACTGAACTCCCGCTCCTCCTGGACCACCAGGTCGCGGATGTCGCGAATCCCCTTCCACTTCTCTTCCATCTGAGCCATTAGCTCTTTGATTTTCTTACCCATGTCGAACCTCCTAGTTCGCCCGAACCTCCTAGTTCGGCAATTCCATTTTCAGTTTGATGAATTCCACTTCCGCCACGTTGAGCAGCGTCATGAAATCGCTCACCTTACCCGGCTGGGTCTCGGTTTCGATTTCCTCCGCCGGCTCGTGGCGCTTGATTACAATCGTTCGCGTGTCGATGCCTGCCCCGCGCGTCACCGGCGAGACTCCCACTACGTCCAGCTTGCGCAGGAAATTGACAGTCTCGCCATTGAAATCACCCTTCCCCTCCTCGAGCACGTCGAACGTGTAGGACCATTCCGCCAGCTCGCCCAGATTTTTGACCGTCTGGTGATTCTCGCGGCCGGCCTCGGTGTCCAGGAAGAATTCCCCTTCCACCCAGGCCTTCTCTTCGTCCGACTTGATGATTCCCTTGCCGGCCGGCAGGTTCCACGAATGGTTCCATGGCTCGACTATCACCGGTTGATCGTCGAAAGCGCCCGGCACCGTCACGTCGCCGTCGAGATCAATAACGTTAAGGGTAGAGAAGACCGCCATAAATCCGCCGGCGTCATCTTCTTGTTTCAACCGCATGGGCGCCTTGAATGTCTTTCGTTTCATGTTCGTCTCCTACACGAGAAATTTTATCATACTTCAACTAATGACTATTAGTGGAAGTATACACTACAGTGGCAATTGGCCACTTCCTCCGCTCCGCCGGCCGGGTCCCCGGGCCACCGCATCCCATTTGGAAAATTCTCCCGGATGCCCACGCTCGTGCCGTTCATCGCCGCGTGGCTCGGTCGCGGGTTGCCGCTGTTCGTCCGCCACGTCTTCCGCTTCAGCCCGCCGGCCCCGGCCGCCTCGTGCGCCCCGAAATTGCTGGCCGATGTCACCGCCGAGACGGCCTGGCGGAGCGTCCAGACTGTCGCCGCCAGCATGAAGACGTCCTT
>Ga0326597_10010914_pt1 | contig 12076 bp, 9 predicted proteins | sample RVTome_12_FD_203789 | JGI IMG/M metagenome (GOLD analysis project Ga0326597, IMG submission 203789) | Soil microbial communities from uranium-contaminated site in the Upper Colorado River Basin, Wyoming, United States - RVT100D185 | ecosystem: Environmental > Terrestrial > Soil > Contaminated >... | reverse complement strand
ACGGGGCGGGGACAGTTTCTGGAGGTGGGACAGTGCGAGGCGCTGCTCCGGGCCATGGACTGGACGTGGCTTTACGCCGGTCTCACCGGCAAGAATCGGCCCCAGACGGGGAACCGGGACCCCGCCGCCTGTCCGTCCGGGATCTACCGCTGCACGGACGGGTTCGTGGCTGTGGTGGCCGCCAGCGATAAAGAATTCCGCGGGCTCTGCCGGGCCATGGGGCGGGAGGATCTCTCGCTGGACCCCCGCTTCGCCACGCGCGCGGATCGAGGGACGGAGGCCCATGCCGAGGCCCTGGACACCGACATCGGGGCCTGGGCGCGGGAAAAGACCCGGGCCGAGGTGGAGGCCGCGGCACGCCAGCATGGCTTTGCCGCGGCACGCGTGGCCACGGCAAAGGACCACTACGAGGACGCGCACCTGGGCGCGCGCGGGTCGGTGTGGGAGATGGAGGACCCGGTCTACGGACCCATGGTGGAGCATGGCCCCGCACCCAAGCTGTCCGAGACCCCGGCGCGGTACAAGTGGGCGGCCAAGCCGGTCGGATTCCACAACGAGTACGTCCTGGGCCGCCTCTTGGGCCTCCGTCCGGAGCATCTCCAGGAGCTGGAGCAGAAGGGCGTGATCGGCAAGTGGGCCGATCGACGTGGCCCGAAACCGCCGGATAACTGGGAAGGTGAGGGACTCGTTGGCTAGAGGAGCATTCAGCAGTCAGCTCTCAGCCCCGGATCCACTAGGGATCAGGGCCCTGAAGACTCGTGAAAGCTGACCGCTGATGGCTGGCAATGCCTGATCTCCCCTGGGAAGATTGGATCAGACAAGCGGATGACCCGCGCGGGGCCTTTGCAAAGCCTGAGGCGCTGGATGACCTGCTGGTGCTGGACGTGAGCCAGCAGAGCGTCGCCGGCATGGTCTGCACCGCCTTCCTGGCAGAGCTGGGCGCGGAGGTCCTGAAGGTGGAGCCGCCCGGTGGCGACCCGGCCCGGGCCTGGGGCCCACCGGATTTCACCCACAAGGGCGAGGGCCTGGCCTACCTCTCGGAGGGCCGCAACAAGTACTACATCACCCTGAATCTCGAGGCACCCGAGGGACGCGACCTCTTTCACCAGTTTGCCCGGCGGGCAGATGTCGTGATCGAGGCCCATCCCCCCGGCCGGATGGACGCCTGGGGGATCGGCTACCGGCAGCTCTCCTCGGAGAACCCGAGACTGATCTACGCGGCCATTTCGGCCAACGGGCAGTTCGGTCCGCGAGCCGCTGAGCCGATGCCCGAGTATGACCTCACCAGTCAGGCCGCCTCCGGGTTGACCTTCATCACGGGTGAGCCTGAGAGCGATGATGCTGGGGAGGCCGGTGTCCCGACCAAGGCCGGACCGTGGCTGGCCGGCTACGCGGGTGGGGCCTGGACGGCATTCGCCGTTCTTGGCGCCCTGCACTATCGCCATGAAACCGGGCGCGGCCAGATGGTGGACGTCACGCCGGCCGAGAGCCTGATGCGGTACCTGGAGTACACGCTGCTGTGGTACCACATCGATGGACGGATCCGGGAACGGGTCGGCTTTTACGACCTGGCGGTCTTCCCGTACACTTTCATCCGGGTGGAGGACGGCTGGGCCTTCATCGCCGCCTATACGGACCCAAACTTTCAAGCGCTCTGCCGGGTCATGGGCCGGCCTGAGTTGACCCAGGACCCCCGGTTCGCTACTGTGTGGGCACGGGTTCAACCGGACAACGAGCGGGCCATGCGCGAAGAGATCGAGACCTGGTCGCTCCGCAAGACCTCGGACGAGATATTGGAGAAGGTGATGGCCGACCCGGGCCCGGGGGTCGTGGTCTTCGGCCGCGTGGAAACGCCGATAGAGGTCCTCTCCCGGGAGAACTGGTGGGAGCGCGGCTGCTTCCACAAGCTCTCGGACCCGGTGTACGGGGAGCTGACGCTTCAGATGCCGGTGTGGCGGATGACCGAGACCCCGCCGCGGATCCGCTGGGCCTGCCGGCCCACCGGGTACCACAATGGCTACGTCTACCAAAAATACCTCGGCCTGGGCCCGCGGCGCCTGGCCGAACTCAAGGACGGGGGGGTCCTGTGATGGCGGAAGGCTCTGGGAAGGCCGGCCCGGAAGCTGCCGCAGCATTCGAGGTGCTCGGGCGGTGGCACGAGGAAGTGTCGCGCAACATGCTCCGCATGCAGCACTTTGCCACCATGCTCCTCCACCCCGAGGAGCCGGAGGTCGGCCCCACCCCCCGGGAGGAGATTTACCGGAAGCACAAGTCCAGGCTCTACCGCTATGCGTCCTCGCGAATGCACCGCACCCCGCTGCTTTTCGTCCCCAATCTCGGCATCAGCCGTCCCTACATCTTCGACCTGCTCCCCGGCGGCAGCTTCGTCGAGCACATGACCCGGCAGGGGTTCGATTTCTATCTCCTGGACTGGGGGGTATTCGGCCCCGAGGACAACCATCTGACCGTCGAGGATTGCGTGACCCGCATCCTGCCGCGTATGGCTCGAAAGGTGCTGGAATCGTCCGGGGCCCGCGAACTCTCGGTCCTGGGTTACTGCATGGGCGGCCCCCTCTCGGCGTGTTTCCTGGCCCTGTACCCCGATGTGCCCGCGAAGGCATTCGTCAACATGGCGGGTCCCATCGATTTTTCCCACGCGGGCCTGTTCCGATGCTGGCTTAACCGGAAATACTTCGACGTGGACCGCTTCGTGGACACCCTCGGCCAGATTCCGGCGGACCTGGTCCGGACCGGCTTCAAGCTGCTCAAACCCAGCATGGACCTGTCCACCGGCCTCAACCTCTGGTGGAACCTGTGGAACGAGAGCTACGTGAAGGGGTTCAAGGCGCTCAACAAGTGGGCCAATGAGTACGTCGCTTTCCCGGGAGAGTTCTTCCGGCAGTGGGTGAAAGAGTTCTACCAGGAGAACCGCCTGGTCCGCGGCGAACTCACGCTGGGCGGCCGGCCGGTCAAGCTCGAGACGATCGGGTGCCCCGTCTTCGTGGTGGGCGCCAAGGAAGACAACATCGCCCCGCCGGCCTGCGTGCGCGCGCTGATCGACGCGGTCAGCAGCCGGGACAAGGAGTACGTGGAGCTCCCCGGTGGGCACATCTCCTTGATCGCGGGCCGGGGCGCCGCGACCCACTGCTGGCCCAAGGTATCGAGCTGGCTGGCTGTTCGCTCGTAGCCAGAGGATGTGTCGGGAAAACGACGGCGCTCGTCGGCCCCTGAAAGGAGATGCACTCATGGTCGAGAATCCGAGTCCCCAGGCGCTCTTCGACCTCTGGAAGAAGCAGATTGAGGACGGGACGCAGGCCTGGACCAAGCTGATGGGTCAGGGGCAAACGGCAGATCCCGCCACCTTCTGGCGTCCGTACATGGACCAGGGATTGGCCGCATGGTCCAAGGTTTTCACCCAAGGCCCGGTCACCCCGGACCTGATGACCCAATGGAAGCAGTTCCTGGACCAGTGGATCGCCGCGTGGTCCAAGGTGCTGGAACAGGCCATGGGAACCGAGGCCTTCGCCCAGGCACTCGGCAAGTACCTGGACCAGTGGCTGACCGTCCAGGCCCCGATGAAGAAGGTCGCGGACGAGTCTGCCGAGGCCACCCTCTCGACCCTGGGGATCCCTTCGCGCTCGCAAGTGGTGGGAGTCGCCCGCCAGGTCATGGACCTGGACGACCGCATCGAGCGGCTGGAGGATCGCCTGGATGCGCTCATGACCCGGATGGACGATCTCTTCAGGGCCCTTGGCGAGCACGAGGCAGCCGCTGCACGGCGCGCCGCCGGGAGAGAGGCTCCCCCGGCGTGACGCGGCGGCTCTGCCCCTGATACCCTGCACGCCCACTACACGGTAGCCCTGGACCTCCCCTGCCTCGACGAACCTCGCCATCCCCCGATCCTCAGGAGCGAACCCCGAGCAAAATAACTCGTTGTTTACCTTGACGCGGCGTGTTACCCTCTACGCGGAGGTCCGACATGCCATACGTCATCAAGCGGTACTCGAACCGCAAGCTCTACGACAGGCAGGAGAGCCGCTACGTCACGCTGGAAGAAGTCGAGGAGCTGATCCGGCAGGGGAAGGAGATCTCTGTCGTGGACGCCTCGACGGGGGAGAACCTGACGTCGGTGACGCTGGCCCAGATCATCCTGGAAAACGAGCGGAGCCACCGGGCCGCGCTTCCGACGGCCTTCCTCCACCAGCTCATCAAGCATGGCGAGGGCTGGCAGGACTTTTTCCAGAAATCGCTCCAAGCGAGCTTGGAGGGGATCATCGGCAGCCAGCGGGAGGCCGATCGAATCTTCAAGGAGTGGGCGGCTCGTGCCGGCCTCGTCCCATCCGCACCGCAGGCCGGACGGGAGGAGAAGAGGCGGGAGCCCGCCGCAGAGAGCGAGACACTTCGCCGCGAGCTTGAACTGCTCAAAGAGAAGCTCAGGACCCTCGAGCAGCGACTGGAGCGGAAAGATGAGGGGTGACCCCGGAGGGCCGGCAACTGCGGCCGACCCCCCGGGGGTTTGGCGTGCTTAGCTCTTGGAAGGCGTGTAGAGAACCTTCAGGTCCGTGGCCAGGGCGGAGAAGGTCTGCTGGATCTCCTTGGCAGCCTTCTGAGAGGTCGCCTGGAGCTGCTCGGCGGCCAGCGTTACAGCCTGAGCGTTCCCCTCGACGAGCTTGAAGGCCTTCTGGGCTTCCTGAATCCCCTCGACCAGGCTCTTCTGGTAGCACGCGAAGGGATCCTTCTGCCAGTCCCCGAAGTCGCCCTGCCGCCGGAACCAGTAGCCCTGCCCCTCCTTCGCCGCCTCAAGCGCCGAGGCCTGAAGCTTGCCGTAGAACTGGACACCTTCCTTCAGGGTGTGCGCCGAGAGGTCGGCCAATTCCTGGACGATCTTCTGGTTGGCATCCGTCCAGAGAGCCAGAGCCTCCACGGCCTTGTTGCTGAACTGCCCGAACAACTCCTGCGTCTCGCTCGTGATCTTCATGGCTGTCGGCCTCCTTTTGTGTTTCATGGTTGTGAGCCTCCGTTCGACGCAGGCAGAGGATAACGCATCGCGTTAGCAGTTGTCAAGATATTTTTGCACTGCGTTAAAAGTTAAATTAATTATTAAATATACACGTACAATTATATAGTTGATACTGTAAAAGAAATATAATGTAGTAAGTTATTCAGGTAACTATTTAATAATATTGACTATTCTAAAATATTATTATAGTGGGAATGGCATGGGAGGAAGAGATCGTCCTAACACATCCCTGTCAGTGAGACCGTTCAATGGACTGCCCGGCGGACTCCCGAAATGGACCGACGGCGACCTAGAGATGGTATACCCCAGACCTGCTTGAGCTGCGTCCTCCTATACTTTGCTCGGGCGGAAGCGACGGAGCCGGAGCGAGTTGGTCACGACCGAGACTGACGACAGCGCCATGGCCGCCGAGGCCACCATGGGGTCCAGGAGCATCCCGACGAATGGGTACAGGACGCCGGCCGCGACCGGGATGCCCAGCACGTTGTAGATGAAGGCCCAGAACAGATTCTGCTTGATCGTCCTGAGGGTCCGCTTGCTGAGTTCGATGGCCGTCACCACCCCTCGCAGGTCCCCCCGGATCAGCGTGATGTCCGAAGCCTCCATGGCGACGTCCGTCCCCGTCCCGATGGCGATGCCCACGTTCGCCTGGGCGAGGGCAGGGGCATCGTTGATCCCGTCCCCGACCATGGCCACCACCCGGCCCTCGGCCTGGAGCGTCTTCACTTCCTCCGCCTTCTGCTCGGGGAGGATCTCGGCCAGGACCCGATCGATCCCGGTCTGCTGGGCGATGGCCACTGCGGTCCGGCGGTTGTCGCCGGTGATCATCACTACCTCGATCCCCAGCCGGTGAAGCGCCTGGATGGCCTCCACCGAATGGTCCTTGAGGGTGTCGGCCACCGCGATCACGCCCGCCGGCTCACCGTCTACGGCCACGAACACAGGGGTCTTCCCCTGGCTGGCCAGTTTCTCGGCTGCTTCAACGAGCTCCCCCAAGGTCACCCCGTTCTCCTGCATCAGTCTCACGTTCCCCAGAAGTACGGTCTGCCCATCCACCTTCCCCCGGACTCCGTGGCCCGGGATGGCCTCGAATCCGTCCGTATCGCTCAGTGGAAGGCCTTCGGCCTTCGCCCTGTTGACGATCGCCTCGCCGAGGGGATGCTCCGACCCCCGCTCCAGCGACGCCGCCAGCCTCAGCAACTCCTGATGGCTGACCGCCGCCCCGCCCAAGGGCGGGGTACCCGGCTGATGGCTGATGATATCGGTGACCTCCGGCTCTCCCTTGGTCAACGTACCCGTCTTGTCGAACACGATGGTGCGGATCTTGTGGGCCGTCTCCAGGCTCTCGCCGCTCCGGATCAGGATGCCCAGCTCGGCCCCCTTGCCCGTGCCCACCATGATGGCAGTCGGTGTCGCCAGCCCCAAGGCACAGGGACAGGCGATGATCAAGACCGCCACGAAATTCAGCAGGCCGAAGAGAAATGCCGGACTCGGCCCGAAGAGCAGCCAGACAGCGAAGGTGACGACGGCGATCCCGATGACCGTGGGGACGAAGATGCTGGCTACATGATCGGCCATGCGCTGAATGGGTGCCTTGGAGCCCTGGGCCTCCTCCACCAGCTTGATGATCTGGGCCAGGACCGTGTCCTTCCCCACCTTGGTCGCTTCGAACCGGAATGTCCCGGTCTTGTTGAGCGTGGCGCCGATCACCGGGTCGCCTGCCCGCTTCTCCACGGGAATGCTCTCCCCGGTCAGCATGGACTCATTCACGGCCGACGCACCCTCGCGGACCACCCCATCCACCGGCACCTTCTCCCCGGGTCGCACGACTACCAGGTCGCCGATCCGGACCTCCTCCACCAGGATGTCCGCTTCCACGGCGGCCCGGATGACCCGGGCGGTCTTGGCTTGCAGGCCCATGAGGCGCTTGATCGCCTCGGAGGTGCGCCCCTTGGCAACCGCCTCCAGCAGGCGGCCCAAGAGGATCAGCGTGAGGATCACTGCCGCCGTGTCGAAATAGACCGCCGGGGCGATGCCCCGGGCGCGGAAGAACTCGGGAGACACCGTCATCGCCGCACTGTACAGATAGGCTGCGGAGGTCCCGACGGCGATCAGGGTGTTCATGTCCGAGGTCTTGTGCCTGAGCGCGGCCCAGAATCCCCGATAAAACTGGGCCCCGACCCAGAACTGCACCGGGGTCGTCAGAATCAGGAGGGTCCAGAAGTTTGTGAGAGGCTGGGGGACCCAGGGGAACCACTCGGGAAAGCTGCCGAGGAAGACCGGGACGGTCAAGGCCGCGCCCACGCTGAGTTTGGCCTTCAGCGTCCGGATTTCCCGGTCCCGGGCGGCCTTCTCGTGATCGGTCGTCCAGGCGCCTTCGGGAGCCTCGAGCGGTTCGTACCCGACGTCGCGGATGGCCCGACGAAGGTCCTGGAGCGATGCCGCGGCTGGGGCAAACTCCACCGTCGCGGCATTGGTTGCCAGGTTCACGGACGCCGACACCACGCCCGGCGTCCTACGCAGGGCCCCTTCGATCGCCGCCACGCAGGATGCGCAAGACATGCCACTGATGGGAAGAGTGGCCTTCTCCACCACCGGAGTGTAGCCGGTCTCCGCAATCGCCTCCACCAAGGCGGCCGGGGTGACCACTGCCGGATCGAAGCTGACGGTTCCGCGCTCGGCCGCCAGGTTGACGACCGCCCGCGTGACACCCGGCACGGCGGCCAGCGCCCGCTCGATGGTGAAGACGCAAGAGGCGCAATGCATCCGCTGGATTCCGATGTCAATCTTCGCGGTCGCTCTGCTCGCCTTGACGGAAGCCGCCACGGGGTCACGAACCATTTCGGAATTCCTCTCACTGGTCGTTCGTTTACGGCGCTTCGGACCGGGCCAGTCCCAGGCGGGGCAGCAGCCACCCTCCCGCCGCCGAACCGAGTCGATCCACGATATGGCGCAACAGGCCGGAGTAGGACTCCTCCCCGGCCAGCACGCCCACATACTGCATCAGCGAGCCCGGCATCCGGGACAGGATGCGATGCCACCAGCGCGGCATGCGATGAAACAGCGTGGCGATCCGGGCCGCCGCCCGAAGCTCCGGCCAGATCGCCCCCGCGATGGCGGCCTGGTACCGGGCGGCGACCGCCGCCGGGTCTCCCCCGGCGAGCAGGGCATCCGCCGCCAGGCTTCCGCTCCGGATGGCATAATAGATACCTTCCCCGAGAAACGGATCGGCCAGGCGGGCCGCATCCCCCACCAGCAAGACACCCGTCCCGGCGCACGGAACGGGCTCAAGCCGCGGAGCCGCCACGGGCGCGGTCTGGTAGCGCACGGTCGCACCCGAGGACAGCCCGGGGACGCCACGGACGAATGTTTCGAAGGTCCGCCGCAATTCCCGTCCCTGCGGATACTCCAGCATGACCCCGACATTGATCCGATCCCCCTTCGGGAATGCCCAGGCATAGCCCCCGGGGTAGCGGCCGACATCCACCAGAACCGTGTCGGTCAACTCGCGTCCGTTGCAGGGCACCTCCGATTCCAGCGCGACGAGCCTTGCGGGAAGCCGGCGGGGCAAGAGTTGGGCGGCCACCAGACTGTTGACGCCGTCGGCCCCGATGACCCACGACGCTCGGATCTCTTCGCCGTCGGCGCGCACCGCGATCGCGGTTCCGATCCGCTCGACGCACCGGACGGCAAACCCCTCGCGCACACTGGCACCCGCCTCCTCTGCCCGGTCTCGCAGCCAGGCATCGAATTCGTCCCGACAGACCATGTACCCCATGGGCACGGGAGAGATGACCTCGAACGGCCGGCCCAACCGGAAGGTGAAGACAGCCCGCCGAACTCGCGCACGCAGGATGCTCTCCACACCCGGGGGGAGATGGCGGAGAACCCGCGGGGAGAGGGCGCCGCCGCATGCCTTGGGTCGTGGAAACCGCGCCCGATCCAGGAGGCAGACGCGCGCCCCCGCCCTCGCCAGCTCCCACGCGGCCGTGGACCCCGCGGGTCCCGCTCCAACGATCACCGCGTCGAAGCGCTGCATCGGCGCCATCCCTTTCCGCCCACTGGAGTGCGCAGCCGGTCAGCTCCCGCCGTGTCTCCAGTCTCGCACCCCGTGCCATCCTACCACGACTTACCGCGAGTTCAACCCCCCGTAGCGAGAACACACCTCGATGAGCTCTTCGATCTTCCGCGCCCGTTCCCGCTGGGTCCCCGCCTTCACGCTGTCCAGCACGCAGCTCTCGATGTGGCGGGCCATGAGGACCTTGGACACCTGCCCCAGGGCGCCCTGGATGGCCGAGAGTTGGAGCATGATGTCCACACAGTACTTCTCCTCCTCGACCATGCGTTGAACGCCCTGGATCTGCCCTTCGATGCGGCGGAGCCGTACCAGTGCCTGGTGCTTCGTCTCTTTATCCATCATCGCCCTGGACCCTCCATTACAGTACCCTGGTAGGGTATTTACCATGGCACTTCCCGCGTGTCAAGTCCCCGCTGCCGCGCCGCCGCGCCGATCCATTTCGGGTCTGCCGCTCTCCCCGCAGGCGGCCGGCTCCTCCGCCACCCCCAGGCGGGTCCTGCAGACCCCACAGAGCGATGTCTCTCCTGAGCCGACCAAAAAGAAAACCCCGGCGAGGGGATGACTCTCGCCGGGGTGGGAAGACATGGGCGGCCTACAGCACCACCGCCACGCCCCAGGCCAAGCTCAGGACGGCCGCCAACAAGAGCAAGACATACTCCGATCGGATCAATACAGCGCGCATGCCCATCCCCCTACCGTCCCCGAGAAACGCGAGACTGCCCACGGGATTTCGACCGGAAGCCGTTCGGCGGCAGATGCCAATAGGCGACCCACGGATGCTCGGCATCCGCGGGGGTCGAACGAAGCGGCAGGTCCATCTCCAGGTCGAAAGATTGCTCCTCGGCTTCCGCCAGCTCCTCCAACAGGCGCAACTCCTGATCGGGCGACCACATCTCGATTTCCTGCAACATCACTCACCCTCCTCGCCTCGCGGCGTCGCGTTACGCGGGGCATCGGCCCCCGCGGATATCAGTGACTGTGCCGAGCCAGCATCGGCTGGCTCAGTACGTAGACGTTCAGCAGCATGAGCACGAGGGAGACCAGGATCATGGGGGCCGCCGCGCGGAACGTCGTCTCCGCGTTGCTGAAGTACCGGCGGGCCAGCCGCGACCCGGCGTACAGGCTCACCCCGTAGAAGCCCATGAAGAGCAGCATCTGCATCCAGTACACGACCTCGTGGGGGACCAGGGGAGGCAGATTCCAGGCGGGCACGCCGGCCCAGAAGGGCGTGAACCGGTTGATCGTGCGCTGGATCACCGGCACGATGCCTGGCCCCTCGTCCAGGAGGTGATGAAGGTTGTGCGCCAGGTGCATGCTGAGGCCGATGGGGATGAACATGTAGCCGAAGACCGTGACGATCTCTCGCAGGCTGTGGGCTTTGCCCCCCCAGGCCAGGAGGCGCCGGGCCACCCAGGCCGCGGTCAGGACCGCCAGGGGGATCAGCCCGAGGGCCACCACCAGGAACAGGCCCGCATTGATCAGACCCTCGGCGGTCTTGTGGCTGGTGATCCCGAGGAGGTGCAGCGGCAGGCGACCGGCGATCCTGTCCAGGGCCTCGTGCCAGGGCCGCACCATCTCCCCCGTCAGGTAGAGGCTGGCCCCGGCCAGGACCACGGCCAAAACCGCTTCGTCCAGGTGGCGCTGCCCCGCGGCCCAGAGGTCCTTGCCGAACGCCCGCAGGCGGAGCACCAGGTTGTCCTGCGTGCACCCCTTCACGCACTCGAAGCAGAGGTTGCAGTAGGCGTTGCTGTCCATCTCCCACAGTCGCTCGAACATGGGGCAGCCGACGTTTTCGGGGCCGCCCAGGAAACATTCTTTTTCCTTGTGGGTGCGACAGCTCTCGCACCGCTTGGCGCGCAGCTCCACGGGCGCCACCATGGAGTAGATCCCGATGAGCCCCGTGATGGGACAAAGGTACCGGCAGAAGGTACGCCGCTGGTACAAGAGCCCGGTCACTGCCGCGCTCGCCAGGAGCAGAAGGATAATCCACGCCGTGACCCGCGGGTCGCGGACGACGCCCAGTTGCACATCGGCCCAGGTCAGCAGGACGAACGTCCCGTTGGCGATCCACAGGTTCCGGAGGGGCTTTGGCCACTGGCGGGTGGGCTGGGCGAGGCGAGAGACCCACTCGTTCACCGCGCCGATGGGACACACCAGGCACCAGAGCCGGCCCACCAGGATAAAGGTGAAGATGATGCCGGCCCACCAGATGGTCCATGTAAGCTTCGTGGCCAGGTTCCGGCCCGCCAGGCGCGTATCCACGAACCCCAGGAAGACGACGAGCAAGAAGAGGAAGAGGAGCGGGATCTGGGTGGCCGGCTGGAAGGCGGGTGCAGTGACCAGCCGCCGGAGCCAGGGCAGCGTCAGGAAGTTGAAGCGCTCCCCCGGCCTCACCGCGTCGCCGCGGACGCGGAGGATGATCAGCGCCGCCGTCGCGATCCCCAAGATGATTATCCCGACCACCATCAGGCGAGGATTGACCGGCCACTCCCAGGTGACCGGGAGGGAAACCGTCGCTGACAGGGACTCCTGGACGCGTGCCTCCCTCGGGTCCAGGAGCGTCACCTGAAGCTCATAGGGCTCGGGGGCCAGCGGTGTGAACTCGAGGGCGTAGACACCCGGCGCTTCCTCTCGCGCCAGGCTGGGCAGGATCTGGCCGACATTGGCGGTCGGCCGGAGCATTGCCTGGAGGCCACGGATCGCCGCCAGACGCTCCTCCTCGGTCTCGTCCTGCACCGCGTCCTGCCCCTTGCCCGCCACGGCGCTCACCTGCCGCAGGGAAGGAGGCACCCAGTCAGGGATCGCCAGTTGCACCTGGCCGCCACGAACCGTCGCGCCGCTGGAACGATCGATGATCTGGGCCTTGATCAGCGAGCGCTGGCCTGCCAGAAGCGGGCTGGGGCTCAGGGTAATCCAGAGGTCATAGCGGCCCCCACCCAATTCCGAACGGATGACGCGCGATGGGCCGCTGTGATCCC
>Ga0326597_10010913_pt1 | contig 12077 bp, 7 predicted proteins | sample RVTome_12_FD_203789 | JGI IMG/M metagenome (GOLD analysis project Ga0326597, IMG submission 203789) | Soil microbial communities from uranium-contaminated site in the Upper Colorado River Basin, Wyoming, United States - RVT100D185 | ecosystem: Environmental > Terrestrial > Soil > Contaminated >... | reverse complement strand
GCAACCGATCCCCTAGGTTCGATTTCATCTCTGGTCTGGCCCTCCTATCGCTACCTCTTTCTTTAGATCGGAACTATTTTCCTTGTCCTTTACTAAGTTTGGTCCGGATCCAGGGTCGCATGGCTAGCAGTCCAGGGACGCAAGAAGCTCCTACTGATGCAAGTCTTCCATCGACTAAGACTCGATGGCTCATCAGGGGAAATGCGCGTGGGGAGTAACTTGGAAGGGTCCGAGGCACAGTGTGTTACGGCTGCGGGCGTGTGCCCAGATTGGACCAGATAAACCGAAAGCTAACGGGTCAAACTATTTGATTCTATAGCTGTTACGCTGAGAACTGAGGGTAAACAGATTTGGCTGACCAGCGCTATACAACATCTGCAAGAACCGCTTAACGCCTGCGTAGCTACTTTGGCAATCGACTATAGCGTTTTCACGGTTGCTGTATAGAGGCAGGCTCCGTGTAGCGCCGCCGTCCCGGCGGCCCTATGAGCCGGCGAGACGCCGGCGCTACTCTACACCAACCCCGAAAATGCTCTAAGATTGTGCACTGCGGAATCGGTGGGACTTCATCTCGGTGCGGGGCAGCGATCCCGGAGGGGCGAACTCGATTGCCGGGCGGAGATGCAATCCGGCGCGGATGGCCGCTACCACCCGATCGGCGAACTGCTCTTGCTGGCCCGGCTCCAAGCCAGCGGTCTCCAGCCGTAACAGCAGTTCCGCCATCTCGCGTTCCATCACTACCTCGCCTTGAAACTCCACTACTTCCGGAAACCGCCGCAGGATATTCTCGATGCTCGACGGAAAGACGTTGATGCCGCGCACGGTGATCATGTCATCGGCGCGTCCCAGCAGTCCGCCGCGCAGCAGAGAATACGTCCGGCCGCAGGCGCACCGCTTGGTGCTGGCCTCGGCCAAGTCTCCGGTGCGGTAGCGGATTACCGGCGAGCCTGCGCGTTCCAGGTTGGTGAGCACAATCTCGCCGCGCCGCCCTTCTTCCACAGGCTCGAGCGTTTGCGGGTCGATCACCTCGAGAATGAAATCACCCTCATTGACGTGCAGGCCAAGCTGATGCCGGCACTCAAATCCGTAAGCGCCCATCTCGGTCATTCCGCAGTGGTCGTAGGCCCGGGCTGCGTATAGCTCCTGAATCCGCGCGCGCGTGGAGGGGATGCCGGCTCCCGGCTCGCCGGCATGTATCGTTGTGCGGATTCCGAGCGCGCGCGTATCCAGGCCGATGGACTGGGCGGCCTCGGCCAATCGCAGCGCATAGGTCGGAGTGCAGACCAAAACGGTGGGATGCGTGTCCCGGATCATGAACAGCCGCTGCTCCGTGGTCTGCCCGCCTCCCGTGATGGCCAGGCAGCCCATCTGGTGCGCGGCATCAAAGGCTCCCCAGAATCCGATGAACGGGCCGAACGAAAATGCCACAAACACGCGGTCGCCGCGCCCGACTCCCGCTCCGGTGTAGACGTGCTGCCACTGCCGCAAGTACGACTGCCAGCTTTCCGGCGTGTCCAGCCAGCGCACCGGAGCGCCGGTCGTTCCGGAAGTCTGGTGCATGCGATTGTATTGTTCGAGAGGGAACGTGAGATTGCTGCCGAAGGGAGGGTGTTCCTGGTGGTCGGCGACCAGCTCGCCTTTAGTGGTGAAAGGCAAGTCGGAAAGACGGCTGATCGGGACGGGCCTGCGAAGCCCTGCCGAGCGGAGCTTGCGCTGATAGAAACGATTGGAATCGAGCAGTTGCTGCACCAGTTTTTGCAGGCGCCGCCCCTGCCGGCGGCGCAGCATGGCACGGTCCAGCGTTTCCAAGGCGGGATCACAATAGCGATTTTTTCGCATGAGATGGGGAACTCGCAGAAGCGTTGGGTCCGGCTCAGGCGGAGCCATTCGACAGGATGCGAAGCGGGGAGGCGCCGCTTCCGTTGCCTGATTTCGGATGCCGCGGCGGCAAGCCCGCCATCTCGCGAAGAGCGCCGGAAACATATTGCCGGGCCATCTCTTTGCGCCAGGACATGGCGAAGTCGGTGTTGTCGAGCGGCTTCGCTATGGGATAAGCAGCAGCGGCGGCTTCGCCGATGGTCTCCTCCGTCAGCTTCTTGCCGACAATGGCTTGCTCGGCGCTGGCTGCGCGCAGCGGGGCAGAGCCGACTCCGCCCAAAATGATGCGGGCCTGCTCCACGGTTCCGTCTCCGGCGAATCGCAGACAGGAAGCCACGCCCAGCACTGGGAAATCGAACGATCCGCGCCGCCGCAGCTTCCAGTAATTGGCGCGCCAGCCGTCTGTCGGAGGTAAATGAATTTCCGTGAGCAATTCGTCCGGCCGCTTGTTCAGGTGCCGGATGCCGTCATCGTTATAAAGCTCACTGGCCGGGACCATCCGCTCGCCTTGGCTGGAGACGAGTTTCAACTGTGCTCCGATGGCCACCATCACCGGCGCGCAATCGCTCGACTGCACCGCCCAGCAGCGCGGGCTTGACGGAGCCACCCAGCAGATCTCGCCGTCCTTTTTCATGCAGAAGTGGATCGCTTTGCGCCACTCGTAGCTCTGGTCGTAGTAATTGCAGCGCGTGTCCAGCAGCAGGTTCCCGCCGAGCGTGCCCATGTTGCGAAGCAGCGGCGTCGAGATCAGCTCTGCGGCATTAGCAAGCGCCGGGTAACCCTTCTGCAGTTTCTTGTTCTCGCAGACTTCGGTCAAAGTGGTTCCGGCTCCGATGACCATGCCCTTCGCGGGCGATCCCTTCACGCTGCGCAGCCGGTCGAGACGCTCGAGGCCGATCACCACCTTGGGAGTCTGCTGGCGGCGCTTCATGTTGGGATAGAGATCGGTACCACCCGCCACGAACATCGCCTCGGGGCCGCTATCGGCCATCATGCGCGCGGCCTCGGCGATGTTTTTCGGTCTCAAGTAGCGGAACTTGGGAAGTCGGAGCATGAGTTGTCCTATCGTTCGTACGTCACTGCTTGGTCAGCGCCGGCTCGCGCTCAATGGCCTTGCCATCGCCGCCTTCGTCCGGCGTAGGAACAAACACCGTATGGGGCATCTCCACGATGGGAAATGAAGTGGGACCGTAGCGCCCCTCCTGCCCTTTGGCCTTCGCGCGGATCGCCTTCAGGACTTTATCCGGAGTAATCGGAACTTCGTCGATGCGCACGCCGACGGCGTCATAGACCGCGTTGGCAATAGCGGGCGGCACCGGCAGCAGCGGTCCCTGCCCGGCCTCTTTGCCGCCGAACGGCGCATTTTTCTCGCGCTCGTCGTCATCCACCAGGTACGTTACCACGTCGCACATCTCCAGCGTGGTCGGGCTCTTGTATTCGAGGAACGAGGGGAATTTCTGCACCACGTTGCGATTGCCGCGGTAGGTCATCTCCTCCATCAGGGCCTCGCCCAGCCCCATGTAGATGCTCCCTTCCACCTGCCCCATGACCAGCACGGGATTGATGGCCTGGCCTCCGCCGTGGGCCATCCAGATGCGCTCCACTTTGACCCAGCCGGTTTCCGGATTCACGTCCACTTCAGCCACCGCGGCGCCGTAGCTATAGGTCGGCGAGGGGCCGACGCCGGAGCCTTTGAACTTTCCGGGCGCCTTGGGCGGGGTGTACGAGCCGGTAGTGCCCAGGGTGCCGAACTTCGACTCCGCCAGCCACACGGCATCGATAAAGCTCATCCCCTTCTCGGGATTCTCGATGTCGAAGACGCGGCGGTCGGCAAACATCAGGCGGTCGGCGGGAACCTCCAACTTTTCCGCAGCGGCTTCCGCCAGCAGCTTCTTGGCGCGTTCGGCGGCCTGGATGGCTGCGTTGCCGGTCATCAGCGTTACGCGGCTCGAATAGCTGCCCAGATCCACCGGGGTCAGATCCGTGTCGGCTGTCAGGACGCGAATATCGAACGGGTCGATGCCCAGCACCTCGGAGACGATATAAGCCAGAATCGAATCCGAGCCCTGCCCGATTTCGGACGACCCGCAGAAGACGCACACTCCCCCGCTGCGGTCGAGCTTCAACTGCACGCCGGAGTGCGGCAAGTTGTTCCAGTAAATCGCTGTGCCCGCCCCGCTCATGTACGCGCTGCACGCCAGGCCGATTCCTTTGCCCAGGGGCAGTTTGCGGAAGCGCTCCTTCCAGCGCGATCCTTCCACCACCTTGTCAATGCACTTGCCGAGGCTCGTGGTGCCGATCTTCAGCCAGTTGCAGGTGAGCGAATTCGGCGGGACCAGGTGCCGCTTGCGCAGCTCCGCCGGGTCCATCGCCAACTGCTCGGCGATCTTGTCCATCTGCACTTCCTGGGCAAAACGCCCCTGCGGCGTGCCATGCCCGCGCTTGGGGCCGCAGGGGGCCTTGTTGGTGAAGACGCGAACCGCATCAAACTTGTACTTGCCGATCTTGTAGGTCGTCGGCTGCAAGACGCCGGTGTAGAACGTGCTGGCCGCACCGTGCCCGCCGTAGGCCCCGCCATCGAGGAAGGTAGAATGGTGCATGGCGGTGATGGAGCCGTCCTTCTTGAACCCGGTCCGGGTCTTCATCAGCACGGGATGCCGCCCGCGGTGGCAGTAAAAAACCTCTTCCCGCGTCAGGCATATCTTCACAGGCCGGCCGGTAACCATGGCCAGTTTGGAGACAATGATCTCATGCTGGAATGGATCGCATTTGCCGCCAAAGCCGCCGCCGCAGGGGGTGGCGATGACGCGAATGTGAGTGGCCGGCAGCTCCAGGACTTTGGCCAGCGAGCGGTGCAGATAGTGCGGGTCCTGGGTCGAGGACCACAGCGTCAGCTTGCCGTCCAAAAACTGCGCGATGCTGGCGTGCTGCTCCAGCGCCAGATGTGTGCTGCCCTCATAGAAGGCGAGGTCTTCGCGAATGAAGTCGGCTTGGCGGAAGCCCGCCTCGATGTCGCCGAATTCATACGACTGCCGGCGGTGGATATTGCCGTACTCGCCATAGTCGTGGATGCGAGCCTCGGGGTTGTCGAGCGCTTCTTGAATCGAGGCGATGGCCGGAAGCAGTTCGTACTCGACGTCAATCAGGTCCAGCGCCTCGGTGGCTATGTCTTCATCCAGGGCGGCCACGGCGGCCACCGGGTCGCCGACCATGCGGACCTTTCCGATTGCCAGCGCATGCTCGTCCTGGCTGACCGGCAGTATGCCGTAGGGAATCGGCAGGTCCTGGCCCACGAGCACCTGGATGACGCCGGGATACGCTGCAGCCTTGGTCACATCCATGCGCACAATGCGGGCGTGCGGCACGGAGCTGCGCAGAAGCTTGGTGTAGAGCATCCGCGGGAGGGACAAGTCGTCGGCGAATTTCGTCTGCCCGGTGCACTTCGCAATCGCGTCGACCTTGCGATGAGGTTTTCCAATCACGCGCAGGCCATTGCCGCCCGCTCCGTTATTCCCGGCCATAGAGGGTCTCCCTGGAAGGCGCCGCGGGCTCGCCGGCCATTCGCGCAGCGGCCAGCTCAACGGCCTCGTAGATCTTGATGTAGCCCGTGCAGCGGCAGAGATTCCCCGCCAGAGCCTCTTGAATCTGTTGCCGTGAAGGGCTCGGTATCTGCTCCAGCATCGCCTTCGCGGTCAGCAAGATTCCCGGCGTGCAGTAGCCGCACTGCGCCGCGCCGAGTTCCGCGAAGGCTTCCTGCAACGGGTGCAGCGCGGCCCCCGCGGCCATTCCTTCGATGGTGTCCACGCGGCGGCCTTCGGCAGACAGGCCCAGCATCAGGCAGGAAAGCACCGGCTGCCCATCCACCAGAACCGCGCAGCAGCCGCACTCGCCGAGCTCGCAGCCATGCTTGGTTCCCGTCAGTCCGAGGTCTTCGCGCAACACTTCGAGCAGCGTCTTGTGCGGCGCAAACGCCACTTCCACGGGCTCGCCGTTCACCTGCAGGTGAATCAAGGCCTTGTTGTCGCAAGCCTTGCTTGGTTTCTTTCGCGGACGTTTCTGTTTCATCGGAACCTTGTTGACGCGTCCAGTTAGCCAGTCGCGCCACCCCATTACTTATGTTACAGAATTATATGCCTGCGCCATTGGGCCGGTCAACACTACCCCTACACTGGCCCGCTTCCAGATGTGTTAGAGTATCCCCGCGCTGGCCTCAGTCCGTGCCTTGTTCAAAAGCAGCCCAACAGGCTGAAGGAGTGAAACGATGGCGGAGGACCGATGCTGGAGAAGCCGATACTGGAGAAATAGGTGCGCAGCGACATCAGCCTGACCTGGGGCAGCCTGAACATCAAGCAAGTGAAGAGTCCGTCGGAACTGCCCGAAGACTTCAACATCGCCGACGCGCTGCTGGACCGGCACTTGGCCGAGGGACGCGGATCGCGGACAGCGCTCGTGGGTCCGGCCGGGCGTTATACCTACGACGAGCTCTCCCGGCTCGTCAGCCAGACAGCCAACGCCTTCCGCTCGCTGGGCATTGAGCGGGAGCACCGGGTGCTGCTGATGATGCGGGATTCTCTCGAGTTCGTGGCGTCATTTCTGGCCGCGCAGAAGCTCGGGGCCATTCCCGTGCCCATGAACACGGTGGCGCATCGCAGCGATTTTGCGCATTACTTACAGCTCACAGCCCCGCGCCTGCTGGTGGGGGATAGCGATTTTCTTCCCGTGCTCGCCGAGCTGATTCCGCAATCCACGCTCCGCGCCGTTCTGAGCGTTCGCGGCCCGGGGTTGGCCACGGCGCGGAGTTTCGAGGAGCTGGTCTCCACGCAATCCGACACATTCACACGCCCCTTTACGCACCGGGACGATGCCGGCCATTGGTGGTTCACCTCGGGCTCCACCGGAGAATCGAAAGCGGCCGTCCACCTGCATCGCGACATGGTTTTCTGCATCGAGTCTTACGTCCGCTACGGCCTTCCGATGACCACCGACGACATCACCTTCTCCGTCTCGAGGATGTCGTTTTCATACGGTTTAGTGAACTCATTGTTCCTGCCCCTGTGGGTGGGGGCGGCGTCGCTGCTCCTGCCGGAGCGTCCGGAGCCTGCCCAGGTGGTGGATGCGGTGGAGACGTATCAGCCGACGGTATTGTTTTCCGTGCCGACGTTCTACGCTCGCATGCTACGGGAGGGTTTCGACTCCCGCCGATTGAAAAGCTTGCGGTTCTGCATCTCGGCGGGAGAGGCGCTGCCTGCGCCGCTCTTTCAGGAGTGGATGAAGAAAACAGGCATGGAGCTAGTGGACGGCGTGGGCAGCACGGAGTTCGGCTACTGCTTCATGACCCATGAGCCGGGTAAGGCCAAGGCGGGCGTGAGCGGAAAGATCGTGCCTGGTTACAGCGCACGGTTAGTGGACGCGGAAGGTAAAGATGTCGCCGACGGCGAGCTGGGCGAGTTGTGGCTCTCCAATCCCAGCATCGCCGCGTACTACTTCCGCAACCAGGCGGCCACGCGGGCCACCTTTCAGGGCGAGTGGCTGCGCACCAGCGACCAGTATGTCCGTGATGCGGAGGGCTACTACACCTACCATGGGCGCACCAACGATGTATTCAAGGCCAGCGGCTTGTGGGTGTCGCCGATTCAGGTAGAGAGTGCGCTGCTGGAACATCCTGCCGTAGCTGAGGTGTCGGTGGTCGGAGAGCGGGATCAGGAGGGCTTGGAGAAGCCGGTGGCGTATGTGGTTTTGAAAGGCGGCGCCGAGGCTGGCGCAAAACTCGAGCAGGCACTGCACGCCTTCACCCGGGAGCGGCTGGCAAGTCACCAGTGTCCCAAAACCTACCGTTTCGTTGCGGAGTTGCCGAAGACTTCAAGCGGCAAGATCCAGAGGTTTCGGCTGCGGGAGCGCGGTTGCGCCTAGCAGCTTGTTGAAAAACGCGGGGCGATGTCATTCCGAGGTCCGCCGCTTCTTGGCGGGCCGAGGAATCTGCTGTTGTTTTCAATATCGGTAGAGGAAAAACCGATTCCCCCTTCGGCTCATGCTCAGGGCCGTGAGCGACAGTCGAACGGTCGCTCTCGCTCGGAATGACAGCAATGTAATTTTTCAATAAGCTGTTAAAGCGTTTTCAGGGTTGGTGTAGAGTGGCGCCACAGGTTTCCATCAAATCATGATTTCTGACTAAACGGACATACAAGTTGAACTCTGCGCCCCTCAATGTTCGGTTATTGAGAACTATACACCCACACCCGCGCTCTCCCCTGTCAGGTAGAATCGAATGGGCCTGGGTGCAGTGGATTCGCGCATTACTGAGGGCGTCTGGATCAGCGCACACCCATCAATTCGCTTTGCACACGAAGTTGCGCTCGACCCAGTTCGCCGGATCGTGTTTCCCGCCAGCAGGAGTCGCTCTATTGACAGTCTCAGAATTCAGACGGTATAGTCGGCAATCTGATCGAAGGGTGACCAGCGAGTTTGCGGTAAGACTGGTATGGCACATCAGAAAAAATCGGGCCGGGCGGCCACTCGCGACCGAGCAACGATCCAATACACGCTCCACGGCGAGGCAGGCCCCCAGCAGCAGCAGCGAGTTGCTCTGATACATTCGCTGGGAATGAGCGGAGTCGTTTGGGAGTCGGTCATCGAACGCCTCGCCGAGCGCGCAGCGGTTCTGACCTACGACTGTCGAGGCCACGGCGCTTCCACGAAGATGCCTGGTCCGTACCGGCTGGAGACGTTCGCCAACGATCTTGAGGACCTGATGCGGCACGTCGGATGGGCTTCGGCTCACGTGGCCGGCGCCTCGCTGGGCGGAAGTGTTGCGCTGCAACTCGCGATCTTGAACCCCGGCCGGGTCCAGACGCTGGGCTTAATCGACACTACAGCCTGGTATGGGGCGGACGCGCCACAGAAGTGGGAATGGCGCGCGAAAGAAGCAGAGCAAAAAGGACTCGCGGCGCTGATTGATTTTCAGAGGACGCGGTGGTTCTCGGATCAGTTCCAGCAACTGAATCCCCAAGCCGTAGAGCGGTGCTGCGCCCTATTTCTGGAGAACGATCTGCCTTCCTTTGCCGCTACCTGCCGCATGCTTGGCTCCTTCGATCTGCGGGAGAGCTTGCCGGGTTTGCGCATGCCCGCAGCAATCATCGTCGGCGAGGAGGACTACGCAACACCCCCCGAAATGGCTCGCGAACTGGAAAAAAGAATCTCCGGCGCGACGATGGAAATTATTCCCAAGGCACGCCATCTTACGTTTATCGAACGCCCGGAGGTTATTTCCCACTTCCTAGTGCGGCTCATCGATCGCGTGGGTACCGCGGCATAGCGCGACGCATGGCCCATTGAATTAGCATGACGGCGCCGGGCAGGACAAGATGGAGACTTGCTTGCCCGGGCCGTATGTCTCATGTCTAAGGACAGTTCCGTCCATATACTCCCAGATTTGGATCACAGTGTTACCGGAGACCCATCGGGGATAAAAGCGTTGTCGCGCTATCGCTGCGGACCAGGTTATCGGAGTCTGAAATCACTCGCCCGAGCGGTCCCGATATTTGCCGGTGAAGGGGGCGGCGCCCAACTGGAGAAGCAACTCTGCCGTCTTTTCTTGCTCTCTGGGATTCCGGAATCGATCATCGTACCGGCCGCCCGGAAGCTGCCGATAGATCAAGCCTTCGGGATCTCCCAAGGCAATACTTAACGGGGTTTGGCCGTACATGTCTTTGGCGTCCAGATTGGCGCCCTGTTCCGCCAGAAACTGAATCATGCCATTCCAACCAAGGTACGCGGCAACGTGCAGAGCTGTCCGGCCATCCTCCTTGGACGCATTGACGTCACCGCCGAGCTGTACGGCGAGCTGGGCGGTCTCCAGAGCGCTTTTCTCATCCTGCATGCCCCGTTCGATTCCCAATCCCGCGGCCACCAGCAGCGGAGAGACTCCTTCCGGCGTCGTCATGCGAGGATTGGCGCCCCGTTCTGCCAGAATCCGCATGGATGTCACATCTCCCGACGCGGCTGCCAGAACTATCGGAGTCACGCCAACCAGTTTCATCTGGGCGTGATCGTTCCCGTTGGAGCGGGCGATAGGAGCGTAATCGTAAGGCGGGAAGTCCTTGGCGATGCGCGCATTCGGGTCTGCGCCCTTCGCCAGCAGTGCCTTCACCAGTTCCAGCATGTTCGGCCTCGTCCAGCCAAACCGATCCGTGGAGGAGCGCTTCGCCCCCGCGATCGTTGTGAGACCTTTGTTGAGCGCGTAATGCAACGGGGTGACGCCATAGGCATCGGCGGCGTTGGGATCCGCCCCCTGCTCCAGCAAGTACAGCGACATTTCATCGTGCCCGCTCGCCATCGCCACCACCAGCGCGCTGCCGTCCTCTTCAGTCGCCTCATTCACGTCCGCACCCGCCGCCAGCAGGATCCGCGCCGACTCGACATCACCCTGCTGCGCCGCGAACAACAATGGCGTGAACCCCCCGGTCGTTTTTGGAAAATGAACGGTCGGGGCGTAGCTGGAGCCAAAAATATTTGCGCTCTCCGTAGTAAACGTTTCGCGAAGCGGGATGATCTTGGACCGGGCGTGGACATCGGCTTCCTGTTCCACCAATACCTTCACCACTTCCGGCTTCCGCTCCGCCACCGCCCACATCAGCGCCGTCTGCCCTTTCTCGCCTTCCGCCGCGTTCACCTCCGCGCCCGCCTCCAAAAGCAGCTTCACCGTTTCCGCGTTCCCGGTGCCGGCGCAGGTCATCAACGCCGTCTCGCCGGTCCATTGCGCCGCGTTGGGGTTCGCTCCAGCCTGCAACAACCGTTTCAGGATCGCCGCGTTCCCGTTGGTGCAGGCCAGCGCCAGAGGCATTACGCCGTAGTCGTTTGCCGCATCCACGTCCGCTCCGGCCTGGAGCAGCCACTCCGCCATCTCCGAATCGTTGCGGTGCACCGCCCAGGCCAGTGCCGTGGCCCCGTCCCCCTGCCGCGCATTGACGTCGGCATGCTGCTCCAGCAGCGCCCGCACCGCCGCCCGGTCGCCTCGCTGCACGGCATCCACCAGGCGCAGATCGCTGCTCGCCGCCACCAGACTCGCTGCTGCCAGCAGAATTGTCCACACACAGGTTCCAAGGAGCTTTGAGCGCATACTCATTCCCCGTTCCCAGGGCGGAATTATTTCTCACCCGCGGCTAAATTGACAGAATGTTCAGCTTCCCGGTGGCGTCGCTATACTTGTTATCCAGATAGTCCTCTACGGGAATATTCAGCATATCCAGGACGGCCAGGTGCAGATTCGACAAGGGATCGCCTTCAAAGCGGAGGTGTCGGCCGCCCTTGATCCGCCCATTTCCTGCACCCAATACCAAGATTGGCACGTTGTTGTGAATGTGGAAGTTGCCATCGCTCAAGCTGCTGCCGAAGACGACAATGGAATGGTCGAGCAAGGAGCCATCGCCATCCTTCGTCGAGCGCAGTCGGTCCAGGTAATAGGCGAACAACTGCGATTGGAACAGGTCGATCTTTTCGACCAGGGCAATCGTCTCGGCAACCTCTTTGTGGTGAGACAGGGCGTGGTGCCCGTCGCCGATGCCGATCTCCCGGAAGGGCCGATCATTCTGCTCCCGACCCATCATGAAGGTGATGACCCGAGTCATATCGGTCTGGAGAGCCAGCACCTGCAGATCAAACATGAGCTTGGCATGCTCTGAATAGGCCGCAGGAATACCCGCGGGCCGTTCCACCACCGGCAGTTCCTGAGAGGAGGCTTCCTCTGCCGTGGAGGCTGTCCGCTCCGCCACCTGGATGCGACGCTCCACATCCCGCAGGGCGTCGAGATACTCGCTGAGCTTGGCGCGGTCGCCCGCGCCGACGCCCCCCAGCATGCGAGCCACCCCGTCCGAGACAGAATCCAGGATGCTGCGGTCTCTCCGGATTCGTCGGGCCCTCACCGCCGGGTCGGCGCTGTCGCTGTCGCCGAACAAGCGCTCGAAGAGGTTGCGGGGATTGATCTCCATCGGAAGCGGATTGGTGCCGCTGCGCCAGGCAATGGTATTCATGTAGTAGGCCGAGTAGCTGCCGTCATTGCCTGCAATCTCGGGAGAATCCAGGCCGACTTCGAGCGACGCCAACTGGGTTTCCTTGCCGAACTCCCTGGCGATGAGCTGGTCTGCCGAAACGCCCACGGCGCCGCCGGGTTTGGGGTGGACTCCGGTCAGCCAGCAGGCGCACGG
>Ga0326597_10010912_pt1 | contig 12077 bp, 10 predicted proteins | sample RVTome_12_FD_203789 | JGI IMG/M metagenome (GOLD analysis project Ga0326597, IMG submission 203789) | Soil microbial communities from uranium-contaminated site in the Upper Colorado River Basin, Wyoming, United States - RVT100D185 | ecosystem: Environmental > Terrestrial > Soil > Contaminated >... | reverse complement strand
AGGCTCGCCTCATACAGGGCGACGACGCCGCCGGCCGGCACTACGGCAGCCTGGCGATCAGGTCGCGCGCCGTGCGCTCGAGCACCGTGCGCAGCATCACTGGCTCTTCGGTCACCGTGTCCACGGCCTGCCGCATTTCCTGCATGCCTTCCCACGCGATGGTGCTTTCGCGGCTGTCCCAGATCTGCAGGAATAATCGAATGTGCGCGTACTTGGTCTCGACGATGCGGATGCCCAGAATGCCGAAGCGGTCGCGCGAGCCCTGCTCGAAGCCCTGGAGCTTGAGCTGCACCACGTAGCGCGCGCCGGTGGCCCCGGCCACCTTGCTCAGCACCTTGCCCGAAAAGAGGCCGGTATCGCGATAGTCGTTGTACATGTGCTTGTAGGCGTCCGCGAGCCCCGCGCGGTTGACGGCGCCCAGGGTCTCGGCCAGGCTGACCACGCGCAGTCCCGGGCGCTCGCGCTTCAGCACATCGGCAAAGACGAGCGCCACGGCTTGCGTCTCCTGCTCCTGGCCGGTCACCGTCGAGGGCGTGATGAAGGCGACCCCGCCCGCCTCGAGGTCGCCCGGCGAGAGCGAGATGCGCTGCGCCTGCAGGGTCGGGTAGATCTGCGTGCCGTGGCAGCCCGCGAGCGCAAGGCCAAGCACCGCCAGCGCCGCCCTCATAGGTTGAGCGCGCGCTTGTCGACGGCCGGCATAACGACGAATGCTGCCCTCGATTGCCCCGTTCACGCAAGCGCGGTTTCAGGCGACGCCGGTCTCCGGGTGAACCGCGCGCGGCCGGCCGTCGCGCTACTGGCTGCGCGCGGCCAGCAGCGCGGCTTCCACCCGGCTGCGGACCTGCAGTTTCTGCAGAATGTTCGTGATGTAGTGCTTGATGGTCTTCTCGGAATGGTGGATGCGCTCGCCGATCTCGCGATTGGTGAGTCCGTCGCCGACGAGCTTCAGGATGTCGCGCTCCTGCTCGGTCAATTCCGCCAGCGGGTCGGCGGGGCGGCCGTGGGTCAGCGCGACCAGGATGCCTGCCGCGAGCGACGGCGAGACGTAGACTTCCCCCCGCTCGACGCTCCGGACAACGGCGGCAAGGTCCCGCGCGGACACGCCCTTCAGCACGTAGCCGCGCGCGCCCGCCGAGAACGCATCGAGCAGTCTGTCCTCGTCCTCGACCACGGTGAGCATGATCACCTTGCTTGCCGGGCACGCCGTCGCGAGCTTGCGGGCCGTCTGCAGCCCTCCCCACCCCGGCATGGCGACATCGAGCAGCACAACGTCGGGCAAAAGGTCCCGCGCCAGGTCCAGGGCCTCTTCGCCGCTCGCGGCCTGCCCGACCACGGCGATGCCGGGCTCCGTGGCGAGGGAGTGGACGACGCCTTCCCTGAAAAGCGGGTGATCGTCCGCCACGAGGATACGGATCGGCTCACTCATGTTCGCCCGCCAGCGCGGCGATGGGCAGCGACGCCCGTACGGTGGTCCCGTGATCGGGTGCGCTGCGGACGTCGAAGGTTCCGCCGAGGATTTCTACGCGCTCGCGCATGCCGGCAATCCCCAGGTGGCCCTCGGTACCCGCCCGGTGCGGATCGAACCCCGTGCCGCCGTCGGCGACCTCGACGTGCAGTTCGCCTGCGCGCATGCCGAGCGTGACGCAGTGGGCGGCTGCGCCGCCGTGGCGGAAGCCGTTCGCCAGAGATTCCTGCAACAACCGGAACACCGTGATCTTGACGGACAGCGGCACCTGCTTCGGCACGTCCTCGACGACGACCGTGACCGCGGCCCCGGTCCCGACCTTTCGCTCGTAGTCGCGCACCGCGCGTTGCACGGTTTCGGTGAGCGTGAGTTGCTCGATTTCCGGAAGCTGCATGCCCTTGCAGATCGCGCGCAGGTCGTCGAGTGCGCTTTGCAAGGCGGTTTGCACCGTGCGAAACTCGCTGCCCAGAGCCAACTCCCTGCAGGCCGGCGCCTGGGAGCTGCCGCAAAGGTCCATCATCGGCTCCAGCCGCATCAGCGCCAGCGCCACGCCCTGTCCCGGGCCGTCGTGGATATCGGCCGCGACGCGGTGAAGGAACTGCTCATTGAGCGCCGCGGTACGCGCCCCCGCGCGCTGCACCCGTTCGTGCAGCTTCTCGTTCTGCGCGAGCGCCACGGTGAGCTCGGAGACTTTCTCGTGCAGTTCTCGTTGCTGCGCATCGATGGTGTTGCTCGCGCGGCGCACCAGCGCCCCCAGCATCAGGGACATCACCAGCGTGGCGGCGCCCACCATGAGCCAGCTGCGCTGCCGCGCGGCGTCCACCTGCCGCATCAGGTCGTCGCTCTGCTGGTAGAACTCCGCCACTGCGATCACCGCGTCGCCACCCTTGCGGCGCACGGGAACGTAGGTCTCGATCAGACGCGGCCAGCGCTGCCGCTCGATCTCGTGTTCCGGACCGTCGAGGTCGGTGATGTGGGAATGCGCCTCTCCGGCGAAGGCGGCGGCGAGCATCGGCTTCTCCGGAAAGCGCCGCCCGATGAGGGCGCGGTCGTTGCTGTACAACACGAGCCCCCCGGGCGCCCAGATCTTGATCACCACGATCTGCTGGCCGAGCGGGGTCGCGGTAAGCAGGCGCTCGAGGTCGTCCCTGTCGATTTCGCGCAACGCCCCGCCGCCGGCCAGCGACTGCAGGAGCGGTGAGACGAAGCTGTCTACATAGTGCGCGGTCACCAGCCCGGCGCGCTTGACCACTCCGCTTTCGATCTCGCTGGCCACCCAGGTGCCGACCAACAGCATGCCGATCAGCAGGATGACCGCTCCGCCCGCGAGCACCAGCTGGATAAGACTGAGTCGGGCAAAGAGCTTCATGTGTGCGCAATGATGTTAGCAGGGCAGCTGCAGCGTGCCTACGGTCGAACGGCCGCAAGGAAGTGCCGATGGTCCCGGCCAGTTCGCGACCATCGACCATTGTCTGGCGGTCCCTCCACGCTGCACACTCAACGCAGCGAATACGGCGCCTCGAAAGGAGAACACCATGAACGCCCGAAGGACGATGTACACCATGGCCGCCGCCGCATTGGTCTGCGGCGTCGTCGATGTTCCCAGCGCGATGGCGGACACCGATATGACGGAGACCTGGACCATTTCCGAGGGCGGCAAGCTCTACGACCACTGGTCCACGGTCCTGTTCCGGGAGATGAAGGACGTGCAGACGCATCCGTCGTACCCCAAGGCGGGCAAGCAGAAGGGTGAAGCCACCTGGCGCTGCAAGGAGTGCCACGGCTGGGATTACAAAGGCAAGGACGGGGCTTACGGGAAAGGCTCCCACGTCACCGGCATCAAGGGCCTGCGAGACGTCGTCGGCGTCGCACCGGGGACGATCGTGAAGGTTCTGCGCGACAAGACGCACGGCTTCACCGAAGCGATGATTCCGGACAAGGCGGCGATGGCATTGGCCGCGTTCGTCAGCCGGGGCCAGCACGACATGGATCAATCCATAGACCGCGCCTCCCGGAGGGCCAACGGCGATCCGAAGCGCGGGGCGCGCTTCTTCCAGACCATCTGCGCCATCTGCCACGGGTTCGACGGCAAGCAGCTCAATTTCGGAACGCCCGAAGATCCCGAGTTCATCGGCACCGTCGCCAACGAGAATCCCTGGGAGACATTGCACAAGATCCGCAACGGTCAGCCGGGCGTCCCCATGCCGTCGCTGGGCGTGCTCGAGCTCGAGGACCAGGTCGACATCCTGTCCTACGCGCAAACCCTGCCGAAGAGGTGACTGAGCGATGAACGCGAGCGACCAGCGTAGCGGACCGGCCTTCCTCCTGGCTCTGGCGATCGGCGCCGTGGCCTTGCCGGCCGCCGCCTTCCAGCCGCTGATTACCGACGATACCGGCACGCAGGGCGAGCGCGGGAACCAGCTCGAGCTTTCGATCGACGAGGACCGCGCCAAGGAAGCTGGCGAGACGACGCGGACCCGGACCTTGCCCTTCACCTACACTCGCGGGCTGACCGACGCCCTGGACGTCTTTGCCGGGATCAGCCACGTCCGTGTCAGTTCGCCGGGCTCGAGCGCGAGCGGCGCCGGCAACCCGGTGCTTGGCGCCAAGTGGCGCTTCTTCGATGGCGAGTCCAGCAAGACGAGTTTCGCGCTCAAGCCGGAAATCCTGCTGCCGGTGAGCGAGGCCCGGGAAGCAAGCGGCCTGGGCAACGGCAAGACCTCCTGGGGACTTACCCTGATCGTCAGCCAGGAGGTCGGGTTCGGGGCGATCCATGCGAATCTGGCTGCCGGGCAAGACAAATTCCGCGATCCGGCCGCGCCGAAGAGCACCTTCGTTGCAGCTTCGGTCGCCCCGGTGTGGGATATCGCACCCCACTGGCAGCTCGCGCTCGATCTCGGCTACGGGTCCGAGAAGGCCGGCGGCGTCACGACGCGCGCCCGTTTCGCCGAGCTCGGCGCCATCTACTCGCCCAGCGAGAATCTCGACTTCGCGTTGGGTGTGATCCGCAGCACCAACACGACCGAGCCGCGAGCAACCACCAACAGCGCCACCCTCGGCGTCACTTGGCGCTTCAAGTAGTCCCGGCTCAGAGGTTGAGCGCGCGCCCGTCGACCGCCAGGGCCGCTTCCTTCATCGCTTCCGACAGTGTGGGATGGGCGTGGCAGATCATGCCGATATCTTCGCTCGAGCCGCGGAACTCCATCGCCACCACGGCTTCGGCGATCAACTCGCCGGCGAAGGGTCCCATCACGTGCACGCCGAGGATCTCGTCCGTCTTCGCGTGGGCGAGAAACTTGACCAGGCCGGCGGATTCGCCCAGGGCGCGGGCGCGGCCGTTGGCCGAGAACGGGAAGGTGCCGGCGCGGTACTCCACGCCCTCGGCCTTCAACTGCTGCTCGGTCCTGCCGACCCAGGCGATCTCGGGGGCGGTGTAGATCACCCAGGGCACGGTATTGAAGTCGACGTGCGGCTTCCTGCCGGCGATGCGCTCGGCCACGGCCGCGCCTTCCTCCTCGGCTTTGTGCGCGAGCATCGGCCCGCGCACCACGTCGCCGATCGCCCAGACGTTTGGCAGATTGGTACGGCAGTCCCCGTCCACCACCACGAAACCCTTGTCGTCGAGCTTGAGCCCCGCCGCGGACGCGTTCAGGCCCTCCGTGTTCGGCACCCGGCCGATGGAGACGATGAGCTTGTCACAGTCAAATGTTTTGCTTGAGCTATCTGCCCCAGTATATTGAACTGTAACGATTTTCTTTGATACAGATATCTTCGAAATCCGTACCCCAAGCTGGATGTCGAGCCCCTGCTTGGCGAATACCTTGGCAGCCTCCTTCGCGATCTGCTGGTCGGCCGCGCCGAGGAATTCCGGCAGCGCCTCCAGGATCGTGACCTGGGCGCCGAGCCGGCGCCACACGCTGCCGAGCTCGAGGCCGATGACCCCCGCGCCGACGATGCCGAGGCGCTTCGGGACTTCGCTCAAGGCGAGCGCGCCCGTGTTGCTGAGGATCAGCTTCTCGTCGAATTCGGCCCCCGGCAGGGCGCGCGCGTTCGAGCCGCTGGCGACGATGACGTGCTTCGCGTTGAGCGACTCCTTGCCCACCGCGATGTAGTACCCGCCCCCGCCGGAAGCCGCGAAGCTGCCGCGGCCGTGGAAGAAGGCGACCTTGTTCTTCTTGAACAGGTACGCGATGCCGTCGTTGTTCTGCTTCACCACCTTGTCCTTGCGCTTGAGCATCTGCGCGAGGTCCAGCTCGAGCCCCTTCACCTTCACGCCGTGCTCGGCGAAGCCGTGCCCGGCCTGCTCGAAGTTCTCCGAGGACTGCAGCAGCGCCTTTGACGGAATGCAGCCCGTGTTGGTGCAGGTGCCGCCGAGGGCCGCCTTGCCGTCCGCGCCTTTCCATTCGTCGACGCAGGCGACGGCGAGGCCGAGCTGCGCCGCGCGGATGGCGGCGATGTAGCCGCCCGGGCCGCCGCCGATCACCACCACGTCGAAGGCTTGCGCCATCGCCTAGATCTCGAGCGCGAGCCGCGCCGGATCCTCCAGCGCTTCCTTCATGGCGACGAGCGAGAGCACCGCCTCGCGGCCGTCGACGATGCGATGGTCGTACGAGAGCGCCAGGTAGTTCATCGGCCGGATCACGATCTGGCCGTTCTCCACCACCGGCCGCTCCTTGGTGGCGTGGATGCCGAGGATCGCGGATTGCGGCGGATTGATGATCGGCGTGGAGAGCATCGAGCCGAAGACGCCGCCGTTGGAGATGGAGAAGGTGCCGCCGGTGAGGTCCTCGAGGGCGAGCTTGCCGTCCTGCGCCTTCTGGCCGAACTCGGCGATCTTCTTTTCGATCGCGGCGAAGCCGAGCTGGTCGGCGTCCCGCAGGATCGGCACCACCAGGCCGCGCGGGCTGCCCACGGCGACGCCGATGTCGAAATAGCCGTGGTAGACGATGTCGCTGCCGTCGATCGACGCGTTGACGACCGGATACTTCTTCAGCGCGTGCACCGCCGCCTTGACGAAGAACGACATGAAGCCGAGGCGCACGCCGTGCTCCTTCTCGAAGCGCTCCTGGTAGCGCTTGCGCAGCTCGATCACCGGCTGCATGTTCACTTCGTTGAACGTAGTGAGGATCGCGGCGGTGGACTGCGACTGCACCAGGCGCTCGGCGATGCGCGCGCGCAGCCGCGACATCGGCACACGCTGTTCCGGTCGTCCCGAGAGCGGCTGCTCGACGCTCACCGGGGCGGGGGCTGCGCCGTGCGCCAGCACGTCGGCCTTGGTCACCCGGCCGTCTCGGCCCGTCCCCTGAACGCTGGCGAGATTGACACCCTTCTCCGCGGCGATTTTCTTGGCTGCGGGTGCAGCGGCAGGTGCAGAGGCTGGTTTCGCGCCTTCCGCAGGAACGGCGGAAGGCGCGATCGTGGAAACCCCTGCGGACGCCTTCGCGTCGGTATCGATCTTCGCAATCACCTCGCCCGCCGTCACCGTGCCCTTGTCGCCCTTCAGGATGCTCACCAGCACGCCGTCGGCGGGGCTCGGCAGCTCGAGGACCACCTTGTCGGTCTCGATGTCGATCAGGTTCTCGTCGCGCTTCACCGCCTCGCCCTGCTTCTTGTGCCAGGCGAGCAGCGTCGCCTCGGACACCGATTCGGACAGTTGCGGCACCTTCACTTCGACCAGCATCAGTTGTCTTTCCTGGCGGAGCTCTGCACCGGCATCACCAGGTTGTCGGCGATGGGCGCGAACGCCGCGGCCACCAGCGCCTTCTGCTGCTCCAGGTGCAGCGACAGGTAGCCCACCGCCGGCGAGGCCGAGGACGCGCGCATGGCGTAGGCGAGCCGCTGGTCCGGGCGCATGTGGCGCAGCAGGTAGTGCTGGATGCGGTGCCACGCGCCCTGGTTGCCGGGCTCTTCCTGGCACCACAGGACCTCGCTGGCATTGGCGTAGCGGTCGATGGTGGCCTGGAAGTCGTCGTGCGGGAACGGATAGAGCTGGGCGATGCGGATGACCGCCACGTCCTCGCGCGCGAGCTCCTTCCTTTTCGCGACCAGGTCGAAGAACACCTTGCCGCTGCAGAAGACGATGCGCGTCACGTTCTCGGCGCGCAGGTCCTCGTTCCACTCGGCGTTCACCGGCTTGAACTTGCCCTCGGCCAGTTCCTGCAGCGGCGACACCGACTCCTTGTGGCGCAGCAGGCTCTTCGGCGTGAAGATGACGAGCGGCTTGCGGTACGGCCGGACCATCTGCCGGCGCAGCAGGAAAAACAGCTGCACCGGCGTCGCCGGCATGCACACCTGGATGTTGTAGTCGGCGCACAGCTGCAGGAAGCGCTCGATGCGCGCCGAGGAATGCTCCGGGCCCTGGCCCTCGTAGCCGTGCGGCAGCATCAGCACCATGCCGCAGATGCGGCCCCACTTCACCTCGCCGGAGGCGATGAACTGGTCGATCACCACCTGCGCGCCGTTGGCGAAGTCGCCGAACTGCGCCTCCCATACCACGAGCTCGTTGGGCTCCGAGGTGGAGTAGCCGTACTCGAAGCCGACCACCGCCTCTTCCGAGAGCACCGAGTCGATGACCACGAAGTCGCCCTGGTTCGGGGCGATGTGCTGCAGCGGGATGTAGGTGCCGGCGTCGAACTTCTCGCGGTTCTGGTCGTGCAGCACCGCGTGGCGGTGAAAGAAAGTGCCGCGGCCGCTGTCCTGGCCCGAGATGCGCACCGCGTAGCCCTCCTTGAGGAGCGAAGCGTAGGCCAGGTTCTCCGCCATGCCCCAGTCCACCGGCAGCTTGCCCTGCCCCATCAGGCGCCGGTCGGCGATGATCTTCTCCACCCGCGGGTGCAGCTTGAAGCCGGGCGGAATCGCGGTGAGCCGCTCGGCGAGCGCCTGCAGGTCGGCGAGCGGCAGCCGCGTGTCGTCCTTCTCGTTCCACTTCGACTTGTTGTACTTCGACCAGTCGACGGCGAACGGCGGCTTGAAGTCGGAGAGGATTGTCTTGTTGGTGTGATAGCCCCCGTCCATCGCCTGACGGAAGTTCGCCATCAGCTTTTCCGCTTCGTCGGCCGCGATCACGCCTTGCGCCGCCAGCCGGTCGGCATAGAGCTTGCGGGTGCCCGGGTGCGCGTTGACGATCTTGTACATCAGGGGCTGGGTCACCATCGGCTCGTCCTGCTCGTTGTGCCCGAGCCGCCTGAAGCACACCAGGTCGAGCACCACGTCCTTCTTGAACGTATTGCGGTAATCCAGTGCCAATCCGATCGCCATCACCGCCGCTTCCGGGTCGTCGCCGTTGACGTGGAGGATCGGCGCCTCGATCATCTTCATCACGTCGGTGCAGTACAGCGTGGAGCGGATGTCGCGCGCATCCGAGGTGGTGAAGCCGATCTGGTTGTTGATGACGATGTGCACCGTGCCGCCCGTGCCGTAGCCGCGCGTCTGCGAGAGATTCAGCGTCTCCATCACCACGCCCTGCCCCGCCACCGCGGCGTCGCCGTGGATCAGCACCGGCAGCACCTGCGAGCCGTCGCGATCCTTCCTGCGGTGCTGGCGCGCGCGCACCGAGCCCTCGACGACCGGGTTCACGATCTCCAGGTGCGAGGGGTTGAAAGCGAGCGTCAGGTGCATCGGCCCGCCCGGCGTGTCGATGTCGGAGGAAAAGCCCTGGTGATACTTCACGTCGCCGGCGAGCGCCGAGTGGTCGTGCTCGCCCTCGAATTCGCGGAACAGGCCCTTGGGCATTTTGCCCAGCGTGTTCACGAGCACGTTGAGCCGGCCGCGGTGCGCCATGCCGATCACCAGCTCCTGCACGCCGGCGGCGCCTGCGCGCTGCAGCAGGTGATCGAGCACCGGGATCAGGGTCTCACCGCCTTCCAGCGAGAAGCGCTTCTGGCCGACGTAGCGCGTGTGCAGGAAGCGCTCGAGCCCTTCGGCCGCGGTGAGGCGCTCGAGGATGTGCTTGCTCTCGTCCGCGGAAAAGCCCGGCCGCGAGCGGATCGGCTCGAGGCGCTCCTGGAGCCAGCGCTTCTCGGCGCGGCTGGAAAGGTACATGAACTCCACGCCGAGCGTGCCGCAATAGGTGTCGCGCAGATGCTGGATGATCTCGCGCAGCGTGGCCTGCTCCGCCCCCATGTAGGTGCCGGTGTTGAAAGTCGTGTCCAGGTCGGCGTCGCCCAGATCGTAATAGCCGGGCTCGAGCTCGACGATGTGCGGCTTGGGCAGGCGCTTGAGCGGGTCGAGGTCCGCGACCAGGCAGCCGCGAAAGCGGTACTCCGCCACCAGCTGGATCACCGAGACCTGCTTGCGGTCGGGCGCCGGCCCGGCCGAGGGCCGCGCGGGCCCGGCCTTGGCGCGCCGCGCGAAGGCCTCGACGATGGGCGCGTGCGCCACGTCGCGCGCCGCGCCGCCCGCGCCCGGCAGGCGCTGCAGGCGCTCGAAAACCTCGCGCCACTGCGCGCTCACCGCCTGCGGGTCCTCGAGCCACTGCTCGTAGAGCTGCTCGACGAAAGGCGCGTTGCCGCCGAACAGGTGCGAGCCGGCGAGCAACGCCTGCATCATGGCCATGGCGTCACCGCTTGGCGAGTGGCGCGACCTCGCGGCGCTGCGCCCCCTTGTACAGCTGGCGCGGCCGGCCGATCTTGTACTCCGGGTCGGCGATCATCTCCTGCCACTGCGCGATCCAGCCCACGGTGCGCGCGAGCGAGAAGATGCAGGTGAACATGGACACCGGGATGCCGAGCGCGCGCTGCACGATGCCGGAATAGAAGTCGACGTTCGGGTAGAGCTTGCGGCTGAGGAAGTAGTCGTCTTCGAGCGCGATTCTCTCCAGCGCGATCGCCAGCTTGAACAGCCGGTCGTTATGCAGGCCGAGCTCGTTCAGCACCTCGTGGCAGGTCTCGCGCATGAGTTTCGCGCGCGGGTCGTGGTTCTTGTACACGCGGTGGCCGAAGCCCATCAGGCGCACGCCGGAATTCTTGTCCTTCACCTTGCCGATGAACTCGCCGATCTTCGACGCGTCGCCGATCTCCTCCAGCATCTGCAGGCAGGCCTCGTTGGCGCCGCCGTGCGCCGGGCCCCACAGGCAGGCGATGCCCGAGGAGATGCAGGCGTAGGGATTGGCGCCCGAGGAGCCCGCGAGGCGCACGGTCGAGGTCGAGGCGTTCTGCTCGTGGTCGGCGTGCAGGATGAAGATGCGGTCCAGCGCGCGCACCAGCACCGGGTTCACCTTGTAGTCCTCCGCCGGCACCGCGAACATCATGCGCATGAAGTTGGCGGTGTAGGACAGGTCGTTCCTCGGGTAGACGAACGGCTGGCCCATGTTGTACTTGTAGGCCATGGCGACGATGGTCGGCAGCTTGGCGATCAGGCGGAAAGCAGAAATGCTGCGGTGCTGCGGGTCGTTGATGTCGAGCGCGTCGTGGTAGAACGCGGACAGCGCGCCGACCACGCCGACCATGGTGGCCATCGGATGCGCGTCGCGGCGGAAACCGGTGAAGAAGCGGTTGATCTGCTCGTGCACCATGGTGTGGTGCATGACGATATGGACGAACTCGTCCTTCTGCTTCCGGTCCGGGAGCTCCCCGTTGAGCAGCAGGTAGCACACCTCGAGGAAGTCGCAGTGCTGCGCCAGCTGCTCGATCGGGTAGCCGCGGTACAGCAGCACGCCGGCGTCGCCGTCGATGTAGGTGATGGTGGAATTGCAGCTGGCGGTCGACAGGAATCCCGGGTCGTAGGTGAACACCCCGGTCTTGCCGTACAGGGTGCGGATGTCGATCACGTCCGGCCCGATGGTGCCCGAGAGCACGGGAAACTCGAGCTTCTGGCCGTCGTGCAGGGTAAGCGTCGCCTTTTTTTCCATGCGGTTCCTTCCTCAGCCGGCGCGCAGGCGCGCCACGATGCCCTGCAGGCTCCCGTCGTAGCGATCGCTGCGGCCGCTGACGATGTCCCACAGGTCGTTGTCCGGCAGTTCGAGAAGCGGCTCGAGCTCCGCGTCCTCCGGATATTGCCGCAGGTAGCGCTCGAGCACCAGATCGAGCTCCAGCAGTCCGCGCCGGCACTTCCATTTCAGCCTGTCGCGCGCCGCGCGGTCCATCAGACTGTCCTCTTTACCATCATCTCCTTGATCTTGCCGATGGCCCGCGTCGGATTCAGGCCCTTGGGACAGGCGTCGACGCAATTCATGATGGTGTGGCAGCGGAACAGGCGATACGGGTCCTCGAGGTCGTCCAGCCGCTCGCGGGTGGCCTGGTCGCGCGTGTCGGCGATGAAGCGGTAGGCCTGCAGCAGGCCCGCCGGGCCGACGAACTTGTCCGGATTCCACCAGAACGACGGGCAGGAGGTCGAGCAGCAGGCGCACAGGATGCACTCGTAGAGGCCGTCGAGCGCCTCGCGCTCGAGCGGCGACTGCAGGCGCTCGCGCTCGGGCGGCGCCTCGTCGTTCACCAGGTAAGGCTTTATCGAGTGGTACTGCCTGAAGAACTGCGTCATGTCGACGATCAGGTCGCGGATCACCGGCAGGCCCGGCAGCGGCCGCAGCGTGACGTGCGCCGGCAGGTCGGCGATCTTGGTGACGCAGGCGAGGCCGTTCCTGCCGTTGATGTTGATCGCGTCGGAGCCGCACACG
>Ga0326597_10010911_pt1 | contig 12078 bp, 5 predicted proteins | sample RVTome_12_FD_203789 | JGI IMG/M metagenome (GOLD analysis project Ga0326597, IMG submission 203789) | Soil microbial communities from uranium-contaminated site in the Upper Colorado River Basin, Wyoming, United States - RVT100D185 | ecosystem: Environmental > Terrestrial > Soil > Contaminated >... | reverse complement strand
GCTCGAGATCATCGAGGCACGATGGCTCTTCGACTTGCCGCCTGATCGCATCGAAGTCGTCGTGCATCCGCAGTCGCTGATCCACTCTTTGGTCGAGTTCCACGACGGTTCGACCATCTGCCAGCTCGGCCCGTCGGACATGAAGGTGCCGATCCAGTACGCGCTCACCTACCCTCATCGTCGTCCGTTGCCGATCGCGCGACTGCGATTGGCGGAGATCGGGCAGCTGACGTTTCAAGCGCCGGACGCGACGCGCTTTCCAGCGATACGACTGGCTTACGAGGTGCTTGCGGCTGGCGGCACCGCCGCTGCCGTGTTCAACGCAGCAAACGAAGTCGCCGTCGCGGCGTTTCTGCGGGAGGAGATCTCCTTCCTCGCGATCCCCACGGCCGTCGAGCTATGCCTCGAAGAACATCGCCTGATCGAGTCGCCAACGCTCGAGCAGGTTTTCGCGGCGGATTCGTGGGCGCGGAGCGCGACCGCGCGCATTCTCGATCGGTCGCGCAAGGAAACCGCCTGAATCGGGCCGAAGATGGTTCGGACTCTCGCCGGGAGCAGCGCGGCCGGTAAGAACCCGATATCCCAGACACCCCACGACGAGAAAACGACTCGATGACGATTCTTTACGTGATCTTCGGGCTACTGGCGATCGGCGTGATCATCTTCATCCACGAAGCGGGTCACTTCCTCGCCGCGAAGAAAGTCGGCGTACGCGTCGACCGGTTCGCGCTCGGCTTCGATCCGCCGATTCGTGGCCGCCACCTGCGATTCTTCGCGAAGAAGTGGGGCGAGACCGAGTACGTGATCGGAATGATCCCGTTCGGAGGCTATGTCAAACTCGCGGGTGAGATTCCCGAGGACGGCACACCGCTGGCGGAAGACGAGCTGCTGGCGAAATCGGTCGGCGCTCGCGCCCTCGTGTTTTCCGCTGGCGCACTGATGAACTTCCTCTCGGCCTTCGTCTTCTTTCTGATCGCATTCGCTTTCGGCGTCGGGTTTCCCGAGCCGCGAGTCGGCAGCGTCGCAGTCGGCAGCCCCGCGTGGACGGGCGGGCTTCGCCCCGGCGACTGGGTCGTGTCCATCGACGGCGAGGAGATCGTCGACTACACCGAGTTGTTGGTCGCGAGCGCGTTCGCGGGCCCAGAGAAGACGCTCCGGCTGGATGTCGATCGTCCGTCAAGCGATGGCAAGTCACGCGAGCGCGTCGCAATCGACGTGACCACCGAGTGGGACGCGGCCCGCGGACACAGCACGATCGGCGTGCTGCCGTCGACCGGCCTGACGCTTCTCGACGATCCGGAGGAGGGCACCGCTGCGCACGACGCGGGTTTCCGCGCCGGGGACACCATCGTCGGCGCATCGATCGCAGGACTCGATGTTCCCGAGGTCTCCGATCAGGTTCTGATCGGCGCGATCCAACGCCACGGGCAGATCTTTCCGGGTCGACCGATGAGATTGCGAGTCCGGCGCGCGGACTCGTCCGAGGAGTGGCTCGACTTCGCCGCCAAGGAAGATCCCGACGCCGAGCAGAGCACCGCGTTGCGCGTGCTGAGTGCTCCGTCCGGGCAAGTGATCCGCGCGCTCGCACCGGGCGCGGAGCTCGACGAATTCTTCGATCCGAACGACGAAGTGCTCTCGGTCCAGTCGCAGCCGGTCGAAGTCTTCGACTGGTCGGACATCGGAGTGCGCTTCCGCGAGCTGGAACTCGAATTCGAACTCCGGCGTCCGAACGGCACCACGCGTCGCGTCAGCGTCCCACGCGAGACGCTCTTGCGAGGTCTGCTCGAGGACGAGGTCCACTGGGGATCTTTCAACGCGTCGATCGCCGACATCGCGGCGGACGCACCGCTCGCGAAGGCCGGACTGCTCGCAGGCGACGCGATCGCGAGCGTCGGATCGACCCTCGTGTTCGAGTCCGATCGGATCGCCGAAGCGTTGGGCAACGCCGACGGACCGACGGTCGCGTGCTCGATCGTACGCGCGGGCGAACGCGTTTCGATCGACCTCGCGCGGAGCGACCTCCGCGCGGCAGTCGGCGTGACGTGGCGCTCGTTCTCACCGCTCTTGTCCGTCGATCCCGATGGACCGGCGGGAAAGGCCGGCATCACGGCAGGATCGCGCATTCTCTCGCTCGACGGCGAGACGATCCTGACGTTTGCCGATCTGGTCGCGGCCACGCAGGAGTTCGAAGTGGGCGACCGCGTCGCCGTCGCCTGGTCGACGCCCCGCGGTGAAACACGCGAAGCGACACTCCATATCGGCGCGACGGCGTACATGAACAACTCCGGACTCGCGCTCCGCACACCGGAACGTATCGTTCAGGGTAACGTCTTCGAGTCGTTCCAGCTGGGAGTCGACCGCAGCGTCATCGTCGTCAAGCAAGTATTCCTGACGCTGCGCAGCCTCATCCGCCGCGACGTCTCGCCGAAGAATCTCTCCGGCCCCGTAGGGATCACGCACCTCTTCACGCGGGTCGCCGAGATGGGCTGGATCAAGCTCCTCTTCTGGATGGCGGTCATCAGCGTCAACCTCGGCGTGGTCAATCTGCTCCCGTTTCCGATCCTCGACGGCGGCCATCTGTGCTTCCTGCTGATCGAGAAGATCAAGGGTTCGCCGGTGAGCTTCGGAGTGCAGGAGTGGGCGACGAGAGTCGCGTTCCTGCTGATCATCGGGCTGGCGCTCTTCGTCACCTACCACGACGTCGCGCGCCTGATTTTCCGTTGATCGCCACGAGGAAGAAAGTGGGCCCGCTCCCTGGGGGAAGGGAGCGAGCCCGAGGTGCGGGGACGGCCCCGTTCGAGTCGGATCAGAGGCCGGGCTGCGGACAGGTCGGTTCCAGACAGCTGATCGCGAGCGGAACGACCCCACAACGCGGGAAGGGTGCCGGCGGCTGGGGCCCGCCGAGGAATTCCCACTGCAGGATGTAGACGCCGTCGGCGATGTTGACCTCGCGACTGCCGTTGGCGTCGGCGGACTCGAGACACTTCGGCTCGTCACCGCCCGTGAACAGGTACGAGAGCACCGACTGTGCGTCGGACATGTTGACGACGTCGTCGCCGTTGGCATCGCCGCGCAGGAAGAGCGGCCCACGCGGCGAGCGGAAGACGACCGAGCCCGGCCGTCGCTCTGGACGCACTTCGAATCCACTCACGACGTAGACCACGGCGACCGGCGGTGCGCCGAGCGTCTCGCAGTAGCGCACCGGGTAAAGCACTTCGGGTCGCGCGTCGGGACCCGGCTCGTAGGCGAGCCGGAGCAGACTGTGGCGACTGCCCGGCGGCAACGTGTCGGACGTGTCGCGAACGTCGATGACCGCTGCCATCGTGGCCCCCTCGGCGAAGCGGTTGATCACGAGAAAGCTCGGCCCGGTTCCGCCGTTGAGCGCTCCGGCCGTCGTGCCATCGATCGTCGCCTCCGTCGGTATGAGTGCCGACGGATCCGAGCAGACGCCGAACGACCAACCCTGCACCGGATCGGAGTTGCTCGCCATGCAGGTCACCCGTCCGCTCCCGTCGACCGGAACCGGCAGCACGTCGCCGGCCTCCTCGGCGAACACGCCGCTCGAGAAGTAGAGCAAGTTCACCGGTGGCGGACCATCGATAACGACGCGGCACTCTTCGCGGGGGCTAGCGAGGTTGCCGCGGAACGCAGTGATGGCGTACTCGTAGACGCCGGGTCGCAAGTCGCGGTCGACGAACGACGTCGCGTTCCCGAGCAGCCGAAACGCCTCGTCGTCGTCGCGAACGACCAGGATCGCCGTGTAGTCGTCCGCGCCGTTGACCCACGACAGTCGAGCGACACCGACCCCGTCCGCGCTCGTCGGCGCGCCGACGCACGTGAGCTCGCGCACCGGTGGAACGCGCGCCGGCGCGATCTCGACTTCACACGTGACGCGACGGCTGACGCTGCCATTCGCGGCCGCACCCCATACCTGGTAGACGTGCACTCCGGCGCCCGGGTTGACGTCGAAGTAGCTCGTCGCCGCTCCGTCGAGTTGTGCGGCGACCACGCCGTCTCGCGCGATGAAGATCCGCGCGTAGCGAATCGGGTTGATCCAGCTGAGGCGAACCACCGGCACCGGGATCGAAGGTTCGACCGGCACGACCGCCAGGTCTGCGATCTCGTCCGGCGCCAGGGCCCGCTCGAAGACCACGCACTCCAGATCCTGCGGCGGCGGCACGATGGTCGGACCGAGGTCGACGTCGCAGCAGGCCTCGGGGCTGCGCAGTGCCCCGACGACGCCGAACACGCAGTAGGTGATCCCGCCGCTCGAGAACGGCGGCTGGTCGACCCAGCTCGTGCTCGCGCCTGGCAGGGTCGCGACGAGGATATCGTTGCGATGGATCAGAATGACGTCGTAGACCGCGGCCGAGTCGCTCGAGAGCGGCAGCTGCCAGCGCAGCAGTACACGGGCCAGTGGAACGACCTCGGGGTCACGCGGCACAACCTCCGCGTCGACGACCGCGGGGTCGACCGCATCGGCAAGATCGCGGTCAGGCACCGGCAGCACGACCACGCACTGCAGATTCTCGACCGGCGGAGGTGCCGTGACGGGCGGCACCCGGATCCGGCACGCGACGGACTCGCTGCGGCGCAGCCCGACGACGCCGAAGACCTCGTACTGGTTCCACCCCGGAGGCGGGTTCACGTGCCGGTATGACGTCGTGTCGCCGGGCAGCCGGATGAGCGCGTGGTCGTTGATCACCACGACGATCGCCTCGTAGCGCTGACCGTTCGTCCACCGAAGCTGCACGTAGCGCGCCGGAGAGGGCCCGATCACGCCCCCGACGCCCGCGCCATCGACGCCCGCGCCATCGACGCCCGCGGGATCTCCCGCGACGATCGGGCCGACGTAGGAACACGTCAGGTCGAACGGCGGCCGGATCTCGATTCCGGGGATCGAGACGCGACACTGCGCCGGTCGGCTGATGCGCCCCGCGAGCACACCGTAGACCGAATACGTGTGGTCGCCCGGAGGCACGTCGCGATCGATGTACCAGAATTGATCGCCCGGGATCACCGCGACGCGTTCATCGTTGCGCGCGATGACGACGGAGTCGTAGGCGATCGGTCGCTGCCAGACGAGGAGCACGTCGTGGGCGCGCAGGAGTTGGTCGTCGGCGATCACGACGTCAGGACGCGCGTCGATGTCGAGGCACGTGAGCTCCTCTGGCGGCGGAGGACCGTCGCCCGGCATGACGATCGTGCACTCGCCGATCTTGAAATGCTCGCGGTCGACGAGATCCGTCGCGCCAGCGACGTCGATCGCAACGGGGCCGTCAGCGTTCGGAGCGGGAAGCAGGCCCGCAACGAAGAAGACCTCGTAGTGATGCTCGCCCGGCTCGGGGCGATCGACGAAGCTCGAGCGGGTCGTACGGCCGATCACGCGTTCGTCGCGGAAGACCACGAAGTAGTGGACGATCTCGATCACCGGGATGCGTGACCAATCGATCAAGACCTCGGGAGGATCGACACGGCACACGAAGTCCGGCTCGCGCACCGCCACCGAACACGCTCCGACGAGGAACTCGTGCCCCTCCGAAGGGAAACCGTGCACCGTGTAGCGGTAGCTTCCCGGCTCGAGCCCCGCGTCGACGTAGTCGAGCTGGTCGACCGGCAACCGCGCGATGATCTCGCCGTCGCGCCGCAGGATGAACGCGCGGAACGCGATGTCGATCAGGATCGGCCCCCACGAGAGGTGCACGTCCCGACCGTCGGCGCGGCAACGCATCCCGAAGTCGCCGACGATCACGGTACAGGCCGCGATGCGCAGCACGTCTCCGCCCTGGTTGATCGCGTGGAGCACATTGAAGTGCTCGCCGTTCTCGACCGAGATGTCGCGATACGCCATCGTGTCCGGCGACAGCCGGGCGATCGCCTCGCCGTCGCGGCTGAGCACCCACCCCTCGATCGGCACCAGGAACGCGATGTTCCAGCTCAGAGCGACCGAATTGCCGTGGACCTCGCAAACGAGCCCGTCGCCCGAGACTTCGGGGTGGGTCGCCGACAGCGGCCCCGCGAAGGCGAACGCCACCGCGAGCGCGACGCGCGCTACGGACCTGGAAACACGTCTCATGACTCGGATCCTCCTTTGAACCGGAGCCCAACGTCCCTGGACTCTCGCTACGAACACAGGCCGGTCAGCGCATTGCGCAAGCCGTGGGCCAGTCGCCAGAGGATCATCGCAACTCGTTTCCGTTCAACGACTTGACGATCAACCGCGCGGCCCGACCGGAGCGTCGTGTAAGGCGCGCGACGGCGCTCGAGGCTGGAATTGCCGCTCGCTGTCAATTCTTCCGGGCGCCCGCGATCGCGCCACGGTTCGTTCGCCGTCGGGCTATCTACCCGCGCGCCCGGACTTGCGCGCCGCGAACGGCACCCTATGATCGGCCGCTCTCTCCGGCGGGGACCGGCGCCAACCGTGACGTTCGCGGGCAACCGTCCCCCGTACTTTGGCCGTGTACCGCGATGGCCCGGCTCCGTTCGCTCGTCTTCAACGCGCTCTGGCTCGTCTTCACGGTCGTGATGACGACGGCGACCGCGCTCGCGCTTCCGTTCCCCGCGCGCTGCGCGCAGTCGGTCGCGGCGGCCTGGTCTCGAGGCACCGGCTGGCTCCTACGCCTCGTCTGCGGCATCCGCGTCGAGGTTCGCGGCCGCGAGCACTTGCCGACCGACGCGTGCATCGTCGCGTGCAAGCATCAATCGGCCTGGGAGACCGTCGTCTTCCTCCACCTGCTGCCCTGGGCGGTCTACACGCCGAAAATCGAGCTCATCCGCTTGCCGATCTTCGGCCGTTGCCTGCGCAAGATCGGGCACATCGGCATCGACCGCAAGGCGGGGGCGCGAGCGTTACGTGATCTCGTCGAGGGCAGCCGCGCCGCGCTGGCACTCGGTCGACAGGTCGTGGTCTTTCCGGAGGGGCGGCGTGTCGCGGTCGGTCACGACAGCAAGTACCACGCGGGCATCGCGGCGCTCTATTCGCAGTGCGACGCGCGCGTGGTGCCCGTCGCGCTCAACTCCGGGTGCTCTTGGGCGCGCAACGCGTTCGTCAAGCACCCCGGCACGATCGTCATCGAGTTCCTCGAGGCGATCGAGCCCGGTCGCGACAAGCGCGAGTTCCTCGAACTGCTGCGGGAACGCATCGAAAGCCGCACCGACCTACTGGTCGCCGAAGCCCGGGCCGCTCCGGGTCAACCCGCATCGACCCAGTCGTCGCCACGCCGCAGTTCGTAGGGCCGAAACGCCGCCTTGTACTCCATCGAGCGGCACCCATCGACGAGGAAGCCCAGGTAGAGATGGCGCTTGCCGCGTCGCCGCGCCTCCTCGATCTCGCGCAGCACGTCGAAGTTCCCGAGCCCGCGATGCAAGACGCGCGGATCCGAGAACGCGTAGATCGAGTTGAGTGCGTCCGCGGCCTCGCCGACGTACGCGATCGCGACGAGCCGCCGAGCGAGACGGTAGCGGAACTCGAGCGTCGCGACCGCGTTGTGGACGAACGACTCCTCGTACGCGGAGACCGTCATCCGGGTCGGCGCCCAGCCGCGCCGCGCCTCGCGCTCGAGGTGATGGCGTTCGTAGAGCCCGAGTCGCTCCTCGTCCGCACAGGGCTCGCCGACTTCGACCTCGATGTCGGCGTTGCGCCTCAGCACGCGCCGTTGGCTGCGCGACGGCCGGAATCGCTCGACGACGACGCGGATCGGCACGCACTCGTGGCACGGTTCACACCGCGGCTGGAACACGATGCTGCCGAATCGTCGCCAGCCGGCCGCCAGCAACTCGTCGTACTCGTGCGGCGACAGGTCGACGACGAGACGGAAAACGCTCCGCGCCGGCCGATCGCCGAGATACGGACACGTGTCGTACGGCGACGTGAATCGACCGAGCTCGATCATCCAGCGATTCGATCGGCAGTGGCGGAAGCGTCGGCGGTCAATCAGCACTCTCGTCGAGGATGCGCGCGTAGGCGGTCTTCGCGACGTCGTACGCCGCGCGCGCCGCGGCGCGCTCGGACTCGCGGATCCCTCCGACCTTCTGCGACCAGCAGCGTTCGACCGATTCCAGGCACCACTGTGCGCTCCTCTTCGACGCGCGGATCGGCTGTTCGCCGACGATCACGAAGACCGGGTTCGTGTGCGACGACGGCAGGACGCGCAGCGCGACCCAACTCGAGCTCGCGATCTCGACGTCGAACTCGAGGTCCGCGAGCGTGCCGTCCGCGACGATCTCCTTGCGGGCGACCGGCAACCCGTTGACGATGAGCTCGACCGCCACCGTGCGCGTGTCACCGATGCGCGCACGCTCGAGGTGCCAGTAGGGCTTCTGCGGATACGGTCGGTCGCGGAGCGACGGAACCGGGTCGCGTCCGAGGAGTGCGGCGACCCGCGCCGAAACGCGCACGCTCCCCGGCTCCGCGAGTCGGAGCTCGCTTCCTTTCGCACCGACCTCGACGCCGCCGACCGTGAAGTCCATCAGATGGCTCAGGCCGTCGCCGACGTACGAGCGGCCGTTCTTGATCTCCTCGCAGTAGCGGTCGAATTCGAGCTTGCCTTCGAGCTTGCAGTAGACTCGTCCGAGCCCGACGCGGTCGCCGTAGATGCACGGAAAGTCCGTCTCACCGCTGATACGGGCCCGAAAGCCGCAGTTGAGCGTGTGGTACCAGATGTTGAGCTCCCACACGTACGGCGTATCGACGGTCGAGATGAAATCGACCGCGCCATGGACGACGTCCACGATGTACTCGTTGGCGCCGATGCCGTCGAACGGCGGTATCTCATAGTTCGGCAGTTCCCGGCTGTCGACGGCGAGCCCCCAGCCGCTGTGCGAGAAACCGACCACGCCACCCTGGCGCTGCCCCCACCGGAGGACCGGCAGGTTCCAGCTCGGCCATTCTTCGATGCGCGTAGTGTCCGGGTAATCGTCCTCGGCGAGTCGCAGGAGGCACAGGTGACCGGCGTGCGACGACGGGAACCCCGAGACCTCGACGTCGTAGCGCATCAAGTGATTGGACGTCGACAAATCGCTGACGCGCCCCTCGAAGAACTGCTTCTGGAAGTACCAGCAGGGTCCCCAGCTCAGCACGCAACCGACGTTGAGGTCCTCGCCGAGAACGTGCCGCATCATCGCGCCCGGCGTGACCCCGGCACTCGGGCTCTCGTAGTGCGCGCAGCCGGCCGCGTGGATGTGGTGGTCGCCGCTGTACCACCCGAAGGCCTTCGCGTGGATCCAGCGACGCAGTTGGAAGTGCTCCTGGTGCGTCTTCGGCCCGTCGGGGACGCGGATCTTGCGCCGGTCGACGTGGTACTCAGGCCCGCGTCCGTACTCGACGTCGTACTCGCCCGGCGGCAGGAGTATCGACTCGCCGTCGTGACGGTAGATCTGCGCGTGGAAGAAGAAGTCCGGTTCGAGCCGACGCGAAGTCGCCGGGTAGACTCGCCCCTGAGCGTCTCGGAACACGAACGACGCGGTCGTCGGTGTCGCGTCATGATCGGCGATGCCGAGCACGACCTCGACCGACGGCGCGCACTCGAACAAGATGTCGACCTCGTTGCGGAAGCCGAGATCCTGCGTCCCCTGGCCGACGTCGAACGTGAACTTCGCCTCGCGCTTGCCGGCGTCGCGCGAGTAGACTTCGACGATCCGGTACTCGAGCTCGAGCCCCGAGAGCGTGGGCTCGAGCGGCCGGCGTTCGAACGAAGCGAGGTCCATCCAGCGATCGCCGACCTGCGACGGCTTCACCGTCACTTCCGGATCCGGCGAACCGCTCGAGCGCACGACGAGCGCTGCGGCGTTCGGGCTCGTGACCGCGAGCTTCGCAGTCACACCCGCCTCGTTGTGGACTCGCACGAGGAACGCCGTCCAGCCGTTCTGGACGCAGCGAGCGGGCGCGGGCCCGCGCGCGACCTTGACCCGACTCTCCGGATTGATGTTCACCGCGGCGATCACGTGCGGCGCGAGCAGCGCCTGGATCTCGGCGACCGCTTCGTTCGCTCCGAGCTCGTACGCGGCGTCGAGTGCCGCGCGCTCGGTCGCACCGAGCGGCCGGCCGATCATCTCGAGCGCCTCGACGATTCGCCGGACCTGCGCGACGAAGGGCTGCGCCTGGACGCCGCTGACTTGCTCGAGGTCCGCGGCGGCGCCGACCGAAGACGCCGTCAGCGCGTGGAACGGAGGGACGATCGCAGCGAGGACCGCCCCCGCGAGAACGAGACGTCGAACGGGGCGCAGCGACGATCGGCACGGCATCCGGGCACCTCTTTCGTTGGGTCGAACTCTGCGGCGGCGGTCTCCGCGGGCGGTCTCCGCGGGCGGTCTCCGCGGGCGGTCTCCGCGGGCGGTCTCCGACCGGGGCCGACGAACCGCGGACAGGATATCCCGTCGACCGGCGAGCCACCCGCGAAAACGACGCGCGGCGCTCTCCGCCACGATCGCGGGCCACGGCAGTCGACGACAGCCGGTGGCGCGACCGAGGGCGTGACGCTAGGATGAGCGCGGAAAACACCGCTTCGCACCGAAGTCCCACGATGGTGCCCCTGCACGGATTCCGCATGCTTCCACGTACCGCCGCGATCTCTCTCGTCCTGCTCGGTGTCGCGCTGGTCGTATTCCTCGCGTCCCGCGACGACCGACCGCCAGCTCGCACGCCGTCGAGTCGTCGCGATGCGAACGGCTCGGCGCCGCCGGCGGCTCGCTCGACGCGCGTCGATCCGCTCGTCGCGCCGAGAACAGCGACGGTGCGCGAGGCCGGCCGGCCGGAGGCGCCCAGCGGACTCGATCCGTCGGCCGCGAGCCAAGGCGCGATCGCCGGGCGAGTGCTCGACGATTCTGGGGGAGCGGTCGCGGGCGCGCGCGTTCTGGTCCCGCGCGATGGCGCCCCGTCGGTGCACACGGACGCCGACGGCCGCTTCCGGATCGCGCTCGGCGCTCGCCCCGCGTACGACCTGCGCGCCGAAGCGCCGGGCTGCGGGTCATCGACGGCGGTCGCGATTCCGACCGGAACGACCGACCTCGAGTTCCGTCTCGCGCGCGAGACCGTGCTCGCGGGACGCGTGACCTTCGACGGCGGCGCACCGGCCGCCGGAGCGATCGTCGAGGCGCTTTGCGGCGCGACGCGGGCGCCGGACCCGTTCGCGCTCGCGCGTTCGCTCGCGAGCGACGTGATCGCCGACGCGAGCGCCCGTTGCGACGAGAACGGCGAATTCCGCTGGCACGGTCTCGCGAGCGGCCCCTACTGGATCCGGCTCTCGGGTCCCGGCGTGCGCGGCACGCTGCTCGATCGACTCGTCACCGCGGGCGGCGATCGCCGGGACGACGCGCCGATCGAGCTCGTCGCGCGGCGCGGTGCGCTCTTGACCGGCCACGTCGTCGCGTTGCCGGTTGCACCAGTCGCCACGCCGAGCGGGGGATCCGAGGACCACTTCGACTTCCCCATCTCGGGCGCGATCGTCCGCGTTCGCCCGCTCGAACCCTCCGGAACCGCGTGGACTTCGGCGCGCACGGACGCGGACGGCCGCTTCACCTTCGATACGCTCGATCCAGGCCCCTGGACCCTCGACGTGCTCGCCGGCGATGACCATTGCGGCGCTCGCATCGATCACGTCGTCGCCGGCGCGCAGGACCTTCGGGTCGTACTGCCGGCGCCGCAGAGTTGGCACGGCCGCGTCGTGCGGGCCGAGGACGGTTCGGCGCTCGCCGGCGCGATCGTCGCCTGGGTGGACATCGCCGACGACGGTCGCGCGCGGCTCGCTCCGCAGCGTGTCGTCGTGACCGACGAGGCAGGTCGCTTCACGATCCGTGGACTCGAAGCCGGCGCGGCGCGACTCGAAATCCGCGCGTCCGGACGGCTGACGCGCGCCGCTTCGCGAACCGAGCTCGAGGGGAGCCCGGACCGCATCGCCCGACCGTCGGATGCACGCGACGGCGAGTCGCCGTCGATCGAACTGCGCCGCGCGGCCCGCATCAGCGGCCGCGTCATCGACACGAACGGAGCCGCGATCGCACGGGCGACGGTCGAGCTCGTCGCGTGGACCGACGACCGACTCGCGCTCGGCCCACTGACGATCGCGAGCACGCTGTCGACCG
>Ga0326597_10010909_pt1 | contig 12079 bp, 11 predicted proteins | sample RVTome_12_FD_203789 | JGI IMG/M metagenome (GOLD analysis project Ga0326597, IMG submission 203789) | Soil microbial communities from uranium-contaminated site in the Upper Colorado River Basin, Wyoming, United States - RVT100D185 | ecosystem: Environmental > Terrestrial > Soil > Contaminated >... | reverse complement strand
ACCAGGTCGCGGTGGTCGGTATCAAGTCGGTCCATCACTGAGTCGTAGGCGTCCTCGAACAGGTGGGTGTAGACACTCAGGGTAACCACCGGGGACCGGTGTCCTAACTGCGCCTGGATCTCCTTGACGTCGGCTCCGGCCGCCCGCATCAGCGAAGCGCAGGTGTGCCTGAGGGCATACGGTGTGACACCCTCGAGCCCCGCTTCGGTGACTGCCTTGTCCCACACCCTGCCGCGGTAGGGGTTGTAGCGCGGCGGTCCACCCCGAGACGCTGCCCACACCAGGGTCTGGCTCGGACGCCCCTGCCTTGGAGATGCTGGGCCAACTCCTCGGCCACGAATGCTGGAAGGTGCGCGAGCCGCCGGCGATGTGTCTTGGGCTCGCCCAAGACAAGGCGACCGGATACCTCGGCGGCGGCTTCGGCAATTGACAGCTGTCGTCGAAGGACATCGACGCCCGCGACGCAGAGCGACCACTTCTCCCCAACGAAGCCTTCCATAGGCCAGGATCAGGATCAGGCTGTGGTCGGCGATCGACGTGACCGCCGAGGCGAGACGGTCGACTTCTCCTGCGGTGAGATACCGATGACCGACCTGGACAGGTCGCGCCGGCAGCTCCACCCCGCGTGCCGGCCTCTGTCGAGAGCGTCTAGCCCCATGGGGGAGATCGAGTCAGGATCCGCTAGGAGCCATGGCACGGCAAGGGATGAGCGGCTCCGGGAATCGGATTCAGGTCAAATGCCAGACAACCGCCTGAATGGCCGGGTCACGTTGCTCGATTCGAGAGTGAGCCATAGGACAGCCGCGCCAGTTACGAGCGACAGCCCGGCGATCATGACGAGCCAATCAGCCTCTTGGGGCATCCGCCGGCCCGCTTCGATAACGGACAGCGACTCGACCTTTAAGTAGGACTCGCCTTGTCGTCCCGGATCGTGGTATGTCCAGATTCCGGTGGCCCGAACTATTGGACCACGGTTCCGATATCGGCCGGGAGGATCGAGGTCATCGCCCAAGTGGGTGGGCATGCGTATCCCGATCCCTGTGTTGCCGCCTACCGGTGAACCACCCTCACCAATTGGATCCGACACATAGGCGTCTCCGTTGAGCTGGGTCCACATCCACCCGTCGTCTCGGAATCCATAGTCGCCGATCAGCTCGCCTTCCACAGTTATCCGCTCGCCGTCGAGCTCGGACCCGGACTGAATCACCTCGGCGACAGTGACGTCGGAGGTTCCGGAAGCTTGAACCGGAGTGGCGGTTACGAAGGCTGTCACCACCAGGAACAGCAATGAACTCCTCCTCATCATTTTCCTCTCACCCAGGAGTAGAGAAATCCGAGCAGGGAGAAGAGAGCCAGAAACTCGAGTCGGCCCGCCCACATCTGAAGCATGTAGACGATCTGCAACATGACCGGCATCGAAGGGTCGGTAACTCCTACCGAGAGTCCGATGGTGGCTGAGGCGCTGACCGACTCGAACAAGGCGAGCTCGAGCGGTATTCCATACGCCATCCCGACGCCTGCCCCGAGTAAGTAGAGGGCCACATAGAGCAGCGAAATGGTCATGACCGCCACGACCACATCGTGGGTCAGGTGTCTGACTCCCGACTGGTAGTAGGAAATGCCAACGACGGCTCGCTCTGGCAGTATGGCCTGCCTCACCTGATTGACAACGGCCTTCAGCGTTAGACCGACGCGCAAGGATTTGACGCCACCGGCGGTCGACGATCCCATGCCACCGAGAGCCATTGCGATGGCCATGCCGGCGAAGGCGAGACCGCCCCAGTTTGAGAGCTCGGTGGGCGAGATCGTCGACCAACCGGTAGTGGTATGGGCCGAGAAGAGCTGAAAGAACCCTTGCCGCGTCAATCCCGAGACGCTCGTGAACGTTGCCGTGGCCGCCAGCCCGAGTATGGTCAGAAGCAGTGTCAGACCGAAGGTAGAAAGAATCGTTCGGGTCTCCAGATTGGCCAGGGCGTCTCGGCGCGGACCGCGCCACAGAGAGTGGTGCAGGCCGAAGGACATCACACCCGCCACCATCGACACGGCGGCGACGGCTTCGAAGACCGCCGAGTGGTAATACCCGATGCTCGTCGACTGGGGAGCGAACCCTCCGGTGCTGAACCCGGCAAGGAACATGGTGATCCCGTGAAACGCTGCTCGATCGAGGTCGAAACCAAGGACGATCCAGCCGACCAGGGTCAGCGCGCCCACTACAACGAAGAGATGCAGCACAGCCACCCTCCAGATGAATCTCGCCGTGGATGTGACCGACGGAAGAAATCGCTCGCCACGTCCTTCACCGAAGTAGAGGGTGATGCCACCGGCCCCGGCGAAGACGGTGAGAGCGGCGATGATGATGCCGAGTCCTCCGAGGAACTGGAGCAGATGCCGCCAGAAGTTGAGTGATGAGGCGAGATGGTCCAGGTCGCTCATCACCGAGAGCCCGGTTGTGGTCAGACCGGACACCGAATCAAAGAGGGCGTCGAGGGGGCTCCCGAAGTGCCCGGAGGCGAGGAGAGGAACGGCTGCGATCACAGGCACGATCAGCCACGTGAGGGCCACCACCACCATGCCGTGGCTCCAGTCGAGTTGGTGATCCTCGGGCGCAAGCTTGACGCCCCCCACACCTAGGAGGGAGAAGAGCCCGACCATGACGAGAAAAGACCCGAAAGGATGCCACTCGCCAGCGGCGGCAGCCCAAGCCAGGGGCAGGAGGCCGGCTGCAGCAACCACTAGAAAAATGCGCCCGAGGTAGAACCCGATAACACGGAAGTCCTCCCCGACCGGCCGAATCAGCATTTCAGAAGATGGCCATAAGCAGGCTCGAGATCAGCAATGCCGCAACGACAAGGCCGACAACGGTGACACCTTCGATAACGAACATCACAGACCCACCCATCAGACCGTGAATGCCCAGCCACCTACGGTCCCTGGGGGAGGTCACCGGTGACGACCTTCTCTATAGCCCAGGGCCTCTCGGACCTGGTCACCGAGTTCCACAGTGCTCACCGCCGTGACCTGGTCACCTGGCTTCAGCCGGGTCGAGGCGGTGGGAACCGTTACCTCGTCACCGCTGACCAAGGTGACCAAGAGGGACCCCGGCGGGAGTCGAACCTCGGCCACGGGGCGCTCCGCAAAACCGGGCGGGATCTCGATCTCGTGCATGGAGATACGCCCGCGTCCAAGCAGAGTGATGTCCTTGTGTTCCGGCATTCTCACCTCCCGTGAGATCAAGGTCGCCATCACGTCTGTCACGGCCACAACCGGAATCTCCAGAGCCTCGAAAGTCGGCCGATTCAGGGGGTTGTTGAGTCGGGCGAGAACTCGTCCGGCACCGAGGGTGAGCGCGAGCTGACAGGCGACGAGGTTGACCTCGTCGAGACCGGTGACTGCCAGAACCCAGTCCGCACGATGGGTGTCAGCAGTCTTGAGCAGGTTGATGTCGGTGCCGTCCCCCTCCAGGACCAGCACCCTCGAATCATCGGCAAGCGCTCGAGCATGGCCATGATTCTCTTCAATGACGGTGACAACATGGTCTGCCTTGTCGAGCTCTCGCGCCAGGAAGGAGCCAACCTTGCCACCGCCTACGAGAATGGCCCTCACGCGTTGTTGTCCTTGATGGCCAGATAGCGGCCGATCTCAATTTGAGATCCTGCACGTGCGGCGGCGACCACAAGGTCCCCTTGAGCGAAGATGAAGTTGTCGTCGGGAATGATCGTTCGACGCCCCCTGCAGACGGCAGCCACTCTCAAACCGTTTGGCCTCTCCAGCTCCGAAACCGCCAGACCCGCTCCATCAGGTCCGACGATCATCTCGACAACTTCGACGTCGCCTCCGGAGAATGTGACGTGATAGCTGAACTCCTCCCTGACGATCTGCTCGTGGATGACTTTCGAAGTGAGCCGTGCGCCAGGGACAAACTGGACGTCGAGTGCGCGGTATGCCTCCTCGCGGGCAGGGTCGTCGAGACGAGCAATGGTCTTGGGCACACCGAATACCCGCTTGGCTACTTGAACCGCCATGGCATTGGCGTTGTCAGAGTCGGTTGCCGCCACAAAGGCATCTGCAACCTCGATCCCGGCCTGCCTGAGCACGCCGACGTCGTACCCGAGTCCCTCGTGCGTTGTGCCGTTGAACGTCGATCCCAGCCGCTCGAATGCGATTGGGGTGCTGTCGACTACCGACACGTCGTGACCTTCCTCGGACAGTGTCAAAGCGAGGTCGCTCCCGACTCGTCCACATCCAGCGATGACGATCCTCACCGGGACCTCCGGAGGCGAGTGCTGGTCACCAGCTCATCCACGGCGTCGTCTACGACGATGGTGAGGGGGAGCTGGTCTGACGTGTTCGGCCGCCATTCGTTGCGGAGGAAGACGTGGGCAAGCCCTTCACCGCTCGGTAGCCGAGCCTCCCCGAGATACTCGTGCAGGGTCCCACTCACCCGGTAGCGCAGCCCGATGATGAGCTTCTTCGATGTCGTAACTCCTCCTCGACGCTGGTTGGTCGGCAAGCGGTGGCTGACCCCATGGCACACTTGTAACCCGGCTGTCGACCGTTCGACTCCTTCTTCACGTCGATCCCACGGTCTCGAGCGGTGTCTTTACGCGTTCACAACGCGCCGCGCGCCTCAATGTCGGGATGCCCCCTGAGACTCGTCACCGCCGATGGGTCACCCCGGCGTGTCTTTGACCCCCCGTACGTGGCGACCGCGTTGGTATCGATTAGGTCCGCGTCATGAACGCGTCGAGAAGAGCGCCGAGCGTCGGATGCGGATGTAAACCGGAGTGGTGGCACATAATCCGCGAGGGGCACGGTGCTCGACCTCGTCTACATAGCCGTTGGCATCGGCTTTCTGCTCGCCGCCGGAGCGTACGTCCGGTTCTGTGAGCGGGTGATCACCCGTCGGGACGACGATCGATGATCCTGGAGAACCTGATCGGGCTGGCCGTGGCCATCGGGCTCGTGGTCTATCTGGTCATCGTCCTCGTCGACCCGGAGCGTTTCTGATGGGAACCTGGGGTTTCCTCGCCCTGCTTGTGGCGGTGACCGCCGCACTGACACCGCTTCTTGGGCGATACCTGGCGGCCGTCTACGGGGAAGGACCAACCCCCGGTGATCGGCTCATATTGCCGGTGGAGCGTCTCATCTATCGGTGGACCGGTGTCGACCCCGGCGCCGAGCAACGCTGGTCCCAATACCTGATGTCTGTGTTGGCGTTCTCCGCAGTCTCACTCGCCTCCCTCTACGCCATCCTCCGCCTCCAGGGAGCCCTGCCCCTCAATCCGACCGGGGTAGGCGGTATGGATCCTGCCCTTGCGTTCAACGTCGCGGTCAGCTTCGTGACCAACACCAACTGGCAGAACTACGGCGGGGAGAGCACGCTGTCCCACCTCTCGCAGATGTCCGGGCTCACCGTCCAGAACTTCGTCTCCGCGGGCGTGGGGCTCGCGGTGCTGGCGGCCTTCATCAGGGGCCTGACCAGACAGCAATCCGACACGGTGGGAAACTTCTGGGTCGACCTCACCAGAGGCATCACCCGCCTCCTTTTACCTATGTCGTTCTTGTTCGCGATCGCTCTCGTCTCTCAGGGTGTGGTTCAGGGCTTCTCGGGGTTCACCGAGGTCATCACGCTCGAAGGCTCTGCCCAGTCGATTCCTGGAGGTCCTGCAGCCAGCCAGATAGCCATCAAACAGCTCGGCACCAACGGTGGCGGATTCTTCAACGTCAACTCCGCCCATCCCTTCGAGAACCCGACCGGCGTCACCAACTTCCTGTCCACCCTGGCAGTGGTGCTGCTTCCGTTCGCAACCGTCGACTGGTTCGGGAGGTGGAGCGGTTACCGGCGCAACGGGTACGCCATTCTTGCGGCGATGGCGATCCTGTGGGTCGGGTCGGTGGTGGTCGCGGTCGTCGCCGAGCAGGGGGGCAACCCGGGTCTGGAAGGCATCGGGGTCGATCGAGCGATCACCGCCGAGTCACCTGGCGGAAACATGGAAGGCAAGGAAGTCAGATTCGGGCCTGGTCTCTCGGCGATCTGGGCGGCATCCACCACAGCAACCTCCAACGGGTCGGTCAACTCCATGCACGATTCGTTCACGCCGATCGGTGGACTGGTGACTCTCGCCAACATCGTCCTCGGTGAGGTGAGCCCCGGCGGTGTCGGCGTTGGACTGTCGGGGATGCTCGTGTTCGCTTTGCTCACCGTCTTCATCGCCGGCCTGATGGTGGGCAGAACGCCCGAGTTCCTGGGGAAGAAGATCGAATCCGGCGAGGTCAAGTTGGTCACCCTGTACCTGCTGACCATGCCCCTGCTGGTGCTCGGTTTCGCCGCCGCTTCGATCTTCGTGCCCGGTGCCCTCGCCGCCAGAGCGAATCTCGGTTCGCACGGGTTCTCGGAGCTGCTCTACGCCGTTGCTTCCCCTGCCAACAACAACGGATCGGCGTTCGCTGGGTTCGCTTCCGACACCGACTGGTACAACCCGGTGCAGGCCTTGTCGATGCTGGTGGGACGTTTCTTCCTGATCATCCCGGTGCTGGCGATCGGTGGCGCTCTGGGGGAAAAGACCACGGTGACCCCAGGCGAAGGGACGTTCCCCACCCACACGCCCCTGTTCGTGACATTGCTGCTGGGCGTGATCATCGTCGTCGCCGGGCTCATATTCCTTCCCGCCCTCCTCCTCGGCCCCATCGTCGAGGCGCTCGGCCTCTGAAGGAGCGCAAGTTTGAGATCACAGCCGACCAGCTTCAGAGATCCGACAATTGCAGCAGCGGCGGTCCGCGACTCGGTGGTGAAGCTGCTCCCCAACCGCATGATCCAGAACCCGGTGATGTTCGTGGTGGGGGTGGGTGCCATGCTGAGCACCGGGCTGGTCGTACGCGATCTAATCATCGGCGATTCGATCCGCTTCGGAATCCAGGTCTCACTCTGGCTGTGGTTCACCGTGCTTTTTGCCAACTTCGCCGAGGCGATGGCGGAAGGGCGAGGCAAGGCCCAAGCGGCGTCACTGCGTTCCACGCGCACCGAGACGATCGCACGGGTCCGCCTCGATGACGGCACCATTGAGCAACGGCCATCCTCTCAACTCGAGGTCGGGGACCTCTGCGTGGTATCAGCAGGCGAGACGATTCCCGGCGACGGCGATGTGATCGAAGGGGTTGCATCGGTCGACGAGTCCGCCATTACCGGTGAGTCCGCTCCGGTTATCCGTGAGTCCGGCGGCGACCGCTCAGCGGTCACAAGTGGCACCAGGGTGCTCTCCGATCAGATCGTGGTGCGGATAACCGCCGAGCCGGGGCACACCTTCTTGGATCGGATGATCGCCCTCGTGGAGGGGGCCGATCGTCGCAAGACCCCGAACGAGATCGCCCTCACCATCCTGTTGGCCGGCTTGACCTTGGTGTTCGTACTGGCGGTGACGACGCTTCAGCCATTCGCCATGTATGCCGACGCCGCCCAACCTGTGGTGGTGCTCGTCGCCTTGTTGGTGACACTGATCCCGACCACGATCGGAGGCCTCCTCTCCGCCATCGGAATCGCAGGGATGGACCGGCTGGTGCAACGCAATGTCCTGGCTACTTCGGGGCGTGCCGTAGAGGCGGCGGGTGACTGCACCACACTGCTTCTCGACAAGACCGGGACCATCACCCTGGGCGACCGTCATGCAACGCTGTTCGTTGCAGTCGATGGATTCGACGAGCGTGACGTGGCCGAAGTGGCCCGGATGGCGAGTGTCGCCGACGAGACCCCCGAGGGCCGCTCCATCGTCGCCCTGGCCGAGCAACTCTTCGACCTGACGTCAACGGTCGAGGAGGCCCAGCTCATCCCCTTCTCGGCCACGACTCGAATGAGCGGCATCGACCTCGACGGCCGGCAGATACGAAAGGGCGCAGCAGATGCCGTCACGTCATGGGTGACCACCCGCGGAGGGTCTGTACCCGAAAAGGCCACCGCGGCAGTAGAGCGCGCCGCAGCCGGAGGGGCGACACCTCTCCTCGTGGCGAGCGACAACCAGGTGGTCGGAGTCGTGGTCCTCGAGGATGTGCTCAAGCCCGGAATGAAGGAAAGGTTCGAGCAACTCCGCAGGATGGGCCTTCGCACGGTGATGGTCACCGGCGACAACTCACTCACGGCAGCGGTGATCGCACATGAAGCCGGAGTCGATGACTATCTCCCTGAGGCCACCCCCGAAGACAAGATGGCCTTCATCCGCGATGAACAGAAGGGTGGACGGCTCGTCGCTATGACCGGCGACGGCACCAACGATGCTCCCGCGCTTGCCCAGGCCGACGTAGGTGTCGCCATGAACACGGGGACTCAGGCTGCCAAGGAGGCTGGCAACATGGTCGACCTCGACTCGGACCCGACCAAACTCATCGAGATCGTCGAGATCGGCAAGCAGCTTCTGATCACCCGAGGCTCACTGACGACATTCTCCATTGCCAACGACGTCGCCAAGTACTTCGCCATCCTCCCAGCCATGTTCGTCCTCGCCTTCCCTGAGATGGAGAGCCTCAACATCATGCGTCTGACCTCCCCCGAATCGGCGATTCTCTCGGCGGTGATCTTCAACGCCCTGATCATCGTTGCATTGATCCCACTCGCCCTCCGCGGGGTCCGCTATCGGACGGTGGGTGCGTCAGCGATCCTGCGGAGAAACGTGCTCGTCTTCGGTTTGGGCGGCCTGGCGGTCCCATTTCTCGGAATAAAGCTCGTCGACCTCGCCATCTCCATTTTGGGAGTCCTGTGATGCGAAGGCAGATCTGGTCGGCACTGAGAATGCTTGCGGTAATGACCGTGGTCGCAGGAGTCCTCTATCCGTTTGCGGTCACCGGCGTGGCCCAAACAATTTTCCCAAACCAAGCCAACGGCTCAATGACCACCTTCCGAGGGGAATCCGTCGGATCTCGGCTGCTGGGGCAATCGTTCGTCGGGGACGAGTACTTCCATCCCAGGCCATCCGCCGTTTCATACGACGCCAAGGCCAGCGCCGGCTCCAATCTCGGACCGACGAATCCCCGGCTTCTGGAACAGAACGAGGCACGAGCCCGGAGCTATCGCGAGAGAAACGGTTTGAGCCCTGATGTGCTCGTGCCGGTCGACGCAGTCACTGCGTCCGCGTCAGGGCTGGATCCTCACATTTCTCCAGCCAACGCCCGGCTGCAGGCACCTCGTGTCGCACAAGCGCGCGGCATGAGCCTCAATACCGTGATCCGTCTGATCGATGAGGCCACGGTTCGATCCGGCGGCGGCTTGTTGGCGGAGGCATCAGTCCATGTTCTCGAGCTCAATATCGCTCTTGAGGAGGCCAATTGATGCGAGTCGTGAAACAGACAACCACCTGGCGTCCCGTCGCCACCTTCCCCCTCGCGGCCACACTCGTTGGCAGCGGTATTGCGATCGGGATCGGTGTCGCCCTCATACCACTTCGCGAGACCCTGGGCAGCGTCAACGTTGCTCTGGTCATGGCCGGCTTGATAGTCATTGCTGCAGAGTTCGGAGCCCGGACGGCGGGAGTCGTGGTTGGTGTGGTGGGGTCCCTGGTCTTCAACGTGTTTCGCACCGAGCCATACCTCCAACTCGTCATCGATCGGGCGGACGAGGCTGTGGCCGCTGTGATACTGATCGCCTTTGGCCGACTGATCGGTAGCTGGCACCGTCGCAGCGAGCCATGAGTCCGAGATGAGGCCTGACCCGTTGACCGTGGCAACGGGCATCTTGGTCCTCGTCGCTGCCAGTGCATCAGCGTGGTACCTCAAGAGGAGGATGGACGACTTGACCGGACTCGAGGTGGTCGGCTTCGCCCTGACTCTCATGGTCGCCAACATCCTCCAACTCGTTGGCCTCGTGGTGGCGCTCGCCGGTCTCTTTGATCGTCGATGAGGTGGAACGGTTGATAATGGACCAGCATGCGGCGGGAGTAGAGACCGAGAGACGAGGAAACGAAAAGAGGATGAGCCGCGGGAACTTGCGTGTCTACATCGGTGCAGCTCCCGGAGTCGGAAAGACGTACGCGGCCCTCGAGGAGGTACACGACCTCAAGAATGAGGGGGTAGACGCCGTCGTCGGTTTCGTCGAAACTCACGGCAGGGCCGAAACCACCGACCTGCTCGACGGCCTCGAAGTGATATCGCGCCAGGTGCTGGAGCATCGAGGGGCCACCTTCGAGGAGATGGACACCAAGGCAATCCTTGCCCGCCAGCCCGAGGTCGTGTTGGTGGACGAGCTGGCACACACCAACGTCCCCGGATCCGAACATGCCAAACGATGGCAAGACGTCGAGGACATCGTCCGGGCCGGAATCGATGTCATCTCCACCGTGAACATCCAACACTTCGAGTCTCTCAACGACGTCATCGAAGACATCACAGGTGTGAGCCAGAGAGAGATCATCCCAGACGAGATTGTCCGTAAAGCCGATGAGATCCACCTCGTCGATCTCACCCAGCAGGCGGTTCGCGAGAGGATGGCCGCCGGCAAGATCTATCCGGCCGAGCGCGTCGACGCCGCGCTTTCCAACTTCTTCCGACCCGGAAACCTCGGAGCTCTTCGTGAGCTGGCTCTCTCATGGACCGCCGAGCGCGTGGACGAAGCGGTCGAGGAGTATCGCCGCACCCATGGCATAAACAGGCACTGGGAGACACGAGAGCGGGTCGTGGTCGGAATCACCGGCACCGCAGGCGGCGAAGACACGATTCGGCGCGCAGCCCGAATGGCGATGAGATCCAAAGGCGAGCTGCTCGGGGTCTACGTGCGACCCGCCGACGGCCTCATCGCTGCGCAGACTCCGGCTCTCGAGGAGCAACGAGACCTTCTTGAGCGGCTGGGTGGGGAATACCAGGAGGTAGCACATGCCGACATCGGTGAGTCGCTGGTGGCCTTCGCCAGGGCGCACAATGCCACCCAGCTCGTCGTCGGTACAAGCCGACGAAACCGGTGGCAGGAGATCGTCGTAGGCTCGGTGGTCCAACGCGTGGTTCACCTCGCCGGCGACATCGACGTTCACGTGATCTCCAGCCCGGTGAAGACACCGACAAGAATCCGGGTTCGGCCATCCCCCTTGCCTCGAAGGCGACGCCTGTGGGGCTGGCTCGCCGGGACCACGGGCTTCCTGGTGGCCACTGTGATCATGCTTGGCCAACGCGACGAGGCGGCCCTGCAGAACGTACTGCTGGTGTATCTCTCGATCGCGGCTGCGGTGGCATGGATAGGCGGCATCTGGCCGGCGCTGACCGCCGCCGTATTCGGGTTTCTCCTGGGGAATTATCTCTTCACACCCCCGTATCTGACATGGACGATTGCCAACCCCGCCGACGTCTTCGCTCTAGGTGCCTTCGTGTTCCTCGCCGGGCTGATCGGGTTTCTGGTGGGGCTAGCCGCACGCCGATCCTCTGAAGCCGCCACTGCCAAGGCCGAAGCCGAAACCCTGGCCGGACTCATCGGTGCAGGTGGAGAAGGATCGGCATCCAAGCTGATCGAGCGGCTTCAGGTCGCCATCGATGCTAAGGGGATATCGCTCTTTCTCCCCGGCCCCGGCATGCCCACGAGAATCGCATCCGCAGGTGACAATCCGCCCGCCACACCCGAAGAGGCCGACCGAACCAAGGCGGTTGGAGAGGCGGTCATCGCAATCGTTGGCGAGGCTCTCGATGGAGTCGACGAGCGCCTCCTCGCCGCCACCGCCACCGAGCTGGGAACAGTGATCGACCGAGCCGAGCTCGCCGAGCACGCCGCCGAGGTCGATGCGCTCGGCCGGGCCAACGAGCTGCGAACCGCCCTGCTTAGGGCGGTCTCGCATGACCTGAGACGCCCACTGTCGGCGATTCAGGCATCGGTGACCAGCTTGCTCCAGGACGACGTCGCGTGGCCGCCAGACGAGGAGAGGGATTTCCTCCAGGCAATCAGCGAGGAAACTGAGCGGCTCAACCGGGTGGTCTCCGACCTACTCGACGCGGGCCGACTGCAGACAGGCACCGTTCAGGTCAAGAAGCGACAAGCCGGCATTGAGGACGTCATCTCCACCGTGGCGACCGCCTTCCGCTACCAGCGGGATCGACTGTCGTTCGATGCGGAGGTGGCCCT
>Ga0326597_10010908_pt1 | contig 12080 bp, 10 predicted proteins | sample RVTome_12_FD_203789 | JGI IMG/M metagenome (GOLD analysis project Ga0326597, IMG submission 203789) | Soil microbial communities from uranium-contaminated site in the Upper Colorado River Basin, Wyoming, United States - RVT100D185 | ecosystem: Environmental > Terrestrial > Soil > Contaminated >... | reverse complement strand
TTCCTCGCCTTCAGGCGAAGCAAGATTCGGCGAAATGTGAGCGAAGTGAACATGAGCAATGTACGCAGCAACAAGGGCAACCCAGTTCGTCATGCCCGTCCTTCGACTTCACTCAGGATAGACTCCGGCGGGCATCCAGGCTGGACTGCGAAAGAACTGGATTCCCGCTTGCGCGGGAATGACGGTCGGGTACATTTTCCGGTCGGCTTCAAGCCGACATGATTTAAATCCCTCGGCTTATAGCCGACGGTCGTTTAATTGTCATCCTGAACCCGTCGATTAAAACTCTCAGGACTCCGTGAGGGATCCTGGGCATTCCGATGCAGTGCCCGCTTCGACTCCGTCAATGCAGTAGGATGTGAGCGACGATTTCGAAGGCGACGATGCCGAGCGTCGCCAGCGACGCCGAGAGCACGAAGATGGTCCGGCGTTTTTCCAGCGTGGTCATCATTTTAAGCGGCTCGCCGACCTTCGCTTCCGCTCTGAGCTTTCGGGCGTGCCATACGGTATAGAGATTAGCGAGCGCAGCCAAGGTTGTCAGGATAAGAACGGGAACGCGAACGACGCTTTGGTCCAAGAATACCAGCGCGGCCGCGAGGCCGAAGAGTCCACTGGCGCCAAAGGCGACGGCCAAGGGACCGATGAGGGTCGCTATCGCGCATGGCGCGCCGAGAATGCCAAAGATGATCGCGCCCAAGCTAGTTCTTTCTCTAGTCGCCGTTTCAGCCGCGTCATCGGCCGGACGACTTTCTGCCTTGCCATGCATCCGATAGGCGGTCACCGGCTCGCGGAATCCTTTGAGCTGCAATTGCTCAGGTCGAGCTTCAGGAAACTCGGCCGCATGCTTGGCGTAGCTTTCCGCGCTAACCAGAATTTCTCCCGTGCCGGCCTTCGCTTGCAGGCGCGCGGCCAAATTCACCACGTCGCCGATCGCCGTATAGTCCTTGTTGTCTTCGGAGCCGAGCCGCCCGACGCGAGCAAAGCCGGTGGCGATGCCCACGGAAGCTTGGAGAGCGAGCCCGAAGCGTGAGTTTAAACTTTGGAGCGCGGATTCCAATTCGCCGGCTGCGACGATGGCGCGCCGCGCGTGATCTTCGTGACGAATGGGCACGTTGAAAAGCGCCATCACCGCGTCGCCGATATACTTATCGATGAAGGCACCGTGTTTCACTAACACCTCGCTGGTCATGCGCAGGAAGGCATCGACTACTTCGTGGGTTTTTTCCGCGCCGAGATCCTGGGTCAGCTCGGTAAACGAGGAGAGATCGGCGAAGAGCACGGTGATCTCCACCAACTGTCCCTCTTCGACATGGGTGCTGCAACGGGTGCAGATGTTCGGATTGCGCGGGCTGCGCTTGATGCCGAAGGCTCGAAACGCGAGACTCATCGCGCCTGATAACAGCGTGCCGCAAATGCTGCATTGCGCGGCGAGGTGAGAGGCGGGTGCCGTATTCATGGCAACGATCTTATCCTGGAGGAAACCAAAGGGCTAGGCTTGAGCGTCGATCCATCGACTCGAGCGCTGGCCTGGACCGGCGGCTCTCGCTCACGATTCCGCCCCGCGGGCGTACTGGAAGGCGCCACGGGATTGTCCTTGGGCCTCCACACTTGTCGGGTAAGATTTGATCGCGCCGTCAGGCGGTAGTATTGTGCGATCAAAGCGCCGTCAGGGAATTTGCCAGAAGTCGAGATTTACACTAGCAGGCTGCTGAAAAAGACTCATATGCTTCGTTGCGCTCAATCGCCTCGCTGCGACGTACTCGCTAAGTACGCCTCCGCTCGTCGATTTTTCGCGCGCCTCGCCTCTGAGATCTTTTTGAGCAGCCTGCAACCGAGTTTTTTAGCAATCTGCTAGTCTAGCCGATTGGGAGGTGCTATGCGCATTGACGTCCACGCCCATATATTTTCGAAAACTTACATCGACGGGCTGCGACGCGTCTTCGGCAATGACAATTCGCCTACCGGCCAGGACGCGCAGCGGTTGATCAAGTGGATGAGCACCGACCCGCGCATGACCGATGTCGAAGGTCGCCTGGAGGAGATGGAGAAGTGGGGCATCGCGATGCAAGTGCTGTCGGTGCCGTTCCACGGCGCGCTGGTCACCGACAGGTCAGCGGCCGTCGATTTGACACAGATGGCCAACGAGATGATCGTGGGACCGGCCCGCAAGTTTCCCGACCGGTTTCGTGTTTTGCTTACGCTGCCGCTGCAGTTTCCGGAGCTGGCGATCGAAGTGCTCGACCGCTTTGCCGAAGAGCCGATGGTCGTGGGCGCGGCTTTGATGGGCAGCGCCGGCGGACGGCCGCTCAACGATCCCGCATTCATGCCCGTCTACGCCGAGCTTGAGCGGCGCGGCCTGCCGTTTTTACTTCATCCGATCTCTCCGCCGGGTCTCGACTGCATGCTGGAGTTAAACCTCGCCAACGTGGTGGGCTTCATGTTCGAGACGACGCTGGCCGCGGCGCGCCTGGTATTCGCTGGCGTCTTCGAGCGCCACCCGAAATTGCAAATGATTTTTCCCCATCTCGGCGGCCTCGCGCCCTATCTCATGGGGCGGATTCAGTGGGGCTACGAGCGCTTTCCCGCTTGCAGCGAAAATCTCAGCGCGCCGCCTGAGACCTACTTCAAGCGCTTTTACTACGACACGGTGTGCCGCAATGTCCCCGCTCTGCGCATGGCGCTGTCGATGTTCGGCGTCGACCACGTTCTGTTCGGCACCGACATTCCCTTTCGCGAGGACATCGACCTGCAACTGCAAGACCTCGAAGCGCTGAAGCTGAGCGATGCGGAGCGGCAAGTCATCGACGCCGGCAACGCCGCGCGGCTGCTCGGCATTCAATTCCAACGCGGTAAGTAGCCTTCCGGCTCTTGAGCGATAGAAACTAGTTTCACCAAAGTATCGATAAGATAAGAAACTCACCGCGGAGGCGCGTCCCTCGACAGGCTCGGGACGTGGTGATCCCGTCGAACCACGGAGAGCGCAGAGTAAAGAGGTTTTGATTAGAAAATCTTCCGAACTCTGTGACCTCTGCCCTTCGATTTCCCTCATCCTTCGATCTCCCTCAGGATGACCCTGAGCAATGTCGAAGAGGTCAGGGTGGTGAGGTTCTCGAACCACGTCTCTGTGGTGAAATAAGATTTGCTGCTGCAGGTCCCTATTTACGAGCGCATCCCCGAAAAGCTGTTCACCGTGGCGTGCAGGTTGCGCGCGAAGTCGGTGGCGGCCTGCGTGCTGATGCTGAACGCGGTGCGGGCGTACTCTTTGACCGCGAGCACGGCGGCCATCGGCATTTGCGTGAAATGCTCGACGAGACGGCTCACGCTGGCATCCAGTTCGCTATGCGGCACGACATCGCTTACCAGACCGAAGGTCAGCGCCTTGTGCGCGTCGATCTCCTGAGCGGAGTAGATCATGAACGTCGCGGCTTTCCGCGGCATGCGGTCGACCAACGCGGAAAAGGCGATGGTCGGCATGATGCGGTGGGCGGTCTCGGGAAACTGAAAGCGCGCCTTGTCGCTGGCGATGGTGATATCGCAGAGCGCCGCCAGCGCGCAGCCGAGGCCGACGGCGCGGCCTTGGACGATGCCGATGATCGGCACCTTGGCGTTGCGAAAGGCGCCGTAGAGATTGAAAATCGTCTCGCTGCGGTCGCGCACGGCGTAGGCTTCAAGCACCGGCGTCGGTTGCCCCATCGCTTCTCGGCCCAGGCAGAAATCTTCGCCGGCGCCCTTGAAAAGGATCAGCCGTGAGGTCTTGGCGGCATCGTCGAACATTTGGGTGACCTGCGCCCATGTGGCGTCAGTCTGACGGTTTCCCGCCTCCGGACGACTCAGAGCGATCGTTGTGATATCGCCGTTCTTGTTGATGAGTATTGGATCGGCCATAGTGACATCCTCCAGATAGAATGTTCCGACCATAGAAAAACCGTACGCCCTTTGTCAATGACCGCGCGGATGGTGTAGGGGAAACATCATGGCTCGCGTCCAGTTCTCTTTCGTGAACAAGTTGAATAACCGCTGGCAGGAGGGAGGCAACGATGATTGAAGGCGTTCGTTACGTTCATACGAATCTTATCGCGCGCGATTGGCAGGCGCTGGCGCGGTTCTACGAGACGCACTTGGGCTGCGTCCGCGTGCTGCCCGAGCGCGACTACTCCGGCGCTGAGATCGAAGCGGGCACCGGCGTGCCAAATGCCGCGCTGCGCGGCATGCACCTGCGCTTGCCGGGCCATGGAGCAAAAGGCCCGACGCTTGAAATCTTCAGCTACTCGCGGCTTGCCGAGGGGCTGACCCCGGCCGCCAACCGGCCCGGCTTCGGTCATATCGCCTTCGAAGTCGCTTCGGTGTCCGACGCGCGCCGCGAGGTGCTGGCGGCGGGCGGCAAGGCCGTCGGCGAAATCGTTTCGCTCACGACCGCGGCGGGCGCGCGCGTGACCTGGTGCTACGTGACCGACCCGGAGGACAACGTCATCGAGTTGCAGTCGTGGGGATAGAGACAACCCTTCGACTCGATCCCCGGCCATGGTTGGGGGCTCTCGCTCAGGATTCCGCCCCACGGGCGTGCAGGAAGGTGCCAGGGGCTTGCCCGAGGGGCTCCACCATCAGCCTGAGTTCTTCTTGCGCAGGTTCGGGAATCGCAATAAAGTTGCCTGCGGACAAACTATCCCCGATCCACGGGGGTCGAACGACAATAAATTGAAATTTCGAGGGAGAGAGACCTATGGCTGAACCAGTGCTTCACGGGAGTTGTCTTTGCAAATCGGTTCGCTATGAGGTGTGGCCGCCGTTTTTGCGCTTCGGCCACTGCTATTGCTCGCGCTGCCGCAAAGCGACGGGCGGCGTGCGCTCCACGAATATCGCAGTGAACCCCGATCAATTTCGCTGGACCCAGGGCGAAAATCTGATCGAGCGTTATGGTTTGCCTGAGGCGAAGAGCTTCGCAAGGCAGATTTGCGGCAACTGCAATTGTCCGGTGCCGCATCGCTCGCGCGACGGCCAGCGGTTCATCGTTCCCACCGGAACTTTGGACGATGTGCCGCCGGGGAAGCCGTCGGTGCATGGTTACTGGAGCAGCCGGGTGAGTTGGGTTGAGACCAACGAGTCTGACTTGCCTTGTACGGACTGAGCGAGCGAACCCACTGGCATATTTTCTAGCTTGAAGATTCGTACTTGTCTCAACCGTTCGTCGTTCGCCGCTTAGCGGGCGGGGTTACGGCGGCGCGACAAAGCTCTGGTGCAAGCTCAAGTTTGCTGACGATGCCATGCTGAGCTACGACGTTATCGAGTGGGGCAAGGCGCTTGAAAAACACGAGCGCGAGACGCCAAACCCCAAGGGCACGGAGGTCCTGCTCAAGCTTAAATACTGCGGCGTGTGCCACAGCGACGCGCATATCCGCGACGGCTACTTCGATCTTGGCGGCGGCAATCGCTTGCCGATGAGCGAACGCGGCATGAACTTGCCCGCGACACTCGGCCACGAGCCCTTCGGCGCTGTGATTGCCGCTGGACCGCGAGCGGATGATGCGCCGATTGGCGAAGATCGTTTGGTTTATCCATGGACCGGCTGCGGTGACTGTGTGCGCTGCCGCGAAGGCCTAGACAACTATTGCATGGCGCCGCGCATGATCGGCATTCAACGACGCGGTGGCTACGCCGATCATCTGATCGTCCCGCACCCGCGTTACCTCATCGAAGCGAAGGGCATCGATCCGATTTGGGCGGCGACGCTGTCGTGCTCCGGATTGTCGGCGTACTCCGCCGTCTCGAAGTTGAGTCCGATTCCGCGCGAGGACTGGGTTGCGGTGATGGGTGCGGGGGGACTCGGACTCTCGGCCATCTCGGTGTTGCGCGCGCTGGGGTATGAGCGAATCGTAGCCGTGGATATCGATCCTGTGAAGTTAACGGAGGCGGCAAAGGCAGGCGCGGCCTCGACGTTGAACGGCCGTGATACCGATGCTTCGAGCAAACTCAAGGACGTTACCGGTGGCGCGCTCTACTGCGTCGTCGATTTTGTCGGTAGCATAGACACGGTGCAGTTGGCCCTCGGCGCGCTGCGCAAAGGCGGTAAGCTAATTCTCGTCGGACTTTTCGGCGGCGAGATTCCGCTGTCAGTCGGTTCGACGATTCTGCGCGCCCTCACGATCCAGGGCTCCCATCTCGGCAGCATCGCCGAATTGAAAGCTGTCGTCGCGCTCGCGCGCGAGGGCAAGTTGAAACCGATTCCGATCCAGACGCGTCCATTGTCGGAAGCAAGCCGGACGCTGGATGAGCTGAAGGCGGGAACGATCGTCGGTCGGGTCGTAGCTGAGATCGGAGCAAGCCGAGATGGCCGACGACAGCAATAAACGATCCTGGCTCTTCATCACCCTCGCCGCCGCGGCGATGTTGATGGTGACGATGGGCGGGCGGCAGTCGATGGGGCTGTTCGTGTTCCCGCTCAATGATTCGACGAGGCTCGGCCTCGTAACGATCAGCTTCGCCATGGCGGTCGGACAGTTTGTCTGGGGTGCGGTGCAGCCGGTTGCCGGGGCAATGGCGGACCGCTATGGCGCTACGCCTGTATTGGCCGCCGGCGTGTTGATCTTCGCATTGGGCAGCGCGCTGAAGCCATTGTTGACCACCGGCCCGGGGCTAGTGCTGACCATCGGACTGCTCTCGGCTGTCGGCACCGGCGCTGCCAGTTTTTCCGTGCTGATCGGCGCCGTCTCCGGGCGCGTGCCGGTGGCGCATCGGGGAACCGCCGCGGGCGTGATTAACGCCGGTGGCTCGTTCGGGCAATTCATTTTCGCTCCGCTGTTGCAGACATTGATCTCGCTCTTGGGTTGGATGGGCGCCATGTGGTCGCTGGCGGTCATCACGCTGGCGTCCCTGCCGCTTCTCCGTCTCATCCGCGCGCCGGCGACTTCTCTCGATGGCGCCGTAACGAGAAATACTTTCGGCGGCGTACGCGCGGCGGTGAAGCACGCGCTCGCCGATCCCAGCTATTTGCTGCTCCATGCCGGCTTCTTCACTTGCGGGTTTCACGTCGCGCTCATCGTCACGCACCTTCCTGGAGAAGTGGCTCTGTGGTCGCTGCCGGCGTCGGTGGCGAGCTGGTCGCTGGCGATCATCGGGCTCGGCAACATTGCCGGGAGTCTCCTGGCCGGTTGGTGCCTGAGCCGTCACCTGGGCAAGGTCGTGCTCTTTTGCGTCTACGGAGCGCGGGCGCTGCTGGTGCTGCTGTATCTCGCCGCGCCCAAGACGGATTGGACTTTCTACTTTTTTGCCGTCGGTCTTGGCTTCTCCTGGTTGGCGACGGTGCCGCCGACGGCGGGCGTAATCAGCAAACTCTTTGGCACGCGCTATCTCGCGACGCTGTTCGGCTTGACGCTGCTCTCGCACCAGACCGGCGGCTTCCTCGGCGCCTGGCTCGGCGGCATTGCCATCACGTATCACGGCGATTACCTGTGGATGTGGTACGCCGATGCTTTGTTGGCGGCAATGGCGGCGTTGTGTAATCTACCGATCCGTGAGCCGCGGGTCGCGCGCAGCGTCGTGCCTGCATAGGAATTTTCATTGCAACGGGCAAGAAAAGGTCAGGGGTTGCTCAGCCCGTTCATTTGAGAATCTAGAGCGATCGTGCCTATAACAGCTTATGCCATTCTCTAAACTCGGACTCTCGCCCAAAGTCGTCGAGGGGGTGCGCGCCGCCGGTTATACTGAACCGACGCCGATCCAGTTGCGCGCCATCCCATTAATCTTGGAAGGCCGCGACTGCATCGGCGCGGCGCAGACCGGCACGGGAAAAACCGCCGCGTTCGCGCTGCCGATACTCTCGCGCCTCGGCGAGCACGGCGCGCTGCGCGCGCTCGTGCTCGAACCGACGCGGGAACTTGCGGCGCAGGTCGAGACCGCCATCCGCGACTACGGGCGTTTCACTCGTCTGCGCCCCGTAGTGATCTTTGGCGGCACCGGCTACGGCCGGCAGGATCAGGCGCTGCGTCAGGGCGCGGATATCGTCGTGGCCACGCCGGGCCGGCTGCTCGATCAGATGCAGCGCAAGATGCTGCGCCTGGACCGGATCGAGATACTGGTTCTCGACGAAGCGGACCGCATGATCGACATGGGCTTTCTTCCCGACGTGCGCAAGATCATTGAGCGCTGCCCGCGCGCCCGCCAGACGATGCTTTTCTCCGCGACCATTCCGCCGGAGATCGAGCAACTGTGTAAGTGGGCTCTACGTACTCCTGAAACGATCGAGATCGGCCTGCGCCGCGCTCCCGCGGAGACGGTGACCCACGCCATATATCCCGTCGATACCGGCCAGAAACAGCAACTCTTGGAAGAGCTGCTCAAACGCACCGACTATGACCAGGTGCTGATTTTTTGCCGAACGAAACATGGCGCGGATCGCGTCGCGCGCAAGCTTCAGCAACAGGGCCACGCCGTGGCCGTGCTGCACTCCAACCGCACGCAGAGCGAGCGAGAGCGGGCGCTCAATGGATTTCGCGACGGCCGCTACGAGGTGATGGTGGCCACCGACATCGCCGCCCGCGGCATCGACGTGGAACAGATCAGCCATGTGATCAACTTCGACGTGCCGCACCATCCGGAAGATTACGTCCACCGCATCGGCCGCACCGGACGGGCGCAGAGCGTCGGCGACGCCTTTACAATCATGACGGCGGAAGATATCCAGGATGTCGCCGCCATCGAGCACTTTATCGGCCAGAAGATCCCGCGGGTAAAACTCGAAGGTTTCAACTACGAATACACACGCCTCCTCGATCCCAATCCGAAGCCCGCATTCGGCGGCGGGCGTTCCCGCAGAAATCGCTCCTACGGTCCCGGCAGAGGGCGGTGGTAAAGCCGGGACGCAATCCCGCGCCGTGGGAAGAATCCGAATACCGACTCAATTTTATTCGGCGATGACTAGGAAGCAGTCCTACGGATGTGCTTAGCCGCGACGCGAAACGCGACGCCCCGACTCTTGTCCACGAAGCGATTGCTTAAGCGGCTCGCCTAGCCGCGCTCGAATCATGACCCGACCAGCCGTTGCTCAGAGAGCCGTAGCGTTAGTATGCAACGATCTCACCCGTCTCTACTACTTTTACCTCAACTCCATCTAGCCTGACTTTCGCACGAGAGCAGGTAAGCGAATTGAAAGTCACCGATTTTTCTTGAATCACGGTTCAAAGGTCGGCCACACAAAAGCCGTCAGAAGCTCCGTGGCCGTGCAGTCAATGGGCCACGCTGGCCGGCACTTGGCTCGCATGCACCCTCGGCGGCGGCTGCGTGGGTAGGTGCCAGCCGCGCTGGCACAGCAACGCCTGCTCGGCCGCTTCGGGCTCAGTGATGCGCGGCAGACATAGCCAGCTTCCATCGCGAGTCTCAAACCATACTTCCACCAGTATGATGCGGCCCAATTGATCGAGAAGCGCCCACGGGCTAGCTCCTCTACTCGGAGCATCATTGGCGAGAGATGAAACTAAACTATCTCAACGTCTCACTGACTTTGCGCACAATGCTGAAGTCGAACACTTGCTCTGGAAGGACCGGCTGGGCAGGCTTAACCCGCAGCGACGCATCCGCGATCATTTGCCGCTGAATGTCTTCGCTCACGATGCCGTTTTCCAGGAGCGCCGGAGCTGCAATGTCATAGACGCGCGCGGCGATCTTTTCCGGCTCCTTGCCGATGTCCAGCCACGGTCCCTTGATGAAATCGATGCCGTACTTTCTGTCGGATTTGATCAGGCGGATCGCCCGCATCATCGCGCGAACAACCTTCGTTACCAACTCGGGCTGCTCGGACAGCATGGTTTTGGTTGTTGCGAGCCCTCCCTGTACGGATCGATAGACGTCGCCGGCGTCGACAAGCTTGCGAAATCCTTCATCCTGAGCGGTGAACGTCAACGGCATCTGGAGCGGCGCGGCGTCAACGACTTTGGCTTTCAAGGCCAAATAGGTGACATAGCTCGGACCCGTGGCAAGGATGGCAACCTCTTCGGGACGAATCCCGTGCGCGATCAAGATTTGGCGCGCGAGAGTTTCCGCCAAGGAGCCGACACCACCACCGCCGATTTTCTTTCCTCGCAACTGTTGAACACTCGTAATGGAAGGCTGGGCTATAAGGTCAAATGAGGGCCGGTCGGTTACGGCCAACACGACTCGCATCTCTGCGCCTCTGACGGCGGCGCCAACCGCCGTGCCGGTTGCAGACGCGAATTGAAGGCTATTTCCCAACGTCGCCTGGATTGTCTGGATCGCCTGCATCACGATGAGCTCGACTTCCAAGCCCTCCTCGCGAAAGAAGCCGCGTTCCCGCGCGACAAAGAACGGCATAGTAGTGGTGCTTCGCGCCGCCAAACCCATGCGGATGCGCGTCAATTTGTCGGAGCGATCAGCGGAGTGAGCATTGGCAGCCGTGAATAGGCCTAGGGTGAAAGAGACCAAGAAAAGAAGTGCGATGTTCGGCACCGAAGTCATCGATCTCTCCTCGCGAGTGGCTTTATCAATCCCCCGCTGGTTGGGCAGTACTTTGGACCACCCTTCGACTCGATCCCCAGCCTTGGCCGGGGACTCTCGCTCAGGACTTCGCCCCACGGGGGTGGGTTCGACAGGCTCACCACAGGTAGTGGAAGGTGCCACGGACTTACCCGTGGGGCTCCACATGTTTTACCAGCCGCTCCAACTCCTCGTACGGCTGCGCACCGACCATTAGATAGCGCCCTGCGAGAAAAGTCGGCACGGCGTTGACACCCAAAGCCGCGCAGCGGCGCCAATCATCATCGACGGCGTCTTTGAACTTGCGGCTGAGCAGCACGTCGGTGGCTTCGTCCGCGGGAAGATCATTTTCTTCCGCGATCTTGCTCAATACATCCGCTTTGCCGATGTTTTTCACATCGACAAAGTAGGCGCGGAAAAGCGCGTTGGTGATTTCTTCGGCCTTGCCCTTGGTTTCCGCCCATTTCGCCAGTTCCTGGGCTAGCCGGCTGTTGTAGGACATGTTGCGCTCGGTGTTGTAAGGCAAACCTTCGCGATCCATGTTGACTTTCATGCGCTGATTGCGCGCGATGATCTCCGGGCCCCTGACGCTCCCTTCCTCGGGAGTCTCCGGATGAAGCGGAAAGTTAATGAACTTGATCGCGAGACCGTAATCGTTCTTCAGTTTCTCGACACGCCCGGTGACGAGGTAGCACCAGGGTCAAACGAAATCGGAAAAGACTTCCAGTACAAGCGGCTCAGACATAAGAACCTCCGTCGGCTAATCGTTCAAAACGTTTCAATCGTTCAAGTCGTTCAAAACGTTCCAGATGTTCCAATCGTTCAAGACGTTCAATGATTGAGAAAACGCAACGAGAGATTCTACGGTTGTTGGCGGGCGGAAGTCAAAGGGAAAATTCGCTTGTCACGAGGCCGTAAGTTGACAGGCGCGCAGCGGGTCGGATAGTTTCACTGTGAAAATGGCAAGCCAAACAGCTAATGACATTTTGTCGAGTGGAATCTTCCAGCCATGACGCATTCATCTCCGGCGACCCTGACGGAACTGTTGAGTGCTCGCGCTGCGCGCCATCCCGACAAACTCGCTTTGGTTTTCAAAGACCGGCGTTGGAGCTACGCCGAGTTCCAGCGCGAAGTCGACCGCGCCGCCAACGGCTTTCTCCGCATGGGCGTGGAGGGAGGAGACCGGATCGCATTTGTTCTGCCGAACTGCTCCGAGTTCCTCTTTTCGGTTTTTGCGCTGACCAAGATTGGCTCCGTCTTCGTGCCGCTCAACCCCCAGTACACCGCCGAGGAAGCGGAGTACGTGTTGCACCACTCGGAAACCTCCATCGCGCTCACGTCGCCAGAGCTTTTACCGCTGATCGAGTCGGTGCGGGGAAGGCTGCCCGATCTCAAAAAAGTGATTGTGACCGGAACCGCCGAATGCACAGGTGCGCGCTCCTGGGACCAATTTTTGGCCGGTGTGCCGGCAAACGCGCCGAAGATTCACATCGATCCCGAAGACCTCGCCTCGATCACCTACACTTCGGGCACCACGGACCGGCCCAAAGGCGTCATGCTGTCCCAGTACGCATACGCTTTTGCCCCGCGGATGCGCG
>Ga0326597_10010907_pt1 | contig 12081 bp, 9 predicted proteins | sample RVTome_12_FD_203789 | JGI IMG/M metagenome (GOLD analysis project Ga0326597, IMG submission 203789) | Soil microbial communities from uranium-contaminated site in the Upper Colorado River Basin, Wyoming, United States - RVT100D185 | ecosystem: Environmental > Terrestrial > Soil > Contaminated >... | reverse complement strand
CCTGCTTACACTGCTGCTCCTTTACCAGGCCGGCTACGGCGTTGGCCGGTACATTAGCTTGGAGCGCATCGTCGAGCGGAGCAAGGAAACCTATTACGAGGTGCTGTACCGCAGCTCCCAGGGTTGGCACGACGGCCAGCACGACTTGCGGCCGTGGCTGGAATATTTTCTCGGCACGCTGATCGCCGCGTACAAGGATTTCGAGGCTCGCGTCGGCACGATCGCTTCGGCGAAGGGCGCAAAACGGGAACTCGTGAAGAACGCGATCGCGCACCTGCCGCATCGATTCACCATCGGCGAACTCGCGCACGTATGTAAGGGCATTAGCCGAGCGACACTGGTACGCGCACTGTTCGACCTGCGCAGGGAGCGGAAGCTGCGCTGCCTTGGGCGCGGGCCGGATGCGCAGTGGGAACGAGTCGGGGGCTGACATCATTAATATGTCACGAAACAATTTCGTGACATGATTAAGATGCCACCCAAGGAAATACGCAATTAATAGGTACTGAATGGCCTCTAATACGTATATAAGTCGTGGTGACATAGAAAGGAAAGTGTATCGCTAAGCCCGCATGGAAGCCGTGGCACGAGGTCGTGAAGCTGCGCGAGGATGTGCGCTCGGGGGAGCGGTCGCTTGCGACCTTCGCCGAAGGTTTCCGACCAGCTTAAGCTGAAGTAGCGGACAGCGCCACGATCCACGCGGTCAATCGATGCGGGCGCCCGATTGCTTGATGACTTTCGCCCACTTCACGAGTTCGGACTTGATGTGAGCGCTGAATTGCTCGCGCGTGCTGCCGACCAGCGGATCAGGTATCACCGCGAGTGCCTCCGGGTTTTGCGCGCGAGGCCGAGAATCTGCGACGAAATATCCTGCGGCCGTTCCACCGGAGTCAGGTGCCGGGCGCCGGGAAGCACGCTCAAAGTGGAATGCGGAATCGCAGCGTGCAGCGATTCGGCCATTGCGACCGGCGTGGCGTAATCTTCCGCGCCCACCACGATGGCCACCGGCATTCTCAACAACGCCAGCAGCGCGCGCAGGTCGGTCGTGCCGAGCATTTCGCACGTGGCTTCGTAGCACGCGACATCGTTGGCGAGAAACACCTCGAGAAGCGCCTGCTCGACTTCCGGATGCGCGGCGCGAAACGCATCGCCAAACCAGCGGGTCGTCTGGAATTGCACCAGCGCATCCATGCCCCTGGTGCGCGCCGTGGCGGCACGTTCGCGCCATTGCGGTGGCGCGTCAGCTCCATACCACGCCGTGGTGTCGATCAGGCAGATCGCTGTTGCGCGCTCCGGATACAAGGCGGCAAACGCCTGCGCGATGCAGCCACCCATCGAGCAGCCGGCGATGGTTGCGCCCGGCCAACCCACGTGATCGAGCAATTCCGCGAGGTCGCGGGCAAACAATGCCGCGGTGAATGGTCCCCGTTCGCGGCCCGAACGGCCGTGGCCGCGGCAATCGTAGGTCAGCAACCCGGCGTGCGCGGTGAGTTCATCCGCGACGCCATCCCAGAAGCTCCGATCGAGCGCCAGCGAATGGATCAACGCCACGCGCGGCGCATCGGAGTCCGGCGCGGCGTGCAGCGTATATTCGATAACGCAGCCGTCAGAGGTCTTGAAAGTTCCGTCGACCGAGTACCGCATTGCTCATCTCCCTAACCTAATGATCGCTCAGGCGCCGCGCGCTGCCATGCAGTGATCAGCGCCCGCGCGGCAAATTCGACTGCCATTTCACGTTTATAGGCGGCGGACCCGCGCACGTCGGGCATCGGCTGCGCAGCCGAGCGCACGCCTTGCACGGCCTCGCGCAGCAACTCAACGCTGCAATGCTGCCCGGCCAGTTGCGGCAGGTCGAGGATGACCGGTTTCCAGCTGACCGAGCCGACCACCACGCGCGCCCGCTCGCACTTGCCATCGGCATCGAGGCTCACCATCGCAGCGGTATTCACGGTCGGAATTTCCAGCACGTTGCGCGGCATGTATTTGAAGAATACCGATCCGGTGCGCGCCGGCAGCGGATCGACTTCGACGCTGACCACCATTTCGTCCTTGGCGAACCGCGTCTGGAATGCTTCTTCCAGCGATACGGTACGCCGTGCGCCGGGTCCGGCCACGGTAACGCGCGCCTGCAGCGCGAGGAGCGCCACCGGCAGATCGAATCCACCGATCAGCGGCGCGACGCTGCCGCCTACCGTGATGCCGCGCCGGATGCGCGTGTGGCCCACCGCTTCGAGCGCATCGTCTATCGCCTGCCAACCGTGCCGTACGTGCGGGTCGTCATAGAGCAACTGCTGGTACACGGCTGCGCCCATGCGCAGCATGCCGCGCGCATCGATGGACATCGCTTGCAGTTCGGCGATGCGCCCGATCGCGACCAGCCGTTTCGCCTGGGGGAATCCGGTGCGCTCGCGGCGTATCGCGTGCGACATTCCCCCGGCGACCAGCGCGCATTCTCCGGCGGCAAGCAGCGCTACTGCTTCTTCCACGCTCCGCGCGAAAATGAACTCCGGGTTGAAAGAGCGCGCGCCGGAAGGCTTGCCGGTGGTGAGCCGGGTCCAGACCGAGCCTTTGGGCGCAGCCGCGGGCGTCGGTGGTTCGTGCGCAAACGCGTCCGGATGCAGCGCGCGGTAGATTTTCTCGGAGGTGATCGGCAGTTCAGTGATGCGCACGCCGACTGCGTTCGCGATCGCGTTGGCAATCGCCGCGGGTATCGCGTCCAGCCCGATTTCGCCCAGGCCTTTCGCGCCGAACGGACCCGAGGGCTCGTAGGAGTCGGCGAAGGCGACGTGCAGTTTCGGCATCATCGCCGCGGACGGCAGCGGGTAGTCCTTGAGGTTGGGGTCGGTCGGCGTGCCGTTATACCAGTCGAAGTATTCGGTCAGCGCAAGTCCGAGCCCCTGCGCCGCGGCGCCCTGCACCTGGCCTTCGGCCGCGGCGGGATGAATGACCGTGCCGCAATCGACCGCGGCAGCGATTTCGAGCACGGTGACCCTGCCGGTGCCGGGATCGACCTCGACCTCCACCGCCTGCGCCGCGAAGTTGTAGGCGCCCGACTCGTTGCCGTAGCGGCTGTGGTCGGGGAATTCCGACGGGTTGTCGAAGTTGCCGACGCCGATGATCGGCTGTCCGTCGGGCTGATAAATGTGCGCGCGCACCACCGCGGCGACTGATTTGAATTCGGTTTCGCGGCCGTGGCGCGGGCCGATCTCGCCATTGATGACTGTCAGTTCTTCCGGGGGCAGCTTGAATTGCGCCGCCGCGGCTGCGAGCAGCTGCTTTGAAGCCGCCGCTGCGGCGCGCTTGACCGCGTTGCCCGCCACGTAAGTCAGGCGGCTCGCGAGCGCTCCGAGCGCATAAGGTTGTACGTCGGTGTCGGGACGGGTGATGTCGACATCTTCATAGCGAAAGCCGAGTTCCTCCGCCGCGATCTGGCGCAGTACCGTCAGCGTGCCCGTGCCGATTTCACCTTCGCCGCTGATGATGGTGGCGCGACCGTCGTCGTTGATCCGCACGATCGCCGAGCTGCCGTCCCAGTCGCCGAAACTGCGGCGGCCATTGACGTGTATGCTGCAGCCGATGCCGAGTCCGCGATTCGGCTGGCGGCGTTTGCGCTTCTCCTGCCACCCGATCATTTGCGCGGCCTTGTCGATGCACTGCCTCAACTCGCAGCTCGTGATCCGGTGGTTGTGCGGCGACACGTCACCGGGCTCCACCGCGTTCATGCGCAGCAGGTCCACGACGTCGATGCCGAGTTTTTCCGCGGCGAGGTCCCACGCCTGTTCCACCGCCCAGTCCGCGGAGGGATTGCCAAAACCGCGGAATGCGCCGGTCGGAACCAGGTTGGTATAAACCAGCGTGGAATCCGCGCGCGCGCACGGATACTTGTAAAGCGCATCGTGGCGCACCGTCGCAGCACCCAGTATGGCCTGCGATTTGCCGGTGTAGGCGCCATTGTCGGCGAGCACCTTGATCTCTTTCGCCTTGACGCGGCCGTCGCGGCTGAATCCGAGCCGCACCCAGTAGCGGATCGGCATGCGCGGGTGGCTCGCGAGAAACTCTTCCTCGCGGGTGTGGATCAACTTGACCGGCTTGCCAGCCTTCAACGCGAGGATCGCGCAGATCACCGAGGCATTGTCGTCGCCGGACTTACCGCCGAAGCCGCCGCCGACTTCGGTCTGAATCACGCGCACCTGGCTTTCCGGAACGCCCAGCGCGATCGCATAACGGCCGCGCGCGAGAAACGGCGTCTGCGTGTTGCACCACATCGTGACGCGCCCGCCGGTCCAGTGCGCGACACAGCCGATGGTTTCGAGCGCGGTGTGCCACTGGCGCGCGCTTTGCCACGTGCCTTCGACGACGACGTCGCTCGCCTTGAATCCGGCATCGACGTCACCGCGTTCGAACGCAAAATGATGCGCGACGTTGCCTTCCGTATCGTCGTGCACCAGCGGCGCTCCCGGCGCGAGCGCTTCATCCATCGACAGCACGGCGGGAAGCACTTCGTACTCGACTTTGATCAAATCGACCGCGGCGCGTGCCGTTTCCGTATCCAATGCGGCAACTGCTGCGACTTCGTCGCCGGCGTAACGTACTTTGCCGATCGCGAGCGGATACAGGTCGGGGCGGAAACAACCCCATTTGCGCTGCGCCGTGTCGGCGCCGGTCACCACGGCCTTGACGCCCGGTAACGCAACGGCGGCGCTCGTGTCGATGCTGACGATGCGTGCGTGCGGGTGCGGGCTGCGCAGCACCGCGGCATGGAGCATTCCCGGCAGGTGCAGATCGGCGACGTATTGCGCAGCACCCGTGACTTTCGGAATCGCGTCGGTGCGTGGCACGTCCTTGCCGACGACGAGCAGGCCGTCGGTCGCGTTCAGGCGAGGGTCGCGCTGGTTCATTTTGCCGCCTTGCGCGCGAGCGCCGCCGCTTCCTTGTAGGCCTCGGTAATGCGCGCGTAACCCGTGCATCGGCAGTAGACGCTGTCCACGCTGGCGCGGATTTCGGCGTCGGTGGGCTGGGGGGTTTTCTCGAGCAGCGCGCACGCTGCCATGATGTGGCCCGGGATGCAGATTCCGCATTGCAGCGCGGACTGGTTCACGAAAGCCTGCTGCACCGGATGCAGCGACGATGCGCTTGCGAGGCCTTCGATCGTGCGGATTTCTGCGCCGTCGACCAGCGCGGCGAGTTGCAGGCACGAGGCGACCGGATAACCGTCCACCAGCACCGTGCAGGTGCCGCACGCGCCGATGCCGCATCCGTGCTTGGTTCCCGTCATCTTCAGGTCTTCGCGCAGCACGTCGACCAGCAGACGATCGCCGCTTTGCAGCCGCACTTCGAGCGGATCGCCATTGAGTTTGAATCTGACCAGCACGTCTGTCATTCGCTGTTCGTCATGCATTGTATTATAACGACAGGAATCCCGGCGGGCTCGCAGCGAGGCGTCTGACCCCGTCGCCACTCCGGTAGCGCAGGCGCCTCGCCTGCAATCGTCCACGGAGCAGGCGAGGCGCCTGCCCTACAAGAAAGGCGCCGTTAGTGGTCTGTCGCACGGGAAAGTTACACTGGCTCGCCTTATTCGTTATGATTACCCGGCAAACCATCCCGATTCTCGATAGGAAAGGACAACCATGCCACCGCTTCGCATCGACACCCAGTGCTTGCTGGATCGCGCCGCCATCCATGATGTCCTTGCACGTTACTTCCAGGGTATTGATGCAGGCAATCCTGACCAGGTGCGCAGTTGCTTCACCGGGGACGTTCAGGCCGCCTACGATGGACGGTCTTTTGTACAGGGCATCGATGCGCTGATGGACTCATTCCTCGCATTCAAGAAAAAGGCCGCAGGGGAGTGGAAAGTCACCACGCACTTCATGGGCAACCTGAGCTTCAATTCGATTGAGGGCGACGTCGCTGAGACGGAGACTTACGCAATCGCATTTCTGGTCCTGACGGGCAAGCCGGGCGATCAGGTCGCGATGCGCAGTCTGCGTTACCTCGACAGGCTGCGCCGGATGGAAGACGGCTGGCGGATCAGCGAGCGCGTGCACACGCTGGACTGGAGTTACCAGGTGCCGCCGACCTTCGCGGCGACGATGGCGCAGCGCGTAGCGACCCCACTTCCCGCGCGGGCCGGCTGAATTTTCGGTGTAGGGTGCGCTTGCGCACCGATTGCCGGATGGTGCGCAAGCGCACCCTACCCGGATGGTGCGCAAGCGCACCCTACCCATTAGGCGCAGGGCACGCGGAGCAACTTTATTACCGGCGCGTGAGGCTGGTCATGCCCGGCGCTAGAGTGGAGGCGACACGCTCTCCAATGCCGCGTTGCGCCCGGCGAGGCGACCCGAAGTGAACGCCCATCCGAGGTGGTGGCCATGGCCCTCGAGCAGCAGGCCGCCCTGGCCGGTGGATCCCGCTGCGTAAAGTCCCGGGATCGGCGCGCCGCCGGCGTCCAGCACGCGGTGGGAGGTATCGACCGCAAGGCCGCCATCGGTAAACGGGATGAGGAGCTTCGCCGGCCCGAGCAGGTAGAAAGGTCCGGCCGACAGCGGTTTCGGGGCACGATCGCCGGCGCTTTCACGTTTTGCATTGACTGCGTCCACCGCCGCCCTGATGGCTTGCGCGGAGATAGCCAGTTGCGCCGCGACGGCTTCCAGCGTCGGCGCGCTGTGAAACAGGTCCGCGCGATTGCGCCGGTAATCCGACAAGTAAGCGTAAGCGAGTCCCGGCGCGGTCGAGATGTAATTCGGCCACGACTCGAATGCTTTCGCGATCGCGCCATCGAAAAGGATATAGCCCCGGTGATCGTCCACCGCGCCCAGTGCGGCGACCCGATCATCGTTCCAATCCGCGACCAGCTCCCCCTTGCTCCCGATCAGAATGGCGCCGGCCGCGAAGAGATTGGGTGCGGGCTCCAACACCGTGACGAGGAATTTCATCAGAAAGGGGCGCAGGAGCGCCATCGGCAGGCGCTGCATCGCAATGCGAATGAGACGGGCCAGTGGGCGAAACGCCGGGAGGGCCTCCGCGATGCTGCTGCGGGGCGGGGGAACGAAGCGCACGCCGATGTGCGCGAGGTGGCGATTGATCACGGTGGCGCCGAGCTCCGTTGCCATGCGGTGGCCATCGCCGGTGCTGTTCACGTTGACCGGTTCAATCGTGGCGGCGGTCGGTGAGATGAATTCGCGTTTAAGCTCCGGGCTGGCGCTGTAGTCGCCACTCGCGAGGACGACCGCTCCGCGCGCGCGGTACTCGACCGCCTCACCGCTCTTGAGAGTCGCGCGCACCCCGCACACGCGGCCGCCTTCGACGATGCAGCCCGTGGCGCGCACGTCAACTCGAATGTCGACGCCGAGGCGCCGCGCCTGCCGCGCGCAGATCGCGATGTACGCCCTCGAGTTGGGTACGACATTGTGCATACGCGGCCGGCGATGGGGGGGCTCGGGCATGGGGCCGAAGAACTCGACGCCGAGGCCCATCAACCACCGCAATGTCGTCGGGACTTCGCTGGTCAGGATGCGACGGAGGTCATCATTGTCGGTCCCTTTGAGATGCGCGGCGAATTTCGGCATGTCCTCGAAGTGATCGTGGGGCGTATCCTTGATGCCGCAAGCGATCTGCTGGGGCGACAAGGTGGCCGAGATCGATCCGACGGACCATGCCGTCGTGCCGCCGAGCCGCGAGTCCTTTTCCAGCAACAGCACGCGGCGGCCGACGGATGCCGCCTCGATGGCAGCCGCCAGCCCCGATCCCCCGCCGCCGATTACGATGACGTCGGGTTGGGGCGATGCATCGGCGCGCAGGCGCATATGTTCTCCTCTAGGGGAATTGCCGACCGATTCGACGATTCCCGCGGCCTCGCTGCCGACGATCGCGGGAAGCGGTATTGGACTCGGTTAGTTTAGCGCAGCAGCGCGTTACAATCACGCGACATGAAGGCAATGGTCAAATTCGTGCTGTGGCCGCTCGCCGGCATCGTTCTGATACTTGCCGCAGCGGCAGCTTATGTTGCCGCGACGTTCGATCCCAACCAGTACAAGCCGCAGATCGTGCAGGCGGTCAACGACCGCACGCAGCGCAATCTCAGGCTCGAGGGCGACATCAAGCTCGCGTTTATTCCGCGTATCGCTGCGACGCTCGGCAGGGTGTCGCTCTCGGAGCGCGGGAGCGACAGGGAATTCGCGGCAGTCGGCGATTTTCGGGTCGCGCTGAAGCTCGCGCCGCTGCTGTCGAAACAGGTCGTGGTCGAGACGGTCGAAATCAAGAACCTGCGCGCTCACCTCGTGCGCTTCAAGGATGGCACGACCAATATCGACGACCTGAAGGAAAAGGGGCCAGGCTCGATTTTTCATAATTCGAGCCTGGCCCCTTTTCCTGCTTTTCCTGTAATCGATATCGACCACGTCACGATCGAAAACGCCGCGCTCACCTATACCGACGAGGCGGCGGGCGCGGTCTACGCGCTGTCGAAAATCAATCTCAGGACCGGGCGCATCGCGAGCGGCGTGCCGGTCAAGATCGACCTCGCGTTCACGGTTCAAAGCGACCAGCCGGTGATGAATCTGGAAACCGCGCTCAAAGCCACTGTCGCGTTCGATCTTGACCAGCAGCGCTATACGTTCGCGGGAATCGATTTCGGCGTGACGGGGCTGGCGGCAGGCATCAGCAATCTGGCGGCAACGGCAAAGGGTGACGTCGATGCCAGACTCGCAAGCAGGGAATTCCTGATTTCCAGGCTGACGGCCGCCTTGACCGGAAAATTGGAAAGCGGCAATCTCGACGTCAAATTCGATGCCCCCAGGTTCACCGTAACCGGCGACAACGTGAGTGGCGAGACGCTGGTGCTCGATGCAACGTTGCGCACAGCCAAGGGCAAGCTTGCCGCGAAGGTTGAAATTCCCGGCATCGACGGCAACGCCAAAGCGTTCAAGGCCGGCGCATTGAGCGCGAGCATCGATGCGCAGCAGGACGGCGCGAGGATCAAAGCGAGCTTGACGGGTCCGCTCGCGGGAAGCATCGAGGGGCAGAAGCTCGAGCTGCCGAAACTGGTTGCGATCGTCAACGTCAATCATCCCGCGCTGCTGAAGACCCCGCTCGATGCGGCCTTCAACGCCTCGGCGCAGGCCGATCTTGCCCGGCAGACTGGCAGCCTGACGTTTGCGGCCAAAATCGACGACAGCGCTATCAAGGGCAGGATGGGGCTCACGAAATTCACGCCGCCGTTCTACGCGTTCGACATCGACATCGACCGGCTCGACGCCGATCGCTATCTGCCGCAGCGGGATTCCAAGGAGCCGCCCGATCTGGCGGCGCTCAGGAGTCTCAACGCGAGCGGCAGCGTGAAGATCGGCGCGCTCACGCTGTCGAACGTCAAGGCGACAAACGTGCGCATCGAAATCAAGTAAGAGTGCCTAAGCCGGCGGCCGGTAAACACCGCCGAAAAATTTTTCAGAAGGCAGACCGGGATGAATGAAAACGGCGGGTTCCAGCGCTGATGACGATCACCGGCAAATTTCCGGGCTCTGATTGACTGCGCCGATCCCAGGCCGCAGTTCCAGTTCGCTGGCCAAGCTGCGCGAGGTCTTCGGTTATTCCGCCTTCCGCGGCGCGCAAGGTGAGATCGTCGATCACGTTGCCGCAGGCGGTGATGCGCTGGTGCTGATGCCCACCGGCGGCGGCAAGTCGCTTTGCTACCAGCTTCCGTCGCTGCTGCGCGCGGGCACCGGCATCGTGGTGTCTCCACTGATTGCCCTCATGCAGGACCAGGTCGCCGCGCTCAAGCAACTCGGGGTGTCCGCGGCTTTTCTCAACTCCTCTCTGGATGCCGATGCCGCGCGCGCCGTCGAACGGGCGCTGCTCGCGGGCGAACTCGACCTGCTGTACGTTGCGCCCGAGCGGCTGACCACGCCGCGCTGCCTCGATCTGCTCGCCCGCGCGCAAATCGCGCTGTTCGCAATCGACGAGGCGCACTGCGTGTCGCAGTGGGGTCACGATTTTCGCCCGGAATATCTGCAGTTGTCGTTGCTGCACGAGCGTTTTCCGCAGGTGCCGCGCATCGCGCTCACCGCCACTGCCGACCCGCAGACGCGCGCCGAGATCGTCTCGCGGCTCGCCCTCGGCGCCGCGCGCATGTTCGTCTCCAGTTTCGACCGGCCGAATATCCGTTACACCATTGTCGACAAAGTCGAGCCGCGCGCGCAACTGCTGCGTTTCATCCGCGAGGAGCATGCGGGCGAGGCGGGAATCGTCTACTGCCTGTCGCGGCGCAAGGTCGATGAGACCGCCGCGTGGCTCGCCACGCAGGGCGTGAACGCGTTGCCGTACCACGCGGGCATGGATACCGCCGCGCGCACCGAACATCAGTCCCGCTTCCAGCGCGAGGATGGCATCGTCATGGTGGCGACCATCGCCTTCGGCATGGGCATCGACAAGCCCGACGTGCGCTACGTCGCGCATCTCGACCTGCCGAAGAGCATCGAGGGCTACTACCAGGAAACCGGCCGCGCCGGCCGCGACGGGTTTCCCGCGGACGCATGGATGGCGTACGGGCTCGCCGACGTGGTGCAGCAACGGCGGCTGATCGAGCAGGGCGAGGCCGCCGACGAATTCAAGCGCGTCTCCAGCGCCAAGCTCGACGCGCTGCTTGGTTTGTGCGAGACCGCGAGTTGCCGGCGGGTGCGGCTGCTCGATTACTTCGGCGAGGCGAGCGAGCCGTGCGGCAATTGCGATACCTGCCTTGAGCCGCCCGAGACCTGGGACGCGACCGAAGCCGCGAGAAAAGCGCTCTCGGCGATTTATCGCACCGGTCAGCGTTTCGGCGCGGTGCATCTGATCGAAGTGCTGCGCGGCAAGGACAACGAGCGCGTGGGCCGCTGGGATCACGACAAGCTCTCCGTGTTCGGCATCGGCGCCGATCTCGACGCCGACGCGTGGCGCGGCGTGTTCCGGCAGCTGGTCTCGCTCGGGCTTGCGCGCGTGGATCACGAGGCGCACGGCGGCCTGAAGTTGAGCGCGGCGAGCCGTGCAGTGCTCTCCGGCGGGCAGCGCGTCCAGATGCGCCGCGTAGTGCCGCGCCGGCGTCCTACCCCCGTGTTGCGCACTGCGGCGGCGGGCCATCTGCCGCCGGGTGCTGCCGGCTTGCTCGAGCGGCTCAAGGCATGGCGTCTTGCCGAGGCGCGCGCCCAGTCGGTGCCGGCATTCGTGATTCTTCACGACAGTACGCTGATGGAGCTCGCGCGCACGCGGCCGCAGAACTTCGATGCCCTCGCCGGTGTCGGCGGCATCGGCGCGAGGAAGCTGCAACGCTATGGCGCCGCGCTGCTCGAAGTTCTCGGTGTACAAACGCGCTAGAATTCGAGCGGGAGGAAGCGCCACTATTGCAAATAACATATGTCTGTGACATTTTTCAGCGTAGGGTGGATGGAGCGAAGCGTAATCCACCGGACCGAATTGCGGTGGATTCCGGCGGGAACAGCTCCGCCTCCATCCACCCTACAAGGGCGTAGGACAAGCCATCACCGATCTTCTTGCCGGGAGAATCGACACCTGCTTTGGCCCGCCGACGGTGCTCCTGCCCCACGTCAAAGCGGGCAAGCTGAGAGCACTCGGCATTACCGCGACCAGTCGCTGGAATGATCTCCCCGACGTGCCAACCATCGACGAAGCCGGTGTCAAAGGTTATCTGTTCGTGCCGTGGTACGCATTCTGGTTTCCGGCCGGCACGCCGCACGAAATCGTGAATCGCATGCGCGACGAAATGGCGAAGGCTCTGGCGGATCCGGAAATCCGGCGCGCATTTGCGGCGCAGGGTTTCGTTTCCGTGGGTTCCACGCCCGCCGACTTCGCGAAGACGATCGTCAACGAAATCGAGGCGAACCGGCGGCTGGCCGCCAAGATCGGTCTCACGCCGGAGTGACGCGGCCACTATGCTTTGATAAAGTTGCTCCGCATGCCCTGCACCTATCCCCGCGGCAAGCCACGGGGAATTGCAATTGGTGTAGGGTGCGCTTGCGCACCGATTGCCGGATGGTGCGCAAGCGCACCCTACGCCGAAAGTAAATTGGCGCAATTGGATAAAACAATCTG
>Ga0326597_10010906_pt1 | contig 12081 bp, 14 predicted proteins | sample RVTome_12_FD_203789 | JGI IMG/M metagenome (GOLD analysis project Ga0326597, IMG submission 203789) | Soil microbial communities from uranium-contaminated site in the Upper Colorado River Basin, Wyoming, United States - RVT100D185 | ecosystem: Environmental > Terrestrial > Soil > Contaminated >... | reverse complement strand
TTCATCGAGCGCAAGGCGGGCCGCATCATCAATATCGCCTCGATCGCCGGGCCCCTGGCGGCGCAGACCATGCCGCCCTACTCGGTCGCCAAGGGCGGCGTCATCACCTTCACCCGCGTGCTCGCCAAGGAGCTGGCGGCCCATGGGGTCACGGTCAACGCGATCTGCCCCGGCGTGCTGTGGACGGCCTTCTGGGAGAAGCTCGCCCAATACATCGCCGACACCAACCCGGCCTTCAAGGGAATGACGGCGCGCCAGGTCTTCGACAAGCGCATCGGCGACCTCATCCCCATGAAGCGCGAGCAGACGCCCGAGGACATCGGTTGGGCCGCCACCTTCCTCGCCTCCGAGGAAGCGCGCAACATCACCGGCCAGGCGCTCAACGTGGACGGCGGCTCGGTGATGCACTAAAGCGCCATGGACGCACTCTTCCTTGCGCTGCTCCTGCTTGTGCCCGCGCTGCCGGCCTGGGCGCAGCCGGCCGAGCCCGCCCCGATCGCGGCGACGGAGCCGGTCCTGAAGCAGCTCGAGGCGTTCCGCCTGGGCGACTTCGACACCGCGTACACGTTTGCATCCTCCGAAATCAGGGAGCAGTTCAGCCGCCCAGCCTTCGAGCAGATGGTCAAGACGGGATACCCGGAGATCGCCCGCTCGACCTTCGCCACCATCGCGGCATCCGCCGTCGCCCCGAACGGCCACGTCTACCTCTCGGTCAAGATCCGCGGAGCCAACGGCAACAGCATCGAGGCGTTCTACGAGCTGGTGCTCGAGAGCGGCCAGTGGAAGATCAACGGCGTCACCTCCAGGCCCGACCCGGGCCTGGTGTAGCGGGCGCCTGGAGAGCACCCATGGACTTCGACTTTACGCCGGAGCAGCAGCGGTTCAGGGCCGAGGCCCGCGCCTGGCTCGCCGAGAACGTCCCCGCCGATCTGAAGGGCAAGGGCTTCGCCGCCTCGCGCGCCGACCGTGAGGAAGTGGACCGGCTGCGCGACTGGCAGCGGACGCTTCACAAGGCGGGCTATGTCGGCCTCGACTGGCCCGCCGAGTACGGCGGGCGCGGTGTCTCGATCATGGAGCAGATCATCCTGTACGAAGAGATGTCGCGGGCCGAGGCGCCACAGCCGGTCAACCGCGGCGGCATCTCCATGCTCGGCCCGACGCTCATGAGCCACGGCACGCCGGCGCAGCAGGCGCGGCACCTCGGCAAGATCCTCACCGCCGAGGAGCTCTGGTGCCAGGGCTTCTCCGAGCCCAACGCCGGCAGCGACCTGGCCAACCTCCAGACGCGCGCCGTCCTCGACGGCGACTGGTACGTCATCAACGGCCAGAAGGTCTGGACCAGCATGGCTCACGTCTCCGAATGGGGTTTCTTCCTCGTCCGTACCGACCCCAACGCGGCCAAGCACAAGGGCATCTCCTTCATCCTCATCGATATGAAGACGCCGGGCATCAGCATCAGGCCGCTCAGGCAGATGACGGGCGAGGCCGAGTTCAACGAGGTATTCCTCGAGAACGCCCGCGTGCCGGCCTCCAACGTCGTCGGCAAGGTCAATGAAGGATGGGGTGTGGCCATCACCACGCTCGCCCACGAGCGGGACGTCCTGACCATGATCCGCCACATCAGCCTGCGCACGGCGCTCGAGCGCCTGATCGCGCTGTCGAAGCGCACCATGAAGAACGGCGGGCCCGCGTCCAGGGACCCCGTGCTGCGCCAGAAGCTCGCGGCGCTCCAGGTCGCCGAGCGGTGCCTCCAGCTCAATGGCTACCGGAGCCTGACCAGGATCCTCCAGGGCGCGCACCCGGGACCCGAGGGCTCGACCGCCAAGCTCTTCTGGAGCCAGGTGGACCAGGACCTGGCCGACGTCGCCACCGAGGTCATCGGACCCTACTCGCAGATCGCCGCGCCGAGCCCGCTCGCCCCCGACGACGGCCAGTGGGAGTTCTACGCGCTGGTCGCGCGCGGCAGCGGCATCCGCGCCGGCACGTCGGAGATCCTCCGCAACATCCTGGGCGAGCGGGTGCTCGGACTTCCCAAGGACTGACATCGACCGAGATCGGTATCGAACCAGAGGAGAGCCATGGCCGCGCAGACCGACGAGCTGCTCTACGACGTCAAGGACAAGATCGCAACACTCACGCTCAACCGCCCCGACAAGATGAACGCCTTCACGGGGCCCATGATCGACCGCTGGGCCTGGGCGCTGAACGAGGCCCAGCGCGACCCCGGCGTCAACGTGGTCGTGGTGACGGGGGCGGGCAAGGCGTTCTGCGCGGGCGGCGACGTGGCGCGCATGGGCGAGGGCGAGCCCTCGGCGCTCGACGGCAAGAACGGGCTCTGGGAAGGCGTCCACCGCGTGCCCAAGGCGCTCGAGCAGATGGACAAGCCCGTCATCGCCATGATCAACGGCGTGGCGGTGGGCGCCGGCATGGGCATGTCGGTGATGTGCGACCTCCGCATCGCCGCGGACACCGCGCGCTTCTCAACCGGATACGTGCGCGTCGGGCTCGTGCCCGGCGATGGCGACACGTATTTCCTGCCGCGCCTCGTCGGCACGGCCAAGGCGCTCGAGCTGCTCTGGACCGCCGACTTCATCGAGGCGCCCACGGCGCTCGATCTCGGCATCGTCAACCGTGTCGTCCCGGCCGACAAGCTCGCCGCCGAGACGCACGCGCTCGCGCGCCAGATCGCCGACGGGCCGCAGATACCGATCCGGATGATCAAGCGGCTGGTCTACCAGTCCATGCGCCTCGACCTGCGCACCCACCTCGACCTGGTCTCATCCCACATGGGGCTGGTGCGCCAGACCGCCGACCACAAAGAAGGCGTCCAGGCCTTCAAGGACAAGCGCCCGCCGAAGTTCACGGGGCGCTAGGAGCCGCGGCGCGGGGCGGGCGGTCGCTACACGGCCGCCGCGATCGCCTTGCCGAGATCCGCCGTCCTCGCCTTGCCTCCGATGTCGGGGGTGCGCGGCGCGTCGGAGCCGGGTTCCAGGACGCTCTCGATCGCCCGCACGATGGCCGCTGCCGCGGCCGGCTCGCCGAGATGCTCGAGCATCATCGCGCCCGACCAGATCTGCCCGATCGGGTTGGCGATCGCCCGGCCGTAGATGTCCGGCGCCGAGCCGTGCACCGGCTCGAAGAGCGAGGGAAACGCGCGCTCCGGGTTGATGTTGCCCGAGGGCGCGATGCCGATGGTCCCGGCGGTCGCGGGGCCGAGGTCGGAGAGGATGTCGCCGAAGAGGTTGGAGGCGACGATCACGTCGAAGCGCTGGGGATTGAGCACGATCTGGATGGTGAGGCCGTCGATGTGGTACTGATCGGTCTTCACCTGCGGATACTGCTTGGCCATCGCCGCGAAGCGCTCGTCCCAGTACGGCATGGTGATCGAGATGCCGTTCGACTTGGTCGCCGAGGTGACCTGCTTCCTCGCGCGCGTCATCGCCAGCTCGAAGGCGAACTTCATGATCCGGTCGACGCCCTTCCGGGTGAAGCAGGACTGCTGCGTGACGAACTCGCGCTCGGTGCCCTCGAACATCCGGCCGCCGACGGAGGAGTACTCGCCCTCGGTGTTCTCCCGGACCACGTAGTAGTCGATGTCGCCGGGCTTGCGGCCCGCGAGCGGGCAGGGGATGCCGGGCATGAGCTTGACCGGCCGCAGGTTGACGTACTGGTCGAAGTCGCGGCGGAACTTGATGAGCGAGCTCCATAGCGACACGTGGTCGGGCACGAGGGCGGGCCAGCCTGCCGCGCCGAAGTAGAGCGCGTCGTGGCCGCCCACGATCTCTTTCCAGTTCTCGGGCATCCACTGGCCGGTCTTCGTGAGCCGGTCGCAGTTCCAGTCGAAGTGATCCAGCGTGAGCGTAAAGCCGAACTTGCGCGCGGCGGCGTCGAGCGCGCGCACCCCTTCGGGCATCACCTCTTTGCCGATGCCGTCGCCGGGGATCACGGCGATGCGGTATGTCTTTTTCATGACGGCTCCTTGGGATTAAGCGTCTCCGGGGCTCGGGTCTCTCGTAGTGCGCTGGGTGGGAGCATAGCCGCGCCGGTGCCTTCCTGCAAGTGGAGCGTCAGATCTGCTTCCGGAGAAAATCGGCCTTGTCCATCCGAGCGCGGATCGCGCTGGCGTGGCGGTGATAGGCTCGGCTCCTGCTGCCCGGGTGCCATGAGGCCGGCCGGGGGAGCGAGGCCGCCAGGAGCGCCGCTTCGTCTTCCCCGAGATCCCCCGGGGCCTTCCCGAAGTACGCCTGGGCTGCCGAGCCCACACCGTAGATGCCGGACCCGAACTCGGCCACGTTCAGGTAGAGCTCGAGGATGCGCCGCTTGCCGAGCGTACGCTCGACCTGCCAGGTCAGGATGGCCTCCTTCACCTTCCGCAGCGGGTTGCGGCCCGGCGACAGCCACAGGTTCTTGACGAGCTGCTGGGTGATGGTCGAGGCGCCGCGCGGAGCTTCGCTGTCGTGCAGGGCGTCTTCGACCGCGACCTTGATCTCCCCCCAGTCGAAGCCGCGGTGGGAGAAGAAGTTGATGTCCTCCGCGACGAGGACGGCGCGCTTGATGTCAGGCGAGATGGAGGCGTAGGGAGTCCAGCGGATCGCTGCCTGCGCCGGGCGCCCCGCCGCGCGGCGGATCTCCTTGTGGCGCTCGATGAAGGCCGTGGTCGCGGGCGGGCGCGTCGCGAGCGCCTTCACGTCCGGCCAGGTCCACGCCTCCCAGCCGAGCCACGCGGCGAGCGCGAGCGCGCCCAGCAGCAGGGAGCGGCGCCAGAGACGCCGCGCGAGGGAACGGCGCGCCACCGTCAGACGGGCCTGACGCCCGCGCGGTGTCGCTGGGCGAGGGCCTGGTAGCCGGCGGGATTGATCGCCACCCAGCGCTCGGCCGGCGTTCCCGCGAGCGGGCCCTTGACCTTGCAGGGCGAGCCCAGCGCCAGCATCCCCTCGGGGATCTCGGTCCCCGGCGTAAGGAGCGAGCCCGCGCCGATCATGGCGCGCACGCCGATCTTCGCGCCGTCGAGCACCGTCGAGCCGTTGCCCACGAGACACTCTTCGCCCAGCGTAGCCGCGTGGACCAGGCAGAGGTGGCCCACCGTCGCGCCCGCGCCGACGTCGCTGCCGCCGGCCGGCGTGACGTGGATCACGGAGCAGTCCTGGACGTTGGCTCCGCGCCTGATGATGATCGGCGAGAAGTCCGCGCGCACGACGGCGTTGTACCAGACCGAGGCGTTCTCCTCCACGGTAACGTCGCCGATCAGGCACGCGGTCGGGGCGATGAAGGCCGTGGGGTGCACGCGCGGCGACTTGCCTTCGAACGAGAAGAGGGGCATGGACGGCTCCTTTCGTGGGTGATCGCCCGTTGATAGCACCCGTTGGATGGACATGGCAAGGGGCGGGGTGTAGCCTTCCGCCCATGGGCGCGCCGAGGATCGTCGCCGTCGCCACCGCCACGCCGCCCCACCGCTTCGACCAGGCGACGCTCTTGCGCATGGCGGGGTACGACGACGCGCTCCGCGCGGGCTTCTTCACCAACAGCCAGATCGACGGCCGCCACCTCTACCTCGACCCGGAGACGTTCACGCCGGACGAGAGCGTGGACGAGGTGCAGGTCCGCTTCCGCCGCGGCGCCATCGAGCTGGGCGCCCACGCCGTGCGCCGCGCCGTGGAGCGCGCCGGCTGGGACCTGGCCGACGTCGATTTCCTCGCCACGACCACGTGCACCGGACGCCTTTGCCCGAGCCTCGACGCGCACCTCATCGCCGAGCTCGGTCTCAAGTCCACGATCCAGCGCGTGCACGTGGGCGACACGGGCTGCGCCAGCGCCATGGTCGCGCTCCAGCAGGCCGTCAACCACCTCCACGCCTTCCCGCGACACCGCGCCGTGATCGTCGCCGTCGAGATCTGCTCGGCGGCCTACTTCCTCGACGACAGGCTCGAGAGCGCGGTGGCGCACGCCATCTTCGCCGACGGCGCGGGGGCGCTCGCGGTCAGCGGAGAGGGCGAGGGCCCGGCCATCGTCGGCCACCAGACCCTCTTCCGCTCCGAGCACCTGCCGGCCATGGGCTTCGAGTTTCCCGGCGGCCGCCAGCGCGTCGTCCTGTCCAAGGAAGTGCGGCGGATCGGCGCCGCCATGATGAAGGAGATGGCCGACAGCCTCATGGTCTCGCAGGGGCTGAAGAAGGACGATGTCCGTCACTTCGTGCTCCACTCGGCCGGCCGCCGCGTGATCGAGCAGGCGCGGCGGCTCATGGACCTCGACGACTCGCAGGTCGCCCACTCGCGCCTGGTGCTCAAGCGCTTCGGCAACATGTCCTCGGCGACCGTGGTGTTCGTGCTCGAGGAGACGCTCAACTCCGGCCAGCCCGTGGCGGGCGACTGGGGGTTGATGATCGCGCTGGGCCCCGGCTTCGCGGCCGAGGGCGCGCTGCTCAGGTGGTGACGTGCCGCTCCTGACTCCCATCGAGCGCGACGCCGAAGCGATCGAGCTGATGGACCGTCCCGCCTCGCTCGAGGAGGTCTCCGGCTGCCTCCACACGATCGTCCGGCTCAATGGACTCTTCGGTGGCCGCCGGCTGACGCTTCGCCACGTGCGCGGCCTCCTGGATGGGCTGCCCGCCGACCGGCCCGTCACCGTGCTCGACGTGGGCGCGGGCGCCGCCGACATCCCGGTCACGCTGGTGCGCTGGGCGCGGCGCGCGGGACGGCGGATCCGCGTCTTCGCTCTCGACCGGGACAGCGCCACGCTCAATTACGCCCGCCGCCATGCGGCGGCCTATCCCGAGATTGCGTTCGTGCAGGGTGACGCTCTCGCCCTGCCCGTGCCCCCGGGGTCGGTGGACGTGGTCATCTCGGCGCTGACGCTCCATCACCTCCAGCCCGCGGAGGCGCTGCGCTACCTCAGCGAGATCGATGCCGCCGCGCGGCTCGGCTGGGTGGTGAACGATCTGGTGCGCGGCCGCGCGGCCCATGGCCTCGTGTGGCTTCTCACGCGCCTGCTTTCGCGGAGCGCGGTGGCGCGACACGACGGACCCATGTCGGTGCTGCGCTCCTACACGCCTTCGGAAGTCGCCGTGCTCTGTGAGAAGGCTGGGCTCTTTGACGTTCGCGTCGTGAACCACGCCCTGTTCCTCCGCCAGTGCGCCGTGAGGACGAAGCCGTGAAGGTCCGGCGGTGAGGACTACGGACGTCGTCGTGGTCGGCGCCGGGCCCGCCGGCGCGGGCGCGGCCATTCTCCTCGCCGAGCGCGGCTTCGCCGTGGCGCTCCTTGACAAGGCCCGCTTTCCGCGCCCGAAGATCTGCGGCGAGTACCTCTCTCCCGAGGCCTCGCGCATCCTCGACAGGCTCGGCGTGCTCAAGGCCGTGGACCAGGCGGGCGCGCAGCCGCTCCGCGGCATGAGGATCGTCGCCCCCGACGGCACCGTGCTCGACGGCGCCTATCCGACGTCGGGGCCCTGGCGGGGCTACCGCGACCACGCTCTGGCGATTCCGCGCGAGGCGCTCGACCGGATCCTGGTCGAGCGCGCGAAGAGCCTTCCTGTGGAGGTAAAGGAGCGCCACCGCGTGACGGGTCTCCTGGCCGACTCCGGACAGGTCGTGGGAGTGACGGCGCAGGACCCGGCCGGCGGGGCGCTCGAGATTCGCTCGCGGCTCGTCGTAGGAGCCGACGGCCGCTCGTCCGTGGTCGCGGCGAGCCTTGGGCTCGTGCGGCCGCATCGGCTCCGCCGCATGGCGCTGATCCAGCACGTGCGGGGGCTCGACGGATTGACGGATCGCGGTGAGATCTACATCGACCCGCCCGACTACGCGATCCTCAACCCCGTGGCGCCGGGTGTGGTCAACGTGGGCCTCGTGGTGCCGCTTGCCCACGCGGCGCCCTGGAGCGGCAGGCTCGAGACCTTCTTCCGCGCGCGGCTCAAGCAGCTCCGCCACCTGGCCCCGCGGCTCGCGGGCATGGAGCCCACCGGCCGCCTCATGGCGATGGGGCCGCTCGCGTACCGCGTGCGCGAGCCCCGCGTGGGCGGCGTGTTGCTGGCCGGCGATGCGGCCGGGTTCTACGATCCGTTCACCGGCGAGGGGCTCTTCACGGCGCTGCGCTCGGCGGAGCTCCTCGTCGAGACGGCGCATGCGGCGCTCACTCGCGGCGACCTGTCCACCTCGGCTTTAGCAAAGTACGCGCGGGGCCGCGGCCGGGAGTTCGCCGCCAAGTCCCGCGTGACCCGCGGGATCCAGTTCCTGATCGCGCGGCGCGGCCTGGCCAACCTTGCCGCTCACGCCCTGACCCGCCGCCCGGCCCTGCTGGGCGCCCTCATGGGAGTGATCGGTGACTTCGTGCCTCCCCGGGAGTTTTTCCGTCAGGTCCTCCGCCGTCCCGGGTGACCCTTCCGCCAAGCACCTCGGCTTGCCACGCGGCTCGGCTTGCCACGCGGCTCGGCATGGTTGACACGTCCCGGCCGGCCGTGTCACTCTCCTGTTCGTCCTTTTGACCTCGATTCGTATATGCGAACAACCAGAGCCGCGACACAGGCCGTGTCCGTTCCGCCGCGGATGCACAACCGCGACGCGGGACCGCGCTCCCTCGGCCGGGCGCTGGAAGTGCTCGAGGCGCTCGCCCGCCGCCGCGACGGCGCGACCCTCTCCGGGCTTTCCCGGCGGCTGGGCTCGCCGAAGAGCAGCCTCCTGTATCTCCTCCGCCCGATGACGCGCCTGGGCTACCTCGCGCGAAGCCCCGACGGTCACTACCGCCTCGGCCCCGCGGCCTTCACGCTGGCCATGGCGGTGCTGTCCAGCCGCGAGCTGCCCGAGCTGGCGCGGCCCTTCCTCGTGGGCCTCGCGGACAAGAGCGGCGAGACCGCGCTCATCGCGAGCATGGCGGGAGACGCACCCGTCGCCGTCTACATCGACAGGGTGGAGAGCCGCAACACCGTCCGATACACGGCGGGCATCGGCGAGCGCAGGCCGCTGTACTGTTCGGCAATCGGGAAGCTCTTGCTGGCGTACCTGCCGCCCGCGCGCCGCGAGGAGTATCTGAAGACGGCGCGGCTCAAGGCCTTCACGCCCCAGACGCCCGTGACCCGCGCGGCGCTCCGCCGGGCGCTCGACGAGATCCGGAGCACGGGGCTGTCGGTCTCGGTGGACGAGATCGCCCATGGCGCCGCCGGCATCGCCGCGCCCGTGTTCGACCGCCATGGCCAGGTCGTGGCGGGGCTCGTGCTGGGCGCCCCGAGCCAGCGCGTCCTGGCCGAGCAGCCGCGGTTGGCGGCCCTCGTCGTGGCGAGCGCGCGCGACCTCTCCCGCGTCATGGGTTTCGGGGCCGAGCTGCCTGGATGAACCTCGTCTCCGAGTCGCTGTCGCTTGACGACTACGAGCAGGCCGTCGAGCTCTTCTTCGAGCGCGGCTGGACCGACGGCTTGCCGGTCGTCCTGCCGACCCGGAAGCGCGTCGAGGCCCTGATCGCCTACGCCGGGCGCGATCCCCAGGCAAGCCTGGGGCCGGTCCCGCCCAAGGGCGGGGAGGCCACCGTCGAGAAGCTCGCCATCAACGCCGTCATGGGCGGCTGCCGCCCCGAGCACTTCCCCGTGGTGCTGGCGGCGATGGAAGCGATGATGGACCCCGCGCACAATCTCAACGGCGTGAGCCAGACCACGCACATGTGCGTCTCGCTCATCATCGTCAACGGGCCCATCGCGCGCGAGCTGGGCTTCAACTCGCGCGACGGCGTCTTCGGCAACGGCTATCGTGCCAACGCGGCGGTGGGCCGGGCGGTGAGGCTGGCGCTGTGGAACCTCGGCGGCGCCGTGCCGTGGGACACCGACAAATCGACGCTCTCGCACCCGGGCGAGTACGCCTTCTGCATCGCCGAAGAGGAGGAGGATAACCCCTGGCAGCCGCTCCACGTCGAGCGCGGCTGTGAGCCGGGCTCGGACGCCGTCACGGTCTTCGCCTGCGAGGGGCCGCACAGCGTGTTCTGCTACGGGACGCCCGAGGAAATGCTGCACGTGCTGGCCGACTCCATGTGCTCACTCGGCAACAACAACATGCACGTGATGGGGCAGACGCTCGTGACGCTCAACCCGCTCAACGCCGAAGAGTTCGCCAAGCGCGGCTGGTCGAAGCAGGACGTACGCCTCTACCTCTGGGAGCACGCGCGCCGGCCGCTCTCTGACGTGCGCGCCTGCGGCGTGGTCCATGAGCAGTTCAGAAAGATGGAGCGCGACGCCGGCCGCTACCCGCTGCGCTACGACCTCGACAACCCGACGACGCGGCTTCCCGTCACGCAGGCGCCCGAGGACATCCACATCGTCGTCGCCGGGGGCAGGAGCTACTTCGCCGCGGTGCTGCCGGGCTGGGGCGGCTTCGGCGGATTTGCGGTTACCCGGCCGGTCCGACGCCCCGGCAGATAGGAGATTTCGCTATGGACATCCTGGTTCCGGTGTGGCCAGCGCCGGAGACGGCGCGGCCGACCAAGACGCGCCCGCAGTCGCTCAAGGGCGCCACGATCGCCCTCGTGGACGACAACCTCGACATCCCGTTCACGACCCGCTTGGAGACGCTGCTCGGCGAGCGTCACGGCGTCAAGGTCGAGCGCCTTGTCAAGCCGTCGGGCACCGCACCCTCGCCTCCCGGTGTGATCGACACGGCGGCCGCCGCTCACGCCGCCATCGTCGGCATCGGCCTCTGAGGGTCGTGCACGTCGGGCAGTGTGCTCGACGCCGCGGCGCTGGAGAAGCGGGGGATCCACACCGTCACCATAGTCTGGGACAACTTCGAGACGGCCGCGCGGACCCAGGCGCGGCTCCAGGGCGTGCCGGACCTCGAGCTGGTCGTGATCCCGCACCGCAAGGGCGGGGAGACGGCCGACGACCAACGGCGCAAGGCCGAGGCGGCCCTTCCTGCTATCATCTCCGGGCTGATCCAACCCCTCTAGAGAGGAGACATCGATGAAGACGCTCAACCTGACGGTTCTCGCGGCGCTCGCCGTGGCCCTCGTGGCCGGTGGCGCCGCAATGACTCCGGCTCCCGTGCAGGCCCAGGCCAAGCCGATAGTCTGGAACCTGCCGACGGTGGCGGCGCCGACCTACTACCACACCGTGAACTACAACGCCTGGGCAGCCAAGGTGAAGGAGAAGTCGAAGGGCCGGATGGAGATCCGCGTCCACCCCGCCTCCTCGCTCTACCCCGGGCCGGAGCTGATCCCCGCCGTCCTCGACGGGCGCTCGGAGGTCGGCACGGTCCTCGCGTCGTACCTGACCGACGTGCTCCTCGAGATGGGCCCGCTGGAGCTGCCGTTCATGACCTCGAGCGTGGCGGAGCACAAGAAGGCGGCGATGCAGCTCCGGCCCTTCTACACGGAGATGCTGGCAAAGAAAGGCCTGAAGCTTCTCGTCATCAGCACATGGCCGTCGCAGCAGATCTTCTCTACCGTGCCCATCCGCACCGTGGCCGACTGGCAGGGCAAGAAGATCCGCGTGTACGGCGCCGACTCTTCCAACGTCACGCGTCTGCTCGGAGGGTCCCCCGTCAACATCGCCTTCGGCGAGGTCTACTCCGCACTCGGGAAGAAGACGGTGGACGGCGCCATGACCTCCGCCACCAACGCCGAGCCCATGAAGTTCTTCGAGGTGGCGAAATACCTGGACTACTGGTACCTCGCCGGCGCCGCCCAGGAGTGGGTCGTGGCGAACCAGAAGGCGTGGGACGCCCTGCCGAAGGACCTGCAGCAGGTGGTGCTAGACTCCATCAAGGAGACGAACCTCGAGGAGAAGGAGTGGGCGGACGCCGCCGCGGCGGATGAGCGGGCGCGCAAGCGCCTGCCCGAGCTGGGCATGACGATCGTCGATCCGCCGAAAGAAGAGCTGGAGAAGGCGCGCAAGGCCGCAAAAGCCGCCTGGGACACCTGGCTCCAGCGCACGGGTGCGGACGGCAAGCGGGGGATGGACCTCGCATTGAAGGCGCTTGGCCGATAAGCGCCCCGGCGTGATCGGGAGGGCGTCGAAGGCGGCGGCACTGCTCTCAGGGCTCGCTACGCTGGCCCTGGCGGTGCTCATCTCCTTCGACGTCCTCATGCGCTACTTCCTCAACCGTCCCCAGCTCA
>Ga0326597_10010905_pt1 | contig 12082 bp, 15 predicted proteins | sample RVTome_12_FD_203789 | JGI IMG/M metagenome (GOLD analysis project Ga0326597, IMG submission 203789) | Soil microbial communities from uranium-contaminated site in the Upper Colorado River Basin, Wyoming, United States - RVT100D185 | ecosystem: Environmental > Terrestrial > Soil > Contaminated >... | reverse complement strand
CCTTGACGGGATTGATGGCGCCTTTGCCGATTTGGCTGCGGGAAAAAATATCGGTGCGATAGACGGTCTGGCCTTGAGCGTTCAGGATGCGATACATGTAAGGTAGGCTTTTGAAAGTTTCGAAATCCCCCTGTGGCCCGCCTTCCCAAATACCGTCGGTCGAGCGGGAAAGAGCGACCACCGGCTGCGCGGGATCGACCCCGGTGCCGTCATTGGCAATGTAGCCGTTGGCCGGCCTTCCGAAGACCACTTTTACACTTTGCGCGTTGGGCGCCCACACGGCAAAACGCAGGCCGGCGGCGGCGCTTCCTGCCGCGAAGTGTTTGTTGGCTCCTAAGCGACGCCCGTAAGTGAAGTAGTAGCGTTCGACTTGTGTCGCGCCTCCCCCACGATTGAGTCGAAACTGTCGATAGCGCTCAACGGAATTGACATCCTGTACTTCGGTCGGAATACCCCAGAAATTGCTGCCCTGCGGCCCGTCGAGGGCCACGCCCCACTTAAACGTCCTGTTCTGATCGGCAAGGTCAAGCGAGATCGAGGCTTTAAATATCGGGCACCCATCTTCCCCGGCTTCCCCCTGCATCGGCGATTCCGTCCAGTCATCCGAATATCGGCCATTGCCGTCCCAACTGCCGCGCAAACGGGGATTGCGAAAGATTGCCCGCTTCAAACCGGTGATGAATTGAAACTCCACCTTCTGCATTGCCATGGCGATTCCTCTCCATTCGGTTACGGCTGTTTAGTTACGGTCAAGGTTCATTATGCATCAAGCCCCGTATCGCACGATCGCATGGCAAAACGCCGATCACCGGATCAATCTCTGTTGCTGCGGATCATGGGGTGCCGCGCACGTCATTTCCCTTATAACGCGTCGCCTACTCATCCGCAAAATACCGCCGCTTGATGCTGTGCTCTGAAGCCGCCTTGAAATGCGTTGGCACCCACTTGCGCCAGTCTTCGCAGAGGTCCTGCGGCTTCCATGTGTTGAATGCCGCCGGGCCGAATTGCTGGATATGCCGCGCTACCGACTCGCGAAACCGGTGATGGGCGAAGATGCGCATGAATCCGCCAAAATAAATGTCTGCCACGCGCTTGTCGCCGCGAATGACGATCATGTTCTCGTCGTTGGTGTCCACGCTTGCCTCGCTCCAGTTGGCAGAACCGGTCAGCGTCACTGGTTTGGCCCCGAGTGGATCGATAAGCATGAACTTGGTATGCACCCAGTTGACGTTGAAGCCGATGGGGCTCGATTCCAGGTGCCAGCCGTCGATCCAGTCCACAAAGATGCGTTCACCCAGGGCCATGCCGATGTTTGGGTGCCTGCGAATGCGCTGTATATCGGCGATTGCCGCCGCGCGCGAAGCCTTGGTGCCGCCGTTGACATACTTGTCCAGCAGACCGAACCGCAGTATGCCGTCGTTCTTGTCGTACACGGGGCGAAAGTCTTTAACGATACCAAAAGGGAAAGTCATGAACAGCGGCTTGCCCGGCGCGTTGGCGAGGTCTATCCACCAGTCGAAGATGCGCCGGCCACGGTGCGGCGAGAACACCAGGGTGAGCGCATCGGAATCATCGTTCGGCGGGAGCGCGTTCTCGGCTTCGGCCCAGTCCTTGAGGGCATCGGGCGTCGGATCCGACTGCAACGCGGTCCAGTACCCGAGGAAGCGTCTGGCCACGCTGCGGCCGTGAATCACATGGCCCACGTTGAGCTGGCCGTGCAATGCATTGCGGCTCAGGTTCGTGGAGCCTGTCCACACGGAAACCGGCTTCCCCGCCTTGCTGAGCACGATAAACGTGTTGTGCATCAACTTCGCGTTCTTGCGCGGCACGCAGAGCGACCGGATCCCCGCTGCGTCGATCCGTTTCTCATTCTCCTCACCGGTGTCGTCAGCCTTCGCGTGGCAGATGATTTTGACATCGGCCCCGGCATCAGCGACGGCCTTGAAAGCGGCGAGTACGGCCGGCCATTGCACTTCATAGATCGCCGCTCGCAGACTGTAGGAGTCGTCCTTGGCTCTGGCAATGAACTCGAGCAACCCGGGCAGGAAATCGCGCGCAAGCCATTCATAGGCAGGCGCGCCAGCCCCGTTGAGTGTGAGCCCCGGAAAACGTTTGTTGAACGCCTGCGAAGCGATGGCGCCGCGGTTGAAGTGTACTTCGTGCGTGTGACCCGCAAGCGGCTCGGTAGCAATGGTGACGTTGGTTGCCGTCTTCTCCGTCAGCGCGCCTGGACTGCCGTACATGGGAATGATGCGGTAACGATACCGATAGCCGGGCTTTGCCGAATAGTCCGCCCACTGAAACGCCTGGAACGGATGCTCATGACTACTGGCGTCTTCTATGCCGGTGGACGGCCGGATGCTGGCAAACGTCTTGTTGCCTCGCAGCCAGATGGTTTCGTTTTCCGTGAGGTCGGTCCGTTGGATCGCAAAACCCATGAGACCCTTGGCGTCGGACTCCTTCATATTGAACGCCAGAAACACAACATGCGTCCCGCTGACGGCCCGGACGGTGACCAGCCCTGATACCTTCTTACGCATATGTATCCTCCGCTGATTATTGATGAGTGGCGCCGAACGGGGTGTTGTGCCGCGGGCCAGCACGATGCTTAGTAATGGCACTGCGCTCAGGCCCGTCCGTTCCACCTCAAGTTCGGTGACTCATTCGAGCGCGTCAACGATTTGCATTTCAAAGCCCCAGCCCTCGCGGGAGGCGAGGATCGACGAGAGGTCGTCGAGCCCAAGTGGAACGCCATCGACGATCAGGGCCACACCGCCCTGCCCATCTGTGGTTATTCGGCCCCTAAGCTTGTCGTGCAACATTCTATACCTTCCAGGTGAACCAGAGATATGGCGCGTTGCCAGACCGCGATACATCTTCTGCCTCAGCCATCCGAGGGCGCTATAGGGGCTTGTCTCACTATAGGCCGCGAACTCATAACCAGTTCCCTGTCCCCCTTTTTCTTTGGCTCGCACGGTGAATCCAAGGCCAGTTTCATGGCAGGTGATCACAAAGGTTCTCTCCTTGCCTGAGAAATCCTCAACTGCCTCTCGCATCGGGAAATCAACTTCCCAGCCCTGCGTAGCTTTCTTCACGTGATGACAACCTCCTTCCGAATCCTGCTTCTCCTAGCGCTGCAAGCGCCTTCAGCTCATGCACCACGCTGTTCCTCGGCGCCGAACGTATAGCGTTTTATCCCCAAAGCGTGGGAGTAATCAAGCTCAGTGATGATCCCGGCAGGAGCGACGGGAGGGATAAAACGTGTTGGACTAAACCGCGGAGCAGCACGTCTGTTGTGGCTATGCGGATTGTAAAGTTGCGCAGCGGCGCGGAGTGTGTCACTTGGTTCGCGATAGATCGGCAATTGGGTGAAGGTTGAGATAGAGGCCGACAGATTTTCTGTGATGGCGACGGCGCGGCGTGGCTTCGGAGCCAGTTCTTCGCCAAGGCAGACCCGCCTGCCAGGGCGCGGGCAGGCACACCCGTGCGAAGAGGGCAGGTTGAGAGTGAAACGGGGTTAAGAGGGAATGAGTCTTTGTCATGAGGAATCCCATTGAGCTGAGTATGATATCCGGGGCAACTCCCCGACGGCGATCATCATTCCCTTCTGGCAACGAGGACAGCGATTAAGATCGATGCCGGTAAGTTCCACCAGGAGATCCCGGGCTGAGTTTTGGGGGATTTCAGGCAATGCGGGATTGAGTCCCAACAGTTTTCGGCATTGAGGGAGGGCGTGTTTTTTGGTGCGGTTGGCCAGAAAGCCGAAGTGACGGATACGCATGAAGCCATCTCGGCCAGGACGTGGAGCAGGAAGCGGCGGATGAAGTCTTCGGCATCGAGGGTCATCGATTTCAGCCGGTCTTTGTCTCCTTAAGATCCAAGAGTGGACTTGACCTTCTTTCCTCTTTCTCAATCGGAGAGACGCAGCTGTATTGACGGCCAACGTTTAGCGCTGAGCATGAGGCGAGGAAACGGCACGGGCGGCCGATTTAACAACTGAGATTGAAAAACCACTGCCGGTTTTATAGCACGAGCTGCTCGCCGATGGGCTCAAGCGCGTTGGTTAGGTGTTAACGCCAGATATTTTGCGGAACGACGCGTAAAGTAGAAGGCCACAGTTCCGATCAAGATGATAACCCACCACAAAATGTTAATCACGTATAAGAAGACAGTCGGCCCCTCCCATTTTGAGCCCTGCCATTCCTGGGGAAACAAGTACCAGAACGGATTGAGAATATATCCGACAACTCAATACAAAAAAGCAATGAACAAGCCAAACCAATGTCCCCTAAACAGAAACGGTACCATTACGAAGACGGCAACTGCACCGCCAAACACACCGATGATGGCGTGAACGGTCCACCAAAACGAACCATTTCTGATAGACATCGGGATGCTTTCAAGCTTAGTGAAAAAACGCCCCGACCAAAAATAGATAAGCGTGCTGAACCCAAACCAGCAGAGCAGAAACTTCCCGAAAATATCTAGCCCTCTGATCACCCGTATGTCAGTGAAGGCCATGTTTGACACCTAACGCTATGCCGCTGACTCGGAATCGGCGCAAGCGGCGGGTTAGGCCCTACGCGCCCGTTTGTGCTTGGCGATCAGTTCTCGGATCGTTGAAACTAGCTCGCGAGGGACTTCCATGATGGCTTGAGTAGCATCCTCATATGCCGCCTCGTCCTCGGCAACAGCCTCTTCTTCCGTCTGCTGCTCGTAATGCTTGAGCACTCGACGTACTTTTTGCTCATCCCAACCCGGTGGGAATTTGCTCTGTTTCATCTCCTTCCTTTCTTACGTACGCGTCTCCGATAGGCGAACAACGGCTTTCCGCGCAACTCGTACGCTGTGATCACAAATACGCTCTCCGGTTCCGGATCTGGAACATAAATCACGCGGAGATAACGCCCTGCTCGTGTCTTGCCGATTACCACGCGCGACCCTTCCCGACCTGGACGATCCTCCCCGGGATTCGAGAGCACGTCGATAATTTCCTCCTCGTCGATGCCATGCTTATAAATGTGAGGAGCTTCGGTTTCGGGGTCGACATAGAAGCGACCATTCATCTACCGCGAACTATATCACCTGCGCCGAAGAAGGCCTAACGGGGTGGCGGCTCACTCGCCACCCCGTTCGCCCGACCGTCTGCGGTCGTGCGAACGCTTCCGCTCACCTGCGGTCAGCCGACAGGTGAAGCGGATTGGTTAGACGCACTCTCAGGCAGCGTAGCGGATCACTTCAAGCTCGATACTGCTGTCTGATCGAGCGAGCAATGTGTCGATCCGGGCCATTACGGTATCTTCGATGAGATACTCGCGGCACGCTTCGCATTGCAAGACTGGCAGTTGCTTCAAGATGACAATACGCTCCTCTGACAGTTTGAATGGCAAATCGGTGGTGATTGGCTGCATATGAGCGCCGCAGACTGTGCACTTCATCGGGACCTCCTCCGCGTCTTTAGATCCGTTTCCCACTCCTCGGGGCTGGGGTAATATGCCGTGATAATGCGAACGTTCTGACCATCTACATCGGTACCGAACAGTACATGAAACACGTTCTCGCCTTGTTGGCCGAGGAGTAGATAACTCGGAAAGTATTTGTCTTCTGGGTATTCCTCGACTACCTCATAGCTGTCGGCTGCCTGGATGATCGTCTCACGGGCAATGAACCTCTGTCCCAGGCGCATGTTGACATGGTAAGTCCAAAGAATCCGACCGCCGCGAATGCATTCTCGGATGAACGATAGGGGGTCGTCAGGAAGCTTTCGTTCGGCCACAGCTCATGTATAGCTGATGTTTCTTGGATCGTCTAACGTCGGCAATCCGCGGCGGGCCAGCACGGCGCTCGATGTGGTGATGCGCTCGCCGCCCGTCCGCGCTGGATTGGGGGGTTAGGAGGTATGCTGCTCACTTCGCCTCCCGACCAATGCACCAAGCCATGCTGTTATCACCAGCGGCACTGTAAATATTGCGAACGCCACTATGCCCAAAGGAAAGAGATTTCCAAGTCCACCAGCCAGGGCCAATGAAGTGACGTATTGAGCAACGAGCAGAGTAAGAGGCCAACGCCACCAACAAGATTTTGTTCGGAAGCCCGTGTAGGCAGCGACGACCGCCATGATCGGAAGGGATACGAAGAAGTAAGACCAATGATCCCATGCCTCCTTGCCGCCGAGGAGTAACCATGGGATCAGCCAAACCGCTACTCCTACGCCGGTCACCAGCGAGTAGAGATTCACCTCGGACGTCGGCTTGGCAGTTTGCTGCAACATGCCTCCTAACGTATAGCGTTTTATCCCCCAAAGCATGGGAGTAATCAAGTTGCAGACTCATCTGGCCAGTAGCGGCGAGAGGGATAAAACATGTTGGACTAAACCCCGGAGCCGCACGGACGTTGCGGCTATGCGGATTGTAAAGTGGCGCAGCGGTGCCGGGTCTGGCGCTGCGTTAGCGATAGATCGAGAAGTAGGAGAAGGTTGAGTTCGACGCGGGTAGGTTTTTTGTGATTACCACGGTGCCATGCGGCTTGGCAGCGAGTTCTTCGCCCAGGCAGACCCGCCTGCCAGGGCGCGGGCAGGCACGCCCGTGCGAAGACGGCGAGTTGAGAGTGCAACGGGCTTAAGAGGGAATGAGATTTTCTCATGAGGAATCCCGTGGAGCGGAGCATGATATCCGGGGCAGCTCAGCGATGACGAGCATCATTCCCTTCTGGCAACGGGGGCAGCGAGAAAGGTCGATGCCGGTGAGTTCCAGCAGGAGGTCGTGGGCTGATCGGTTCGGGATTTCGGACAAAGCGGGATTGAGTCCCAACAGCTTTCGGCTTTTGAGGGAGGGCATGTTTTTTGGTGCGGTTGGCCAGAAAGCCGAAGTGACGGATACGCATGAAGCCATCGGCCAGGACGTTGAGCAGGGGGCGGCGGATGAAGTCTTCGGCATCGAAGGTCATCGATTTTAGCCGGTCTTTGTCTCCTTAAGAGCCAAGAGCGGACTTGACCCCATTTTCGATGATGAGCATCGCTATCTTATCGTGGGCGAGTCGCGGCAAGGTCGTTTGCTGATTGTGTCGTACACAGAAAGAGCAGAGTCTGTGCGCTTGATTAGCGCCAGAGAAGTCACCATTTCAGAGAGAAAAGCCTATGAAGAAGGTTAACCCGGAGATGAAAGATCAACTGCGGCCGGAATACGACCTCAAGAGTCTACAGGTGCGCAAGCTCGGCCCTGCTCGTAAGAGTTTCGGCGGCTCGGTGGTCCGTTTAGAACCCGATGTAGCACAAGCGTTTCCCAGTGCAGAGTCAGTGAATGAGGCGCTACGGTTTCTAATTAGAATCACGAAAGACAACAAGCCGCTTATACGCGAGCCCGGTAGCGGCGCCTAACGTGATGCGGCTAAGCCGTGGCGAAAAAAGCGAGCCTTAAGGCGAGCGTTTTCGCCATCAGTTTTAAGCCGCGGGTTAGGCCACGCGTCGTCTCTCAATCTCATCGTGAATACATCTTTCGCAGACTCGGCAAATGCGATTCGATTCTCTCGAATGTTACTTGCCTTTTAGCCCATCACGAAAGGCAATCGCTTCAAGCTCCACCCGGACAGCGTCCATAACGGGAACCACTGGCCGTGCTTCGAATACAAAAGCAGGGAGGGTCGAGCAAAACTTGTGAACGGTCAACGGATCATCGCAGTCCACCAACATGTACCCACCCCAATCGCCAACCCGCACCACGAACAACTCAATCTTGAAATTGGCGGGCGCCTTCCATTGGGTGAAAACCTCCAGTATCCGCTTCTGGGCATTCTCGTACTCCGTAGGCGATCCTTGCGGACGTTCGAACCAGCTGATCATGTATTTCATCGGTATTCTCCTTTATTGAGTTGATGTCATCGGAACGGTAGTCGCCTAAACGGCCTAACGGCGTGCGCGTGAGCCGGCGGCGCAGGGACGCTCACGATTGGGACGCAAGCTCAAGCCGCTCGGCTCGACGCACTGGTTGGGCAGTACGACGCTTCTCATGCTGGCACTGCAGTTCAACGGTCTTTCCGTTTCTCTCCGGTGGCTCAGTTCAACCGGGACTGGGTAGTCGTTCGATCACGCTTCCGTGGCCCCGGTGAGAATGCCGTCATTCGACGGAGGAGACGGTCACGATGTGACTGCGGTCGTTCGACGCCCGGAGGAAGGAAGTCAACCAACCCCGTTTGCCAAATACGATGATCGCTCAGGTCGAGGAGTCCTTCGCTGAATGTGCTGCATCGCATATGCTCAACGCCTCCCGCCCACTCGATAATGGTCCCGCCCGACATCCAGGCTGTGATCTTCTCACGCTGTTTCTCAGCTGCCTCCAATTGCAGCGCCCAGTACTCCTCCTGGATCCGACGAACCGATTCAGGATGAGCAGCTTGGAGCGTAACTGAAAGGTCGGTTAGCCAGTGATGTGTGCTCTCGCCGAACTCGTATGCCTCTGCTTGGCTGGGTATGTATCCCTGATGAACTACGCGGTTACGAAAGCTGGTAATCGACGCTCGCTTCCCGCGCACCGAGATCTCCTTCTCGAAAAACCCACATGCTATTCCGTGCTCGTACAAGTAGGCGAGTAGGAACGCCCCGATCTGTGCTTCGGACCGATTCTTGACGGCTGCCCAGAACCGATCAAAGCCGCCAACAGGCGTGCCGCGCGTTTCCGAAACCACCTGAACGAACAACTCACAGGCACGCTCAATCGCGGTATTCATGGTACCGACTGCTTCGCGGTAGTATCCGTCGAGATACGCACATGCACCAATGTCGAAGAGCAGTACGAATTTCGGCTCTTGCACGCCAAGCACAGGTGCGTGACCCAGCTTGCACTGTGCCTTGACGTAGCCGCTCTCGTGCATTTCGCCTGCGGCCCACGAGGCGTCGGCGAGGACCTCGTTTGTCAAATCGCACTTGGGGCACCACACGCTGATCCGCATGTATCCACCCTCGTTCCTTCTTAGCGCAAATGTTCGCGTAGACTGGACGGCAACGGTTTCTGCTCGAGTAGGTTCTCCTCGCGGGTCTGCGGATGAACAGTCAATCCGATCGGGTTGCGCCTAGTCTGCCCAACGTATAGGGTTTTATCCCCAAAGCGTGGGAGTAATCAAGCTCAAGGATAATCCCGGCAGTCATCTGGGACGCTGTTGACTAGATGGACAAAGTCCTTATCAGGATCTTCGAAGCCCCGGATGTCGAGATCCCTACTTGGCGAGCTACCTCGGCGATTGCCAACCCGTAATTTTCCACCAGCCCTCGAACTATCTCCGCTCTCACCGCAGGCAGCCGGCCCCGACGGCTCCCGCTTCGCATTTCCGTTAGCGATACTCCGTTCTTCTTGCATGCCGCAGCCACGACACGCTCGGCATTACGGTTTCCGTTCTTTGCTGCATGCTGCCGGACCGTGCGCGCATCCGCCTCTCTAAGAATGCGCTCTACGAATCCTGCGCTACCCAATATCCGGTCATCACTTAGCTCCCGTCTTCCACGTTGCCGTTGGGATCTCACTTCAAACCATCCCCCAGCCGTTCGTGTCAGCCCCCATTCGACCAGCTCAGGTCGCCGCCCCAACGCGACTCCCTCTGCAACAAACCGCCGGTACGCCTCTTTCGCCTCGGAATCTTGCGTACCAAATTGCGCCAGAACACTCTCGCAGTCTTGCCAGGGGTTGGCCTGCGTTCCTAGGATCGTTCCATGTCCACAATACGGATATCTCTCCAATCCCTTCAAATCCCCCACTAACTTTACCCTTAACGGATTTAAGTGAATATAGCGCACTAACTCGGTAAAATAGCTGTCGCCATCGCACACAATCGATTTGTACCGGTCCTGAAACAGAGGTCCGTGCCGGCGATGCCGCAGGTTGTAGCTCACCGCATGACCCGTCAATAGTCGCCGCATAAATTTGGCCAAGCCCAAGACCCCGCTGCAAAGCAATAAGTGAGCATGGTTGCTCATCAACGCCCACGCATAGATCGGCGTCCTGGTTTCCTCTGCTAAGGTACCCAGTCGCCGCACAAAGTCCCTTCGATCCGTGTCGTCGTCGACGATACGCCGCTTCTCAATGCCTCGGATCATCACGTGGTGGAGTGTCCCCGGACTATCGAGTCTTGCTTGCCTCGGCATACGATACGCTACCCCGGATGTTCTTCTCCATTCTCCATACTCTAGTTTGTCTATCTAGTCAACAGCGTCCCTCTTATCCCCTCTTATCCCACACAGAAAGAGCAGAGTCTGTGCGCTTGATTAGCGGCAGAGAAGTCACCATTTCAGAGAGAAAAGCCTATGAAGAAGGTTAACCCGGAGATGAAAGATCAACTGCGACCGGAATACGACCTCAAGAGTCTACAGGTGCGCAAGCTCGGCCCTGCTCGTAAGAGTTTCGGCGGCTCGGTGGTTCGTTTAGAACCCGATGTAGCAGAAGCGTTTCCCAGTGCAGAGTCAGTGAATGAGGCGCTACGGTTTCTAATTAGAATCACGAAAGACAACAAGCCGCTTATACGCGAGCCCGGTAGCGGCGCCTAACGAATCAAGGTCAGTGGCCGGGCCAGAATGCACTGGCGACGGACAATGGCGATATAAACAAAAGTTGCCTCATAAAACTAAACCTCCGGAGCGCGTGTTGCCCGGTCCACTGGAGCGCATGGTTGGGTATCACATTCCCAGCACGCATATCCACTCGGAACCTCCGTAAAACCGACGACATTCTCTCGAAAGCTCTCGAAGCATCGAGGCGATGGCTTTGACGTTATGAACGATCTCGCTCTCAAGGTTAGAACGATACGAGGCCGCAAGATTAAGCATCTCAGCGGCCTCCGATGGACCTGATTGAGTGATTGCGTTAGCTGTCCTCTCCCATTCCTCAATAACCTTTAGGCCCGTCTCTTTCGGTATGTCGTTCATACCAAAGTGGTCGTACTCAGGCAGGTGTTTGGCCAGAATCCCCTCAGCCATGCCAAAGGCGTCCTCCCATACGAACAAAAATCCATCCTGCCAGTGCTTGCCGGAATAACGACCGGGACCAATCTCCATGTAGCCGGTGGAGTCGAGCTCGCCTTTGTTGCGGCGTATTAGATAGTCCATGCGTCTTGCGATGCCCAACTATTAAGTGACCCGTTTAGGCCACGCCGTTGCTGGCCGTCTATCCCAAACAGTTCTACACGACTTGCAAGATGACTTGTTGGACTGTATCGCTCACTTGCGGCTCGAAAGTCAAGCCGTGTTTTCTGGCCATTCCCACCGGCGTGGGGGCCTATCCCCCTATGGACCCGCAGTCTATCCCCGAGGCGACCTCGCGTTTTCAAATTCTCAGTCGCCGGTCCGCTGGTCTTTGAATGCCTCGGCCGTCGCGATTCAAAACACGCGTGTAGTTCGTCGTGCTGACATCGCGGTGCCCCAGCAACCAGCGTTGGGATTTTTCCGATCCGGCGCGTTGGGCGACACAAGTCGCCCTGACTCAATCTCAGACCATAGACGAACGCAATGCTTCCATTTACAATCGGCTCCGTAGCGAAGCAGGAGGACGAGGAGATTTAGAGGAGAATTCCATTCTATGAGCAATTTGAACGGACGAATCTGCGTCTTCACCGGATCGAAAACGGGAGAGCGCCCCGAGTATCGCGCGGCGGCGCGCCAGGCCGCGCGGCAACTCGTCGAGCGCGGCTACGGTCTGGTTTACGGCGGCGGCAACGTCGGGCTGATGGGTGTGATTGCCGACGCCGCGCTCGAATGCGGCGGCCATGTGACGGGCGTGATCCCGGATGCGCTCGTGAGCCAGGAAGTCGCGCATCGCGGTCTCTCAGAGCTGCGGGTCGTGCAGTCGATGCACGAGCGCAAGGCCGTGATGGCCGACTTGTCAGACGGCTTCATCGCCATGCCCGGCGGGATCGGCACCATGGAGGAATTCTTCGAAGTGCTGAGCTGGGCGCAATTGGGTCTGCACAACAAACCTTGCGGCCTCTTGAATATCGGCGGTTACTACGACCATCTCATTCGGTTCATGAATCATGCCGTGGACCAGGAATTTCTCAAGCCCAAGCACCGTGAGTTGCTGCTCGTCGAGGAGGAGCCCGACCGGCT
>Ga0326597_10010904_pt1 | contig 12082 bp, 10 predicted proteins | sample RVTome_12_FD_203789 | JGI IMG/M metagenome (GOLD analysis project Ga0326597, IMG submission 203789) | Soil microbial communities from uranium-contaminated site in the Upper Colorado River Basin, Wyoming, United States - RVT100D185 | ecosystem: Environmental > Terrestrial > Soil > Contaminated >... | reverse complement strand
GGCGTCAACCGCTGCTCGCCATCATTGGTGAGGAGCGCCAGCTCCCCGCTCACGATGTAGATGAACTCGTCCTCGTGCGAGTGCCAGTGGCGCAGCGCGGACACAGCGCCGGGCGGTATCGTGGTGAGATTGACCCCGTAGTTCTTGAGTCCCAGAGCGTCGCCGAGGCGCTGCTTGCGGCGCGTGGAGACGCGCGACCTGAACGGCTCCGGGTAGCGCGAACCGGTGACCGGCGAAACGGTGGCCGGATCAATGGCCGGCGGCTTCAAAGTTGAGGTCATCTGAATCCTCCTGATTCACGCATGAATTGGATGGCGCCGGATGAGCGGCGCACCAAGGCACGAAACTTCGGTACCCGTATCCTTCCGTCCGCTCCATCCGGTGCAGACGGCGCTGCACGCGCCCCCTAGGGAACCTCTGATCATCAAGTCGTCCTCGCGAAGGCGGGGACCCAGTAACGTTCTGAGTATCCTAGATTCCCGCCTTCTCGGGAATGATAAAAACCTGATTGATCAGAACTTCCCTAGGCACTACGGGCGCGTGTCAGGGAGCCGTCCGGAAATAGATGACGTCCCCGTCCCTTACGACGTAATCCCTGCCTTCCAGCCGCATCTTCCCGGCTTCCTTCGCGCCCTGCTCGCCCCCGCACGCCACGAAGTCCTCGCACGAGATGACTTCCGCGCGGATGAAGCCGCGCTCGAAATCGGTGTGGATGGTGCCGGCCGCCTGCGGCGCGGTATCGCCCTTGTGTATGGTCCAGGCGCGCGTTTCCTTGGGACCGGTGGTGAAAAAGGTCCGCAGTCCGAGCAGATCGTAGGCCGCGTGCACCAGCCGGTCGAGGCCGGGCTCCTCGAGCCCGATGTCGGCGAGGAACGCCCGCTTGTCGTCCTCGGCCATGCCGGCCATCTCCGCTTCCAGTGCCGCGCAAATCGCCACCACCGGGGCGCCTTCGCTGGCCGCGAACTCGCGCACGCGATCGAGCAGCGGGTTGCCCGAGAGGCCCCGCTCGGCCACGTTGGCGACGTAGATCGCGGGCTTGGTCGTGAGCAGGCACAGGGGCTGCAGCAGCGAGCGCTCGGCTTGCTCCAGCGCGAGCGCTCGCACCGGTTTACCCTGGTTAAGCTGTAATCGCGCGCGCGTCAGAACCGCCTCCAGCTTCACCGCCTCCTGGTCTCCGGAACGTGCTTTCGGCGCGACACGGTCCAGTACGCGATCCACCGTCGCAAGATCCGCCAGCGCGAGCTCGGTCTGGATCGTCTCGATGTCGGCGATCGGGTCGACGCGCCCCGCGACATGGACGACGTTTTCGTCCTCGAAGCAGCGCACCAGGTCGATGATGCCGTCGGTCTCGCGTATGTGCGCGAGGAACTGGTTGCCGAGGCCCTCGCCCTTGGAGGCGCCGGCGACCAGGCCCGCGATATCCACGAACTCCACCGCCGCCGGCGTCACCCTGGCGGGGCGGGAAATCTCCGCGATTTTCTTCAGCCGCGGGTCCGGCACCGGCACCACCCCGACGTTCGGCTCGATCGTGCAGAACGGGTAGTTCTCGGCGGGGATCGCGGCCTGGGTGAGCGCGTTGAACAGCGTGGACTTGCCGACGTTGGGCAGGCCCACGATGCCGCATCTGAGGCTCATTTCTTGCGCGCGGCGTCGGGACCGGGGAGGAACTTCTTCAGGAAGGAGCTGATCAAGCCTGCCTTCCCGGCCTTATCGTCCTTGCCGCCCTTCTCGGTCCTTCCGGCCTTTCCGGCCTTGCCCGCCTTGACGGCCTTGCCAGGCTTGTCAGGCGTTTCCGCTTGTCTCGCTTTTTTCTTCCCGACCGCTTCCGCTTTCGCGGGCCTGGCGGGCTCCGGCTTCACGGGCCGCTCTGCTCTTGCGGGCTCGGCCTCGGTGTGCAGCTTCAGCATCGCGCCCTGGTGGTCGCCGGCGAGCACCAGCGGCAGCACTTCGAGCACGCGCGCGATCGCGGAGTCGATGGCGGCACGGTCTTCCTGCGAGGGCTTGTGCAGCACGAAGTCGGTGACGGCGTGGGGGTCACCGGGATGGCCGATGCCGATGCGCAGCCGCCAGTAGTCGTGCGAGCCGAGGCGGGCCGAGATGTCCTTGAGCCCGTTGTGGCCGGCGATGCCGCCGCCCAGCTTGATACGCGCGACGCCCGGCGGAAAATCCAGCTCGTCGTGCGCTACCAGGATATCGCCGGGCGCGATCTTGAAGAAGCTCGCGAGCATCTGCACCGGCTTGCCGCTCAGGTTCATGTGGGACTGCGGCAGCATCAGCCACGCGCCGCTCGCCTCGTGGCGCCCGACCAGCGCCTCGAACTTCGCGTCCTTGCGCAGCACCGTGTGGGATTCCGCGGCGAAGCGCTCGACCAGCCAGAATCCCGCGTTGTGCCGCGTGCCCTGGTAGCGGTCTCCCGGGTTACCGAGCCCGACGATGAGTTTCATTCAGAAAATCTCGACGCAAAGGCGCAAAGTCGCAAAGTCGCAAAGTAAAACATTCCTCAATTTCCCCAAATTCCGAATAGCACTACTTTGCGCCTTCGCGTCTTTGCGTCAAGTCGTTGATCATCAACGGCAACGAAAAAGCCCGCCAGGTCGCTCGAACATGGCGGGCCCTGCCGCACGCGCGGCGCTCGGTGCTATTCCTTCCCTTTCTTGCCGGACTCCTTCTTCTCGGCTGCGGCTGGGCCCTTCTTCTCGGCCGCGGGTTCCTTCTTCTGCGCAGCGGCCGGCTCCTTCTTCTCGGCGGCGGCCGGCTCCTTCTTCTCGCCCTTTTCGCCTTCCGCGGCAGCCGCAGCAGCCTCCTCGCCTTCGGCCGGGACCTCGCCGATGATCTCGGTGACCGGCGCCGGCGCTTCTTCCTCGATCACGATCTCCTTCGGCACGTGCACCGACACCACCGACGGGTTCTCGTGCTTCAACTTCGTCACCGGCTCCACGCCCTTCGGCATGGGGAGCTCCATGACGTGCAGCGTTTCGTTCAACTGCATGTCCTTGAGATCCACCTCGATGAACGCCGGCAGGTCGTCAGGCAGGCACTGGATGTCGAGTTCGTTCATCGCGGGCTGCACCACGCCGCCGCCGGCCTTCACCCCCGGGCAGATCTCGGCGTTGAGAAAGTGCAGCGGCACCCGCATGTGAATCTTGCGGTTCTTGTCCACGCGCTGGAAATCCACGTGCAGCACCTGCTGCTTCCACGGATGCATCTGGTAGTCTCGCAGCAGGACCTGGAATTTCTGGCCGTCGAGCGCGAAGTCCAGTATCGAGGCGTGGAACGCCTCGAGCTTCAACTGGAACAGCAGCGCGTTGTGGTCGAGTTCGACGTTTTGCGCCGCCTGGTCCGCGCCGTATACGATGCCCGGCACCCGTCCGGCACCACGCAGGCGGCGGTTCGCAGCCGATCCCTGTTGCGCGCGCGTAAATGCAGTCACTTCGATCTTCATTACGTTCTCCTGTCAAAATCGGGACATCCGCAACCAGACCATCCCAGATTGAGAAAAATGTTAAGTGTTGAATGCTGAATTTTGAATTGCGGAGCAGCCTTCAATTCAACACTCAAAACTCAAAATTCAACATTCAGTTCGCTATTCGACGAAAAGCGAACTTACCGAGTCCTCGTTGCTGATGCGGCGCATGGTCTCGGCCAGCAGGCCCGACACCGTGAGCACGCGGATCTTCTTGCAGGCTCGTGCGTCCTCGCGCAGCGGGATGGTGTCGGTCACCACCAGCTCGTCGAGCACGGAGCCCGTAATGCGCTCCACCGCCTTGCCGGAGAGCACCGCATGCGTGCAGTAGGCGAGCACGCGCTCCGCCCCGCGCTCCTTCAGCGCAGCAGCCGCCTCGCACAGCGTGTTGGCCGTGTCCACCATGTCGTCCACGATCACGCAGGTACGCTTCTCCACCTCGCCGATGATGTTCATCACCGTGGCGACGTTGGGACGCGGCCGCCGCTTGTCGATGATGGCGAGGTCGGATTCCAGGCGCTTCGCGAGCGCCCGCGCCCGCAGCACGCCGCCGACGTCGGGCGAGACCACCACCAGGTTCTTGAACCCGCGCTTCCACACGTCGCCGAGCATGATCGGGCTGGAGTAGATGTTGTCCACCGGGATGTCGAAAAACCCCTGGATCTGCTCCGAGTGGAGATCCATGGTGAGTACCCGGTCCACGCCCACGCTCGACATCATGTTGGCGACCACCTTGGCGGAGATCGGCACGCGGGCGGAACTCGGGCGGCGGTCCTGCCGCGCGTAGCCCATGTAGGGGATGGCGGCGGTGACGCGCCCGGCGGAGGCGCGCTTCAGGGAATCCACCATCACCAGCAGCTCCATCAGGTTGTCGTTGGTCGGCGAGCAGATCGATTGCAGCACGAACACGTCGCGGCCGCGCACGTTCTCCAGGATCTCCACCATCACCTCGCCGTCGCTGAAGCGGCCGACCTTGGCGCGCCCGAGAAGCACTCTCAGGTGCCCGACGACGTCCTCGGCTAGCCGGGGATTGGCGTTGCCGGTGAACACCATCAGGCGGTCGAAACCCGCGCCCTCAGCTTTATTTCCCTGCCGCATCTCGATCTCGGTTTGAGGCCCGTCGTGCTAGGGGGCTGGGGAGGTAGGATTCGAACCCACGCATGCCGGAATCAAAATCCGGTGCCTTAACCAGCTTGGCGACTCCCCAACGTTCTTTCGTAACGTACCTTGAGTCCGCCAAGGAGTTTGCCGCGGTCTGGCCCGACAAACTCCTCTGGCAAAACCGCCTCCAGAAAACCGGCATCAAGAACACCGCAAGATACCTCTTCGGGTCGCTTTTTCGAGTCGCTGTTGCCAATCAGGAGCGTCCTGTCAAAATGCGGTACCGAACCTGAGGCGGTTTTGCTTATAGCAGCCCGCCTAAGCGTCAAGCCTGGTGGGCTGCTATCGTGCCAGGTCGCGCAGCGGGTGCCGCGCCAGTCCTTGCGCGATGAACCCCCGCATGCCCTTGGGCGCCTGTTCCAATACCCGGCGCGCCGCGCTCTCGGCCGGGAACGCCGCGAATACGCACGCCCCCGTGCCGGTCACCCATGCCGGCGCCGCCTGCCTGAGCCACGCCAGATGCCGCGCCACCTCCGGGTATTCGCGGCACACCACGGGCTCCAGGTCGTTGCCCGCCTGCTCTGCCGAAAAGGCCGTGATTTTAATAGGTTTTGAGTCCCGTTTCAATTGTTTATGGGAGAAGATCCGGGCGGTCGGCACCGCCACCGGCGGGGTCAGGACGAGATACCAGGCCGGGGCCAGCTCAAGCGGCGTCAGGCGCTCGCCTATGCCCTCCGCCAGCGCGTTCTCACCGCCCACGAATACCGGCACGTCGGCCCCGAGCTCGAGGGCGAGCGCGAGCAGCCGCTCGCGCGGCAGCCCGGTGTGCCACAGGTGATTCAACGCGAGCAGCGTGGTGGCAGCGTCAGAGCTGCCGCCGCCGAGCCCGCCGCCCAGCGGCAACCGCTTCTCCAGGGTGATGTCGGCGCCCAGCCGCGTGCCGGAAGCCCGCTGCAGCCGCTGCGCCGCGCGCACCGCGAGGTCCTCGCCGGCCGGCACCCCCGCGATCTCGTTCACCCGGGTGACCACCCCGTCCTCGCGGGCGCGGAAGGTCAGCGTGTCACCGTAATCGATGAAGCGGATCACGGTCTGCAGGAGATGATAGCCGTCGGCGCGGCGCCCCGTGACCCGCAGCATCAGATTCAGCTTGCCTGGTGCAGGGAAAGATTGCACCCCGGTCACGGCGCGTCCCCGTCCCGGCGCCAGCCGTCGATCACGAGCCTGATCTCGTGCGAGCTGCCTGCCAGCTCCAGCCGCCGCAGCGGGCTGCCGCGCTCCTCCGGAGGCTCATAAGCGTAGGCGATGCGCCAGCCGTCCTGCGCGAGCACGGCGAGCCGCCCGTGCTCGTCGCGCTCCACCGCTTGCACCACGGCCCCGGGCGCGAGCGCGCCCTGCACCCACCAGGCGAGGCGCGTGACCGGCATCTCCCAGCCCAGCGCGCGCCGTATCAGGCTGCCGACGTCGCCGGCGCGGTACTCGCTACGGTCGGAGCCGGTAAAGGTGGCGCCATCGGCATCGCCGACGATGTGCGCGAGCGCTTGCCCCGCCGGGGTCAGCAGCCATAGCTCGTCGCGCTGCGCGGTGTGCTGCCAGCGCACGCCGGAGGAGAAGGCGCGACCGTTGTAGCTCACCGCAACGCGTCCGATGAGCTCGAACGCGGGCGCGGGCGGCGTCGGCGGTGGTGACGGCTCCAGCGCGGCGCAGCCGGCGAGCACGGCGGCCGCGGCTAGCGCGGCGCACGACTTGTTATCGGTCATGGGACGATTGGCAGCCTCAAGAACATTCGAAACCGCCTCGGGACACCCGTCAGCCGACAGCGACCAGCTATCGGCGTCGAGCCAATGCCGTATCTCGTTTCAGGCTGACCGCTGAACGCTGACCGCTCACCGCTTGCCGCTCACCCATCACGGTTGAAAGCGCTTGACGGTGCCCTGCAGCAGCTCGTTGTTTGGATGTTCCTTCAGCGAGTCGGCCCAGATCTTTCTCGCTGCGTCGCGCTGGTCGAGCGCCCACAGCACCTCCCCGAGGTGAGCCGCGATCTCCGGGTCGGGTCGCTGCTTGAACGCGCGCTGCAGATAGTCGAGCCCTTCCTGATTGCGTCCCATGCGGTAGAGCACCCAGCCCATGCTGTCCTGGATGAAAGGATCCTCGGGTGCGAGCTTGAGCGCGGTTTCGATCAAGCCGTACGCTTCCGCGATGCGCTGATTGCGGTCGGCCAGCGTGTAGCCGAGCGCATTGTAGGCGTGCGCGTGGTCGGGGCGGAGCTTGATCAGCTGCTTCAGGTTGCCCTCCAGGATATCCAGGCGGTTCACCTTCTCCGCCGCCATCGCGTGGTCGTAGAGCAGGTCCGGATAGTCGGGCATCTTCGCCAGCGCCTGCCCCAGCACGTCGAACGCTTCCTGGTAGGAGTTTGCATCGCGCAGCAGCTGCGCCTCGGCCTGCGTCAGCTGCACGCGCTGTTGCAGGTCACTGGCGCTCGTCTCCTGCAGATGCTTGCGCGCTTCCGGCAGTCTGCCCTGCTTGGCGAGGATGCCGGCGTAGCGCGACTGCGCGCTGACGTACTGCTCGCCCTGGCTGACGGTGGAGTACCACTTCAGCGCCTCGTCGAAGCGCTTGCGCTCCTCGTTCAATTGCCCGAGGTAATAGCGCGCGACGTCCGGATCCTTGTAGTTCAGCTCCAGCACCCGCTTCAACTGGGTCTCCGCTGCGTCGTAATCGGTGGTCTGTATCGCGAGCAGCGCGACCGCCATCCCGACGTCGGCATTCTGCGGAAACTCGGCCACCAGCACCTCGAACTGACGGCGCGCCTCGGGGTATTTCTTGGCGGTGACCAGCAGTCGCGCGTAGTTGAGCCTCGCGTCGCGCGCCCCGGGTTGGTCCTTGAGGTACTCGGCCAGGTAGCTCAGCGCCTCCTCGTTGGAGCGGCGCTGCAATACCTGCGCGACGAACAGCGCGGCGGTCTCCCAGTCGGGCCTCAGCTTCAGCGCCGCCCGCGCCTCGTCCACCGACACCTGGTGGTTCTCGGCATTCCACGCCGCCTGCGCCACGGCAAGCCGCGCCTCGGGCACCTCGGGATACGGCTTCGCCAGCGCTTGCATCAGATTGAATACCTCGGTCTTGTCCTTGTGGCGCGCGAGCAGCGAGCTCAGCTGGAGAAAGCTCTGGCCGACGCTGTCGCGGTCCGCAGCGATCCACTTTTCCAGGTGCGGTTGCGCGTCCGCGAGCCGGGCCTGGTTGACCAGCAGCGCTGCGATGAGCTGGCGCGCCTGCGCGGAGGCCGGGTCTACCTGCAGCCAGATGCCCGCCGCCTCCAGCGCCGCGGACGTGAAGCGCGCGTTCCACGCCACCTCGGTGGCGCGCTGTGCGATGCGCGGGTCGCGCGTTTCGCGCGCGAGCTCGAGATAGGTCTGCACCGCGATGTGGGGTTGGCCGCGCTGCAGCGCGACCTCCGCCATCATCATCTTGAACATCAGCTCCTCCGAGAGCTCGACGTCGGGCAGCGGCGGGCGCCGCGGCTCGGGCTTGGCCGCCACCCCGCGCGGCGGCCTCGCCACGCCCTGCGCGGGCGCCTCATCCTGCGGGGCGCGCGACGGCTCCTGCGCGCAGGCGGCAAGCGCCGCGCACGCCGCAAGCACGATGAAGCGATACGCTGTCATGAGTACGGAGGGGGAAAACGAGAGGATGATAGGTGGCGCGGTGGGCGGACCAGCGGCTTCATTAACAGCCACATATTAGGTATATTTCATGCACTCCACAAGCACGGATCGCTAGGGAAGCTCTGCTTAAGTAGGGTATCGTCATTCCCGCGAAGGCGGGAATCCAGAATCTGCGAAACGTTACTGGGTCCCCGCCTTCGCGAGGACGACTTATGCAGAGGTTCCTAAAGCAAGACCGCCCGAGGATTTAGTCCGACAAACTCCCAGCGCCACGATGCCGGAACAGGAAGCGGCCAGCACCATCTCCGCGCGGGGCCTCACCCGCAGCTTCGGCAGTCACATCGCGGTCAACGACATCACGCTCGAGTTGCGGCGCGGCGAGGTGCTCGGTTTTCTCGGGCCAAATGGCGCCGGCAAGACCACCACCATGCACATGCTGACCGGGAACCTCGCGCCCTCGCGCGGCGAAATCAGCATCTGCGGCATCGACCTCCTGGAGGAACCGGTCGCGGCCAAGGCGCGCATCGGCTACCTGCCGGAAGTGCCGCCGCTCTACCGCGAGCTGACCGTCGACGAGTACCTTCAACTCGCGGCGAAGCTGCACCGGGTGCCGCGCGCGCGCCGCGGCGACGCGGTCGGCACGGTCAAGCAGCGCTGCGGCCTCGCCGAGGCCGGCAGAAAGCTGATCGGCACTCTTTCCAAGGGCTACCAGCAGCGCGTCGGCATCGCGCAGGCGATCATCCACTCGCCCGACGTGGTGGTGCTGGACGAGCCCACGATCGGCCTCGATCCCAACCAGATCCGCGAGATCCGGGCGCTGATCCGCGAGCTCGGCGGCGCGCACAGCGTGATCCTGTCCACGCACATCCTGCCGGAAGTGGAGGCACTGTGCGACCGCGTCCAGATCATGCATCACGGCGAGCTGGTCTACAGCGACACCATCGCCGCGCTCAAGCAGTTCGAAAGCGGCGCCACCATGCTGGTGGGGCTGCGCCGCCCGCCGCCGCCCGCCGAGCTCGCGGCGTTGCCGGGCGTGGCGGCCGCGAGCGCCGTCGAGCCGACGCTGTACCGCGTCCAGTTCGCCGCGGGCGAGGATCCGACCGATGCGCTGGTGAAGGCGGCCGCGGCGCGCGACTGGGGTCTCTATCAGCTGAAGCCGGCGCAGACCAGCCTGGAGGACGTGTTTGTCCACCTCACCCGCCGAGAAGAAAACAGCTGAGCCGCCAAGGACGCCAAGGACGCAAAGGGAATCTGAAATTGACTCATCGACGGCGGAGTCTTGAACCTATTATGTATTGCCTTTCCTTGGCGTCCTTTGCGTCCTTTGCGGCAAGGCTTCTGACATGATCTTTACGATCGCAGGCAAGGAGCTGAAAACACTGTTCGCCTCGCCCCTGGCATGGGTGGTGCTGACGGTAATGCAGCTCATCGTCGGCTACGCGTTTCTGCGCCGCCTCGACGATTTTCTCCAGCTGCAGCCGCAGCTCGCGCAGATGGGGAGCCCGCCCGGCATCACCGAGCTGGTGGCGGGTCCGGTCTTCGGCACGGCGGCGGCGGTGCTGCTGTTCGCGGTGCCGGTACTGGCAATGCGCCTGGTCGCGGAGGAGCGCCGCAACCAGACCATGGTGCTGCTCATGTCGGCGCCGGTTTCGATGACCGAGATCGTGCTCGGCAAGTTCCTCGGCCTGGCCGCGTTCCTGGCCGGGATCGTGGCATTGACCGCGTTGATGCCGCTTTCGCTCGCCGGCACGGCGCGGCTGGATTACGGAATGCTGGCGGGACTCGCGGGCGGGCTCGTGCTGCTCGCCGCGGCCTTCTCCGCGGTGAGCCTGTTCGTGTCCTGTCTCACGGTGCACCCGGTGGCGGCGGCGATCGGCGCCTTCGCCACGCTGCTCGGCATGGTGCTCGCCGGAGAGGCGGCGGGAGACGGCCTGCGCGCGCGCGGCTGGACGCTGGCAGCAAGCCTGACGCAGGTATTCTCGCCGATCAAGAGCTTCGAGCCCTTCGGCAGGGGGCTCTTCGATTCCTACGCGGCTGCCTGCCTCGTCCTGTTGACCGCGTTCTGCCTCGCGCTGGCGATCCGCCAGCTCGACGCGCAGCGGCTGCGCGGCTGACCATGGAGATCGCGCGCCGGCGCCGTCTGCAGCACCTGGTGCACCACGGGCTGTTCGCGGTGCTGCTGGTCGCGCTGACGGCGCTGCTCGCCCATCTCGCCCGCGAGTACCGCATCGAGCACGACCTGACGCAGAGCCACCGCAACACGCTGTCACCGGCCACACTGGACGTGCTGAAACGCCTGGAGGGGCCGGTCAGCATCACCGCCTACGCCCTGGCGCGGGACGCCCGCGGCGAGCACGTGCATCGCCGGATCGAGGAGTTCCTGCGCCCCTACCAGCGGGCGAAGCCGGACCTCACCTTCACCATCATCGACCCGCGCGAACAGCCGAAAGCCGCGGCGGAAGCGAGGGTGCGCGGGCCGATCGAGCTGGTCGTGATGTACCAGCGGCGCACCGAGCGCCTGGCCGAATTCAACGAGCAGGCGCTCGCCAACGTCCTGTTGCGGCTCGCGCGCGGCGCCGAGCGCCTCGTGCTGTGGCTCGACGGGCACGGCGAGCGCAAGCTGAACGGGCCCGCCAACCACGACCTGGGCGAATTCGGGCGCCAGCTCGAGTTCAAGGGCTTCCGGGTTAGCGGCCTGAACCTTGCCCTCGCGCAGGAAGTGCCGGGCAATGCCGCGCTGCTCGTCATCGCCAGCCCCCAGGTGAACCTGCTGGCCGCGGAAGTCGAGAAAATCCGCCGATACGTCGCCAGCGGCGGCAATCTGCTGTGGCTGATCGATCCCGAGCCGCTGCGCGGTCTCGCGCCGATCGCCGAGATGTTCGGGCTGGTGCTGACACCGGGCATCGTGGCCGATCCCGAGGCCGCCCGCTACGGCGGCGCCTCGCCCGCGCTCGCGGTCGCGGCGGTGTACGGCCGCCACGCCATCACCGATGGCTTTGACTTGATCACCCTCCACCCGCAGGCGCGCCAGATCGAGGCCATCGACAACGACGACTGGCGGGTGCGGCCGCTGATCGAGGTCGCGCCGCGCGGCTGCGTGAAAACCGGCAAGCTCGAGGGCCGCTGCGACAAGAGCCGCGACATTGTCGGGCCGATCACCATCGCCAGCGCCTTCGAGCGCGCCGTCGGCGACCGGCAGCAGCGCGTAGTGGTGGTGGGCAACGGCAATTTCCTGTCCAACGCCTTCATCGGCAACGGCGGCAACCGCGATCTGGGCGTGAACATGGTCAACTGGCTCGCCGGCGACGACCGGATGATCGTGATCCAGCCGCGCGGGGCCGCCGACAGCCAGCTCGATATCGACCAGGTCACCCTCTATCTCATCGCCTTCAGCTTCCTGATCGCGGCCCCCCTCGCCTTCATGATCACCGGTCTCGCGATCTGGTGGCGCAGGCGCAGGATATGAGCCGTGCCGGGTGGTTGAACACGGCCCTTGCCGCCGCGGTCGTCGCGCTGGGCGTTTTCTTCTACCTGGGGCCCGCCAGGGACGCGGCCGTCGAGTATCCCCTCTCGGCGCTGAAGTCCCGGGAAGCGAGGTCGCTGCGGATCGAGCGGGCGGGCGCAGCGCCGATCGTGCTCGACAGGAAGCAGGACGCCTGGTTCATCTCCGCGCCGTTCGCCGCGCGCGCCGACGCCTTGCGGGTGCAGCAGCTGCTCACGATCGTCGAAGCCCGCTCGGCGCACCGGCTGCCGGCCGCCGATCGCGGCCGTTTCGGGCTGGAGCAACCGGAGGCCCGCATCATCGTGGACGGGCAGCCTTTCAGCTTCGGCATGGTGAGCGATATCACGCGCGAGCAATACG
>Ga0326597_10010903_pt1 | contig 12083 bp, 13 predicted proteins | sample RVTome_12_FD_203789 | JGI IMG/M metagenome (GOLD analysis project Ga0326597, IMG submission 203789) | Soil microbial communities from uranium-contaminated site in the Upper Colorado River Basin, Wyoming, United States - RVT100D185 | ecosystem: Environmental > Terrestrial > Soil > Contaminated >... | reverse complement strand
CTTGTCAATCTCATCCAAGTATACGATTCCCATTTGTGCAACATGCGGGTTTCCACCGGCTGATATGAGAAGGTCCACGAGTATGTCGCTAACGTTCTGTCCGACGTAGCCCACTTCACTAAATTTGGTCAGGTCTTGTATGCCGAAAGGGACCCCCACCAAGTTCGAAGCGATCTCACCGGTGTACGTCTTGCCGCACCCGGTAGGTCCTATCATCAAGATGTTAGCTTTTGGAGTCCTCGTGTTTCGCAGTGCGACGCCAATATCTTCTCCGTTTTCTCCTATCGCCTGCTTCAGCGCGGTGCCCAACCTCCTGTAGTGAAAAGCTATTGCTGTGGCGATGACCTTCTTCCCTTTTTCTTGTCCAACCACAAACCTGTCGATATACGCCTTGATATCAACCGGTGTCTTGTTAAATTCTATGATTTGCTGCACTGCCTCGGTTATTTGGTGTCCCCTCAGTTCTCCTAGTTTTTCTCTGATGTGCTGCCGGCTTTCTTCCGATATCCCGTCCGTCATTTTTCAACCACCCTGATTCCCACCTGGTGTTTCCAACTCTCCTGGAGCCTTCTTCGCCAGTTCATGGAGTAGGAGGGTTTCGAAATGATAGCGTGCGAGTTGATCAGGTCCAAGGAAGGGGTTACGACTGAAAAGCGGTACGCACATAAGTATCTCATCCGGTGAATTCACGAAATGGAGGTATCGGTTGTCAACTTGATTCATAATTCCCATAGTCACGCGATATTCTTCTTGAGTTGACAAAGAAAACAACGGAGGTTCAAAACGCGCCTTCGCTTTCAGACGGTCGAACTCCGCGCTTTCTCCGAGCAGATCATCTGTGAAATTACCGAGTCTTTTTAAGAACGTCTCCCCAAGAGCATACTTCATGACAAGACTATTGATCCTGTCAAAGAGTGCGCGTCGAAAGGGCTCTTTTGTTTTCTTCTGCGCCCGCTCGCTTTTTAGGTGCCTTAACAAATCCACGCTTAACATCCCCAGACGTCGCCCCAAAGCAGGTACTCCCACGATGCATCTGAGGAAATCCAGGGGGCATTCTTTTCCAGCTCCTCCAGTCGCTTCTTGAGATACGCCGCCCTGGTCTTGAGATATTCATCCTCAGGATTAGCTCGAAGGGCCGCTTCGGCATCTCGCAGGTGTACCCGGAGCTCAAGGTGCTCATTCTCCAGAGGCTGGGCCATCTTCCGGAAGGCCTGCCATTCTTCCGGCTCCACTGCCAAGGGTTCCATTGTCGTTAGTTTTTTTTGTCTTTCTTCTTCAATCTTTCTCTTTAAGTCTCTGTTTTTGTCCTCCATGTGACACCTCCAACGCCCTCGTTATGGGGTGTAATTGTTTGTTATCTCAGCTTGTCCCGATGCGATTTTGGGATGATCATTTGCGACGCGATAGTCATCGAAATCAATGATCCGTAAATGCCTGGATGAGATCACCGGATAGTCCTCGTGATCGGGTAGTATGTCGTCATCTACATCGACGGTCCTAGCAAGCCTCGTTATTCGATCAAGACTGTGATAGCCATTGCGGCGTCTGCTGCTGTAGCCATAGAGCAATGCATTGATGCCCTCTTGCAATGCGTTGATGACGTTCGCTGCGGTGAAGACCTTCGGCGGGTTGAAACCTCGCAAGCAGATTGGCTGCCCTGCATCGTGCCCTTCCAGGAATGGATGTTTGTACGTATCCACCACGACAGGCTTGAGGGGAACGATGGTGGAAACAGCGACTCTGCAATCGGGAAATAGGTACATTCGACCGTAGTAATCTTTTAGGGCGTATTCTCCTGTGTGCCTGTATATAACGTACTCATCGGTCATGCCCATCCTGGAAAATCCGAAACCATCTATCGCTAAGGAACCTTTCTCCGCAATATACAGCAGGATTGCGAGGTACTTCCTTTGCGCCTTGGAGAATTGCTCCCGTTCTTGCAGCGCCTGTCTAAGAATGCCCTTTTCATTTTCCACTATCTTCAGTTCTAATGCCTGAAGGAACCATCCCCGCAGTTTCCTCGCTGGGATCAGTCCATCCCTTAGGGGATCTATCGTTGCCCGTTGTTCTTCCAGGTTGTGAAGTGCTCCCCGCAGTGAGTCTGTATCGAGGAATTTCATTGTATCTTCGTAATACCTCGCCGGAACAGTGATCCTCTCCCCAATCAAGTCCAGTGTTTCTTCCTCCCTCAGCCTCTTCCTCTCGAAACTTTTGTGTCTCCTAATGAAGTGGGGCATTACGTGGAGGAGTATTGTTCTTAGCCTTTCGCTTATTGATATTCCATTCAGCCGCAGAGCATGGCAATATCGCCGGAGACAGGCGCTCCTTAGTTGCTCGTACGAGTCCGTGTCGATCTTCTCGTAGTTCTCGACAAGGGATTGTAGGCTCAGTGCTTTTACGAAGAGTCTGCCATTGACCTCAATGAGAACGTCTGTTTCCCGAGGCGTGTGAATTTCTTTTTCGATAGCTGGATCGAACAGGAGCGGTAGGTATATGAAACCTGCTTTGACCACCAGGTCAAGATCGGTGTCCAGCAGATGCCGCATTCGCCACTTCACCAGACAGATATCGTCTGAAAAATGAGATTGATGGGCGCAAGGGATATTCCGGGTCAGGCCTCTTGCTTGCTTTCGTGGTTACAGTAATCCGGGGGACACAACCGGTACAGCCCACCCCCGTGGTTCACCTCATCATATATCCCTTCAGAGAGTTCCAGGACTCGCTGTAACTCCTCTTTGCATTTCGGACAGTTAGGGTCCCATTTTTTCTTTTCCGGTTTGTCCATTTTGAGGTCCTCTTACCTGCTGGTCTTTTTCGAAGGATAAATTCCTCCTTCTTGAGGTTTAATAGCTCGCATCGGTACGTAGAGGTATTTTTCTCCAGCTTCTGTTTCTTCGAGGAGGGCGAAGTCCAGGGCCGTACCCTGAATCTCTCGTCCTCTACAGAGCAGCCTTCCACCGTCGAGTTGTCTGTAGATATCCTCCAGTATTTGTTGCTCTTCTACGCTCCAATTTCTCTTGCCGAGCGTCTTCTCACACAGCTTCCGAAGTAATTGACCCTCGTAGCTGCCCGGTTCGTATAAGTCAATTAGCCCTTCGCCTGCCTGTCCTGGTATGATTTCAAGGATGAGTGGCAGCACCTGTTCCAGCAGATCTGTGCGCAGAGCCCTTCTTGGTTCCTCCATAGCCCGCCACCTCACTCTGACTTATCCTGGGCTGGACCGTCTGGTTTAACTCCTTCCTCCTGTACTTGGGGCTTCGTTTTCTTGAGCATTTCCTCCTTGAATCTCCCCACGAACTCCGTTTTGAACTGCTCGATGTCCATTGCCTCTTCATAGTTCCCGGCGAGATACAGGGCCATCCCTTTGTACACCAGCGCGTCTTTCATGCCTGGCTTGACTCTCAACGCTTCGTCAAAGCAATTGATGCTTTCGTGGTACTTGCCAAGCCCCATCAGCGCGTACCCCTTGCCGATGAGTATGAAAGAATTCTCGCCTGGACGGAGTGTTCCCAGTTTATCAAGGACCTCAAGGGCCTCATGAGAGCGTCCGAGGTCATTGAGACAAAGGGCCTTGAGCTCGAGGGCCCTCACCTTTTCTGGATTGCGGGCCATCTCCTTATCACAGCAAAATACGGCCTCTTCCAAAAGCCCCCGTTGAGCGAGCGCCATCGCCCCTTCTATCCATGGGATTGGGGATTCGACCTCGATGATTTTCATCATGACACTTTCGTAAGTTTCCTCGATGACCTTCCTCCCACCAGGAGCCACGGGTAGGCCGTGGCCGGGGAGCACATTTTCAATGTCCCTTTTGAGTAATGCCTTCAGTCCGAATAAGTAATGGTCCAGCCGTCCTCCAGCTTTTGGGTCAGGCGCGCCCACAGCGTTTGGTAGTGCCATGTCACCGCTAAAGACCGTTTTCGTCGGGGCGTGATACAAGGATATGCCGTCTATGGTATGGCCAGGCGTGTAAATCACTTCCCATTCAAGGCCGCTCAGATCTAGCGTTTCTCCCCCCCTCACCTCGGTCACGCGCGAGCCGAACCCTTTAACCATCTCCTTAAGCTGAGGGGGACCCGCTTCATGGAGTACCAGCTCAAAGCCCCCGCTCGCGATGCTGCTCGGATATGATCGCAAAAGCTCGAATGCCCCCATCGCATGGTCGGGGTGTCCGTGCGTGAGGACGATCTTTTTAATGCCCGCCGGCTTGAGCTTGAGTTCGAAAAGGTTCATGAATGCCGTGTAATCATTGCCGGGATCCACAATCGTCAGGTAGTCCCCCATGATGAGGTAAATATTGGAAGCAAAATTTCCATATCCCCGCAGAAAGAGGAATTTTTCAAAGAACGGAGTTGGTGTGTCGAGAACTCCCGTTAGAGGCTGCCAGCCCGGGTGCTGAGGCTCCCGCTCTTGCTCGACTTCTCCAGTGCTGGTCATATTCGCTCCCTCCAGCGCTTTGCGTTATATGTTACACTGATTTCCATTTGTGTACAAAAAAATTCCCCTCCCCTGATCACAAAGGATTAGAGGAGGGGGATAGACCCCATGGGAAAGAGGGTCGAAGGTAACGGCTTACAAAGGAGAGGGCATTGATGATATCTTACTCGATGTAAGGAACCTTGTAGTCGAGCTTCATTCTCTCCTCCGGCCACCATTTGGTGCTCATCTTCTCCTTGCCCGCATACACGTCTTTTCCACCAACTTTCTCGACGAGAATCTCCAGGAAGTTGAACGCCGTGAGCTTGTGCTTGGTAATTGCCTCCGGGGGCAAGAGGACCGCCAGGCCGGACTCCTTCGCGCACTTCCATTCAAACGGCTCATTCGGGGATGCGGTCTTCTTCCCATCAGGGCCGTAGATCGCTAGTATCTTTCCCGAAACCGTATCACCTGGCTTCACCTTGTATTCTTCGTACAATTCGTCCGAGATGTGCCACCACAGGCATCGGTCCCCTGTCTTTACATATCCCTTCACGAGAACGGGGTCGTACCCGCAGACACCGACACGGCATTTCTCAGGCATGATCACCCTCCTTTTGCCGAAACCTGCTTGATCTCCGCCTCCCCCAATGAGTTGCGCAGGTCCTCGACCTGCTGGTAGCAACAGTCGAGGAATTCTTTAGCCTTGGACCCACTGAGGTAGTTACACTCGTACAACCTTCTTACGTAGGGATAGACGTGGGTCTCGATCTCCTCCATAAACTCTCGAGCCAGGAACTCGCCTCCCCCTTCGGATGGCGCCCACCCGAGATAGTCCTTCTTCCAGGTGAGGACCATCCCCTTGAGGACCTCCAGTTCCTTTTGGACGTTTTCTTCCATGCTAGTGCCGTTCCGACTTGTTGCGGCTAGTCGCCGACAGGTGTCCTGCTAAGAACTATCGCTTTCCCTTGCCTCACCATCTTGGCGTAAATAGTTGGAACGGCACTAGAACTTCTTCGTCGAATAGATGCCCTTTTCAAAGGTGTAGCACTTCTTGACTACGTTGAAATCCGTCACACACCAGTAGAACGGCCAGTGGATCATCGTACACCAGCCGATGGTGTCTGCGGGCGGGAACTTGGAGTCCTTCAGCACCGGCTTGAAGTGCTTGCAATCCCAGCACATATGCCCAGTGTCCCGAGTATGTTCGGGGACAAGAATCGTCGCCAGGAATTGCTCAGGCGTTAATTCTTTGGCCATGACGCCCTCCTTTCTCTTCTCGACAGTGGGAACAACTTTCGGAGCGGCCAGGGTAACTGGGGGAGCAGCGGCCCTTGAAGCCGGCTTGGCCTTGGCTCGGGCCCCCTTCTTCGCAGCTACAACTCGCCCCTTCCCGGCAACCTTCTTGGTCTGTTTAGCTTTGGGCCTGCGCCCCTTCGCAATACCCTTTGCCCGAGCAGGACGCTTACCCCTCCTCGCCCCTTTGCCTTTAGGCTTGGGCATCTAGTACTCGCTCCTCTTCCTCACCAATCCTTGACTTCACCCTTCTTCCGCTTCTCCTGATACTCCTGCCATACCTCAGGTGATAGCTTCTGGATATCCCACTTGTAACCGAAGCTTCCAGCGATGCCGGCAGACGGCGGCTGAGGACGCCATCCACGCACGGGTCTCCCCCGTATGCTGAACTTCACCATGTCCGGCTTGCCCAGGTAGATATGCCGGGGCAGGCACTGGAAGGGTCTCGTCCTCCCTTCGACACCTGGGTAGTACGCCGTGTAGCCCTCCAGGGGCTTGTCTGCATACAGCGGGCTCGTGTCTGGCTTCTCGCCAGGCCTCTCCTCCGGGCCTCTGTACATGAAGCCCTGGATCATGTGGATGTAGTAGACGGTCCCGCATTCTGCGCAGTTGACCTTCCCCTCCCAGTTCCAGAAGCAGTACGGATCAAGGTAGTTCACCACGTTACAGGTCTTTCCGCCCACCTCTTTCTTGCACCAGATGATATCGCACACGGTGCTCCCTCCTTTTAGATCCACGCCTTGGCGTACCACTCTTCGATCTTGCTGGTCGGGTAGCCGAGCATGTCCCTGTAGATCTTGACGTTATCGCCGCCCACCGGCCGCCAGATCCAGTTCACCCTCCTGGGGGTTTTTGACAACGTACCCGCGCTGTACCCAGCCTGTAGCAGCACATCGCCGAACAGTGGGTCATCCAACCACCGGATGCTGCCCCGCTGCCGGTAGTGCTCGGACTCGTAGACCTCATGGTCGTTCATTACGGGAGAGGCCAGGATGCCGGCGTCCGTCAGGATCTTGGCGACCGCCGAGCGGGACTTATCGTGGGCCCACTTCTCCAGGGCCGCATAGATCTCCACCTGGGCCATCGCTTCGACCCGGTTCTTGGACACCCTGTACTTCTCGTAGAGCTCTTTGTTCCGGATGACGCTGCACAGCTCCTTGAAGTCCGCATCCTGGAAGGCGGAAACCATCACGTACCGGGCGTCGTGCCTCTCCTGCGGGTTCTGGGCATCCGGGAAATCGGACTTCCCACACAGGATGATCCCGTGGGCACAGAGCTGTGTGTCCCAGTTGCCCCACCGCTGGCGGACGATGCCGAATCGACCGTAGAGGGGCACGGCATACTCGGTCCACCTGGTCGAAGTCTGCACCTGGGAGAACTCGATCATGGTGCCGAGCCCGGTCTTCCGTCTCCAGTGCAGCGCCGCCAGGACCCCGAAGGCGATCAGGGTGCCGGAGCCCCAGTCCATGACCCAGTTGGAGGACTTGGCGACATGCCCGCCCATGAAGTCATGCATCCCGGTGATGGACGCGAACCCGGCGTGGGCCTGCGCCAGGATGTCGTAGGAGCCGCCAAAGACCTTGGGCCCATAGCCGAAGCCGCCGCCCCACACGTAGATAAACCTGGGGTTGATCTGCTGGAGGGTTCGGTAACTCATCTTCCATCGGTCGAACGTCCCGGGCCGGTAGAGCTCGGTGAGGCCGTCGCTCTGCCTGACCAGGCTATAGAACACCTCCCGCATCTCCGGAATGTGGTAGTCCATGGACAGGTAAAGTTTGTTGAAGTTTGCGTTCAGGAAGCCAAACCCTGTCCCGGTCCCGGGCCGCGTATCATGGAGGGGATACAGGTAGGCCTCGTTAAACGGGGAGGTGTGCCGCATGGCATCCCCCATACGGGGGATCTCGATCTTGATCACCTCGGCGCCCAGCTCCGCCAGGTTACACGCGGAGTGGGGCGTGAAGATGTACATGGTGCAACTCAACCACCGGACGCCCTTCAGCGACTCGGGCTTGGACCACTCGTTGCCAGGATCGAAGGCCTTGCGGCAGTACTCCTCATAGGGCGCCTTCATCTCTTCCAGCTCTTCCTTGCTCTTGGGTCTGATCTCGCCCGCCATTAGATAGCCCCCTTTCCCTTCAGTTCGTCAACCTTCGTTGGGCTCAAGCCGATCCACCTGCGGTAGATCTCGTAATTATCTTTGCCCAGCCGCCTCCCCAGCCACTTGACCCGGTGCGGTGCCCTCATCTGGAAGGCGTTGTTGGACGTCGCGTAGAGGACCGTCCCATAATCGGTCTCGCAGGGGTACACCCAGGGCCGGTACTTGAAGTGAGGAAACTCACAGGTCTCGTCAATGAACAGGATCGGGCCGGCCGCGATCTCGTAGTCCATGAGCTTCTCTTCCGCCTGGACCCGATTGATCTCCCGGAGCCAGCGGGTGGTCACAGTATAGGTCTTAATCAAGGCGTGCAGGGCGTTCCTGGCCCCCACCTCCTTGAGGAACGGATCTTCATGGATCAGCCGCCCGAACTGGGGGAAGTCCCGCTCGATGCACATGCCGATCCGGTACCAGAGCCGGTCGCTCTGGCCGCCGATCATCATGTAGCCGTCCCGGCAGGGATTCCACTCGTACTGGTTGAGATTGGGGTCCCAGCCCCCCGTCCGCGCCTTGATGCTGGCATTGAACCCGTACCAGGCGATGTCGAAGTCGAGGATGTCCATCAAGGCCTCCGCGCTGCTGACCTCGATGAACTGCCCCTCCCCGCTGAACTGATCCCGCCAATAGAGGGCCGCCAGGATGTTGACCCCCGCCTGCTCACCGGCAATATAGTCGGCAATCCAGGACCCAGCCCGGGTAGGATCCCCCCCTTTGCCCCGGGGCAACTGGTCCTGGGGGAAGCCGGTGTTGTGGATGTAGGAGTTGGTGGCCTGGGCAAAGGGATCAAGCTCCCACTGACCGAACTTCGATACTCGGTCCTTCATGGGGCCCCACGACCCCCGGAGACACACATTGCAGTAGACCAGCCGCGGGTTGATCTGCGAAAGTTGCCTGTACCCTACGCCCCGCTCGTCCATGTAGCCAGGGAGCATCCCGTCAATGACCGCATCCGCGTGCACCGCAAGCTTCTTAAAAACCTCCCGGCCCTCCTCGGTCTCGACGTCGAGCGTGATGGAGTGCTGGTTTCTCATCTCGTTGATGAACCCGAGGCCGCACTTCTCGCCGGTCTCCTTGTCGGCGAGCATGTACTCCTCCCGCCCGAAGGGGGTCAGCTCCCTCAGCGGGTCGCCCGTGGGCGGCTCGATGCAGATCACCTCGGCCCCGGCCTGGGCCAGGAGAGAGGAGGCGAACTTGTGCCCCAGCCTCCAGAGACCGATATCAAGGACCTTGAATCCCTGAAGGGCCTCCGGTTTTCCAAAGCTGTACTCGATCCGACAGTTGTCTTCCAGCCACTGACCGAATTCCTCCGCCTTCCGCTTGGCGTAGGACTTTTTCACTTCTTCCGGCGAAGGCGGCGGTGACACCGGCCAGGGCCTAATCTCAGGGGTAATTAACGCTAGCGTATCCTGTCGGCTGTTGATCTCGACATTCCTTTTTTCCGGCATAATCTCACCTCCATGATATGACGATCAGCTTCCGCCATCGTCGCCACCTACTTCGAGCGACCTATCTTTACTCTGCTCGCCGCAAAAGGTCTCTTGCCTTAAGCTCAGCCTCCTCTCTTATCCTGTGCCTTTTTTGGCTTTTCCTGAGCACCACGACTCTTCCCTTCACTTTTTAAGGCCGGAACTCGCTGCCGTCCTCTGACGGGGCTACTGTCATTTGGTGCGAGGGAGGCTAGGAAAGATAAAGGTTCTCGGCCATCCTCCTAAACAGCTCATGGACGAGATCCTGCCAGAGTTTGCTAAAGGCCCCCTGCGTCACGATGGCCCGCTTCAATTCTTCAACCTTCGGACATCGCTCCCCGTGAGAGCAGTACCCCTCGATGAAATCCAGCCTCGTCTCCTTAAGGACCGCAGCCAACTCCACCTGGCAAGGTCCATCGACTAATCTCAACGACGCCACCCATTGTGGTGATCCAGGTCGATCGAAGTGGTGGCACTTCCCTTCAGTGTCGTAGCGCATCAGGGCGAGGGCCACTGACTTCACAATCCTGGGGTACTCCGGCCCTATTTTGAGGTAATGAAATTCGCCGGTCATTGATTCCAAAGGATGAGGGCACCCCGGGCGCAACAGCTCTGTTAGTCCCCTGCCATCTAGCCGAAACTCTTGGCATTCATAGCCTTCGGGAAGCTCGCGCTCGGATTTGCTTTCCAGATACTCACTGTAATCTGTTAGCGTCATCCACCGCCCCTCGAAAAGGCATCCTCCGGGTTCTTCGTAACATTCCCAGCCGCTGGGGTAACACCGGAGATCCTCATTTCCCCGTAAAGAGAGATCCCAATAGACGCAATACGACTCGCCATCAACTTGCTCCAAGTACCTGCACAGCTTCATGTTCGTACCCATTCTCCACCGCCTCCCGCGAGCAATATTCGCAACCTCGACCCTGCCCAGTCGGTGTCCCTGAGTCATGCGCAACGTCTTCGCGTCTTGCAGAGGCCCTGGTTTTCCTGAGCGCTTGCTTGATGAGGTCGCTGGGCGGCTCTATCTCAATGTCATCTCCTTACCCGCGGATTGAGGCGGAATATCTAACCGTTTGCAAACCCATTCCCACTATTCCCAGTTAATGCTCCTAGCAGGTTCCGCGCCAAGGCTGGGCAAAACAAGCAGTAACGAGGACATGGCCTTGTAGGTGGTCGGGAGCGCCGAAGGGTCATGTGGCGCAAAGTGCCTGTCCAATAACAACTTGTCAGAATGGTGCCTGATAGTGATTTATTCTCGGAGAGCCGACTTGGTGGGCTGGTCGGAGCAAAGATTGGAGTAACCCGGGCGGTAAGTCGTTTGACCAGTGAAACAAATCAAGGACGGAACTGCTCCGTTTGAGGAACATCCGAAGGGCATGCTTACATTTTTGGGATCTGATAGCGTTTCATTTTTCGCCAAAGGGTGGTCCTTCCAACCCCTAGCGCCTTGGCGGCGTCAGACACCTTTCCCTGGAATTCCGCGATCTTCTTGATGATCTCCTCCCTTTCCGTTTCTCCAATGATGTTCACTAGGAGCTGCCGGAGGCCATGGGCTCTTTCGCCCTTCCCCTTGATCCAAGGGGGAAGGGACTGAGGCAGAATGGTGTCGCCGGCCGTCCGAAGCACCGCGTACTCGATACCGTTCTCCAGCTCCCGCACGTTGCCAGGCCAGTCGTACTCGATCAGAAGGTTCATGGCCTCGAGGGAGACCTTCAAGGACTTCCATTGGGCTTTGGCAGTAAGCCTCTGGAGGATAGTGTTGACCAGAAGAGGGATGTCCTCCTTGTGCTCCCGAAGAGGCGGGACCATAATGGGGATCACGTTCAGGCGGTAGAAAAGGTCCTCCCTGAATCTTCCTTCTTGAACGGTCTTCTGAAGGTCCTGGTTGCTGGCCGCGATCACCCGGACATCGATCTTGATCGTCTTGGTTCCCCCAACCCGTTCGAACTCCCGCTCCTGGAGGACCCTGAGGAGCTTCACCTGTATAGAGGGATTCATCGTGCCTACCTCGTCCAGGAAGATCGTTCCCTTATCGGCCAGCTCGAACCTCCCTGGCCTATCTCTGATGGCCCCGGTAAAGGCGCCCTTGACGTGGCCGAAAAGTTCGCTTTCCAGGAGGCCCTCGGGCAAGGCAGCGCAGCTCACCCTGATGAAAGGGCCGCCCCTCCGATGGCTCAATGCACGGATGGTAGAAGCGACGAGTTCCTTGCCGGTCCCGCTCTCCCCCTGTATCAGGACCGTGACATCGCTTTTGGCCACCAGCTCAATTAGCTCGAAGATCTCTTGCATCTTATGGCTTCTGGCGACGATGTCCCCAAGCCTTTCTCGTCTTTTCTTTTGGAGGAGAGTCCTTATGTTATCCTCCTTCCTTGCGATTTCTTCCTTGCTCCGCTCGAGTTCGCCCACGAGCCGGAGGACATGGCTGATATCCCGGATGCACGCTACCACGCCGATTCTCCCCCCTGATCCGTTCTTCAGAAGGGAAGTACAGATGGAGACGGGGAGGCGAGGGCCTTCCTGAAGTTCTAGAAGGACGTTGAAGTAAACAGCAGTCTCCCCCCGCTCCATGACGGCCTTGATGGGACAGTCCATGCCCCAGCTCTCGCACTTCAGTACCTCTGCACAGCCTTTCCCGATGGCCTCCGCCTCGGTGATCCCGATCATGGCCTCGGCGGCGGCGTTCATGCTCGTGATCCTTTCCGCGGCATCGGTCGTGATGACCGCGTCGGACATGCTCCTGAGGATGTCGGCGA
>Ga0326597_10010901_pt1 | contig 12084 bp, 10 predicted proteins | sample RVTome_12_FD_203789 | JGI IMG/M metagenome (GOLD analysis project Ga0326597, IMG submission 203789) | Soil microbial communities from uranium-contaminated site in the Upper Colorado River Basin, Wyoming, United States - RVT100D185 | ecosystem: Environmental > Terrestrial > Soil > Contaminated >... | reverse complement strand
CCATGGGGAAGTTGTAGGCCAGGCGCACACCTTTATCAATGTCCTCGGCGGTGCCCACTTTTTCCTCCAGACAGCGCAACGCTTCGCACATGTAGGCCTGTCCGACGCGTGTGGTGATGAAGCCGGGTATGTCGCGGGCCACCACAGCCTCTTTACCCAGTCCCTCGCAGAACTGCCGGGCATAGGCCACCGTCCCCTCCGCCGTCCGCGCGCCGCAGACCAGCTCGACCAGCTTCATGACCGGCACGGGATTGAAGAAATGCGTTCCAATCACTCGCTCCGGATGGCGCGTGACGGAGGCGATCTCGGTGATCGAAAGGCCGGAGGTATTGCTCGCCAGAATCGTCTGGGGCGGATAGAGCTTGTCCAGTTGCTCAAAGATTTTTTGCTTCACAGGAACATCTTCAAAGACCGCCTCGACAACAATTTCGGCGGGACCAATGGCGCTCAAATCGGTGACGTAGCGAATCCGGCCGCCGATCCCGGCAGCCTGCTCGGAAGTAATCGCGCCGCGTTGCACGCCAGTCTGAATCAGCTTGCTCATCCGTTGCCGGCAGCGCTCCAGCAGTTCGTCATTCACCTCCATGATGGACACCGTTGCGTCCGATTTGAGAACCACCGTATAGGCGATTCCCGATCCCATTAAGCCGCCACCCACAACACCTACCCGTTCTGCCATTGCTGACTCCTTCTGACCCGGAATTTCACTCTTCACTTGATGGAAATTGATGGACATTGATAGACAGGGGATTATACACCCGGCTGGATTCGCTGCCATCCGGGTTTTTCACCTTGGTTTTTCAGTTCCTATGTGGCGTTGCGGTTCAGGAACTCGGAAATCTTCCGGCGGGTGTCCAGATTGTAATAAAGACTTTTCGTGCAGGCAATTTCCTCAGCGGAGCCATCGCGGGTGGGATGCCCTTGCGCAGCAATGCAGCTCTTGGCGGCAGCCATCGCAGCCCTGGACAGGCCTCCCAGGCGCGAGGCGAGATCACGCGTCCACTCCGCCAATTGCTGCCGTGGTTGAGAATATTGAACCATCCCCAGCCGTTCTGCCTGAGCGCCATCGACCACCTCCGCGCCCAGAATGAGGCGCTTGGCAACGGCGTGGCCGCACAGCCGCGCCAGTCGCTGCGTGCCTCCCGCGCCGGGAATCAAGCCCAGGCGCACCTCGGGCAGGCCCATCTTGGCCTCGATAGCAGCAACGCGCAGATCGCAGGCCAGCGCCAGCTCGAACCCCCCGCCCAGCGCCGCACCGCCGATCTCCGCGATTGATACGACGGGCGCCGCCTCGATGCGGTCGAAAAGGCGCTGCATCCGGCGCACCAGTTCCAGCATAACGTCGGGACCTTTGGGGGTGGAAAAACAAGTTTGCATAAAATCGAGATCTGCGCCGCCGCAGAAGATCTTTTGATCGGTGCGGATGTGCAGCACCGATACCGCTTCGTCGGCAGTGACCTGTTCGAGAGCTGCTTCGAGCCGGCTGACCAGTTCTTCATTCAGCGCATTGGCGGGTGGGCGGGAGATTGTGACGACAGCGACTGCGCCGTTCCGTTCGATTGAGAGCAATTTTCCCCTCCTACTAGGCAAGGCAGAAATTATATGTTGAATTTCAGCCCGGAAGAATTGTACACCGCCTAGCTTTCCCTGCACCAACCGGAAAGGCCATGGACCTCTCTCGCAGTCAGGTGATGCATTGTATCGGCCGCCAGATTGCTGAAACCAATTCCTTCCAGTTGGCGTAGAATCTATCACAGTTGGCGAGTGCTTTTCGTCGCAAGGAGGGATTATGGTGGCGGGTGTCCGGAACAAAGCAAACCGATGTGCGTCTAGCTATCGGCTGCTGTTGCTGACAGCGGCCCTCTTATGCTCGGCAGTTGCTGGGCAATCGCAAGGTCAGGGTCAGCCCCAGGGGCAGAACCAGCAGCCGGTTGTATTACCGGAAGGACCAGGCAAAGCGATTATCGAGAAGGAGTGTACCGAGTGCCACGCCCTGAACCGCGCGGTCGGCGGCGGCGGGAGAAATCGGTCCGAATGGCAGAGTGTCATTGACATGATGGTCACCTCCGGCACGAAGTTGACGGCTGACCAGATTCCCGTGGTCGTTGACTACCTGACAGCGAACTTCCCTGACAAGTCGCCCAAAGCCGTTGTAATCCCCGGAGCCGTTGAGGTTTCCATCAAAGAGTGGACCGTGCCCACGCCCGGCTCGCGGCCGCATGACCCGCTCGTTGCGCCCGACGGCATGATCTGGTACACCGGCCAGCGCGCCAACGTGATGGGGCGGTTCGATCCCAAAACGGAGCAGTTCAAGGAATACCCGCTACCCACCAAAGACTCCGGCCCTCACGGACTGGCCGCGGACAAGGACGGCAACATCTGGTATACAGGCAACGGCGCTGCATTGGTCGGTAGGCTGAATCCGAAAACGGGTGAAGTCAAAGAGTACAAGATGCCCGACCCCAAGGCGCGCGATCCGCACACGCCAATATTTGACAAACGCGGGGTTCTCTACTTCACTCTGCAGGGCGCCAACATGGTCGGGCGCATTGACCCGAGAAACGGCAACGATGAGGTGAGGCTGATCTCCATGCCCACACCGCGATCGAATCCCTACGGCATGGTAGTCGGCTCTGATGGCAGCATCTACTTTTGCGAGTTCGGAGGCAATCGCCTCGCGAAAATTCATCCCGATACGATGGTGCTTACCGAATACACTCTGCCCGATCCCGCCACGCGCCCGCGGCGCATCGCGATCACTCCTGACGACGTGCTCTGGTATAGCGACTACGCGCGCGGCTACCTTGGCCGCTATGATACCAAGACCGGCAAACACACCGAGTGGCCCTCGCCCGGCGGCGCCAAGTCGCAACCCTACGGCATCACCGCCGTTGGCAACATTATCTGGTACAGCGAATCCGGCGTGAAGCCAAACACCTGGGTTCGCTTCGATCCCAAGACGGAAAAATTCCAGACCTGGATTATTCCTTCGGGCGGCGGCGTGGTGCGCAACGTCTCGCCGACCCCGGACGGCAGCGAAATCTGGCTGGCCACCAGCGGCGTCAACGGCATCGCCCGCGTCCAAATCAAGCAGCCCTAGGCTCTCGGCATCGCCCGACTCGTAACTTGCAACTACTGCATGAGCAGCGGAAAAATGGCTTGGCTTGATCCGCCCGTAGTTACTCGTTCATCTCCAGGTATGCCCGAAACGCGGGATGTACTTGATATCTCGCCAGACCCCTTTGCTCAGATATCTTGTTCGCGAGCACGGTGAATTTCTTGACTTCCCTGGGGTCGTCGACATACACAAATCGATCCGGCTCAATTTCGATCCCGATAAAATTCAAGAAGATTAAGTGGTCCCTTACCGCCCCATACTTTTCCGCCGGGATCCCCGCCTTCCCTAGGCCTGCCCTGACCTCGTTCTCGCCAACAATTACCGGGCTTCCCGTAAACTCATAAAGAACGTTCGTCAACTCTGGAATAGTTATGCTGTTTTCCACCATAATTGAATCAAGAGCGTATTTGGAATACTCATATTCGGCTTTGAGGATATCATCCTCTTCAATTCGAGCATGACCCCGATTGACGGCAACCGAGATTGCAGTCTTCACGAAGTAAACGATATCTCGAGGCCGCGGGAGAATCCTGGAAAGGATGTAGTCACGGGGCGTCTTGTTGCGTGCCGAGGTACAAAAATAGCGCGTCCAAAGTTCCGCCCCGCTGGATGCAGCTGGGTGGGCGTTTAAAAAACGCCTTTCCAGTACGTGGGAAAGCATTTCAGTATCGTTCCACGACAACCTCGTTACGGCGAGCTTATCAGGCTCACGTGCAATTTCGTAGACCCTATTAAAAATATCGCTTCGCAAGAAGATAGCGGCGGTGCAGTTGACTCTCTTTCTCCTGCTGTCCTGCCTTGAAAAGTCGTTCACTAGCTGGCTGGCTGCGCCGAAGAGCCCAAGTAAAAACGGAGAAAGCTGCAATACGTCAGCGTCTTTGACCCACGCTCTGTCAAGATTATCAATCAAAATTGCCACCCGGTTCCGGTTCGACAATACCTCGCCAAGGGACGCCCTAAGTGTTTTGAGGGAATTCTCATGTAGAGCTTCTGAGATTCCCTTTCGTTGGTGCTCAATTGAACTGCTATGAGGAACGCGTAGAAGTGTTGAGACGCATCGCTCCAAACGGACTTGCCCCCAAAAGTGAGACAACCAGTTAAGGCTCATAATTCATTGAATGGAGGAATGAGTCATGGGATTGTCTCGCAGGCGATTCACGAAGGAGTTCAAGTTGGCGGCCATCGAGCGGCTGGAGCAAGGAGTCTCGATGGGGGAGGTGGCGCGAGCACTGGAAGTGAACCCGAACGTATTGCAGCGCTGGCGGCGTGAGTTCCGGCAGGGTCCGGGGAATGCATTTCCTGGGTTGGGCCAGCGGCGCTGGGCGGAAGGCCGGGTGGCCGAACTGGAACGCAAGATCGGTCAGCAGGCCTTGGAGATCGATTTTTTGAAGGGGTGCTTGCAGCGCATCGAAGGACAGCGGATGCTGCAGGCACTGCATGGAAAGCCGCGATCTGCGAGAAAGTCGTCGCGGACAGCAAGGCGGGGAGAGGCTTGACGATGCGACGCATGGTCGAGCTGAGCCAAATGAGCCGGGCTAGTTTCTACCGCCACCAATCGGCAGCGCCGCCGGGGCCCGATCCGGAGATGAATCTGCGCGACGCGATTCAACGGATTGCGCTGGAGTTCTCCAGCTACGGACGCCCTCGGATCACCGCCGAGCTGAAACGACGGGGCTGGGAGGTGAACCATAAGCGGGTGCATCGAATCCTGCGGGAGGACAACCTGCTGTGCTTGCGGCGGCGGAAGTTCGTGGTCACCACCGATTCCGGGCACCATCTGCGGGTCTACCCGAACCGAGCGCGGCAGATGGTGCTGACTGATGTGGATCAACTCTGGCGTGCCGATATTACCTACGTCCGGTTGCAGGAGGAGTTCGTGTTCCTGGCGGTGATCCTGGACGGCTACTCGCGCCGGGTGATCGGCTGGGCCTTGGATCGCACGCTGGAGAGCGACTTGGCCCTGACCGCGTTACGGATGGCGCTTTCCCGGCGCAGCATCGGGCCTGACTTGGTGCACCATTCCGATCGCGGCGTTCAATATGCCAGCCGCGATTACACGGATCTGCTGCAGAGCCAGGGAATCCAGATCAGCATGTCCCGCAAGGGCAATCCCTGGGACAACGCCGCCTGCGAGTCGTTTATGAAGACACTGAAGTACGAAGAGGTTTATCGCAGCGAGTACCGCGACTTGGCGGAAGCGCGCTCCTCGATCGGGAAGTTTCTGGAGCGGATCTACAATCGCAAGCGCCTGCATTCGGCGCTGGGTTACGTGCCGCCGGTGGAGTTCGAGGCGCATCTGGCGGCGCAGAAGAACAAGGAGGCCGCTGCGCGGCGACTTTCTTTATGAGTTTTCTGAGGCATCAGGAAATCTATCCTCCGATGAGGGCGCGACCGCACTCGACCGCGCCCCCAACTCATCGTCTGGATGAGTTTCCGGCTGGCTATTCCTTGGCGGGTTGCGCTCCCGCAGTGCCCGCCTCCGCTTCACCAGCCGGGGCCTATTCTGAAGTACAGTTGTATTGCCGGTCGAGGACTTTCCATCGAACGGCGACCAGTGTCTTAACTGGTTGTCTCACCCCAGGGGACAAGCGCGGGACGGACTGCAAAATCTCCGCTGTAGATTGAATCGTCGAGCTCAAGAAGCTCAATTAGGTGCTCCTCTTCAGCCTCCAATTGAACCCAAAGTGGACGACCACGAATCTGCTCAACGGCAGCATGGGCAATCTCGGTCAGCAGAAGAAACTTCCACAAGCTTTCGATCACATAACCCTTAGTATCTCTTTCGCGGTAAAGACTAAAGAGCTTGACGAGGCTCTCGATTTCATAGCCAACAGGTTGAATGATACAAATGATATTCTTATTGTTTTTCTTAAGCTCAGAAGCCAGTGCAACCAGATTGGCTGTTTTCCCCGTACCTTTTCGACCAATGAATAAACTCCGAGATCCGTTCATTGCTTCCTGGTAGGCCGTCGTCTCAAGATAGTACTCGGACAGATTTGCGGCTTCGTTCTCAGCTAAATATTCTCCAATTTGAACGTAGAATTTCCTAAGTTCCACCTCCAAGCTGAGCGCGCTGAGATACTGATCTTTCGGCTGAACGCTTTCCCGAAATTGTTTTTCGATTGGAGAAAGCCATTGCGTTAGATAGCTCTCTGCCTGATTGGCCGACTTATAGGTATAGAGAAGTTCACGATAGTCGAGATAGGCGACATATTCTGGCTCGGCAAGCATCAAAACGCTTGTGCCCAATCCGTGCGCAAGACCTGCGATAAGGGCATACTTCGCATTGATGATCAAGGAGCCCTCTCGAGCATTACTCAGAAGGTGAGCGACTACGGCGCCCGCTGCGTAGCATTTTTGGCCATACCAAGACAGACCTGCTACCCCCGTCTCGCTAGGGTCATGTACAATCAGCGGAATTTCCGACTTTCTCACGACCTTGGAGATTTTATTGCTAGCATTCGTGTCGTGGCGGCTCTTGAGATAGAGTAGAATCTGACCTTCAGCCGACGATAGAGTCGGTTGAATAGACTGACGATAAATCGTAGCGTCCACGTCGTCATAGGGCTTGTCCCTAAAAAAGGCTCCGAAGATGTCCTCTGAGTTTGCATACTGAGCGTAACCGGTAGTTACCAGCACTCCTAGTTGATCGAACTGCTTGCGAAGTTCGGCAAAACTTGTATCGAAAATGAGCCATATTCGCTTGTCCCTCGCAATTGCATAACCCAGTTCAAACATGACATTCGGATTCAGGCCGGTAATATCAGCGCAGAATATCGTTGCCTCACTGATCTCACGACAGATTTCCGCAACGACATTCTTTCCGGCGACAGACATATCCTCCCATGTTCGAAGGTTCACCACGCGTGTTTCATTGATTTTGCTTGCTGCCTCTCTTACCGTTTCGGCTTGAGCATACGGTTGAGACGGATAGGCGAAGAACGCGCGCGGTACGGCCAAGGCCCCATCCTGAATGAGCAACTGCTGACTTGTGTCTGCCATCGGAGCCTCCTGGCTAGCCGTGATTATACCGGTTATTTGTTGATCGCGAGAGTCCATCAACATGGGGGTGCTACTGACCGGGAGCGTGCGCCCCATTATTCGGCTGAGCGGTAGGGACTATTTGCCAGGGGGCGGGGGTGGCGGTTGAAGCAGACCATGCCGGACGGACTCGACGACCTGGTTGGCGGCTCGTTCGGCGGCGAGTTAGCCCTCGGCCTTGAACTAGTCGGCGGGGGCGGTGCACACCACAAGTCTGCTCTTGGCCGTTACGCTTTGCCGGCGAGGGCGGGGGTGTGGGCGGCGCGGTCGGCCTTCCACAGCGCGATGTAGGGCTTTAATTCCTCCATCAATTTGGCGAACTCGGGCAGGCGTAATGACTGCGGCCCGTCGCTGAAGGCTTTCTCCGGGTTGGGATGCACCTCGACCATCAACCCATCGGCGCCCACCGCGACGCTGGCGCGTGCCAGAGCGGGTATCAATGACCGTTTCCCAGTCGCGTGACTCGGATCAAGTATAACGGGCAGATGTGTCAGTTCCTCCAAAACGGGCACGGCAGAGATGTCGAAGGTATTGCGTGTAGCCGTCTCAAAGGTGCGGATGCCGCGCTCACACAGGAACACATTGGGGTTCCCGCTGGTAACGATGTACTCGGCGGAGAGCAGGAATTCTTTGATGGTGGAGCTGAGGCCGCGCTTCAGCATCACTGGCCGCTGGGTCTTGCCCAGCCGCTTGAGCAAATTGAAGTTCTGCATATTGCGCGCGCCGACTTGCAGGATATCGGAGTAGTCGGCCACCAGATTCACGTCTTCGGTGGACATGACTTCGGTGCAAACGGCGAGGCCCGTTTCCTTGCTGGCCTGACGCAACAGCTTGAGGCCGACCTCTTCCAGGCCCTGAAAATCGTAAGGAGAGGTGCGCGGCTTGAACGCGCCGCCGCGGAGGATATGCGCACCCGCCTTCTTCACGGCCACAGCGGTTTCCATCACTTGGTCTTCGCTTTCGACCGAGCATGGCCCGGCGAACACGATAAACTCATTGCCGCCGATTCCGTGGCCGTTGACCTTGATCACCGTCTTTTCAGCGCGAGCTTCGCGGCTGACAAACTTGAACGGCTGGCTGACAGCAACGACCGAATCGACACCAGGAGCGGCTTCAATGGACTCCATCGCCTGCTCCTTGTTCTGACCGCTGCCCACTGCTCCAATGACCACGCGCTCGACCCCGGTAATCACGTGCGCCTTGAATCCGAGATCCTGCAGCCGCTCGCAGACGTGGTCGATCTCCTGCTTGCTGGCGCCCAACTTCATCGAGATAATCATCTCTTCCCTTTCTCCGCCCTCACCGCTCTGAATTTCCGTAGAAATAAAAATACCCACTCGCTGGTACCGAGTGGGCCAACCGTCTTGCTGCACGCGCGCAGTTAGCGGCCGCCCCACCTCCAGCTAAAGTAAAATCGATATGACCGGTTCATCGCGTCACCAAGAGCAGACTTAACCATGTTGGTATTCTATCTCGCAGGCCGCCGCTTGTCCAGGGCTTTTTGCCGGTGGCTTTCTGCCGCAGGCTTTTTGCCGCAGGCCTTCTGCCCCGGTTTTCTGCCCCCGGCTTTTTGCCGCCCCCTGTTCTACATGCGATACTGCCGGACCGGTTCCCAAATCCATCGTAATATGAATAAGGTCAGAAGGAATTGAGACCTGCCGGGAGGATCTCGAAGTGGCTAAGTTGAGGCTGTCGCTGGCCTGCTGGAGTTATGACCGGACGCGCGGCTTGCTGGAAGGGCGCATTCCGGTGGACGGAGTAGAGCTCACCTGCCTGGACCTGCCGGTGGAGGAGACTTTTTTCCGGATGCTGCGGCATCGTGAGTTCGACGTCGCCGAGATGTCCCTATCGTCCTTCGCCATGACGTTTTCCGCCGAAAACCCTCCCTTCATCGCGATTCCCGTTTTCCCCTCGCGTTATTTCCGTCACTCCTGCATTTACATCCACCGCGACTCCGGGATTCGCGAGCCCAAGGACCTGATCGGCAAACGCGTCGGCACACCGGAATACCAGATGACCGCGGGGGTGTGGATTCGCGGAATCCTGGCCGATCGCCACCAGCTCCCCGTCGCAGGCCCTACGTACTTCACCGGCGGTTTAGAGGAAGCAGGGCGGACGGAGAAGACGAAGCTTTCCCTGCCGCCGGAGATCCGGGTCCAGCCAATCCCGGCAACGAAAACCCTGTCGCAGATGCTCGAGGCCGGTGAGCTGGACGCGCTCTACACCGCGCGGATGCCCTCGTCCTTTGCGGATGGCCATGGCGCCATTGAGCGATTGTTTCCCGGCTACGATGCCGTAGAGCGCGAGTATTTTTCCGCCACAAAGATTTTTCCGATCATGCATACCGTGGTCATCCGGCGCGAACTCTACGCCGCGAACCCGTGGGTCGCTCAGTCACTCTCGAAGGCGTTCGCCGCGGCGCAGCGCGAGGCCTATCACGATCTCCACGAAACGGCGGCGCTCAAGACCATGTTGCCGTGGCTGAGACGCCATCTCGACGAAACCGAGCAGCTTATGGGCCGCGATTTCTGGCCCTACGGCCTGGAGCCGAACCAGGCAACTTTGGAGACGTTTCTGCGCTATCACTTTGAGCAGGGCCTCTTGAAAAAGCACCTCCGTCCCAAGGACCTGTTCGCGCCGGAATCGCTCGAGTCATTCAAGATATGAAGACTTTACTTGGGGGATTAGAGGATAATCATTAGATGGACTTGGTAACGCAACAACAAGCTACTCAGGCCGGCGAGCGGCAGGCCAACGAAACCATACGCAATATTGCCATCATCGCGCACGTCGATCATGGCAAGACAACACTGGTCGACGCCATGCTTCGACAAAGCGGCATTTTCCGCGCCAATGAATTGGTGGCCGACCGGGTCATGGATTCGAACGAGCTTGAACGCGAGCGCGGCATCACGATTCTGGCTAAGAACACCGGCATCCGCTACCATGGCGTCAAGATCAATATCGTGGACACGCCCGGCCACAGCGATTTTGGCGGCGAAGTCGAACGCGCCCTAAAGATCGTGGACGGCGTGATGCTGCTGGTGGACGCAAGCGAAGGGCCGCTGCCGCAAACGCGATATGTTTTAATGAAGGCGCTGGAAGCCAATCTTCCGCCCATCGTAGTCATCAACAAGATCGACCGCAGCGATGCCCGTATCCAAGAAGTGTTGAACGAAATCTACGACCTGTTCATCGACCTCGACGCCAGCGAAGACCAGCTTGACTTTCCGGTGATCTACACCAATGCCCGCTCCGGGATCGCGCACATCGAGCTCGACGACGGATCGACAAATCTCCGGCCGCTGTTCGAAGCTATCGTCAGCGACATTCCCTGCCCCTCCGGCAATCCCGAGGCTATTCTCCAGATGCTGGTGGCGAACCTCGATTACAGCGATTACCTCGGGCGGCTGGCGATTGGACGCGTCTTCGAGGGAACCTTACGCCTCGGCGATGCGGTCGGCATTGTGAAGCTCGACGGCTCGGTGCAGCAGACCAAGATCACCAAGATGTATTCGTTCGAAGGGTTGAACCGCGTGGACGAGACGATTGCGGGACCTGGCGCGATTCTGGCCATCGCCGGTGTCGAGGGCATCACCATCGGCGAAACGGTGACCCATGCGGAGACGCCGCGCCCGCTCCCGCTGATCCAAATTGATGAGCCTACGATCGCCATGAGCTTCACCGTCAACACCTCGCCGTTCGCCGGCCACGAAGGAACCTTTGTGACTTCCCGACACCTGCGTGAGCGGCTGAATAAGGAGCTGCTCACGAATGTTTCCATCAAAGTGGAAGAGGCCGGCGGGCCGGACTCGTTCAAAGTGAAGGGTCGCGGCGAGCTGCAGCTTGCCATCCTGATCGAGATGATGCGTCGCGAGGGCTATGAGCTGGCGGTCGGGAAACCGGAGATCTTGACTAAACAGATCGACGGAAAGCTGCACGAGCCGCTGGAACTGCTCGAGTTCGACTGCCCCGACACCTTCCTGGGAGTGGTGATGGAGAAGCTGGGCGCGCGGAAGGGGAAAGTGGTGAAGATGGTGAACCACGGCTCGGGCCGCGTGCGGCTGGACTTTCACATTCCTTCGCGCGGGCTGATCGGACTCCGCAGCGAAATCCTGACCGACACGCGCGGCACCGCCATCATGAACTCGCTGTTCTTCGGACATATCGAGTGGCAGGGCGACATCCCCATGCGGCCCACCGGATCGCTGGTGGCGGACCGCGCGGGCAAGGCGTCCAGCTACGCCATCTGGAACCTCCAGGAACGCGGCGAGATATTCGTTTCGCCGGGGACGGAAGTCTATCAGGGCATGATCGTCGGCGAGAACGCGCGAGACAAGGACCTCGACGTCAACATCGTCAAAGAGAAGAAGCTGACCAACATGCGCGCCTCCACGGCGGATGAGGCCATCCGGCTGGTGCCGCCGCGCATTCTGAACCTGGAGCAGGCCATCGAGTTTGTCCGGGAGGACGAGTTGGTCGAAGTAACGCCGCAATCCATCCGTCTGCGCAAGAAAATCCTAAACGCCACCTTCCGTTGACTCGCTTCCCTTTTAGCGTTCGAGCAGAGAATCCATCAGCGGCATGACGAATCGTGTGATGACCGTGGACGGAAGCAACCTGCCGATCACGTAAAGCGTCAGCGGCTTCGACTACTCAATTGCTGACGCGGTAGGGCGAAATTAATTGAGTTTGATCCGGAGATCGGCGAGTTCCTGCCTCAAGTCAGCAACCTCCTGTTGCAAGGCCGCCACCTGCGATTCCAGAGTTAGGATGCGCTCGCTATCGGGGGACGTGGCTGGGACCGGCTCGCCCGTTGATGCTGCGGGCTCCCACGTTTCCACGTCGCCTGAGAGAAGATGAACGTAACGTGACTCTTTGGTGCCGGGCTGTCGCGGAAGCATCTTTACAAGTGGCTGGGCAAG
>Ga0326597_10010900_pt1 | contig 12085 bp, 9 predicted proteins | sample RVTome_12_FD_203789 | JGI IMG/M metagenome (GOLD analysis project Ga0326597, IMG submission 203789) | Soil microbial communities from uranium-contaminated site in the Upper Colorado River Basin, Wyoming, United States - RVT100D185 | ecosystem: Environmental > Terrestrial > Soil > Contaminated >... | reverse complement strand
TCGAAATCAGCCGGCCCCTGCTCGGGACCTGGGTGCGCGTGGTCGCGACCCACGACGATCCCGCGCGGGCGACCCGGGCGGTGGAACGCGCGTTTGCCGCGATGCGCGCCGTGGATGCCCAGATGAGCGTGCATCGTGGCGACAGCGATCTGGCGCGCGTGAACGCGGCGGCGGGCACGGCGGCGGTGGCGGTTCCGACCGCGGTGCTCGAGGTGGTGGAGTCGGCGCGCGCGGCGGCGCGGCGGGCGGACGGCATCTACGATCCCACGATCCTGCCCCTGATGCGGACCTACGGTTTCTACGGTCCGCAGCGCGACCGACTGCCCGCGACCGCCGACATCGACGCCGCACTCGCCCGTATCGGGTACTCGCAGGTGCGGGTCGACCGCGCGGCCGGCACGCTCGCCCTCGGGCGGCACGGCGCGGGAATCGACCTCGGCTCGATCGGCAAGGGCTGGGCGGTGGACCGCGCGGTGGACGCGCTGCGCGCCGAGGGCGTGACCTCGGGCCTGGTGGATGCCGGCGGCAACGTCTTCGGGCTGGGGACGCCGTCCGAGGAGGCCGCGGGCTGGGCGGTGGGCCTGTTCCACCCGGTCACCGGAAGCACGGAACGCGTCTTCACGCTGCGCGATGCGGCGGTGGCGACCAGCGGCAACACCGAGCAGTATCGCCTCTGCGGTGGCGTGCGACTCGGTCACCTGTTCGACGCGCGGCGCGGGCGTCCGGCCGACGGCCACCTGAGCGCGAGCGTGATGGCGCGGCGCGCGGTGGACGCCGACGTGCTCTCGACCGTGGCCTTCCTGCTCGGGCCCGACCGCTTCGCGGGCTGGCCCGAAACCCTCGACTCGCTGTTCATCGGCTAGGACGGCATGCACGTGGAACATCTCAAGACCTTCGGCCGCGGCGGCATCCACCCCGACCCGCACAAGCGGGCCACGGCCGGATTGCCGATCGAGGACGTTCCACCGCCGATGGAAGTGCGCCTGCCGCTGCAGCAGCACCTCGGGGACCCTGCGGTGCCGATCGTCAAGAAGGGCGATCTGGTGCGGCGCGGGCAGAAGATCGCCGAGGGCGAGGGCACCGGCGTGCCGCTGCACGCCTCGATCTCGGGCAAGGTGAAGCCGATCGACCGGCATCCACACCCCACCCTGGTGATGGCTCCGGCGATCGTGATCGCGCGCGTGGACGACCCGGATCTGGCGCCGCTCGAGTTCCCGGTGGACCCCGGCTGGCGCGAGCTGCCGCGCGAGGAGATGCTGGAGCGTATCCGCGAGGCCGGCGTGGTCGGCCTCGGCGGCGCCGCGTTCCCGACCTACCGCAAGCTGCAACTGCCGCCCGACGTGCGGGTGGACACGCTGGTGGTCAACGGCGCCGAGTGCGAGCCGTACCTGACCTCCGATTACCGTCTGATGCTGGCCGAGCCCGACGCGATCGTCGAGGGCGCCGTGCTGATGGCGCGCATCATCGGGGTGAAGCGGGTGCTGTTCGGGGTGGAGTCGGACAAGCGCGACGCGGCGCGGGTGCTGGCGGGCGTCATCCGGCGCCTGGCACCGGACGGCTACGAGATGCGGGTCGACGTGGTCGAGACCCGCTACCCGCAGGGGGCCGAGCGCCAACTGGTGGCCGCGCTCACCGGGCGGACCATCCCGCCGCGCGCGCTGCCCTATGCGGTGGGCGTCGTGGTGCAGAACGTGGCCACCGCCAGCGCGGTCTACGATGCCGTCTGCCGGCGCCGCCCGCTGCTCGACCGCGTCGTCACCGTGACCGGCCCCGGCATCGCCGAGCCGCGCAACCTGCGGGTGCCGCTCGGCATGCTGCTGAGCGAGCTGGTGGCGCGCTGCGGCGGGATCACCGACGACGCGACGCGCATCATCGCCGGCGGTCCGATGATGGGCCGCGCGCTTCCGCGACTCGATCTGCCGGTGACCAAGGGCATGAACGGGCTGGTGCTGCTCACCGGTCGCGGGCCGTTCGAGGACGGCTATGGCCCCTGCATCCAGTGCGGGCGCTGCCTCGAGGTGTGCCCGCTGGGGCTCGAGCCCGACCAGGTCTCGGTGCGGGTCGAGGCCGGCAAGCTCGCCGAGACCGCGCCCTACGGCGCCGAGGAGTGCTACGAATGCGGATCGTGCACCTTCGTGTGTCCATCGCAGCGCCCGCTGGTGCAGTTCATGCAGGTCGCGAAGTCCGCGCTCAGGCGCGCGCGCGATACCCGGAGCGTGGCATGAGCGAGATCCCCGCCGCCCGCCCCCGTCCGTTCGTGGTCACGCCCGGACCTCACCTGCGCGTGTCGGAGACCACGTCCTCGATCATGTGGTGGGTGAACGCCTCGCTCGCGCCCGCGGCGTTGTGGGGCGTGGTGGTGTTCGGGCCGCGTGCGTTCGCGGTGATCATCGCATCGATGGCCGGTGCGGTGGCAGCGGAGTGGGTGGGCACCGCCGCGATGCGCCGGCGCAGCACGGTGGCCGACGGGAGCGCGGCGTGCACCGGCCTGCTGCTCGCGCTCACGCTGCCGCCGCTGCTACCGGCGTGGGCGGCGTTCCTGGGCGGGGCATTCGCCACCCTGTTCGGCAAGGTGATCTTCGGCGGGCTCGGCTACAACCTCTTCAATCCCGCGCTCATCGGCCGCGCCTTCCTGATGGCGAGCTTCCCGGTGGCGATGACCTCGGGCTGGTCGAACCCCCGGCCCTGGTTCGGACCGCACCTCGACGCGGTCACCACGCCGACGCCGCTGGCCGCACTCAAGGAGTACGGCCTCGAGGCGGCGGCGCGGCTGATCTCGGGTCCGGGCGGGGTCACCGGTCTGGCCCTCGGCTTCCGTCCCGGCTCGATCGGCGAGGTGTCGGTGCTGCTCGTAGCACTCGGCGCCGGCGTGATGCTCGCGCGCGGCATCATTCACCTCGCCATTCCGCTCAGCGTCTTCGCCGGCACCGCCCTGATCACGTCGTTCTCGGGCGCGCCGCTGCTCCATCTCCTGGGCGGCGGCTTGTGGCTCGGAGCGTTCTACATGGCCACCGACTACGTCACCTCGCCGGCCATGCGCTCGGGGCAGGTGGTCTTCGGCCTGCTCATCGGGGTGCTCACCGGGGTGATCCGCCTGTGGGGGGGGTATCCCGAGGGCATTTGCTACGCGATCCTGATCGCCAACGCGGTGGTGCCCGCGCTCAACCTGTGGTTCCGCCCGCGGCGCGTGGTGGCGATGGGGAGTCCGTCATGAAGCCGGTGTCGCGGGAGGTCGTGCGCATCGCGGCGTCGATGACCGTCGCCTGCGCGGCGGGGGCGGCGATCCTGGGCGTGGTCTACGTCGCCACCGACCGCTATCGCGAGGCCTCGACACTGCGCACCGAGCGCGAGGCGGTGGCCACGATGCTCGGGATCGACTCCACCACCACGGTGGTCGAGGTCCGCCAGTACCTGGAGCCCGCGCGCCGCGAGGTGATCTACCGCGCGGCACCGTTCGGCGTCCCGGGGGCCGAGGGACGCGAGGTGGTCTTCGGCCTCGACGGCGCGCTGGTGGGGGCTCACGCCCTGCCGGCGGGCGAGCCCGTGGCCAAGACGCTCGAGCCGCTGGGACGGGTGTTCGTCGCCATCCGCGACGGGAGAGCGGCCGGGTTCGTGGTCGAGGGCGAGGCGCGCGGCTACAAGAACTTCATCCGCTTCTTCGTCGCTCTGCGCGGGGATTTCGAGGTGGCCGGGGTGCGGGTCATCCAGCACGAGGAGGACCCCGGGCTCGGCGCCGAGGTCGCCACCGGCTGGTTCGATGGGCAGTACGTGGGGCGCAGCGCCGAGGAGGTCGCGCGCCTCGAGGTCACCCGCGACCCGATGCCCGAGGACTGGCGCGCGGCACTGGTGGCCTTGTCGCGCCGCGCCCCGGGGAGCGGCGCCGTGCACGACAGCCTGCTCGCGCGCGAGCGCGCGAAGCCGATCTACGCCGTGACCGGGGCCACCATCTCGAGCCGCGCTGTCACCGACGGCGTGCGCGTCACGGTGGAGCACTTCCGCCGCCGCTGGGCGCTGCTCGCGCCCCACCTCGGAGGCATGGCATGACCACGCTGCTGCATCCCGGTCCGGCGCCCACCCCGCGACAGCTGATCCTGAACGGGATCTTCGCCGAGAACCCGGTGTTCCGGCTGGCGCTGAGCCTGTGTCCGGCGGTGGCGGTGACCACGTCGGTGCTCAACGGGCTGCTCCTCGGCGTCGCGGTCCTCGCCGTGCAGGTGCTGTCCAGCGTGACGGTCACGCTGGTGCGCGGCCTGATCCATCCGCGGGTGCGGATCCCGGTGTACACCATCATCATCGCGGTGTGGGTGAGTGCGATCGACATGACGCTGGCCGCGTTCTTCCCCGCGCTCTACGCCCAGGTCGGGCTGTACGTGAAGCTGATCGTGGCGTTCGCCATCATCATCTCGCGCCTCGAGGTGTTCGCCTCGCGCCAGCCGCTGGTGCCGAGCTTCTTCGACGGGTTGGGCATGGGGCTCGGCTTCCTGCTCGCGCTGCTCGCGATCGGCGCCTTCCGCGAGCTGCTCGGCAGCGGCTCGTTCGCCGGGCATGCGATCGCCCCCGGCAAGCCGCTGCTGTTCCTGACGTTGCCCGCCGGAGGCTTCTTCTCGATCGCGATCCTGATGGCGTTCTTCAACTGGATCGAAGCGCGCGGGCGGCGCGGGCGCGAGGGGTCGGCGCCGGCGCCGCGCGCCGCCGCGGGTGGAGGTCACGGTGTCTAGGTCCGGGGTGTGGCTCGCGGCGGCCCTGACGGCGGCCGGGTTGATGCTCACGGCGGAGTCCGCGGGCGCGGACGACACCCGCATCCTGAGCGCGCGCCCGGTCCCGCCGGACGGCATTCGCCTGCGGTTCTCGGCGCCGATCGGGCGCACGGACCCGGCCAACTTCCGGGTGACCACCGCGCAGGCGCCCGACATCCCGATCGCCGTGCTGGCGGTCGAGCCCGGTCCGGGCCACCGGGTGACGCTGAAGCTGTCCGAACCGGTGACCTCCACCGGGCGCTACCGGCTCGATGTGAGCGATCCGCCGCTGCACCGCGAGGTGAATCCATCGCCCTGGACGCTGATGCTGGGAGTGTTCCTCGCCTCGGCGCTGATCAACAACTTCGTATTCACGCGCTACCTCGGCCTCTGCATCTTCTTCGGCGTGTCGAAGAAGCGCGACACCGCGATCGGCATGGGCATCACCTTCGCGGTGGTGATGATCCTGACCGGGATGCTGTCGTGGGCGATCGACAGCTGGGTGCTGCGTCCGTTGCACCTCTCATTTCTCCAAATCCTGGTGTTCATCGGCGTGGTGGCGTTCGCGGTGCAGTTGCTGGACACCGTGCTGCGCAAGACGCATGCGGCGCTCTACCAGCGCTGGGGCATCTACCTCATGCTCATCACCACCAACTGCATCATCCTCGCCGTGCCCCTGCTCAACGCCACGGCGAAGAGCGGCTCACTCGAGGCGCTGGCGCTCGCCGTGGGGTCCGGGATCGGCTTCGCGGTGGCGCTGTTCCTGATGTCGTGCGCGCGCGAGCGGATGGAGCTGGCCCGGGTGCCGGCGCCGTTCGCGGGACTGCCGATCGCCTTCGCGCTCACTGGCCTGTTCGCCCTGGCGTTCATGGGCTTCTCGGGCCTGGATTTCTTCCGCTAGGGGCGGGACATGGACTCCTCGCTGTGGAGCGTGGCGCTGTGGGGGCTGGCGGTCTTCACCCTGCTCGGCCTGCTGTTCGGCTTCGCGCTGGCCGCCGCGGCGATCCGCTTCCACGTGGCGGTGAACCCACTGGTCGAGCGGGTGCGCTCGAGCCTGCCGTCGGCCAACTGCGGCGCCTGCGGATTCGCCGGCTGCCAGGCCTACGCCGAGGCGGTGGTGGGGCGGACCGACGTGGCGCCCAACCTCTGCACGCCGGGGCGCCGGCCGGTGGCGACCTCGGTGGCGGAGCTGACCGGCAAGCAGCTCGGCTCGGTGGTGGACCGGATCGTGGTGCTGCGCTGCCACGGCACCAGCGCCTACGCGCGCGAGGAGGCCGAGTACGCGGGGATTCCGACCTGTGCGGCGGCGTCGCTGGTCTTCGGCGGCCCCAAGGCGTGCAAGAACGGCTGTCTCGGGCTCGGGGACTGCGTGCGCGTCTGTCCCTTCGACGCGCTGCGGCTCGGACCCGACGGCATCCCGGTGGTGGATACCGAGGCCTGCACCGGATGCGGGCTGTGCGTGCCGGCCTGCCCCAAGGATCTGTTCGCGTTCTACCCCCGCGTCCACCGCATCGAGCTGTCGTGCGTGGCGCGCGACAAGCAGAGCGTGGTGCGCGCCAGTTGCATGGTGGGCTGCACCCTGTGTCGCAAATGCGTGGCCAAGTGCCCGGCCGAGGCGATAACGTGGGATGGTCGCACCATCGTCATCGACCATGAGAAGTGCATGGCTTACGGTCCATCCTGCGGCGAGGTCTGCGTGGACATCTGCCCGAGCACGATCCTGCATCGTGTCGGGCAGGCCCCGCGGCCCGAGCCGGTGGAGGCCGTGGCCGAGGAGGTGAGGACCTAATGGAGATCCGGACCGAAACCCACGGCGCGAAGCAGGGCGCTCCCGCCCCGACCCCCGCGACCGACTCGATCGTGCTCACCCTGGTGGGCAGCGGCGGCGATGGCGTCGCACTGCTCGGCGACCTGCTCCTGCGCATGGCGGCGAAGCAGGGGCTCTACGGGATGATGGTGCAATCCTACGGGCCTCAGATTCGCGGCGGGGAATCGGCCGCGATCGTGCGTCTGGCGCGCGAGGAGATCCAGTACGAGGGTGACGCGACCGATCTGCTGCTGTGCTTCCGGCTCTCCGATCTGGCGCGGTTCCGGGGTGCGGTGCGGCTGCACGATCGCGCCCTGACGGTGCTCGAGTCCGCCGATTCCGGCGACCTGCCCGACTGGCTCGGGAGCAGCGAGCGCGAGCCCTTTCGCTTCCCATTCGCCGCCTTCGAGAACGGGCAAGAGGTGCCGGGCGAGCCCAAGAACATGCTGGCGCTGGGCCTGCTGTGCCGGGCCCTCGGGTGGTCGCGCGACCTGGCGGCCGAGGGGCTGGAGCAGCGCTTCGGCAACCGCCCGGCGCTGCTGGCCAAGGACCTCGCCGCCTTCTACCGCGGCTATGCCACCGAGGGCATGCCCGCGCTGCCGTCCCTCGGTGGCCACGGCAGGCCGCTGCTGGTCGAGAGCGGCAACGAGGCGGTGGCGCGCGGGGCGATCGACGCCGGCATCCGGTTCTTCGCCGGCTACCCGATCACGCCGTCCTCCGAGATCATGGAGACCCTGATCGAGGAGCTTCCCCCGCGCGGCGGTCGGGTGGTGCAGGCCGAGGACGAGATCGCGTCCCTGGGCATGGTCGTCGGGGCGAGCTTCGGCGGAGTGCCCGCGATGACCGCCACCAGCGGCCCCGGGCTCTCGCTCATGACCGAGATGATGGGGCTCTCGAGCATGGCGGAGATCCCCAGCGTGATCGTGGACTGCCAGCGCGCCGGGCCGGCGACCGGCATGCCGTCGCGCACCGAGCAATCGGACCTGTTCCACGCGATCTACGGGGGCCATGGCGATTTCCCGCGCGTCGTGCTCGGGGTGTTCGATGTCGTCCACGCGCGCGACCTGATGCATCGCGCGGTCCACGTCGCCGAGGCCTTCCAGCTTCCGGTGCTGGTGCTCTCGGATGCCTACATCGCGCAGCGCCGGCAGATCCGCGATCAGCTCGAGCCGCAGGATCAGGCGCCCAAGCGGCGCACCTGGACCGAGGCGGACGGCCCGGCCCGGTTCTCGCTCACCGCCCACCACGGGGTCTCGCCCTTCCGGGTTCCCGGCACGCCGGGCGGGACCTACCTCGCCGCCGGGATCGAGCATACCCAGGACGGCAACCCCTCGGCGGACGGCACGGTGCATCAGGACATGAACGAGAAACGCTTCCGGAAGCTGGCGGCGATCGCGGTCGAGACGCGCCAGTGGTTCCGCACGCTGGGACGCGAGGACGCGCCGCGCGGACTCATCGCGTGGGGCAGCCAGTTCGGGATCCTGCGCGAATGGGTGCGGCTGCATCCCGAGTACCGGGTGTTCCTCCCGGAGGTGCTGCACCCCTTCCCGGTCGCCGCGCTGGATGCCTGGCGGCGCGGGCTCGAGTGGACGGCCGTGGTGGAACTCAGCTTCCAGGGCCAGCTGCGGCGGCTGCTCGCCGGGCTCACGGACATGTCGCAGGTGCGCGGCGCGGCGCGCAGCGGCGGATTGCCGATGTCACTTCACGAACTCGCGCACCTGCTGGAGGAGGCCAAGGCATGAAACCCAAGGACTATCGGACCGAGCTGGAGCCGGTGTGGTGCGCGCGCTGCGGCGACTTCGGCGTGCTCAAGGGCCTGACCCAGGCGCTCAGCGACCTCGAGGTCCCGCCCGAGAAGCTGGGCGTGATCTCGGGCATCGGCTGCTCGAGCCGGCTTCCGGGATACATGCGGGCCTACTCGTTCAACTCCATCCACGGGCGCGCGCTGCCGATCGCGAGCGGGCTCAAGCTCTCGCGTCCCGAGCTGACCGTGGTGGTGGTCGGCGGCGACGGCGACGGCTTCAGCATCGGGCTCGGGCACATTCCGCACGCCATCCGGCGCAACGTGGATCTCACCTACCTGGTGCTGGACAACGGCATCTACGGGCTCACCAAGGGCCAGGCCTCGCCCACGACCTCGGTGGAGCTGAAGCAGTCCCTGGGGCTCGCCGGGGGCGACGAGCGTCCGCTGAACCCGGTGTTCCTGGTGCTGAGCTCGGGCTGCGGCTTCGTCGCCCGCGCTCACGCCGGCAACCTGCCCCAGCTGCGCGAGGTCGTGCGCGAGGCGATCCGCTACCCGGGCTTCGCGTTCGTTCAGATCCTCGCGGCGTGCGCCACCTACCAGCCCCAGACCTACGCGGACGATCTGTACGGCCGCTGCGACCCGCTGCCGGCCGAGCACGATCCCACGGACTTCGCGCGCGCCTGCGAGCTGGCGGTGGCCGATCGCTTTCCGCTCGGCGTGATCTACCGCCGCCCGCCGGACCAGGCGCCGGCCATGGCCGGCGCGCTGCGCTGGGGTGAGGCGGGGATCTGGCCGGCGCCCGGGGCGGGCGACACGACGGTCCAGCCCCAGGACTAGAGGAACCGAGGGGGCCGCAGCCGGGCAGGATGTGACGCGGTCCCCGAAGGGCGGAGGTCGGCGGTGCGACGTCGGCCTCCGTTTACTCGTCATGGCCGCCGCGGCACGGCGCGTGCACCAGCTTCCGCGCGGCGGGAATCGGGATAGGGGGTAGCGGGTTCGCCCCGCTATCCCCCTCCCACACCACCGGACATGCGGGTCCGCATCCGGCGGTTCGGTCGGTTGACGGCGTGCCGCAACGACCCGCCTGTGCGTGTAATTCGTTCGGCGTCGTCGGGGTCTCCTCGCTGCGTCGTACGTTCGGGCTTCACCCTATCCTCCGGCGCGAGCTCCACCCCTGTCGGCGTGGACTTCTGAGGCACGACCCCTTCGTTCCGTACGGGCTCGCACTCCCTTCCGTTCGGTCCTTCGCGGTTGCCCGCTACTGTGACCTTGGCTGACTCCTCGCTCCATCCTTGGCCGACTGCTCAAAGGGTGTCGCCCTTTCAGGCGCGAGGCGAGGCCTCCCCGGATAAGAACCCCGACCTTCCCTGCGCGACCGCCGGATTTACGCCGCCTGGCCTTTGGTCACGAGAGCTTCGCGGTTCGTTGCCCGCTCGCCCTGGTCGGCGTCGCCTCGTATCCGGTTTCTGTTCGTCGGCCCGCAGGTTCGTTTCCCGCTTCCTTCGGCGCCGGCCTCGCGACCGTCACCTTGCGGTTCCCTTGGGTCCCTGTTGTAACCAAGTCCCCGGAGGACTCTCACCTCCCAGTCAGTGCCCATGCCGGGCGTACAACGACCCGGGCCCGACCTCGAGAGGCCGGGCCCGGGGGGATTCGGGTGCGATGTCGGGGCTAGTGGTAGGCGAGCTTGAGCCTGCCCCAGGACGTCGCGGTCACGGTGCGGGTCGGGCAGTCGGAACAGCCGGAGCCGTCCACCGCGCCGCGGGAGTTGTCGGTCATCTTGCTGCCGCCGGCGATGACCTCGCCGACCACCTTGGCCTGGTCGATCTTCACGTCACGCTCCGTCGCCACCAGCAGGCCGCGCAAGGTCGTCATCACCTTGATCACGTCCACCTGCTTGCCCGGACCGGTGACGTTGTACATGACCTGGGAGGGTTCGAGGCCGCCGCTGAGGATCACTTCGCTGCCGTCCGCCATGTGAAGCGTGCCCGGGGGCGGAATGTTGAAGACGAACTGGCCACCCGCGGGCGCCGACAGCGTCAGGTTGAAGCCGTTGGTCAGGGAGAAATCGGTGAGCTGGTAGACGTTGATCCCCGGGCCTCCGACGATCATGATCGTGGAGTTGTCCACCACGCTCAACGCCCCGGTCGGCGCCAACGCGGCCGCGGAGAACGACGCGGTGCGGGCGTCGGATACCGCCTGGTTGAGAATGGCATCGGCTGCCGCGTCCTGTTGCACGAAGCCGCCGATGAACGAATCCGCGGAGATGGCGAGATTGCCGGCCGTGTTCATGATCACGTTGCCGCTCACCGTGGACTTCACGATGTGCAGGTCGCCGGTCGGTGCGCAGCCGACGTTGCCGGTCACGCCGGTGACGGTGGACGACCCCACCGCGATGTCGGTGCTGTCAATCCCCAGCACCGCCCATTGATCGGGACCCGCGGTCCCGAAGCTCACCGGGATCGCACGCGCCGGCTGCACGGTGCCGAGCGCGCCGGCCAGGATGCAGACCGCGATCGAAGCAAGAAACACAGAGGTAGATCTCTTCATGGGTCCCCTCGTCTGGGTGTGCAAGCATGATGAAACCAAGCTGCAGACGACGCGAGCGAATGGAAACCACGTGCTCACGGTGCGGAGGAGCCACCGCTGTCGGTCGGCCCGAACGGAGAGCGCAGAGTCACACCCCTGAACCGAGCGCTTCTGCCATGCGGACCATCAACTACCACATGAGTATAGGCCATCTCCGGCACCGGACGAATGGACATCCATCGCATTCTCGTGGGCGGATTCCCCTGGATGCCACCGGCGTACGAGGTTCTGGCCGGCCGGTTTCCGCAGATTGATCCCACTAAACGAACGGAAATCGTTGGGAGCGCGAACGCAAGAGCGCGATCCGGGGCTTGCTGTCCTGGTGCCTCGGGCGAAGCGCGCCCGAGTCGTGGCGGGCCGCCGCGGAGGAGGTGGCGCTCCGCGGGGCACCCTCGGAAACGGGTTCGCTCCCTCGGCGAGCGCCGGTGCGGGACGGACCCGTCCGCTGGCGTGCTGCCCGCAGGTGGCGCGGATCGCTCGGGCGCGCCGGGGCGGGAGATCGGAGGGATCAGAAGCTCAGTTGATCTCGCGCCACGACAGGGTGGTGTACTCGTTGCCGTACTTCGAGAGGTTCTCCTCGATGGCGTCGCTGCTGTAGAGCACCGCGGAGCCCACGTCCTTCGAATTGATCTCGAGCTTGCGGCCCGCGACCAGGGTGCCGAGCACCCACAGGTGGGCGTCGATCCTGAGCTGGCCCTCGACGTAGATCACGCCGCGGAAGGTGAGGTCGCCGTCGATCCGCAGATCGCCGTCGACGTAGATCATGCCCGCGCCGTCACCGCCGGGGATGCTGAACGTTCCCGACCGGTTCTGCCGCACGCCGTCGTTGTCGAGGTGGGTGATGCCGTGGAGGCTCCCCGGCGCCGAGGCGCGCGGATTCCCGAGCCACGAATAGAAGGCCCCGGCGTCCATGTCCAGCAGCTCCCAGGGCCCGGCGTACATGCCGCTCGCCTGTCTCTCCAGCACCGGCGGGTCTCCGGATTGCTGCGACGACGACTTGCCGTCGATCTTGCCCCCGCTCAGGCCGCCCGGCAGGTCCCGGTAGCCGACCTCCCAGTGGTCCAGGCCGGGGTTCTCGTTGCAGGCCCAGGGGGCCCCGTTGCGGCCGTGGGCGGCGGCGGTCCCGGTCGGCGTGTCGGCGCGGTGATTGAAGCCGCAGACGTAGCAGTCCTCGGAGTACTTGATCTCCTGCCAGCCCAGGGTCGCCGCCCG
>Ga0326597_10010899_pt1 | contig 12086 bp, 11 predicted proteins | sample RVTome_12_FD_203789 | JGI IMG/M metagenome (GOLD analysis project Ga0326597, IMG submission 203789) | Soil microbial communities from uranium-contaminated site in the Upper Colorado River Basin, Wyoming, United States - RVT100D185 | ecosystem: Environmental > Terrestrial > Soil > Contaminated >... | reverse complement strand
GACGTCCAAGGAGGTGCGAAGAGCGCGGAGCGATCGACCGGAGACGCCTACTACTATGGCGAACCGATCCAGGCCAAGGCCTGGTGTCTGCGCTGCCACGGCGAACCCGCGGGCGATCCCGATCCGTTGTTTGCTCAGTACACTTTGGATGGCTGGCGAGAGGGGGACATCATCGGCGCGGTCATCGCCCGGGTCGCGGCCAGGGGTTGAGGACCCGTCCCGCGCCTACGCGCTGGAGCGCAGGACTTCCCGCAGGGACTCCATCGGCGCACGGGAGTGCATCCCGATGCTTCCGAGCTTTCCCACCAGCATGGTCAGGCCGGTGATCACCAGCAGGCACACGATCAGCGCCGGCCAGGCGACGTGGAAGGAGAGGTCGAACCAGCCGACGGCGAGCCCGTAGCTGCCGGCGATCGAGAGGATCACGCCGGTCAGCGTGGCCAGCGAACCGAGCAGGAGGTACTCCACGTTCATGATCTTCGACACCGTCCGCCGGGAGGCGCCGAGCGTGCGCAGGAGGAGGCCCTCTTCCAACCTCTGGAAGCGGCTGGTGAGGACGGTCGAGATCAGGACCAGCAGGCCGGTGAGGATGCTGAACAGCGACATGAAGCGGATCACGAACGAGATCCGGCTGATCAGCTCCTGGGCGACCTCGAGGATCATGGTCACATCGATCGTCGAGACGTTGGGAAAGTGCTCCAGGGTGGTTCGCTGCAGTTCGCCCATCTTCTCGGGCGTCCCGGCGCGCGTCACCACGACATGGAACTTGGGCGCCTGTTCCAGGACTCCGGCGGGGAACACGGCGAAGAAATTGGGCCGCATGCGGCGCCAGTCGACCTTGCGGATCGAGCCGACGACGGTCGGCACGCTGACGCCCTGGACGTCCCAGACCAGTTCATCGCCGAGTTCCACGTCGAGATCGTCGACCACCCGCTGTTCCAGCGAGATCGGCACCGGTCCCTTCGAAGGATCGGCCCGGCCGGTGAAGGTGCCGGCGATCAGTTCTTCCGTATCGCGCAGCTGATCGCGGTAGGTCGAACGATACTCGCGCCGGACCGCCCAGCCGGATACGCCGTCGCGCCCGTCGGCCCGCAACTCGGCCGCGGTGCGCCCCCGGACCGACTGGAGGTGCATGTTCACGATCGGCACCGATTCGTCGATCGGCAGGCCCAGGTCGCGCACATGCTGCTCGACCGGTTCGAGCTGATCGTCCTGGATGTCGAACAGGACCACGTTCGGCTGGTCCTCGCCGCCGGCCAGCTCGAGTTCGCCGAGCAGCAGGGCGCGGGTCTGATCGAGGGTCACGATGAGGAAGGCGCCGAAACCGATGCTGACCATCAGCAGCAGGGTCTGGTTGTTGGGACGGTAGAGATTGGCCAGTCCCTGGCGCCACTCGAACGGGAGCCGGAAGGGGACCCGGTGCCGCGCCACGTGGCGCAGGAGCCGTGCCGAGAGCGCGAGCGCGACGAAGGTGGCCGCCAGTCCCAGCGTGTAGATGAAGGCCGTCTTGGGCCGCCCGCTCTGCGACCAGGCGAAGCCGAACACCATCAACCCGATCAACAGCATGATCACGGAGCGGGAATGGTCCCGGGTGCGGGTCGGTTCGATCGCGGCCGAAAACGCGCGCCGGGGCGGCACGTTGCGCAGCGGCAGGAGCGGCAGGAGGGCAAACGCGAGGGACACCGACAGGCCGATGCCCAGTCCGGTCAGGACCGCGCCGATCGAGAGTTCGACCTCGACCTCCATCGGCATCAGCTCGGCGAGGACCCTCGGGATGAGCTGCTGTACGCCGAGGCCGATCAGTGCGCCCAAGATGGCCCCGAAGAGGCCGAGGATCAGCGCCTGCGCCAGGTAGATGGAAAGCGTCTCATGTGCCCTCGCGCCCAGGCAGCGCAGCGTCGCGACCATGCCGACCTTCTGGCGCACGTAGACGTTGATCGCGCTGCCCACGCCGAGCGCGCCCAGGATCAGGGCGAAGAAACCGACCAGGTTGAGGAAACCGTAGAGATTCTCCATCGACCGGCCGAGCCGTTCCTGTGTCGACTCCACCGTGTCGATCCGGAGCTGATTCTCCCGCGCGAAATCCGAGAGATCATCCTTCAACCGTTCCGGTTCGACTCGAGCGTCGAAGCGATAGTAGATCGCGCGGTTCAACCGGCTGCCGCGGACCAGCAGCTCCGGATCGAGCCGATCCAGCGGGATGTAGACCCGCGGACCGAACAGCGCCGAGGTGGCCGACTCGCCGGGAATCCGTTTCAGGGCGCCGGCGATCCGGTACTCGTAGGAACCGATGCGGACCGGATCGCCCGGCCCGGCGCCGAACTGGGAGAGCAGTGCGGCGTCGACCAGCGCCCGGCCGGAGGTGCGAAAGCTCTCCGCGGCGGACGGCGGTTCGGTCAGGAGCTCACCGTAGAATGGATACTCGCCGGACAGTGCCCGGACCTGCACCAGCCGCGTGTCGCCGCTGTCCGGGAACAAGGCCATCGAGGAGAACGAGATCTGGCGCGCCTCGGTGCCGCCTTGCTGCTCGATCAGCACGCGCTTCAGACGCGCTTGGACCTCCGGAGAGAATTCCTGCCGCGAGCGGATCCGCAGGTCGGCGCCCAGCATGTCCCGGGCCTGGGCGTTGACCGCCTGCCTGAGATTGTCGCCGAACGAAGTGATCGCCACCAGCGAGGCCACGCCCACGGTCATCGAGGTGACGAACACGAAGAGTCGGGTGCGTGCCCGGCGGCTGTCCCGCCAGGCCATCCGCCAGGTCCAACCGGAGCAGAGCGCCAGGAGATAGCGCATGCTCACGCCCCGAGGGCCTGGCTGTTGGGCTGATCCGACTGGATCCGCCCGTCCTTCAGCCGAATCGTGCGCCCGGCCCGCCCGGCCAGCTCGTGATCGTGCGTGACGAGCATCAGCGTCGTGCCGTGATCCCGATTGAGGCCGAACAAGAGCTCGACGATGGCGTGGCTGGTCGCCCCGTCCAGATTGCCGGTGGGTTCGTCGGCGAACAGGATCGAAGGTTGATTGACGAACGCGCGGGCGATGGCGACGCGCTGCTGCTCGCCGCCCGAGAGCTGGGCCGGATAATGCGTGAAGCGTTCCTTCAGGCCGACCCGCTCGAGCAATCGGGCCGAGGATTGCCGGGCGTCCTTGCGCCGGCGCAGCTCGGCGGGGACCATCACGTTCTCGAGCGCGGTCAGAGTCGGCAGCAGCCGGAAACTCTGGAAGATGAAACCGATCTCCCGCCCGCGCAGTTCGGCCCGCTGATCCTCGTCCAGGCCGGCCAGGTCGAACCCGCAGACCGCGACGCTGCCGCGCGAGGGAGCGTCCAGGCCGGCGCACAGCGCGAGCAGGGTCGACTTCCCGCTGCCGGAGGGGCCGACCACCGCGCAGCTGTCGCCGCGGCGAAGCGAGAAACTGACGTCCGCCAGGACTTCCAGGGAACGGCCCGCGCTGGCGTAGGTGCGGCTCAGGCTTTCGACCGTCAGGATGGAGGGCTGTTCCTCGGAGTTCATGGAGGTATTAAGGTAGGGGCTGACCGGCCCGGCGGCCAGAAACTCACGGAGCGGATTTCACTGGTGCATAGACCGATCGGATTCGTGCTGCTGGCCGCATTCCTGCAACTTGCGGGTTGCGATCGGGAGACCCCTCCTGCCCGGCGGCACGCGGTTTCGGAAGAGCCGGCCGAGGCCCGGCCGATCCTCCTGTTCCTGGGGGATTCGCTGACCTTCGGTTACGGTCTCTCACCGGAAGACGCCTATCCCGCGCGGATCGAGAAAAGACTGGCTGACGAGGGATTGGACTTCGAGGTGGTCAACGCCGGCGTGAGCGGCGACACCACGGCCAGCGGCCTGAGGCGGCTCGACTGGCTGTTGCAGCGGGAGCCGGCGGTGCTCGTCCTGGCGCTGGGCGGCAACGACGGGCTGCGCGGCATTCCGGTCGAGACGACCCGCGCCAATCTGCAGCGGATCGTGGACCGGGCTCGCGAGCGATTTCCGGAGATCGAGATCGTTCTGGCTGGAATGCAGGCGCCGCCCAACATGGGCTTCCGCTTCGCGGGTGCCTTCCGCCGGATCTTCCCCGAACTGGCCGAGGAGAACGACCTGCCGCTGGTGCCGTTCCTGCTCGAGGGGGTGGCCGGCGACCCGCGACTGAACCTCGGCGACGGAATCCACCCCAATGCGGCCGGGCAGGCGATCGTCGCCGAGAACGTCTGGGACGTGCTGGAACCGCTGCTCAGTCCGTGAACTCGGGCCGAGCGCCGGCTCTGGGATCACATCAACTGTCCGCCGTCGACGCGCAGCACCTGCCCGGTGATGAAGGAAGCCAGGTCGGAACAGAGGAACAGGACCGCGGCGGCGACTTCCTCCGGCTGTCCCACGCGCCCCAGCGCCGAACCCTCGATGGCGCTGCGGGTCACCTCTTCCGGCAGCGGCCGGGTCATCGGCGTATCGATGAACCCCGGCGAGATCACGTTGACCCGGATGCCGAAGCGGCCCAGTTCCCGGGCGGCGCTCTTGGCCAGGCCGATCAGGCCGGCCTTGCTCGCGGCGTAGTTGGCCTGTCCGAACTTGCCTCGCTCGCCGTTGATCGAGGACGTCAACACCACCGAGCCGCCGCCGGTCGCGCGCAGATGCGGCACCGCGGCGCGCAGCAGGTAGTAGCCCCCGTCCAGGTTGACCGACAGGACCTGCCGCCAGTCCTCCGTGCTGAGCTTCCAGCAGACCCGGTCGCGGTTGATGCCGGCGCAGCCGATCACGCCGTCCAGGCGCCCGGCCGCCACGGCCGCCTGATCCACCGCCCGGCGGACTTGAGCCTCGTCGGCGACGTCGGCTTGCAGGTACTGCCCGGCCGCGTCCGGTTGCGGCGGCGACCGGTCCAGGTTGAACACCGTGGCGCCCTGGCGGTCGAACAGCCGCACCACCGCCTGGCCGATCCCGCTCGATCCGCCGCTGACCACATACGTGTTGTCCTTCAGCTCGGGCATTTGATCAGGCGTGCTTCCAGACCGGCGCGCGCTTCTCGAGGAAGGCGGTGATGCCCTCCGCGGCGTCGTGGGAGCGCATCAACTCCTTCAGGTAGCGCTCCTCGATCTCCCGCAAGGCCTGGTCCAGGTCGCGATGCAGCCGCATCCGCGCGGCGCCGACGGCGTGGCGGACCGCCAGCGCCGAGAGCGGAGCGATGTGATCCCGGTGCCAGGCCGTGGCGGCGGCCGCGGGATCCTCCGCCAACTGGTCGATCAGCCGCACCGACAGGGCTTCGTCGGCGCCCAGGTTGCGCCCGGTCAGAAGCATGTCATCCGCCACCGGCTGGCCGACCCGGTGGGGCAGGACCACCGAGGCCAGCGGCGCGAAGACACCCAGCTTGATCTCGGGATTGCCGAACTGCGAGCCCGGCCGCGCGAAGATGCGGTGGCAGAAACTGACCAGCTCGAGGCCGCCGCCCAGGCACAGTCCGCTGACCGCCGCCAAGAGGATCTTGCCCGACGCCGCCAGCTCGCGGAACAGCGTGTGGAAGACCGGCAGCATCCGGTCGACTTCCTCCGGACCGTGCTCCTCGACCGACGCTCCGAAGGAGAAGTGCTTGCCCTCGGCATCGAACAGGATCGATTTCAATTCGCGCGCGCTGCCCGGCCCGGCCACGGCCGCGCGCAGGGCCTCGATCATCTCGATGTCGAGGATGTTCGCGCTCGGTCGGGCGAGCGTGACTCGCAGGAGCGAGCCGTCCTCATCGACCTGCGTACGGACAGGATGTTCGGGCGGACTCATCAGGGTTGGACCTCCTGCTTGTGCTTGTTGGCCGGCATGATCGACTCGGTCAGCTCGTCGCACCAGGTCTGGCCGCTCGCCAGGGCCTTGCGCAGGCGGATGAAGTCGGCCTCGCGGTCCTTGCCGACGCCCTCATTGAAGGCCCGGAATCCAGCGCGGCCCTCGGTCATCATGTTCAGACCCAGCCAGGCGCGGTTCGTCTCGCGATTGCGGTCCCAGTGGGCGAGCTTGTGCTTGCGCACCGATTGCACGGTCTTGGAGACGCAGTTCGGCATCATGTACGCGAACTTGGTGATCAGCGATTCCACTGCGCGATCCAGGTGTTCCAGGTTGACCCGCCCGGCTTTCAGCACCGCCTTGCCCTGTTCGCGGGCTTCGCCGGAAAGCGGTTCGCCGTGGATGACGCGGCCCATGTCATCCAGGAACTCGCGCGTGTGCACCATCGGGTTGGGGGTCAGCCGGCCGTCGACCTCCAGCACAGGGACGAATTCGTGAATCAACCCCAGCCGCTTGGCCTTGTGGGCCGACCACGGTTCGCAGAGCGTGCAGCTGACCATGCCGTCCTCGGCGCCCACGAACAGCGGCAGGAAGTCGGTGGAGCCGCCGTCCGGCGCGGAGCCGTGCTTGGGACCGGCCTGGCCGAACAGCGCCAGATCGCTCGCCACCGTGATGTCGCAGGCCATGCCGATCTCCTGCCCGCCCGCGATGCGCATGCCGTTGACCCGGCAGATGACTGGCAGGTCGCAGTGCAGGATCGAAGTGACCATGTCGTTGAACAGCCGCATGTACTGGAGGTACTCGCCCGGCCGGCCGGCGTAGTACTCGGCGTACTCGGCGGTGTTGCCGCCGGTGCAGAAGGAGCGATCGCCCTCGCCGGTGAACACCACGGCCACCGCGCCGCGATCGTTGGAAGCCCGGCGGAACGACAGGATCACGTCCTTCACCATCTCGGTGGTGTAGGAGTTGAGCTGGGCGGGATTGTCCAGGATGATCCAGACCGAATGCAGCCCCTCGATGGGCGCGCCGCTCGTGTCCAGCACCGGCCGTTCCTCGTAACGCACGAGTCCGGAACTCAGTTCGGCGGGCAGATTGTGGTTCTTCCAGTCCATTGCACGGGCTCCATTCATGACGGAAAGTCGGGTATCAGCACCGGTCTCCGGCTCAGTTCGTGCCGGCGGAGCTGTTCGAAGACCTCGTTGATCCGGCTCATGGGAAAGGTCTCGACGAACGGTTCGATGGCGATCTGCTTCTTTCGGATCAGCTCCAGCACCGCCGGGAACTGCTCCGGGGGACACCCCCAGGTTCCCTCGGCCCTGGCCGCGAACGCCATCAGGTTGGAGAGCCGCACGTTCACCGTGCCGGGGTGGTAGCCGACGACGCCGAGGACGGCGCCGAAGGTCAAGAGCGAGAAGGCCGTCTCCTGGCCCGCCTGGGTGCCCGAGGTTTCGAACAGTTTCCACTCGGTGTCCGGCAGGCCGGCCTGACTTGCGGTCTCGCGGACCGTCTTCTTGAGCTGTCTGGGGTCGGAGCCTTTGGCGTTCAGCACCCACTCGGCGCCGTACTCCTGCATCAGCTCCAGACGTTCCGGCACCACATCGATGGCCAGCACCCGCGCTCCCAGGGCCCGCGCGATCTGGATCCCGAAACCGCCCACGCCGCCCGCGCCGATGAACACGGCGAAGTCGCCCTGGCGCAGGCCGCTCTTCTGGACCGCCTCGTAGGCGGTGGACACGGCGTCCGCCACGACCGCGAGCTTCGTGACGTCCGCGGAGTCGAACTCGGCGGGGATCTCGCACAACGCGTGGGCGGGGACCAGCAGGTGGGAGGCGAAGCCGCCATGGTCGTCGTTGCCGGGGAAGATCTGCGCCTTGCAGATGTCACCGCGTCCCCGGGCGCAGAGGTCGCAGCGGCCGCACGGCATCACCGCCGGGACGATCACCAGCTTGCCGGTCAGGTCGCGGCCTTTGGCATTCTGGGCGACCACGCGCCCGGCGACCTCGTGGCCCAGCACCAGCGGCAATTCATGGCGCGTGCGGACTCCGTCGTAGAGGAAGCCGAGATCGGTGTGGCAGACGCCGCAACCGAGCACCTCGACCAGCGCCTGGCCCTCCGCCGGACCGTCGATTTCCCGCCTGGAGGCCATCAGAGGTTCGCCCACGGCACGCATCTCGTAGCCCTGAATGTTCACCTTGGAACCTCGCGTTTGAACAGGAGGGGAGAAACCTGCATCTCAATACCAATTCTGGGTGCTGGGTCAAGCAGAACGGATCGGGAGCTCGTGTTCCAGCGTCTGACCCTCGAGGAAGGCACGAATGGTTGTTTCGACCTCCTCGGTCAGAGCCCGGCCGAGGCCTCGGTGGTATCCGGCGGAATGCGGCGTGATGAGGATGTTTTCCCGGTTGGCCAGCGCGGCCAGATCGGCCGGCGGTTCCTGACCGAACACGTCGAGGGCACAGCCCGCCAGCCGGCGGTCTCTCAGGACGGCCGCGAGATCGACGCATTCGCCCCGCGCGGTGTTGATCAACAGCGCGCCCGGCCGCATGCGCCGCAGCGCATCGGCGTCGATCAGAAGTCGCGAGCTGTCGCTGAGCGAACAGTGCAGGGTCAAGATGTCGGCCTGCTCGATGAGCCGGGATGTCTCGGGCAGGCGCGGCTCGGCCGGGTCGGAGGCCAATACGGTGGCGCCGAGGCCGTTCCAGAGCGCGGCGACCCGGGCGCCGATGACTCCGTGGCCGACGACGCCCACGGTCAGTTCGCGCACCAGGGGCAACGACATGCGTTTCATCTCTGAGCGCATCCAGCGCCCTTCCCGGGCCCGATCGTTGAGCACCGGCAGCCGGCGCAGGAGGGCCAGGCCCATCGCGATCGCGCAGTCCGCCACCGCGTCGCGGCGCGCCAGCGGACAGCGCGCGACCCGGACACCTCGGCGGGCGGCCGCCTCGAGGTCGATGTGGTCGAATCCGGAGGTGGTGGTGAGTGCGAGTCGCAGCTCGGGCAGCGCGTCCAGCTCACGCTCTGAGAGCGTGGTCTTGGAGTGAATCACGACCAGTTCGGCGGATCCAGGCGGCGGCGCGCCGGAACCGTGGATTTCCACGCTCAAGCCGAGGGAGCGAAGACGCGCGGCCAGTTCGTCCCGTTCGGACCGGCCCACGTGCTCGGAGGGACCCCATAGAGCGCAGTTCATCCTTTTCTCACGGGCTCTCACGGCCTCTCACGGGAAGAGACTCGGCTTCGGTGCGACGGTGCGGTTGCGCCGCCGATGATACCGGGAGCCGCCTCGGATCACACGCGCGTCCTGTCGGGGCGAATCGACGCCTTTGCTTGATCTTTCGGCGGCTCTCACTAGATTGATCCGACTGGCATCCGGCATGAGAGTCGGTGTGCAGCATCGAAGAACCGGAGCCTCTGCATGAGAATCGCCGTCATCGGAACCGGATATGTGGGACTCGTGGCCGGCACCTGCTTTTCGGAGACCGGCAACTCCGTCATCTGCGTCGACGTGGACGAGCGGAAGGTCCAGCGGCTGCAGGAGGGGCACATTCCGATCTACGAGCCGGGGCTGGAGGAGCTGGTCTCCAAGAACGTCGAGGAGCAGCGCCTGATCTTCACCACCGACGTCGATCGGGCGGTGCGGGAATCGCTGATCATCTTCATCGCGGTCGGGACGCCGCCCGGCGAGGACGGGGGCGCCGACCTGAAGCACGTGTTGACGGCGGCCAGCTCGGTCGGCAAGGCGATGAACGGCTACAAGATCATCGTCGACAAGAGCACCGTTCCGGTCGGAACCGCCCGCAAGGTGGCCTCCGCCATCGCCGCCGAGACGACCCATCCGTTCAACGTGGTTTCGAACCCCGAGTTCCTGAAGGAAGGCGCGGCGATCGATGACTTCATGAAACCGGATCGGGTGGTGGTCGGCACCGACGATCCGCGGGTGGCGGAGATCATGAAGGAGCTCTACTCGCCGTTCGTCCGCACCGGCAATCCGATCATCATCATGGACGTGGCTTCGGCCGAGCTGACCAAGTATGCCGCCAACGCCATGCTGGCCACGCGGATCTCGTTCATGAACGAGATGTCGAGAATCTGCGAGCGGGTCGGCGCCGACGTGACCAAGGTGCGCGAGGGGATCGGAACCGATTCGCGCATCGGCATGCCGTTCCTGTTCCCGGGTTGCGGCTACGGCGGCTCGTGCTTTCCCAAGGACTCGCGGGCGATCATCTCCACCGCCGAGGAGCTCGGTTATCCGTTTCGGATCATGAAGGCCGTGGAGGAGGTCAACGGGGAACAGAAGCGCGTGTTGTTCGAGAAGGCCTCGGCTTTCTACAAGGGCGGCCTGGCCGGCAAGATCTTCGCGATCTGGGGACTGGCCTTCAAAGCCAAGACTGACGACGTGCGCGAAGCGTCGGCGCTGGTGCTGATCGAGCAGCTGCTTTCCGCCGGCGCCATCGTGCACGCTTCCGATCCCGAGGCGATCGAGACGTCCCGAGCGGTGCTTGGCGATCGGGTCAAGTACTTCGACCATTCCTATGATGCGCTGGAAGGCGCCAGCGGCCTGTTCGTGGCCACCGAGTGGAACGAATTCCGGAATCCGGACTTCGAGAAGATGAAGGCGTTGATGAAGACACCGGTCATCTTCGACGGACGGAATCTCTACAAACCGTCCACCCTGGCCGAATACGGCTTCAAGTATTTCCGGATCGGCGCTCCCGGCGTGGAGTGAGCGCGCGCTGCCAGACGCGCGCCCTAACGACCCCGGGAGTAACCGCCCGCCCGGCCCGAGCCTCCGCGTTCTCCTCCGCGCCCGAGTCCACGGCCGCCGCCGCCCCGGCGTGGCTTGTCCCGGCGTCCCGAAGCGGCCGCGCTCGCGCTGGGAGGGCGGCTGGATCGCCGGGGCGCCTCGTTTCCGGGCGCCGGATCACCCAGGGGCCAGTTGGCCCGCCGGCTGATTCGGCGCGCCGATCGCGCCATGAAGCGGGTCAGTTCCAGCAGCGGCTCGATCCTGATGTCGTCCGCGGCGAGCTGATCGAGCAGATCGTCCGCTGAACTCTTCAAGTTTTCGACCAGCTGCTCCACTTTCTCCCTCGGAATGGTCTCGTCTGGTTCCCTCGGATCGCTCATTCTTTTCTCCTGCCTGCCATGCGTACCGGGATCCGGCCGATCAGCCGGGTGATCCGTCTCACAAACTGCAGGTCTTCACTGAGATCACGAACCTTTTTCGTCTCCCAACGGGTCCGTGTACTTCACCCCCGGCTTCCCGTTCCCAATATTGCGATCCGATCCTAGCAGAATGTCCACGCGGGTAGGCAAGCAGAAACTGCCACCGGATCTGTTCCAGCGTCAGATCCGGTGGCGGGCTGATTCAGCCATCCTGCTGGAGCTGTTGGAGCTTGCGGGCCGCCTTCATCTTGCCCAGCGCCTCCTCGACCGCCGGAGACCACCAGGCCTGGTCCTGGTTGTCCTCGGAGAAGCGCTCCTGGGTGCTCTGCATGATCTGCCGCGCGGTCTGCAGATCGTCGCTCTTCAACGCGGAGAGCGCGGCCAGGTCCGCGGCCCGGATGGCCGGAACCGGCTGGGAGGGAAACCGGTCGGCGAGCGAGAGCCAGATCTCACGCGCCTTGTCCGACTGGCCGCGCCGGTCCTCGAGCTTGCCGATCCAGGTCAGCGCCGCCACCGCCTGGGTTTCCTGCGCTGAGTATTGCTCCAGCAGCTTCTGGTAGAGCGCGATCGCCTGGTCGGTCTGGTCGGCCCGGCGGGCGATGTGTCCCAGCTCGAGCTGGGCCCGGGCGGCGAAGGTCGGCTGCTCCGCGCCGAAGGCGAGGACTTTCTCGAACGCCTCCCGGGCGTCCTGGGCGTCCCCCAGGGAGCGCTCGATTTCGCCGATCCGGAAGGCCGCCTCGGCGCACGCGTCCTTCTGTTTTCCGAACTTCTCGAGCACGATCTGGTACTCGGCGATGCTGGCCTCGAGAATCGACCGCTTCTCTTCGCCGCTCTTTTTGAACGCCTTCTGGCGCACCTGCCGGGCGGCGTCGAGCTGGACGCGAGCGGGGTGGTCGGAGCCCTTCTGTTCGGCCGGGAGCGCCGGCGCCCCCAGCAGGACGGCCGCCGCCGTGAGGTGGACGATGGATCTGAGCATGATGATGTACTCCTCATTCTTGCAATCACGAAACGTCTGGCGCTGGCGCACGACGCGCGCGGGCCACACCGTCGAGGTCGTGCCGAACGGGAGCGGGTTACGGGGAATCTGCAGAAATCTGTGACAGTTCGTACCTGGTTTGTCAGGAGCGGAGGAAACGGTGCGACAAGCCGGTGTACGGGTGGGGGTGG
>Ga0326597_10010898_pt1 | contig 12086 bp, 10 predicted proteins | sample RVTome_12_FD_203789 | JGI IMG/M metagenome (GOLD analysis project Ga0326597, IMG submission 203789) | Soil microbial communities from uranium-contaminated site in the Upper Colorado River Basin, Wyoming, United States - RVT100D185 | ecosystem: Environmental > Terrestrial > Soil > Contaminated >... | reverse complement strand
CACCGGGACGAAGCTCGCGACGTGATCGTAGTTGAGCTTGGGATACAGCGTCGCGCCGATCGCGTTGGCAACGTTCACCTGAAAAAGCGTGTGGCCGTCCGGCGGCACCTTAACCCCGAGCTCGGCAGCGATGTTCCCTCCCGCACCGGGACGATTGTACACGAGGACCGCCACGCCGAGATTTTCGCTGAGCTTTTGCCCGATCAGCCGCGCGACGATGTCGGTGCTGCCACCCGGCGGGAACGGCAGGATCAGGCGGATCGGCTCCGTCGAATAGGCCTGCTGCGCGGAAACCGGCGCAGCGATGACGCACGAGAGCGCAGTGATGCATACAGCAGAGATTTTCTTCACGTTCACTCCAGTTCGATGTCGACTGTTTTGACGAGCGGCGGCAAGCGCGCAGCCTGTACCCTGTATAAATTGGTTGTGTAGCGGAATCTGTGGGCGGATATTGTCATTGAGCGGCTGGTTTTGAGGTTGCAATCAGGAACTGATAGAGCTTGCGACATGTGGCGTCGAAAGAGTTTTGTTGCTGTTCGGTGATTCTGGGCCAGATGAGCGGCCCGCATTCGTCGTCTATGAGTTGGAGAATGACAGTCTTGATGGACTTCCGGCGCAAGGCGGGCTCTTCGTGAAGGCGGCGGACGATCTCGCCGCCGAGCATCCACAGATGATCGCGATGACGCTGAAGTGTTCTTGTTGCCAAGCCTTGCCCGAGCAGATAGAGCAAGCAGGGCGTGAAGCACGCGACGATGCGCTCTCCGGGGGCGATGTCGGAGTCTTCGTAGCGCCAGCGCTGCGGCCAGCTCGCGAGGTCCGGGCACAATTTGGCGAGCGCCTCGACGGCCGCGGAAGGCATAATCGGCGTCGCTTCGATTATTCGTTCCTCTATCGCCATGCTTCTGACTCGCTTGCTCAACGCCTGCCACCACTTTCCTGGATTCGTCTACGCGGGCGCACGGCTCGATGAGATCTCCCGCACCATCGAGATCGAGGTGCGCCCACGGCAGGGCTCCAAGGTGCACTGCTCGGGCTGCAGTCGGCCGGCGGCCGGCTACGATCGACTCGGCTGGCGCCGCTTCGAGTTTATTCCGATCTGGGGTTTTGCAGTGGTGCTGCTCTATTGCATGAGACGGGTTGAGTGCCGCAGCTGCGGGGTGAAGGTCGAGCAAGTGCCTTGGGCCCAGGGCAAGCACACCTTGTGTAAGGCCTACATGTTGTTTCTTGCGCACTGGGCGCGCAAGCTCTCCTGGAAGGACACCGCGCGCAGCTTCCACACCACCTGGGAGAAGGTCTTCCACGCCGTCGAGTATGTCGTGCAGTGGGGCTTGCAGCACCGTAGCCTCGATCCCATCCGTGCGATCGGCGTGGACGAGCTCCAGTATGGCCGCGGCCATCAATATGTGACGCTCGTCTACCAGATCGAAGCCGGTTGCCAGCGGCTGCTGTGGATCGGCAAGGAGCGCACCCAAGAGAGCTTCCAGCAGTTCTTCACTCTCATCGGCAAAGAACTCAGTGAGAAGATCGAGTTCGTCTGCTCGGATATGTGGAAGCCCTACCTGGAGCTCATCAAGAGGCACTGCACCCACGCGCTCAATATCCTGGACCGCTTCCACATCGTCGCCAAGATGAACCTCGCGCTCGATGATGTGCGAGCCGCCGAGGCGCGCCGTATGGCGCAGGAGGGCTACGAGCCGCTGCTCAAGCATTCGCGCTGGTGCCTGCTCAAACGCCCGGAGAACCTGACCGACTGGCAGCGCCTTAAGCTGCGTGACCTGGTGCGCTATAACCTCGCGAGTGTCCGGGCGTACTTGCTGAAGGAAGCGTTCCAGTGCTTCTGGGATTACGACTCGCCCATCTGGGCCGGCAAGTTCCTCGATGAGTGGTGCACGCAGACCATGCGCTCGAGAATCGAGCCGATGAAGAAGTTTGCCCGCACCATGCGTGCCCATCGCGAGTTGCTGCTCAACTATTTCCGCGCGCGCAAGCAGTTCTCCAGCGGCGTGATCGAAGGACTTAACAACAAAGCCAAAGTCACCATGAGAAAAGCGTACGGCTTTCGCACCTTCCGTGCTACGGAACTCGCGCTTTATCATGTGCTTGGCAAATTACCCGAGCCCAAACTCGCCCATAGTTTTTACTGACGAAGCAAGTTTTTTTTGAGAATATCCCGGAGGCGCGATGCCGGTAATCGACACGCACACCCACTATTTCCCCGCCGACTGGGTGCGTCTGCTCGAACGCGAGGGGCCGGACCATGGCGCCACCCTCGGCCGCGACGACAGGGGCGCGGTGACTTTCGCGTTGCCGGGGATACGGCAGATTTTCGCGCGGGGGTTCGTCGACCTGGACTTGCGCCTTGGAGCGATGGATGCAGAAGGCCTGGACATGCATTCGCTGTCGCTCACCACGCCCATGGTGTACTGGGCCGCGCCGGCATTCGGCCTGAAGCTGGCGCAAAGCTACAACGACGCCTGCTCGGAGGCCTGCGTGACGCATCCGAAGCGCTTCGTCGGCATGGCGGTGCTGCCGATGCAGGCGCCGGAACTCGCGCTGCGGGAACTCGAGCGCGCGGCGAAGCTTCCCGGCATGCGCGGGCTCTACATGGGCACGCATGTAAACCGGCAGAACCTCGACGAGAAGGCGTTTTTCCCGGTCTGGGCGAAGTGCGAGGAACTCGGCTGGCCGGTGTTTCTGCACCCGCTCGACCCGCTGCACGCCGAGCGGCTCGACAAATACTACCTGCGCAACGTGATCGGCTTTCCGTACGCGACCACGGTCGCGGTCGGCGCGTTGATTTTCGGGGGCGTCATGGATGCGTTTCCGCGGCTCGACGTGGTGCTGCCGCACGCCGGCGGCATGTACCCGCCGCTCGTCGGGCGCTGGGACCACGGCAACAAGGTGAAGGAGGAAATGCGCGGCTGCAAGCTGCATCCCTCAGAGTACCTGCGGCGCTTCTACTACGACACCATCGCGCACGACGACGCGCTGATGATGAACGTGATCCGGCAGGTCGGCGTCGACCGCATCGTGATGGGCAGCGACTACTGTTTCGGCATCGGCGACGAGCACCCCATCGCCACGGTCAACCGCCTGACCGCGCTCTCCGGCGCGGAGCGCGAGTTGATCCTCGGCAAGACCGCTGCGCGGCTGCTCAAGCTGTGAGCGCGCCGCGCAGCATCCAGGTCCGTTCTTAACGGCGCCTATCGGTCAACCGCGACGCCATGGGGCGCGCCAGCGCGCTCACCGCATTTTCAGACCCGCGGCCTTGATGACCCTGGCCCACTGCGCGCCCTCTTCGCGGATCAGGGTCGCGAACTCCTCCGGCGTGGAGCCCACGGGCTCGACAGCCAGCTTACGAAACGCCGCCTTCACGCGAGCGGTCCCGAGCGCCCTTACGAGCACTTGGTGCTGCGTGGTGACGACTGACCGGGGGGTGCCCCGGGGCGCCAGCACGCCATACCAGCCTTGGGTATTGAACCTGAAACCGCTTTCCTGGACGGTCGGCAGCTCCGGCACCACCGGCGAACGCGCGGGCCCTCCCACCGCCAGCGCGCGCACCCGGCCCGCCTTGATATGCGGCAGCGCCGAGGACAGTCCGTTAAACATCATGTCGACCTCACCGGACATCAGCGCGGTCGTCGCCGGCGCGGCGCCCTTGTAAGGCACGTGCACGATGTCGACCCCGGCCGCGACTTTCAGCAACTCGCTCGCCATGTGGATGCCGACGCCGTTGCCGCCCGAAGAGAAATGCATCTTGCCCGGCCGCGACTTGGCCAGCGCGATCAGCTCCGCCACCGATTTCGCCGGCACGCTCGGATGGACCAGAAGGACGTACGGCGCGGCCGCCACCTGCGATATCGGAGCAAAATCCCTCACCGGATCGTAGGGTGTGTTCGGATTGAGGTTTGGCACGATGGCGAGCGGCCCGGAAAAGCCGAAGAACAACGTGTTGCCGTCCGGCGGCGACTTGGCAGCCATGTCCGCGCCGATCAACCCGGCCGCGCCGGCGCGGTTGTCGACCACGATCTGCCGTCCACCGATGTCGGACCAATCCTGAATCACGATCCGCGCGATGGTATCGACCGGCCCGCCGGCGCCTGAGCCCAGAATCAGGCGTATGGGCTTACCGTCCGAATCGGACGGCGTTTGTGCCGCGGCGGCCAGGCTGAACGCCACGAGTAATCCGGCCAATGCAATGGTTCGAGCAAGTTTCATTTTCTCCTCCATGACGGTTTGTTCTGAAATGCATGTTCGCACATCGGCGAGTCCCGCGTAAACGGCCGCGTCCATCGCTCCGTTGTTACATCTGTTAACATTGATCGCAAAAATCGGCCGCGCGGCATGCGCGTCCGGCTTTCACCGTGCGGCCACAGATCATCCTTGGACGACACCGAAGGAACGTGCATGGCGCAAGAGCGCAAGTTCAAAACCGTGGTCGAAGCGACAAGCTTGCGGCCCACCGTGGTGGGACGCCATCACGCGGTGGCGACCGGTCATTACCTGGCGACATTTGCCGGACTGCGGGTTCTCGATCGCGGCGGGAACGCGGTGGATGCCGGCGTCACCTCGTGCATCGCGCTCGCGGTGCTGCAGCCGGACATGTCGTGTTTTGCGAGCGTGGCGCCGACGCTGATCTACCTCAAGAACGAGGACCGCGTAATCAGTCTGGCCGGGCTCGGCTACTGGCCGGCCGCGACCGACGTCAGCCGCCTGATCGCCGCCGGCGACGGCAGGAACGTCCCGGAAGGACTGCTGCGCACCGTCATGCCCGCCGCGCCGGCGACGTACGTCGAGGCCCTGCGCCGCTATGGCACGATTTCGTTCGAGGAGGCCGCGACGCCGGCGATGGAGCTTGCAAGGGGAGGCTTCGCGGTCTACCCATTCATCGCCAACAACATCGAGTTTCTCAGGGACAGCTTCAGCCGCTGGCCCGACAACGCGAGGATCTTCCTTCCGGGCGGCCGCGCGCCGCGCGTCGGCGAGCTGTTCGTTCAGGAGGACCTCGGCCGAACGCTTGCCGGGATGATCGAGGCCGAACGCGGCGCGCGCGGAGACCGCGACCGCAAGCTGCGCGCGGTGCACGATTTCTTCTACCGCGGACCGATCGCCGGCGCCATCGCCGATTACCACGCGCAAAACGGCGGCTTCGTCACCAGGGCCGACCTCGCGGGCTTTGAAGTACCGGTTGAAGAAAGTATCAGCGTCAACTACCGCGGCTACCAGGTGCACTCGTGCGACGTGTGGTGCCAGGGGATCGTGCTGCTCGAAACGCTGAAGATCCTCGAGGGTTTCGATTTGAAATCCTTCGGTCACAATTCGCCCGATTACGTGCATACCGTGGCCGAGTCGCTCAACCTCTCGTTCGCCGACCGCGAGGCTTATGTCGGCGATCCAAAATTCGTTCATGTGCCGACTGCCGCGATGCTGTCGGAGGCTTACGCCCTCCGACAGCGCTCGCGCATCGACCCCCGGAGCGCATTCGGCCGAATGCCCGACCCCGGAAATCCCGAAGAGAGCGCCGCGCCTCCCGCCGGCGGTCACGACCGCGTCTACGCCGCCGCCAGGGGCGCGGTCGGATTCTCGCCCGACACCATCTATGGCTGCGCCGTCGATCGGGAAGGCAACGCTTATTCAGCCACGATTTCGGACATGGCGCACGACACGCCCATCATTCCGGGTACCGGGCTTGCGATTTCCTCGCGTGGCACGCAGTCGCGCCTCACGCCCGGCCATGCGTCGGAAGTGCAGCCGGGCAAACGCCCGCGCCTCACGCCCAATCCGGCGCTCGCCTTCCGCGACGGCAGGTTCTTCATGGCTTTCGGCACGCCCGGCGCGGACGTGCAGTCGCAGGCCATGCTGCAGGTATTCCTCAACGTGGTCGAGTTCGGCATGACAATGCAGCAGGCGGTAGAGGCCGCGCGCTTCTCGAGCTGGAATTTCCCCAATTCGTTCGCGCCGCACCCGTATTTTCCGGGACGCCTCAACCTCGAAATAAACATGCCGCAGGGCGTGGCGGACGAGATGCGGAGGCGTGGGCATGACGTCGAAATATGGCCGCTCTACCCGCCCTCGAACGCCGGTGTCTGCGCGATCAAGATCGATCCGGCGTCCGGGCTGCGCCACGCCGGCGCGGACCCGCGGCGGGAAGGCTACGCCGCGGCGTGGTGAAACGGGGCCGCACGGATGGCTGGCCGCGCGTGCGCGAACTTGACTGGCGCAGCCTGGCGGCACGCCGCGGATTCGATCCCCTCGCGAAGGCACCGGCTTTGCGCGCGATGCTCGCGACAAACCGATGCAAGGGAAAGCAATGAACGGGCGAAAGACGGGGTTCGTGGGTCTGGGCACGATGGGCCGTCTGATGGCCCAGCGCCTGCTCGATGCCGGCGTGGAGATGCGCGTGTTCGACGTTGCCGAGGATGCGGTCAGGCATTTCACCGCGCGCGGAACGATCGGCGCCGCAACACTCGCGGAATTGGGCGCCTGGGCGGACATCCTGGTCCTGATGCTGCCGAGTCCCGAGAGCCTGCACCAATGCCTGGTCGGACCGGAAGGAGCGATACATGCCCTGAAACCCGGCAGCAAGGTAATCGACATGTCGACCAGCGGCCCCGCCGTGGTGAAGGAGTGCGGCCGGCTGCTCGCCGAGCGCGGCATCGAAATGATCGATGCGCCGGTCGGCAAGGGTCCGGCGGCCGCGGCGAAAGGCGATCTTACTATTCTGATGGGCGGCAACCGCGATACCTGCGAGTCGCTCGAGTGGCTTTTCCGCGTGGTGGGAAGCGAAATGCTCTACTGCGGGCCGCTCGGTTCCGGCCAGGTCGTCAAGCTCGTCAACAACATGGTGTCTTGCGCCAATGCGGCGGTTCTCGCGGAAGCCTACGCGCTTGCAAAAAAGGCGGGGGTCGACTTTTCCGTGCTTAACCGGCTCATGCCGGGCACCGCCGCCGACAGCTGGCAACTGCGAAACACCGTCATGGCGAAAGCGCTCGGCGGCGATTTCAGTCCGGCATTCAAGCTCGCGCTCGCGCGCAAAGACATGCGCCTTGCCCGTGACATGGCGGAGTATCTCGATGGGAGAAGCGACTGCGCCAGCGGCGCAATCGAGTGGTACGACCGCGCGGCCGCGGCGGGATTCGGCGAACTGGACCGGGCGGCGTTGCTGCTGCTTGCGGATCCCGAACTCGGAAAGGCATCGTGAAAACAAACGCAATCCGCATGCATGAGACCGGCGGGCCGGAAGTGTTGCAGTGGGGCACGATCGATGTCGAAAGGCCCGGCCCCGGGGAAGTGCGCATCCGGCACACGGCGATCGCATTGAACTACGCGGATATATATTATCGACTGGGGCTGTATCCCGCCCGGCTCCCGATCGTGCCGGGAAACGAAGCGGCTGGCATCGTTGAAGAACTGGGCGCCGGCGTTGCGGAGTTCAGTGTCGGGGAGCGCGTTGCCTACGTGGTTCCGGCGCTTGGCGCTTACGCCGAAGATCGCGTGATCCCGACCGACCGGCTGGTGCGGCTGCCGGCGAATATCGAAGACCGGCACGCGGCCGCTATGATGATGAAGGGCTTGACCGCCCGCTACCTGGTCTGCCGGACGTTCCCGGTCAAACCCGGCGACAGCATACTCGTGCATGCCGCGGCAGGTGGCGTTGGCCTAGTGCTGTGTCAATGGGCAAGGCACCTTGGAGCGACCGTGATCGGAACGGTCGGCAGCGAGGCCAAAGCGGCTCTCGCCAGGGAACATGGCTGCACCCATATCATCGACACGACGCGCGAGAACGTTGCGCAGCGGGTAAGCGGGATTACCGCCGGCCGCGGCCTGCCGGTCGTCTACGACAGCATAGGAAAGGACACCTTCGGGGTGTCGCTCGATTGCCTTGCCCCGGAAGGCGTGCTGGTTGTCTACGGTCATTCGTCGGGAAAAGTACCGCCGTTTGACCTGATGACGCTGGCGGCGAAAGGATCCCTCTTCGTGACGCGTCCAACGCTGTGGACCCATATCACCACGCGGGTCGCGCTGTCGGATGGGGCGAGCGAGCTGTTTGACCTGGTCACGCGCGGAATCGTGAAAATCAACGTAAACCAGACCTTTCCGCTGAAAGAGGCCGCACGAGCCCACCGGGAACTCGAGTCCCGCAGGACGACTGGCGCCACGGTGCTCACGGTGTAGGCGCTCGGCGCAGCCGTGCCCGCTAGCAACCTGCCGGACGTAACAGTTCGACACGCTGCCAAAACATCAGGAGCTTGCCGGGGCAAGTCCGACAAACTCCTAGAGTCGCAACAACCGGCGCGGGTTTTCGTCCGCGATCCGGGCCACCTCCAGCGCGCTGAATCCCGCCTGTTTCAGGCTCGCAAGCGGGTCCTTGTCCATCGGTGGAAAGGGATCGTCGCTGCCGAGCACGATGTGATCGATGTCGACCTTGGCGGCCAGGTAACGCAAGGCAGCGGCATCGTGCAGTATGGTGTCGTAGTAGAAACGGCGCAGATAGCTTGAGGGCACGCGCCGCGCCACGTTGCCTTGGTGCGCGCGGTCCATGCGTTCATGCATGCAGTCGAAGCGTCCGATCAGATACGGCAAGGCGCCGCCGCCGTGCGACACGAGGACCGCGAGCCTCGGAAAGCGGTCCAGCACGCCGGAAGAAATCAACGAGCCGAGCGTTAAGGTCGTGTCGAACACGTACTGGACGATGGGATTCAGCCCGAAGAGCCGCGTCCTGGGCAGCGGCTCGGGCTGGGCAGGATGGATGAACACGGGCACGTCCAGCGCTTCCGCGGCGGCCCAGTACTCGTCGAGCTGGAGGTTGCCCAGATTCTCGCCTTCCACGTTTGCGGCGACGATCCCGCCCGCGGCGCCCAGCTCGCGAACCGCACGCTCGAGCTCTCGCGCCGCGTCGGCGGCATCGCGCATCGGCCCGGACGCGAACCATGAGAACCGGTCCGGATGGCGCGCCGCGGTCGCCGACAGCGAGTCGTTGAGTAGGCGGTGCCACGCGCGTGATTTGTCCGCCGGCATGGCGTAACCGAAGATGTCGGCCCAGAGCGACAGCACCTGCCGATCGATTCCGATGTCGTCCAGCATCGCAATGCGCCTGTCATCGTCTTCCAGCAGGCGGGCGAAGAAAGGCCGGGCCCGCAGCCCATGATCGAACTTGAGGCAGGGACAGGCCGCGGCGCCATCGAGCACCGCTATGCCATAGTCCCTGCCCCTGTCGCGCAAAACTTCCAGGATCCGCATCGGAACGTAGTGGGCATGCACGTCAACCGGCATCGCATCGATCCTCGTCGTGAATCAACAGTCGCCGCGTGAAGATTAGCATGGCGAACGGGCGCCGGTAAGCCGAGACCGGTGGTCCGCAAGCGCGAGGCGCCGCCGTAGAGCGGAGGCTGGACCGGCGCCTCAATTCTCGACTCGGCACACGAGAAACTAGTCGGGCCGGCGCGGGGCGGCCTATACTCTGCAGCTTCGCCCGGCCGGCTCCGCCCGGCCGATTTCAAGTTCGGCATCGGGCGTTGATCACGGTCTCGCAAGAACAACCATTCGAGGACGACGTATGGCCAGGAAGGACCAGCAGGCATCGCAACCCAAGGACTACAAGCTCATCGTTGAGAAGGACGTAAAGATCCCGATGCGCGACGGCGCCCTGCTGCACGCAGACGTGTACCGTCCGGACTCGTCCGCCGAGGGATTTCCGGCAATCATGAATATCGGGCCCTACCAGAAGGACAAGGTCTGGATACCGCCGGAAGACCTCGAGGAAGAAGCGAATCCCTACATGGCCTGGGAAACCGCGAATCCCATGTGGTGGTGCCCGCGCGGCTACGCGCTGGTGCGCGCGGACACGCGCGGCACCGGCAAGTCACCCGGCGTGTCGGAGCCGAGTTCCTACCAGGAGTCGCTCGATGCGTATGACGTGACCGAATGGATCGCGCGTCAGAGCTGGTGCTCGGGCAAAGTCGGCGCCCTCGGCATCTCGTACCACGCGGCGTTCCAGTGGCGGCTCGCGAATCTGCAGCCGCCCTCGTTGAAGGCGATCATGCCGTGGGAGGGCCGCGCGGATCAGTACCGCGACCAGGCTTACCACGGCGGGATTTTCGCGCTGGGCTTTCTTGCGCAATGGTGCAACGGCACGGCCGCGCATCACCTGCTTGGCAAGCCCCGCGCCTACAATCCGGAGGCGTTCAACAACAACCTGCTCTGGGAGTACATGCGGCACGACCTGGACTCCGGGTACTGGCGCCAGAACAGCGCACAGTGGGAGAGAATCACCGTGCCCCTCTACAGCGTCGGCAACTGGGGCGGCTTCGCGATGCACCTGCGGGGCAACACCGAGGGATACATGCTCGCGGCTTCGAAGCAAAAGAAACTGCGCATACACACCGGCACCCACTTCCATCCGTTCCACGCGGAAGAAGCGCGAATGGACCAGCTGCGCTGGTTCGATTACTGGCTGAAAGGCACCGACACCGGCATCATGGACGAGCCGCCGGTGAAGCTCGAGATCCGCACCGGCGGCAGCACCGGGCGCTACGCGTTCCGGTTCGAGAGCGAGTGGCCGATTGCCCGCACACTGTGGACAAAGTTGTACTTGCGCATCGACCGCGCGTCCGCGAACAAGGGGGAGGCTGCCGAGGGTGAACTGGTGACAATGCCGCTGGAGTCGGCCAGGACAATCTCCTACTCCGCCGGCCCCGGCCATTACCGGCCGGTATCCGGCCGCTCGGGCGTCTCCTTCGAAACGCCGCCGATGCAGGCCGATACCGAGATCACGGGACCGCTCGCGCTCAATCTCTGGGTTTCGAGCTCCTCGGAGGACATGGACATCTACGCGACGATCCGGAACATCGATCCGCAGGGGAAGGACGTCTGCGAAGTTGGCCAGCGCGGCGAGCCCGTGGCGTGCGTGACGAAAGGCTGGCTGCGCGCGTCGCATCGCAAGCTCGATCAGGAGCGTTCATTACCGTACCGCCCCTACCATGCGCACGACGAGCGGCAATGGCTCACGCCTGAGGATGTTGTCGAGTGTCAGGTGGAGATCTGGCCGACCAGCATGGTCTTCAGAAAAGGGCACAAGCTGCGGCTCGATATCACTCCGCGCGACGGCTCGGGCGCGGGCCACTTCACGCACTACAACGCGGATTACAATGCCGGCGCAGCCAATACCATTCACTCAGGCGGCGAGAGGCTATCGTATCTCCTCCTGCCCGTGATACCCGCGAGGAACTAGCTTCTTACACGGGTCGCCCATTAGCCGCCGCGGCCCGGCATGCTCAGATGGGGGCGTCTGGGGTAGCCACAGGTGGAGGGGTCTGGGTGGCCGCCGGGGCGGTCCCGTACTTCCTTCGAGAAGGCCAATGGAGGAAGAACCACGTCACGACACCGACAGCGACCAGATAAAGGGAAAACAACGCGATCGAGAGACGTATCCAGCCACCGAGTTTCATGCGCGCTCTAACAAGTTGAGGTTTGTCTGCCGTGCGGCAGCATGGTGGACAAGGCCAGTTGGACTAAACCGCTGGGTTCAGCGCGGGCTGCCTGGGGAACAATAAAGTCTCTTGCAAGCGCCGATGTTGTAACGCCAACTCCGATCACGCACAGTGCGCCGCAGACGGCCAATGTGAATGACTTCAAGCGTGACATGTGCTCCCCGTTTCTCCGATCAACAGCCGTTTCGATAAGACGCCACTTCCCCAAGTGAGGAAAGCATGGGCTTACCTCGTCCCCTTGTCATGGGTCGTCCGTCCTGCAACCTGTAGGACGTTTCTCCCATCCGATGCCAAGCTTACGTTCAACTGGATTTGTTACTAACTACTACGATTCAAGGCGCGCCCCGATGGGAAGCCTCAGGGAAAGACCACGGTTTCTACGCAGAACCGCGCGTTGCGCACCCGAGGGAGCGGGAAGACAGGGAGTGGGTCGTGTTGGACTCGAACCAACGACCCAGGACCATGAGCTGGTCTCAGCGGTAGGGACGCCGGTTACCCGGCGCCCCCCGCACAGACCCCGGCGTGCAGTTTTCCCGCACCGGGTTCCTCGGTTGCACTCGCTTCCGCGTTGCAAGGCGTCACGTTCATGCCATCACT
>Ga0326597_10010897_pt1 | contig 12087 bp, 10 predicted proteins | sample RVTome_12_FD_203789 | JGI IMG/M metagenome (GOLD analysis project Ga0326597, IMG submission 203789) | Soil microbial communities from uranium-contaminated site in the Upper Colorado River Basin, Wyoming, United States - RVT100D185 | ecosystem: Environmental > Terrestrial > Soil > Contaminated >... | reverse complement strand
AAAATCCGCTCGCAGCGATCCCGATCGGGGGCGCTGCAGACTCCGGGTTGCGCGCACCACGCAAGCAGGCGCTCACCCGGACTGACGGCACGGCCCTCTGCCGAGCCTTGGAAGCGTTCCTTCAACTGTTTAACCTGCAGTGCAAGCCGCTCGGCCTGAAACTGCGCGGGACTGTCCAGGCCGAGCGCCAACTCGAGTTCGACCAGGCCTGCGCTTCGCGATTGCGTGCCGCGATCGACCTGTGCCCGATATTCGCCCGCCGCAGCCTCGTCGGACAGCGCGCGCAACGCCGCGTCGCGTCGCGCAATCATTTTCTGCTCCCATGCCCGGGGCAGCGCGGGCAGCGCCAGCCACTGTTCCTGCATCGTCGTCGCCCCGGACTCGTCCATGCCGGTGCCCGACCGAATCAGGGTGTCGAGCGCGTCGCAGGAGCGTTCCTTGGCCGCCAGCGTTTTCCACACCGCCGCGCCGCGGTACCGGGCGCGAGCCGATAACGCTGCATCGACCGCGGCATTCGCTTTCTTGAAGCGGGGTTCGAGGTCGCGCAACACCGGACCGGCAGCGCCGAATTGCGCGCTCCATTGTCCCTGCAATTCGCGTAGTGTGCGGCGTACGGCCTGGTCGTCCATCGCGGCCGCGGGGTCCGTTCCCCCCGCGTCGCTCCCCGGATTTGCACCCAGCGCGAGTTGCTCAAGTCGCGCGCAGAGGTCCTCCAGATCACACCGGGCTTGGTTCTTGCGCCCGTCCACTTCCTTGCGCCTGGCCTGGCGGGCGTTGAACACCGCGTCGCACGCAGCCCGGAACTGTTCCCACAACGCGGTCTCGTCACGCCGGCGCAGCGGCAGCGTCTTGGCCTGCTCCTGCCACCGGGCCTGGATCGTTCTGATTGTCGGGAGCGCGTCGCGCTCGCTCGCGTTGGAGGCCAGCGCCGCAGCCTCCTCGATCAGTTTCTGGCGGCTCGCGCGTGCCTCGTCGCGCGCGACCGACTGTGCGTCGCGTAGAGGCGCGAGCGCAGCCTTGAGCCCCGCATCGAGGGATTTCCACGCTTGGGGATTGACGCTGCCCAGATCGCCCTCGCGCCAGGTTCGGTCCGTTTCGCGCAGCCAGCGCTCGATATCGCGCCAGTCGCGCGGTTCACCCAGCAGTGTCTGCGCGTGCGCGCCGGACGCGGCGACGAACTCCTTGCGCCGCCGGCGCGCCTCCTTGTTGCGTGCGGCCAGTTCCGCAAAGTGTTTCGCCGCAGGCGCATAGGCCTTCTCGCACGCACCATCGAAGCGCTCCCACAACGCCTTGGGGACGCCCGCGTGCTGCTCGTCGAGCGCCTTCCATTCCTTGCGCAGTGTCTGGACTTCGCGCGCCAGTTGCGGCGCGTCCAGATTGCGCGTCGGGATGGCCTGCGCGCGCTCGCACAGCTGAACGCGGGCATTGTGCTGGCCGAACGATTCCCAGCGTTCGAGTTCCGAGAGTTGATGCGCCAGGCGGCCAAGCCTCTGCAGCGTCGGTTTGGGCAGGCCTGCGGCGCCTGCCTTGAGCGGCTTGATCGCGTCGGCCGCCGCGCGCGCGGCCTGCAATTGCCCCGCTGCAAGCGCCTGTTCCGCGTCATGCAGCAGGCCGTGGAGACGGTGCCGCCGTGCGCTCGCTTCCTGCTTTTGGGCTTGCATCTGGTCGAGCCTGCGCTTCTCGATTACCAGCACCGCGGCCTCGAAGCGCCGCGTCAGGTCCGGCGCGCGATCGGCCAGATTCATCGCCTGCCAGCGGGCCAGCAATTGCGCTGCGTCGTCCGACGCGCCCGCGGCAAGCTGCTCGGCCTCAATAACTAGCGCCTGCGCAGCCGCGAGCCCTTGCTGTTGCTGCACCCAAATTGCGATGCGCTGTTCGGCCTCTTCCAGCCGCAAGAGTGCCGCCGCCTCGTTGCGCTGCTGTGCCTCCGCGCGCAGCGCGGCAAGGTCCGCGCGCAGTCCGGTTAGCGCATCCGATTCGCTAAGCGCTGCAGGACCCAATTGCGCCTCGATCGCCCCCAAGATTTCGCGCAACCTGCGCTCGAATTGCACGCGCGATCGCTGGGTCTCCTGCTCCTTGTCGAAGCGAGCCTGGACCGTGCCGCGGGCCACGCCGTAGCGCTGCACCCGATCGGCATCGCCGCTCATATCCAGGGCCTGCCAACGTCGATCCAGTTCGACCACCCCGGTGAGAATCGGGCCCGGATCGGCAGCCAGCACCTCCAACTGGGAAATAATCCCCTCGGCTTGCGCCTGTTGCCGTTGGCGATCGTTGATCGCGTCGATCCGCTGCCGGGCGAGCCGCGCGACGCCCCGATCCTTGTCTTTGGCCGCATCGACAAGCCTGTGCAGGCCCTCCGAGGTGCGCACGCGCTCAGCGGCCGCCAAGCGCGTCTCCGCATGCTCGGCGCCCAGCGCCAAATCAATCAGCGGCGCCTCGTCACGAATATGCCCAATCGCTGCGCGGCGACGCTCCGGATCCACGGCGCTGCGCGCCACATCGGCGCGCAGCGCATCGGTGCAGTGATCCGCGCCGAGCGTCGCCTGCACGCATGCGCTGTCCTGCGTCACCGCCAGTGCCTGGCCGAGCGCGGATGCGATGGCGAGTTGGACTGCGGGATCGGTCTCGGTTTCCCATGCGGTGGCGAGCACGGCAGCGGTGGCGCAGCGCCGCGCGGCGGCGATGCGCACCTCCGGCGCGGCGTCTGCGGCCAGCAGATGCGCAAGCTCGGCCGAGTCCTGCGGCAACTGCTCCACAGCGAGCAGTCGCTGCGCGGGCTCGGCGTGCAGGTGCAGAGGCGGACGGGAAAGAAAATTGGCGATCATGATCTTGGCAAGAGTTGGCGTATCGTGCCCAGAGGCGCGCAGACAACGCGCGCCACGGACTGGGTCGGCCGGCGCCGGTCGGAGCGCGGGAATCTCAACGGGGAATCGAAAGCCGGACTGGCGGCCGAATCCCCGGTCGCCCCGGTACATCCGGCCGACGCCACTGGGCGATTGGAACTGTACCGGAAGTCGGCGTCCGGCGCCTGTTCAGTGCAAGTGCTTCTTGCCCGAGGGCGAGCGGAACGCGCGCTCCGGCGCTCCGGCTTCCCGCACCGGCGCGCCCTGCGCGAAGCGACGGTCGAAGAGTTGATTAACCAGCCCGACGACCTCGCCGATTTCGGCATCGCCGAAGTGCCGGCCGAGCAGCGCCTTCATGTCCTCGAGCATATAGCCTCGCTGGACCTCCTGTATCGCTTCGGGCGTCGGACCGACGAACACCATGCCGTACTCGTCCCGGCCGTCGTCCTGATAGTAGGTCACCTCGACGCCGGCGGCCTCCTCCGAATACGGTGACAGCGCCTCGAATGCGGCCTCCAGCGAGCGCTGAAAGTTGCGGCCAACCCAACCGGTCCAGCAGATTTCGAGCATGCGCCGGCGCTTGTCGAACACGGCGCCCGGCTCGTCCTGGTGCGCGCTCTTCGCCTCTGCGAGGCTTTCGATGTCAACGTAGCTGAGCCATGGCGCGAGAGCCTGCTCGATCTCGGCTTGCGATACGCCGGGCCGCACCAGCACGGTGCCGTGGATATGAACTTCAGTATGCATGCGAGTTCCCCTGATCCTTTCGGTCCGACCGCACTGGGAGCAGCGCGCCCGCCGGAATATGGAGCTGTTCAACGATCGCCGTTCACCTTCGCTAGACACGCTCGATCACGAGCGCGATGCCCTGGCCCACGCCTATGCACATTGTGCACAATGCATAGCGAGCGCCGGTGGCGCGCAACTGGCTTGCGGCCGTCGCGACCAGGCGCGCACCCGAGGCGCCCAGCGGGTGCCCGATCGCAATCGCGCCACCATTCGGATTTACGTGCTGCGCGTCGTCGGGCAGCCCCAGATCGCGCGTCACCGCCAGCGACTGCGCCGAGAACGCCTCGTTCAACTCGATCACGTCCATTTGCGCAAGCGTCAGGCCGGTCAGCGCCAGCACCTTGCGTGTCGCCGGTGCCGGCCCGATGCCCATGATCCGCGGTGCCACCCCCGCGGTGGCCATCGCCAGCACACGCGCCTTGGGCTCCAGCCCGTGCTTCTGCGCCGCGGACTCGGAGGCGAGCAGCACCGCGCATGCGCCGTCATTGACGCCGGAAGCGTTGCCCGCGGTCACGGTCCCGCCCTCCCGCACGACGGGCTTCAACTTCGCCAGCGACTCCAGCGTGGTGTCGGGGCGCGGATGTTCGTCCCGGTCGAATACGGTCACGGCGCCCTTCTTGCCCGGGACGGACACCGGCACGATCTCGTTGGCGAAGAATCCCGAGGCGCTCGCGCGCGCCCAGCGCTGCTGGCTGCGCAGCGCAAACGCATCCTGGTCGGCGCGCGAAATCCCGCCTTCGTCGGCCAGATTCTCGGCCGTCTCGGTCATCGCCTCGACGCCGTACTTCGCCTTCATCTGCGGGTTGACGAAACGCCAGCCTATGGTCGTGTCCTCGATCTTCGCCGAACGCGAGAACGCGCCCTCGGCCTTGGGCATGACGAAGGGCGCCCTGGTCATCGACTCCACGCCGCCGGCAATCATCAATTGCGTGTCGCCGCAGCGGATCGCGCGTGCCGCAGTGCCCACCGCATCCAGGCTCGATCCGCACAGCCTGTTGACGGTTGCCCCAGGCACCTCCTTGGGCAGTCCGGCGAGCAACAGCGCCATGCGCGCCACATTGCGGTTGTCCTCGCCCGCCTGGTTAACGCACCCGTAAATGACGTCCTCCAGCGCCCCCCAGTCGACCCCGGCATTGCGCTGCATCAGCGCCTTGATGGGAAGGGTCGCCAGATCGTCGGTCCGGATACCGGACAGCGCGCCGCCGTAGCGGCCGATGGGAGTACGTATGGCGTCACAGATGAATACGTGGTTCATGTCAGGGTTTTTCCGTCAGTCTTTCCGTCAGCGTCTTGCTTGCGAGATTTCGCGATTGGGGCTACAAGTATCCAAGCTTCACCGAGCAAGTATACGCCAGCCGGCGGAGGTCCGACGGATCACCGACGCCGGGCAGGGTCTGACCGAATTTCGCTGCACGACCGGCCCGAATTTCGTTTGCGACCACTTCCGCCAGCGACCACTGAGGAGGAATTCCCATGTCTGACATCGCGCAAAGTCTGGTGCGCAGGAAATGCGTGCCCTGCGAAGGCGGCACGGCGCCGCTGAAGGATGACCAGACCGGCCCGCTGCTGGGTGGTCTGCCCGGATGGAATCGGGACGGTACCAGGATTTACAAGGAATACAGGTTCACGGACCATTACCAGACGCAGGCTTTCGTCAACGCGGTCGCGTGGATCTCGCACCGTGAGGATCACCACCCATTCGTGCTCGTGGGCTACAACACGGCTCGCGTCGAGTACTGGACGCATGCGATCGGCGGGCTGTCGGAAAACGACTTCATCTGCGCCGCCAAAGTGGACGCACTGTTCGAACTCTGAGTCGAATACCGGATCAGCGCAGGGCACGCGCCGCTAAAACGCGCCGCAGTGGCAATCCAGGCTCCAGGTCCCATGGTCGCCGACCATGAGCGGGTGCGCATGCCCCGCGCGCGTCATTGCAGGGCCGGCCGGCGCGCTGCCCGCTCGCCGCGGATGCTGGTAACCGCCATAGGACTTGATCGGCAGCCAGTCCTGGGTAATGGGCGGTGGCGGCGGGGCTAGACTTGCGTAGGACCCCGCTGCGTAGACAATCTTGCCGCCAACCATGGTCAGCACCGATTCCAGAGCCTTGATTGAATCCTCGGGAATGCTGAAATAGTCCGCGGAAAGAATGGCGAGATCGGCCAGCCTGCCGGGCTCGAGCGTCCCCTTGCGCTCCTCGTCTCCCGAGATCCACGCTCCGGCCGCCGTGTACATGTGCAGCGCCTCGGCCCGGTCGAGAAGATTGCGCGCGGCGTTGAGCTTGGCGCCGCCGAGCGTCTTGCCCGTGATCAGCCAGTGCACGCCGACCCAAGGGTTGTAACTGACCGCACGATTTGCATCGGTGCCCGCGGAAAGTGGAATACCCATTTCGCGAATGCGCGCGATCGGCGGCGCATCGGCTGCCGCATCGGCCCCCTGGCGCGCGAGGAACGCTTCCCCATCGGTTGACAGGCGGTTCTGGATGTTAATGCTGCCGCCCAGCGCGGCGACGCGCTCGAGGGTATTCGGCCCCAGGACCTCGCAATGATCCATGCCCCACCGCAAACCCGTTAGCGGCACCTCGCGATGAACCTCTTCCAGCACGCCGAGAATGCGCTGCGCCGAGGAATCCCAGGTCACGTGCTGTCTGAACGGCCAGCGAAGGCCGGCGACGAATTTCACCACCTCGGTCAACTGGCTTTCCATGATCGCGGGCTGGCCGCCCCAGTCCTTGTTGAAATTAGTCGAATCTGCCGCCGACCACGTGAGGTATTCACCCGCGCCGATCATGCGCAAATAATCGTCGCCCTGCCCGAACTTCACGACTTGCGCCCAATTCCTGTAGTTGTCGATCTCCTTGCCCGGCGTCTGGGCGAACAGCGTGTAACCGATGCGCAGCGTCAACATACCGTCATTGGCGAGTTGCCCGATGCTCTGGTAATGGTCGGGATAGTTCTGACCGCCGCCGCCGGCGTCGACGATGCTCGTAATGCCCAGGCGATTGTGCTCGCGCATGAAATGGCGCGTCGAAATCGTCTGATCCTCGGGCGACAGGCGCGGAATCATGAGCCACACGCCGACCAGACTCGCCAGGCTCGTCGTCGCCATGACAAGGCCCGTGGGTTCGCCCGAGGCATCGCGCGCGATCGAGCCGCCGAACATGTCCGGCGTGTCCTTGTTCCATCCCAGGACCCGCAGCGCGGCGCGATTGAGCCATGCGCGGTCGTACAGATGCATGACCATCGCCGGCGTGCCGCGGGTGGCGGCGTTGATCTCGTCCAGCGTCGGATAGCGCTTTTCGGCGAATTGCGCCCACGTCCAGCCGCCGATCACCTGGACCCAATGCGGCGCGGGTGTGCGCCGCGCCTGCTCGCGCAGCATTCGCAACCCGTCCGCGAGCGACGCCAGCCCGTCCCAGCGCACCTCCATCGAGTAGGTCAATCCGCCGCGGATGAAGTGGGTGTGCGAGTCGTTGAGCCCCGGAATCACCGTGCGGCCTGCGGCATCGATCAGCGTCGTGTTCGGCCCGCGCAGGTGCTGCAAATCGCCCTCGGAGCCTGCGGCGATAATGCTGTCGCCCCGGATCGCCAGCGCAGAGACGAAAGGCTGGCGCTTGTTCATGGTGGCGATCCGTCCGCCTACGACGAGGGTGTCCGCGGGACCGCCGACCATCGCGACGCTCCCGTCCGGCGCCGGCATGGGCGCGAGGCCCGCGCCTGCCGCGTGTGCGCCCATCAGAAAATCGTACCCTTGGACCCGACCCGCCGACTCTTGGCCATGAGGCTACTCAATGCAGCCCGTCGCTCACCTCCACGCCCTCGGGCTTGATTTCCAGACCCGAGAACCTGGCCTGCTGGAGGAGCAGGGTTGCAAAATCCTGATCCGCGAGCCCACTGCCCATCATCGACTGGACCAGATCGCGCGTGATCGAGGCGAGCGGCATCGGCACCTCGAATTCCCGACCCGTAGCGAGGCCCAGATCCAGATCCTTGCGCAGCAGATAAGGCGTGAACGTTACCTTGAAATCCAGATTCACGTATGCGGGCGTCTTGTAGCGCGTGAACATCGATCCCATAACGCTCTGGTTGAGGAAATCCAGGAACGCATGCCGCGGAACGCCCGCCTTCTGCGCAAGCACCGTGATCTCCGCCATGCACTGCGCCACCACCCCGAGCATCACGTTATGGCAGATCTTGACGATGCGCGCGAGTTCTCCTTCGCCGACGTAGGAGGAACTGGGCCCGATGTGCGCGAGCAGCGGCGCGACCTCGTCGTAGGCAGCCCGGGGACCCGAGCAAACGAAGCTGAGTTTTCCCGCCTTGATCACCTTGGCATTGCCGGAGACCGGCGCGGCCAGCATGTGGGTGCCGTAGCCGGCGAGCAGCGCGCGCAGTTCAGCCGAGCCTTCGAGAGAGATCGACGAACATTCGACGAGCATCCGCGGCGCGGGGCCCTTGCCCGCCTGCGATTTGGAGAGCAGGCCTTGCGGGCCATGCGTGACTTCCCGCACGTCATCGTAGGTCGCGACCATGCAGAACACGACATCGCAGCCGGCGAGTTCCGAGAGATGGCTCGCTACGGTTGCGCCGTCCTTGGCCAGCGGTTCGGCCTTCGCCCGGGTGCGGTTCCACACTGTAACGCTGCAGCCCGCCCTTGCCAGCCGCTGCGCCATCTCGAATCCCATGCGCCCGGTCCCGATCCAGCCTATTTTCAAATCATTTTTCATAATTATTTCCCAACGGTAAAAATCAAACCGCCGGCCCAACCGTCCCCGCAGGACGGTCGCACCGGCGATAACGGTTTCTGTGCGGCGTGCCCGGTCAGTACGGATTTGCGACAGGAAGATCCTGCGCCGGATAGAGCGAAATGATCTGCGCCCCCTTGGGCCCTAGAATTACCATTTCCTCGATCCGGGCGGCCGAGACGCCGTCGCTTGCCGGACAGTAGGTCTCGACGGCGAACACCATGCCCGCCTTGAGCTCGATCGGATCCTTGAAGGAATTCACCCGCGAGATCAGCGGCCGCTCGTGCAGCCCCAGCCCCAGACCGTGGCAGAAGTTCAGCCCGAAAGCCTCCATCTCGCTGGAGAAGCCGATCTCGCTCGCCTTGGGCAAGGTCTTGGCCACACGGTCGCTGGACATCCCGGGGCGCAGCAGATCGACGGCCTTGTCCATCCACTCGCGCGCCTTGCGATAGGCGGTACGTTGGGGTGAGGTCGCCCGGCCGACGCTGAAGGTGCGGTAGTAACAGGTGCGGTAGCCCATGAACGACTGGATGATATCGAAAAATGCCTGGTCGCCCGGGCGGATCAGCCTGTCGGTGAAGTTGTGCGGATGCGGCGAACAGCGCTCCCCGGAGATCGAATTGATCGCCTCGACGCAGTCTGAGCCCATCTCGTAGAGGCGTGCCGTTGCCAATGCGACGATCTGCGACTCCTTGATGCCCGGCTTGAGCGCCTCGGCGATGTCCTGGTAGACCCCGTCCACCATGGCCGAAGCCATGTTGAGCAGCATCATCTCGTCGATGCTCTTGACTTCGCGCGCCTGCAGCATGGCCTGCTGGCCGTCGCGCACCTCGATGCCGGCCTTCTGCAGCTCGAACAGCATCGGCGGCTCCACCACGTCCACGCCCAGCGGCATGTCGGCCACCCCTTCGGCCTGCAGGACGGCCTTGATCTCCTTGGCCGCATCACGGAAGTACACGACATCGGCGCCCGTCGCGCCGCGCATGCCGAGCATCCCTGCGCGGCAGTGATCAGTCCGCAGCCAGGGCGCATACAGCCGGTGGTGCTTGGCCGCCGAGCCGAAATCCCAGATATACGGGTCACCGTTGCCCGTCAGCAGCGAGTAGCGCGTCAGCTTGTCGCGTGCCCATTCGCCTATCACGGTGCTGGTCGTGTAGCGAATGTTGTGCTGATCGAAGCACAACAGCGCACCCAGTCCCGATTCGCGCAGCGCGGCGCGGGTGCGCGCGAGGCGATAATCATGCAGGCGGCGGAAGTTGATGCGCTCCTCGAAATCGACCTGCGTGTGACCGGGGGCGCCTATCGGCCGCCCCCAATTGTGGTGCGGATCGATGTCATCGGGGCGCACGAGTTTGGGTTCGGGGATTTTCTTCTTCGCCATGACGAGGCTCCTGTGCTTTATGAGTGGCTGCCATCCTGAAGCGGTCGCCCGATGCCTGCCTGGACAACGTCTGCCACGCGGCAAGACGGCAAGAACCAATTTCATTCTAGCCCGATTCCAGCGGCGACGCGATTCGCTGCCCCGGCATCACCAGCATCACCAGCATCACCAGCCATCGCATTATCTGTACGCTGGCGTTGCTCGCGTACCATCCGCTTCCACCACTCACACAAAACCCCGTCACAACCCATACGGTCCGGGCGAGCCGTCACCACGGTAACGAAAGACAATCGACAACATCTCTGCGGGCCAGCACCCTCGAACACAGCTCCCAGCGATCCCTGTCAGGGTCGATCGTCTCCTGATACCGCATCTCAAACACGTCGCGCGCCTTTTTCCGGAGATGAATGTACTCGTCCATCATTTCCTCGAGGGTCTCCACTGTCTCGATCCATTCGTCTTCGATGGTGTCCGGTAGCCCGCCGAAGATGTCGTAGCGGTCTTTCATCCGCCGCGACAAGACCTGGTAGATCTTTTCGTCCTGGGTTTCGTGATAAACGAGATTCAGCATGTCGACCGTGCGTCGTGCCTGGCCGAGCCGCTTGATCCGACCGAGCCGCTGTTCCAGTCGTGACGGATTCCACGGCAGGTCGACATTGATGAGCGTACCGAGGGTCTGCAGGTTCAAACCCTCGCACGCCGCATCGGTGGCGACGAGGAGACGAATCTCGCGCTTCTTTACGGCTGCCTTGATGTCCTCACGTTCGACTGAGGCGAAATCGTCACCACGGAAGAGGCCGCTCTTGCCCGCGCCCGCATACACGCCCACGGGCTCACCCGGCAGCAACTTCGCGAGTTCCGCAGCGACGAAATACGCCGTGTCGTAGTATTGGCTGAAGACGATGCAGCCGTGCTCGAGCCAGTTCTTACCCCCGGTGCGGTGCTCTGTGAGGAAGTACCGGACCGCGGCGAGCTTCGGGTCGCGGGCTTCCGGACGCGAAAGTTCGTCGACGATGGTGCGAAGGTATCCTGCCTCATTGGGCGTGAGCGCACTGAGCGCCTCTTCGATCCGCTTCGCCTGTTCCTCGTCCTCAAGCACTTCCCGGCGCAGCATCTTCTCGGCCGTTGACCGACCGGAGGCAAAGCTCGAACAGATGCGTTGCAGGAGCAACGTCTTCATGAATCCGGCCGCCTTGGTGCGATTTTGCAACGCTGCCGTAAACGCTTCCGCTGCCTGATAGGCGAGATCAAAGCGGTGATCTCTTCGCCGACGAGCTCGAAGATCGAGCTGCGGAAATAGCCGGCGATACGCCTGTAGGACTTGGCGTCCTTCAGTCTCGCGCTCAGGAATGCATGGTCGAGGCGCTGGCGGCGGGAGGAGAAGCGGTGAATTTCGCTCATCGGAAGCCCCCGTAACTTCGGCACTTTGGTTACAGAGAAGCGTGGTATCCGTCTCAAGGGCCAACCGTCAGCGCGTTCCCGATGTCTGTTTGAGCGAAGTCGTCGCCCTTGTACAGCAGCGATAGGCCGCGTACCTTCGCCAGCGCATAGCTGAATACATCGCCAAAGTTCAAGCCCGCGGGGTGACCGCTGCCTTTGCCGTAGGCCACGAATGCGGCATAGGCCGCGTCCATCTCGGCCGGGCCGGGCGCGACCAGCTCAAATGGGGGCAGCCGAAGCAAATCGTCCACGAGAATCACCGCACGCTGTCCGCGCCTGCTGTGCACGACCATTCGGGTTTCCACGACGGAAACCGTGCAGATCAGTGCCTTACCCGCATTCTGAATGGTCTGCAAGAAAGTCTCGCGCTCTGGCTCTGCAAAGGCAATCGCCACGAGCGCTGAGGTGTCTACAGCGATCATTTCGGCAGGCCGTGTTCGTCCCACTCCATCGGATCGAACGCATCCGGACGGTCAGGAATGCGGTCAAGCTGCGCCAGCAACGCCGCCATCCGTTCGGCATTGTTGGAGGTCCCCGTCGTTTCCGCGATGAGACGGTCCACCGCCCGTTCGACCGCAGCGGTCTTGCTCAGGCCAGTGGCCTTGGCCAACCGCTCAACCTTGCCGATCACGATGGGATTGGCGATCTGGAGTGCCATGGAGAAGCCTCTGATGCGTGATATCAACATTATCAATATACATAGTTGGACGGGATCTGAGAAGGGGTCGAGGCGCAGGGGTCGAGGCGCTGGCGGCGCGAAGAGAAACGCTGGATCTCGCTCATGTCCCCTTTGTGGCCCCTTCGCTGTGCCTTACTTGCAGGGCCGGCGGCTTTGCCGATCGCCGTTCACATCAAAGATCAGGACGTCTATGACGCCGCCTACGAAGTTGCCTAGC
>Ga0326597_10010896_pt1 | contig 12087 bp, 13 predicted proteins | sample RVTome_12_FD_203789 | JGI IMG/M metagenome (GOLD analysis project Ga0326597, IMG submission 203789) | Soil microbial communities from uranium-contaminated site in the Upper Colorado River Basin, Wyoming, United States - RVT100D185 | ecosystem: Environmental > Terrestrial > Soil > Contaminated >... | reverse complement strand
CCCCGTTCGAGCTGAAGACCCGCAAGGGCACGACGGTATTCGACCGCGACGAGCACCCGCGCGCGGACGCGAGCGTCGAAGGCATGGCGAAGCTGCGCGCCGCGTTCAAGAAAGACGGCTCGGTCACGGCCGGCAACGCTTCCGGCATCAACGACGGCGCCGCCGCAATGGTGCTGATGGAGCGCGCCGCCGCCGAGAAGAAAGGGTTGAAGCCCATGGCGCGCCTCGTCTCCTACGGCATCGCCGGCGTGGACCCCAAGATCATGGGCATCGGCCCGGTGCCCGCCAGCAGGAAAGCGCTGGAGAAGGCGGGGTTGAAGATCGAGCAGATGGACGTGATCGAGTCGAACGAGGCGTTCGCGGTGCAGGCGCTCGCCGTCTCGTGCGATCTGAAGCTCGACCCGAAGAAGACCAACCCCAACGGTGGCGCGGTGGGCCTCGGCCACCCGATCGGCGCCACCGGCGGCGTGCTGACGGTGAAAGCGCTCTACGAGCTGCAGCGCACCGGCGGCCAGTACGCGCTGGTGACGATGTGCATCGGCGGCGGCCAGGGCATTTCAGCCGTCTTCGAGCGGCTCAATTAACCGCTAACACGCCAAGAAAAACTCCATCAGCCACGGAAACACACGGAATCACACCGACGGGAATCAAGAGCAGAACGCCGCGCGAGTACCGAGCGACGTTTTCTTTTCTGCAAGAGTACGAGCGTGATCCGGCAGACATTGTCTGGCCAAATCAGCACCGAACCGCCTATGAAGGCTGGAAACGGCCAGGAGCCGACACTAATCGGGATAGCCGAAGCGGTTCGAGCCCTGATCGCCTCATGAGCCCGGGCAAATCTGGCCCTAGCGCCAAGGTTCTCACTTATTTATAGTGGTCCCGCAGAAAATCGTCTGCATACGCGAATCTCTTCTCAATGATCTCCAGCAGCGTAGTGCCGACTTGTGTGGTCAAGCGCTTAAGGTCAAAGCACTCCAGAATGGCGTGCAGATGTTCGTCACTTCCTGACTTAAATTTGTTCTGTTCTTCCAGGTACCTCGCAACAATTAGTAGTTCGCTCGGCGGAATCTCTTCAAATGTTCGCGGGCCTCTGCTTCGCAGATTGATTGGTGGGCTATCCTTCATTCGAATCACAGAGAAGAGTAGCCCACGAGAACCCGACTCTTCTTCCGAGATCACGCGCCCTTGGCGGATGGCGTTCGCTAGGGCCTTGTTCATCGTGCTTTTAAGCTCACGGCCCATCCGTTTGATCCCACAACCCCGCAGATAGATATCGTAGGCACGCTTAGCAACCATAGGACCTTCGACTTCAACAATGTGGCAGAGGCCTTCGGCGACTGTACTCACGTTGACGGTTCGAGGGTCGTCACTGACTGGGCCAGCATAGGCAACATAAGCAGCGAATGGGGAGTTGGAGTCTTGAGGTGGGGTTGTAGGACCTTGTATTTCGTCTCTCCTAGACAAATCCTTTTCTGTTTCCGCGAGCTGCGCAACGCGATCTATTGAATGTTTCCCTTTGATAGTCTCAGGTAGCGGATCTACGCCAATAACTTCGTCCACTTCCTTGTTGTCGGCGTGCACGTTGTCGGCAGGAGGAGGGGGTTCAGCTGCCGCCTCATCGATGCCACCAGGTTCGATGCCGAGGCGATGAAGCTCTGCCCAAACCGATTCCATGGCCCTAGTTCGATCGCGGTAGAAATCTCCGCCTCGAATTCGGACGAATTGCCAGCCAGCTCGCTCAAGGTCCCGTTGACGGGCCATATCCTTTTCGTAGCGATCAGGCCCATGCCATTGGTCGCCATCGCATTCAACAGCAAGACGTCCCTGCATAGGTGCCCAGCTAATTTAGTACGACCATTCGTACCAAGAGCGAGGATGGGATCATATGCCGCATGCTTTCGCAGTTCAGCAAACTGCTCGACCACTGCTTTGGCATCTCGCTCGGTGTTGACGGCGTTTCCAAACTCCGCAGGAGTTGGAAGTTTGTCGCTAGGGAGTATTTGCCGCTTGGAGCTAGCGATAGCGTCATTGTCATAGCCGCGGCAAATACGCAACCAGGCTACCAAGTCCGCTTCGGTTAATGGTGGGTTACGTGAGCCTGTTGTTCTAACAATTCAGGCACAGTAGGCCTCGGTACGGTTCCGAACGTCCTTGCTTGCGTGATTACTCATACCATGAGTTCTTCAGCATCAACTTCGCTCGATGACGAAACACCACCCCCGTTCGAGTAACACGGGGCTATGGACACATTAGAACCGCAATGCATGGAAAACTACTACCACTGCCTAGCGCCGACAAGGTTGGCTTCTCATGGCTGCGCGAGTGACCGCTCTGGGCCGCTTTCTGCCATGTCGCGAACCGGCCAATGGGGGTCATACCTCTCAACCATCTGGCCCTGTATAGTATCTTAACATATTGATAAATATAGATTATTATTCTCGGCCCCCTTTATAATTGAATTATTTCCTTTGACCCCCCACTAATAGGGAGTTAGATTAGTGTCGCGTCTGGGAAGAGTCGCTAAGCGTCTCGACTTGGGGCCAAGTGCCCCAACCCCCCAGTCGCTTTTTTTTTGCCTTCCGCATGTGCCTAGGCCATGTACCTCTGTTATATCGACGAATCGGGCACGCCGGATATTCCCGGTAACACCTCTCATTTCGTCCTTGCTGGCTTGTCTGTTCCTATCTGGCATTGGAAGGGTAGTGACAGCGAAGTGTCGGCACTCAAGAAGAAATACTCCTTGGCTTCAGACGCTGAGATTCATACGGGATGGATGTTAAGAAAATATCTAGAGCAAAAGAAAATTCCAAATTTTGATGCTCTGCCTTACACGCAAAGACGTATTAAAGTTGAGCAGTTGAGAAACACCGAATTGTACCGACTGCAAAAATTACCAGATCCCACACGGTACCATCAAACGAGGAAAAATTTCAGAAAAACGGCCGATTATGTACATCTCACTTATGACGAGAGACGAAGATTCATAAGTGAAGTTGCGCGGGCTATCTCGGGGTGGGGATACGCTCGATTGTTTGCAGAATGCGTGGACAAAGTGCATTTCAACCCCGTCCGCACTGGCAAGAGCGTAGTAGAACAGGCATTTGAACAAGTGGTATCGAGATTCGAGCAATATCTACAAACTAACCCCTCCGGTGGAGTTCCTGCTAATAAAAGCTATGGTTTATTGATTCACGACAATAACGATACCGTCGCCAAGAGACACACGGAGCTAATGAAGAATTTTCATAAGAAAGGAACTCTTTGGACGGGCATAGATAACATAATGGAAACGCCATTGTTCGTTGAGAGCCACCTAACTAGCATGGTGCAACTCGCTGATGTTTGTTGCTACGCGATGCGCAGGTACTTAGAGAACAATGAGAGTGACTTATTTGATTTGGTATTCACCAGGGCGGATAGACGATACGGAAAAGCTGTAGGTGTAAGACATTACACAAATATGAGCTGCACCTGCAAGATCTGCGCAGCCCATAGGTAGGCAACCCGCGTTGCAGAGGACGCGCCACAAGCAGCGCGCTCTTGAACGCGAACGTTGGATGTCCGCTTTGAGTCGTCAGCCGTCCCCCGTCTTCATCACGTCACACCCAGCCAGACGAAGAACTGGCCCGACGGGAACGGCACACGCAGTTCCCGCTCGAACACGCCGTAGATGAACGCCGATTCACGCTAATAACTTTGAAACGGGAAGACTCGTTAAAAAAGCCGCGCGAGAACCGCGCGGCTTTTTTTATCAGTCGACGCGCACACCGGATTCCCCATAGTTGTTCCGTTCAGGAATTTGTCGGGCTTCGCTCCGACAAATTCCTAGGGTTTCATGATGAGCTTGCCCATCACCTGTCCCGACTCGAAGATGCGGTGGGCGCGCGGCGCGTCGGCGAGCGGGATGCGCTCGTGGATCGGCACCTTGATCGTGCCGTCCGCGAGCATCCGGATCAGCTCGCGCGTGCCGCGGGCGCGCAGCTCGGGACTGTCGTCCAGCGTGTGCATGGTGAAGTAGCGGTAGCCGAGGCTGCGGTGGGGCGGCGTCTCGACCGCGGCGCTGATGTCGCCCTGCGGCGAGCCTTCCAGCCGCCCGTAGAGCACCAGCTGGCCGAAGGGCGCGAGGCAGTCGAAGAGCGCGATCATTCCCGGCCCGCCGACGGGGTCGAGCACCAGGTCCACGCCCTTGCCGCCGGTCAGCTGCTTCACCTGGTCGACGATATTGCCGCGCTTGCGATCGATCGCCGCGTCGGCCCCTTGCGCGCGCGCGAACGCCGCGCGCGCATCGGAACTCACCACGCCGATGACGCGCTTGCCGGCGGCCTTGGCGAGCTGCACCAGCGCCGTGCCCACCCCGCCCGCCGCCGCGAGCACCAGCACGGATTCATACTGAAACCCCTTCAACGCGGTGTTGAGCAGGTGCCAGGCGACCTGGTAGTTGGACAGCCCCGCCGCCTGGTCGAGATCGATGCCATCGGGCAGCGGGTAGAGGGACTGTTCGCGTGCGGCGATGTACTCCGCGTAGCAACCCGCCCGCTCCTTGAATTCGCGCGCCGAAACGAACACCGGCTGCCCGACGCGAAGGCCGCGCACGCCGCTGCCCGCGTCGACGACGGTGCCGCTCATTTCGATGCCCGGTATCACCGGCAGCGGCGGCATCCAGCGGTAAATGCCCTTGCGGACCAGGGTCTCCGGCATGCAAACGCCGATCGCGTGCGCCTTGACGAGCACCTCGCCGGGACCGGGCCGCGGCGTGGGCAGCTCGACGTACTTCAGCACCTCCGGGCCGCCGGTCTCGGTGATCTGTATCGCCTTCATGCCGCTCCTCGAAACGGACACCCACGACGCATTATATCGACCGGCTACCGGTCGCCGGGCTCACACGGGCGCGCCGCCCGCCATGAGCTGCCGCGCCACTTCGTCCACGCGGCTCAGCGCAAGCTGGCGCACTTCCTCCGGCTCGAGACTGCTGATCGGATGCCGCAGCTCGATGAAGCCGTGCCCCGCCATGCCTCTGCCGCGAAACTGGAACTCCGCCGCCTTGCGGAAAGCCTGCGTGATGATCACCGCGGCCGGCACGCCGCGTTTTTCGAATTCGACCGTGTCGTGCACACTGCACAACGTGCACGACCCTCACCCGCCGAGCGCGGCGATCGCGACCTGCACCTCCCGCGCCATCTCCGCGATGAGGCTGTCCGGCGCGACCTTCGAGTAATGATCCTTGCGCCGCACGACCACGCGGGCGATGCCGTAGCGGCTGCGCAGCGCGGCGCCCATCGTCTCGAGGATGATGTCGCCCTGCTCCTTCGTATTGTCGAGCAGGCCGAGCACCTTGCCGGCGAGGCTCGCCGGGCGCGGCGCCGGCGCGAACAACTGCGTGCCGCCGCCCGCGCTGGGATCGATAATGCCGGATGTTTCGTTCATGCGTCACCTCCTCCTCGTGTTGCGATCAAACCGCGTATTCCCGGCTCACGGCGCGGCTCGCGACCGTGATGCCGTGCATGACCAGGCTGCCCGGCGATCCCGACCCGCCGGCGACGATGAGGTGCAAATCGCCCGGATCGCCGATCGCGGGCACGAACGCATTGTCGTCCTCGAGCGGCACCTTGAACGGCCAGCGCGCCGCCCCGGATGCTCCGCGCCAGATGCCGCCGCGCCGGATCTCCCCCAGGCGTCGCCCGGCGCGCTCGATCAGCAGGCGGTGCACCGCGTCCCGCGACATTCCGGCCTTCGCGAAAACATCCGCGTGCTGGGGGCTCAGCACCACCGCCATGTCGGCCTGGCGGTAAACGTTGCCGCCGCCGAGCGCGGACATCATGTCGGCGATCGCCACCACGAGGCGTTCCGGCTGCTCGCTCGCATCGTCCCACACCAGCACCGGGCCTTCCAGCGGCAGGGCGGTCACGACGTTCTCGTCGGAACCGAATCCGCGCGCCTGCGCGTAAGTGGGCCACGGGCTTTCGTCCTCGTTCTCGGCGACGCAATAGGTATAGCGCCAGGGTCCGCCGAAACCGCTCAGGGCGGTGACGCCCGGGATTCCCCCGCCCAGGTTCATCATCACGAGACGAAGCGCGCGGCCGATCGTCGCATTCGCCCGGTGCCCCGGCCCGAAGCAGCCCATGCCTCCGCTCAAGCCGATCTCGCGCGCGTAGGGGCCGTTCGCCAGGACGAACGGCGCGCCCGCGCTCGTGGTGGCCTGCAGCAGCACGAGGTTGAAGCGCTCCTCGAGCAGGCACTCCATCGCACCGATCACGACCGGCAGATAGGCCGGCTTGCAGCCCGCCATCACCGCGTGCAACGCGAGCGCGCGCACCGTCGCGGGCGCCATGAGCGGGGGCACGAGCCCGATCAGCTCCTCGGGATCGCGGCGCGTGCCCGAGAGCATGGCCGCGAGCCGCTCCTCCGTGGGCGGCACGACCGGCAGGCCGTCGGACCACTCTTTCTCGAAAAAGTACTCGACGGCGTCCCCGGGCGCGCTCATCGGTTGTTCCTCATGCCTTGCCCGGCACGCCGCGCCCCCGCCGGCTGGCGAGCTCGCCGAGGCACAGGTGCGTGAACGCGAGACCGGAGAGCACCGGCACCGCCAGGTTGACGAGCGGGATGTACAGCAGGATAGAGAGCGCAAGCCCGAGCGCATAGAGCCGGCCGCGCGCGTCGCGCAGGATCGCTTCGATTTCCGCGGGGCTGGCGTGCTCGGCGAGCGCGTCGTAGCGGAACATGCGCTGGTTGAAGAACGCCGCGATGAGCGGCGGCAGCACCAGCGCGCCGATGCCGGTGAACCACAGCGGCAGGCTGATCATCCACAGCACGGCAAAAACGACGACCGCCACCGTCGCGTTCCAGACGCTGCCCGCAAGGGTGCCGCCCTTCAACCGCTCGAGCCGCGGGTGATGGCGCTCCCCCACGAACGGCACGATCACCGGCATGGCGACCAGGTCGGTCACGAGCACAGCCGTGATCAGCGTCACCGGCAGCATCAGCGCGAACGCGGCGATCCCGCTCGCCCAGACGAGGATCGAGGACAGTCCCCAATCACGCACCCAGCCCAACCACGAGGTGTTCGCGATCCAGCCGGTGACCGCGCGCGCCCAATCGTCGGCGAACATCCATGCGAACCCGATCCACACCGCGAGGGCCGCGAGCGGCGGCACCAGCGCGAGCGCCAGGATGCGCGGCTGCCAGAAATCGCGCAGCGCGCCGCCCATCGCGTGAAATACCGGACCCATCCTCAATCCATCCGTGCACATTCTATCCAACGGCGGAGGGCGGCGCGCTTAATAACGGGTAGAATGCCGGCAAAACCACTTCTGGCGCGACGATGCCTTCGGGCCGCACACGTCTTTCCTCCTGGCAAGCGCTCGTCGAGCACCAGCGTGTCGTCTCCGGACTGTGCTTGCGCGAGCTGTTCGCGCGCGATGCCGGGCGATTCGACAGGTTCTCCCTCTCGACGGAAGGGCTGCTACTCGATTTTTCCAAGCAACTCGTCACCGAAGAGACGATGCGGCTGCTCTTCACGCTCGCCGGCGAGTGCGGGGTCGAGGGGCGGGCGAGGCGCATGTTCGCGGGCGAGCGCGTCAACACCACCGAGAACCGGGCCGCGCTGCATTTTGCGCTGCGCGCCGACAGGCCGGTCATGCTGGACGGCAAGGACGTCACGCGAGACGTCAGAGACACGCTCGCCGCAATGCGCCGTTTCGCGGCCGGCGTCCATGCCGGCCGCATCAAGGGCGCGGCCGGGCGCGCGTTCACGGATGTCGTCAACATCGGCATCGGCGGCTCGGACCTCGGCCCGAGGCTGGCCTGCGCTGCGCTCGCCCCCTATTCGAGAGAGCGACCGCGGCTGCATTTCGTATCCAATGTGGATGGCGCGGCGATCTCGTCCGTGCTCGCGGCGCTGAATCCCCGCACGACGCTGTTCGTGATCGCCTCCAAGACTTTCACCACCCAGGAGACGCTCGCGAACGCCAGCGCCGCCCTGGCATGGCTCTCGAAGAAACTGGGCCGCAAGCCGGCTGCGAAGCACCTCGCCGCCGTCACCGCCGATCCCGCGCGCGCCGTCGAATTCGGCGTGCCGGCAGAGCGCGTGTTCCGGATCTGGGACTGGGTCGGCGGGCGCTATTCCTTATGGTCCGCGGTGGGCCTGCCCGTCGCGCTCGCGGCCGGCATGAAAACCTTCGAGGCGTTCCTGGCCGGCGCGCGCGCCATGGACGCGCACTTCACCGGCACGCCGCTCGAGCGCAACCTGCCGGTGGTGCTGGGCCTGCTGGAGGTCTGGAACGCCACCTTCCGCGGCGCGGCGAGCCGCGCGGTGCTGCCGTACGACGATCGCCTCGGGTTGCTGCCATCCTATTTGCAGCAACTCGAGATGGAGAGTTGCGGCAAGCGCGTCACGCGCGACGGGCAGATCGTGGATTACGCCACGGCGCCGGTGACGTGGGGCGGCGCCGGCACCGACGGCCAGCACGCCTATTTCCAGCTCCTGCACCAGGGCACGCAGGCGGTGCCGGCGGATTTCATCGCCTGCTGCCGCCCCCACCACCGGCTGCGCGCGCAACACGATATCCTGCTCGCCAATTTCTTCGCGCAGACCGAAGCGCTCGCGTTCGGCACGGCCGGGGCGGAGGCGCGGAAGCTGCCGCCGTACCGGGTGTTCGAAGGCAACCGGCCGACCACCTCGATCCTGCTCGACGAGCTCACCCCGCGCGCGCTCGGAGCGCTGCTTGCGCTCTACGAGCACAAGGTGTTCGTGCAATCGGCGATCTGGGACGTGAACGCCTTTGACCAGTGGGGCGTGGAACTGGGCAAGCAGCTCGCCGGGCGCATACTGCCCGAACTCGGGGCCGGTGCGCCGGTCTCAACTCACGACAGCTCGACCTACGGGCTCATTAACCACTACAAATCGAGCCGCTAGCCTGTCGGACTTGTCCTTATGAACGGTTAGCGTGAACGCATGGGTCTTCGTTCCTGGCTATGCCGGAGCCGACAGGCTGAACTAATACGCCTTGCTTGCCTGACGACGGAGCACCATTCAGCATGACTGCAGCCCCTTACAACCTGTCGTTCAATTCAGGAGTTTGTCCGACTCCAGTCCGACAAACTCCTAGGCGTGCGACAATTCGCAAGGTACATTACGGTAGACCGGGATTGCCGGAACCAGCCGAGCACGCGATCGGCAGGGGCGATGGTAATTCTTCCGGCCGCCTGGCTGGAATTATTTTTTGTCCGGTCCCTCGCGTGTGCGGCTGATCAACGATGTCGGAGGACAAAAAATGAATGACGAAACCCTGAACATGAGCATCCGCAAGTTCCTGAAGACCGTGGGCGTGAATTCCCAGCTCGCGATCGAGAAGGCGGTGCAGAAAGCGGTCGCGGACGGCAAGCTGAGGGGGAACGAAGCGTTCCCCGCCGCGATGACGCTGTCGGTCGGGAAGTTGAGCCTCGAGGTGAAGTTCGACGGCGAGATACGGCTGGAGTAAGGCGGGAGGTGGGAGGCGGGAGGAGCAAGAGCGCCAATCCAACCCTCAAGCGCTTTCGCGCCTCTCGCCTCTCGCCTCCCTCCTCACAGCTTGAGGAAGTGCTCCCGGTAGTACTTCAATTCCTCGATCGACTCCTGGATGTCGGCGAGCGCCTCGTGCTTGCCGTGCTTGATGAGCCCCGCCATGATTTCGGGCTTCCAGCGCTTCGCCAGTTCCTTCAGCGTGCTCACGTCGAGGTTGCGGTAGAGGAAATACGCCTCCAGGGCGGGCATGTGGCGCGAGAGGAAGCGCCGGTCCTGGTGCACGGAATTGCCGCACATCGGTGAAATCCCGGGCGGGACGTGCCCGGAGAGAAATTCGACCAGGCGCCGCTCGACTGCGCCCTCGCTCAGCGTTGAAGCCTTGACGCGCTCGATCAGCCCCGATTTCGCGTGCGTGGACTTGTTCCAGTCGTCCATCCGGTCGAGCACCGCGTCGGGCTGATGCACCACCAGCACCGGTCCTTCGGCCAGCGTGTTCAACTGCGAGTCGGTAACGATCAGCGCCACTTCCAGGACCTTGTCGGCATCGGGGTCGAGGCCGCTCATCTCCATGTCGATCCAGATGAGGTTGTTGGGGTCCTGTGCCATGAATGTCGAGGCGTTGCGGAGCTTTTCGGCGATAATTGTGTCACAGTTCGAGTCGGGTTGCCCATTGTGATCAACACCTTCAGCATCGTATTTCTCGCGGCGCTCGCGATCGCCACCGCGGCGCGGCTGTGGCTCGCGTCACGCCACGTCGGGCACGTGCGGGCGCACCGCGAGCGCGTGCCCGCCGAGTTCGCCGGGGAAATCAGCCTCGCGGAGCACCAGAAAGCCGCCGATTACAGCGGCGCCAGGACGCGGTTCGCGATGGCGGACGTCGCGGCCGGCGTGGCCGTCACGATCGCCCTCACTTTCGGCGGCGGTCTCCAGTGGCTCCACGAGATCCCGGCGTTGTGGCTGCCGCAGGGCATTGCGCGCGGCCTGGCGCTGATCGCCCTGGTCGGCCTCGTGACGACGCTGATCGACCTGCCGTTCGACTACTACCGCGCGTTCGTGATCGAGGCCCGCTTCGGCTTCAACAAGATGACGCCCGGACTGTTCTTCGCCGATGCCGCCAAGGGCCTCGTGCTCGGCGCCCTCCTGCTGCTGCCGCTCGCCGCGGCGATCCTGTGGCTCATCCGGGAAATCGGCGAAACCTGGTGGATCACCGCGTGGGCCGTGACGGTCGCATACGGCATTTTCATTCAATTCATCGCCCCGACGGTCATCGCCCCGCTGTTCAACAAGTTCTCGCCGATGCAGGACGCGGAGCTGAAGGAGCGCGTCGAGCGGCTGCTCGCGCGCTGCGGCTTCAGGGTGAAAGGCCTGATGGTGATGGACGGCTCGCGCCGCAGCGCCCACGGCAACGCCTATTTCACCGGCTTCGGAAACTCGAAGCGCATCGTCTTTTTCGACACGTTGCTGAAGCAGTTGAATCCCGCGGAGGTGGAGGCGGTGCTGGCGCACGAACTGGGCCACTTCAGGCTGCGGCACGTTCTGAAACGGATGGCGTGGAGCTCGGCATTCGGCCTCGGCTTCTTCTGGCTGCTCGGCCACCTCATGCGGCAGGACTGGTTCTACACCGGCCTGGGCGTGGCGTCCCCGTCCCCGGCGATGGCGCTCGTGCTGTTCATGTTCGTCCTGCCCCCGTTCACTTTCCTGCTGCAGCCGCTCGGGGCGATGTACTCGCGCAAGCACGAATTCGAGGCCGACCGCTACGCGGCGCAATTCGCTTCCGCGCGCGACCTCGTCTCGGCTCTGATCAAGCTCTACCGCGACAACGCTTCCACGCTCACCCCGGACCCGCTGCACTCGGCGTTCTACGACTCGCATCCACCTGCAACCGTGCGGATCGCGCGGTTGCAGAAAGCCTGAATCGTGGGTAGTGGATGGTGGATAGTGGATGGTGGATCGAACCTTTCCGTCCGCAGGCTCGCCGGAGGCGAGCCGGACGCAGCCTGAACCAACGGCCGAATCACGACCCACGACCCACTATCCACGCATTTGAGGGGGCCACCATGGCTAAAACCGTATCCGACCTGGCGTCCGGAAAATGCAAGCCCTGCGAGGGCGGCGTGGCGCCGTTGAAAAAGCAGGAAATCAGGAACCTGTTGAAGCAGGTGCCGGGCTGGGAGCATGCGAACGGGCGGATCGCAAAGACCTACGAGTTCAAGGACCACCACCAGGCGATGGCGTTCGTGAACGCCGCCGCCTGGATCTCGCACCGCGAGGACCACCACCCCGACATCCTGGTCGGCTACAACCGGTGCCGCGTCGAGTACTGGACCCACGCCATCAACGGCCTGAGTGAAAACGATTTCATCTGTGCGGCGAAGCTCGACAAGCTGTTCGATCTTTGAACAGCTTGTCGTTCAATCCCCATGAAGTCATTTCGGTGAAGGCTAACATCGGTTTCACCGATGTTAACCTGACTTGGCGGATTCGCTTCGCTTTTCGGATTGTTTTCGATTGTTGCGCAGTGTAACCGATTGGTTTTACTGAGGGCGAGGGCGGCGGATCGAGCGAAAGTGGCTGTAGTGAAGACCTTG
>Ga0326597_10010895_pt1 | contig 12088 bp, 10 predicted proteins | sample RVTome_12_FD_203789 | JGI IMG/M metagenome (GOLD analysis project Ga0326597, IMG submission 203789) | Soil microbial communities from uranium-contaminated site in the Upper Colorado River Basin, Wyoming, United States - RVT100D185 | ecosystem: Environmental > Terrestrial > Soil > Contaminated >... | reverse complement strand
GCCCATCATTGCTGGCTGGACCGACGAGCCCGGGAAGCCTTCCGAGGAGGGGGTCCTGCTCTGGGACATCAGCGACCCCGTGAACCCGAAGCAGTTATCCCACTGGAAGACCGGTGGCGGCGGGACCCACCGAAACTCCTATCCCGGAGGGGATTACGCCTACCTGGCTGCCGCGATGCCCGGTTACTCGGGGGCCATCTTCGTCATCCTCGACGTCAGCGATCCGACGAATCCCAAGGAGGCCGGACGCTGGTGGATGCCGGGGCAGAAGGACGGCGAGCCGCCCACCGAGACGCCGGCGGCGTTGCACGGACCGCCAGTGGTCTACGGCGACACGGCGTACCTGGGATACGCGCCGGCCGTGGTCATCCTGGACATCAGCGACAAGTCGAAGCCGGAGCTCATCGGCCGCCTGGACATGAGCCCGCCCTTCATTTCGGCCCGCAGCCAGGCGGTGCACAGCGTGCTGCCGCTGCTGAACCGGGGGCTGCTGGTGTCGAATTCGGAGGCCAGTGCCGAGAACTGCGAGGATGATCCCCTCAATCACATGGCAGTCATCGATATCACGGATCAGACCAAGCCCCGGCTGATGTCGCTGTTCCCCCTGCCGGTGCCACCGGAGGATGCCGCGTACGCCGACTTCTGCGACAAGGGTGGCCGCTTCGGACCACACAACACGAACCAGCACTGGCACTCGCCCGACGTGCAGGAGCAGGGCGACCTCGTCTACATGACCTATTTCAACGCGGGGCTTCGGATTTTCGATATCCGGCGCCCGAGGGTGCCGAAGGAGGTCGGCTGGTTCATCCCGCCGCAGCCGACCACGCGCGTCGGTCCGATCCCCAGTAGCGTGCTGGTGACCCAGACAGAGGACGTGCTGGTCGACCGCCGGGGCAACATCTACATCACGGACAAGCAGTGGGGGTTGTTCGTCGTGCAGTACACGGGGAACGGCGCGTCTACCTCTGGCGGTGGCACCCGATAGGGAGGCTTCGCCTCAGACCCCGGCGTCACGTTGCATAGGCCCGCCACGCAGCCGGCTCAGTCAGGCTGCAAAGACGCGCGCCAGCGGAATCTCCAGCCCGGGGAAGAGAGGCGTTGTGAGCATGTCGCCAGCCTCCGCCGACCACTCCACAGCGCGGGCGAAGTGGTCGCCCCCTTGCCGATAGACGCGAATCAGGTCCAACTCCGGGTCCACGACCCAGTACTCGCTGACGCCAGCCCACTCGTAGAGCCGGCGCTTGGTGGTTTCGTCTCGCGCGCGCGTCGAGGGAGACCCGATCTCGATGACGAGCTCTGGCGTGCCCCGCACGTTGTCCGGCGTGAGCACCGACCCAGCGCGCTCGTTCGACAGATACAACAGGTCGGGTTCGACGACGTCGAAGCGGGAGAAGACGACGTCGAACGGCGCGTAGAAGACCCGACCGATGGGGTGACTCTCCAGAGTGGCTTCCCCTGATGGAGCGGGCCGAGACTCGTCGTCTCGGGGAACTCTCGAAGCGGGAACCAGAGCAGGACTGACTATAATCTGCTGACTCTTCACTTGATGATGATTGCGCGTGGCCATTTACGGCCGTGAAGAAATTCGATGGCATCAAGGCCCTCGTCGTGCGCAGGACGGGTCTCGAGGTCCGCGTTACAACCGAGAGGACCCGCGTTGTAGCCAGTCGCCGACGTTGACCACTCGTGCCGACACCGTAGTCGGATGCGCGCAGATGTGCGGCCTCTGAAGACAGTGGTCAGCGGTCGCCGAGCGAGGACAGGCCTTGCGACGGTCGGGGAGAGGGGTTAGCAAGGTATCTGCATCAACGGCCAAGGAGGAGGAGCGGTATGGACTTCGCGTTGAGCGATGAGCTGCAGATGTTGCGAGAGATGGCGCGCGATTTTGCAGCAAAGAAGATTGCACCATTTGCAGATGAGTGGGATGAAAAGCACTACTTCCCGTACGACGAGGTGATCAAGCCCATGGGCGAACTGGGTGTGTTTGGAACGGTCATTCCCGAAGAGTACGGGGGCAATAGCATGGGCTGGTTGGCTGCCATGATACTGACAGAAGAAATTGCCAGGGCCTCCAGTTCCCTCAGAGTGCAGGTGAACATGTTGGGGCTGGGTTGTGCCTACACGATCCTTCGATACGGCTCAGAGGAGCTCAAGAAGAAATACATCCCCAAACTCGTCAGCGCTGAATACCTTGGCGGTTTCGCCATCACTGAACCAAATGCGGGCTCCGATGTGATGGCCATGAAATCCACCGCTGCCGATGGAGGTGATCATTGGGTGCTCAACGGAACCAAGACCTGGATTTCAAACGCCAGCATTGCGGATGTGCTCATCTACTATGCCTATACGGATCGGGACGCAGGAGGAAAGGGTCTGTCTGCGTTTGTCATAGAGCCCAAGAACTTCAATGGCATAACCACCACAGACCTGGACAAACTCGGGTCCCGTTCTTCGCCCACCGGTGAAGTGATCTTGGAAGACACGAAGGTCCCCAAAGAGAACGTCTTGGGGAACCCGGGTGACGGCGCCAAGATCGTCTTTGGCTCCCTCAATCAGACACGTCTCTCAGCGGCGGCAGGTGGCGTTGGTGTGGCCCAGGCGTGTCTTGACGCGATCACGTCTTATTGCCAGGAGAGGGAGCAGTTTGGAAAATCCATCGGTGATTTCCAGATGAACCAGGACATGGTCGCTCAGATCGCCGCGGAACTCGAGGCGGCACGTCTTGTGGTCTACAAGGCGGCGTGGCAAAAAGACCAGGGTCAACTGGGCAACACCCTTGAAGTGGCCCATGCCAAGTATCTGGCGGGGGAAGTGGCTGTGAAGGCCTCGCACGTGGCCATGAAGATTCTGGGGGCTTACGGATACTCTACGGAGTATCCCGTCGCCAGATACTATCGGGATGCTCCCACGTATCAGATGGTGGAAGGCTCCGCCAATATCTGCAAATGGATTATTGCCCTTGACCAACTGGGGATCAGAAAAGCCAACAGATAGCCGCGGCATGTCCAGAGCTGCCCAGTGGAGAAGCAGGAGAGTTGCAGGTGTGAAGGTTGACGTAGAGCGTTGGAGCGAAGGCCAGGATGGACTAGTAGCTTCACCACCAGCGTCTCGAGGGCGAGCGGCACGCCCGAGCGGGCGCCCGCTGGCCGGCTCAGGCTCGCTCCGACACGCCTTACACTCGCATGGATGACAGCTTTGCGTCCTGTGGATCACAAAGCCAGCGGGGCCGCGACCGCTAATCTCACCGGGCGTCAGAACCCTTCGACAGAACCGGGGCACGCCGAGCAGGCGCCCGGCTTCTTCGTGCGGAACCAGTTCCTGTTCTCGCTACTGCTTCCTGCCATCCTGCTGGGGACGGGTCGGGGATTCACGCTGCCCGTGCTGCCGCTGATCGCGAAAGACGACTTCGGCATGGGGGTTGCGGGCGCGTCGCTGACCGTCATCGCTCCGATGGCCGGCGGGCTGCTGTCGACGCTGCCAACCGGGTACGTCATCGACCGCTTTGGACGGCGCGTGACGCTGGTTGGCGCACCCCTGATCTCGTCTGCGGCGGCGTTCCTGGCGTTCTTCGCTGGGGCCTACTGGCAGTTCCTTCTCTGTCTCACGATCGGCGGGATGGCACAACAGATGTGGCAGATGAGCCGCCTGGCTGCTATCGCGGACTCGGTGCGCTCCAGTCAGCGCGGGCGACAGATCACAGGCATGTCGGGCGCGCAGCGCATCGGGAACACGGCCGGGCCATTCCTTGGAGGCATACTCGGCGAGCTTATGGGCCTACGGGTGCCGTTCCTGGTATTTGGAGTGTTGGCGGCGCTGGCGGTCATCCCGTCCTATTACCTGATCAGGGAAACGGCGCCGGCCGTGCTGGCGCGCCGCTCGGGAACCAAGATGGCGGAGGTGGACACGTCGTGGGAAACGTTGGCCACGCGTCCCGTGCTGACGCTGTTCGCGGCGCAGTTTTTCGCCAACGTCGCGCGGGGTGGTGTGCAGGGCAACGGCGGCACGTACTTCATCTTCCTCGCGTTCGCGTACGGCGTAGGTCCCGCGTTGCTCGGGGGCGTTCTCCTGGGCACCGGTCTGCTGGGCATTCCCATCATGATTTTCTCCGGGCAGATCATGGACCGGTTCGGAAGGAAGCGGCAGGTCGTGCCCGCGGCCGTGGCGCTGGGCCTGGGCATCGGCTTCATGTCGATCACGGCCGTCCTATCGCTGCCCCTGGGCGCGTTCATCGCGGCCTTCGTGTGGATCAACATGGCAATCTCGGCCATGGCGGGCACGATGCAGACGCTCGGGTCTGACGTCGCTCCTGAAGAAGCACTGGGCAAGTTCTTCGGCGTCAACAGGCTGATCGCCGAGGCAGGCTCGGTCATGAACCCGGTGAGCTTCGGGGTAATGACGGCCACCATCGCCGGGGCTGGCGGGTTCGCGGGCGCGTACGCGATCACAGCAGTGGCGGCACTTGTCGCGGCGAACGTCGTGGGGTTCGGGTTGGCCGAGACGCTGCGCAGGGACGAGCCGGCCCCAGCCACAGGCGATGGGGCCAGCTGAGAAGACATGCTGCGAGACAAACGCAGTCGGCAGCGAGGCCGGCGTACCTCTAGTGTTCCGCGCCACTCCGAAATCAACGACGATCCAGCCAAGAAGACTTGTAGGGACCTTGGAATTGTGCGGCCGTGGGCGTAACGATCCGCGCTGAGCCGCGGCGCTCAGCGAAGAGCGGCGCCGCCGTCGGCTGCAGCCGGCGTCGATTGCAGCAATTCTGCGAGATCATCCTTCCACCACTGTGCCGCGCCTGTCGTGCCATGGCCGCGTGTCCTCTCGCTAGCTGCTCGCTAGCTGGGATCAGTATGTACCTCCCACGCTTGACGCGCTTGATCTCCCGCGCAAGGACGCCAAGCTCCGCTGGATTCCGTTCGTCATCTTCCGAGTTGACCGCCAAGACCGCGGCTTGGACCCGTGCCAGTTGGGGCGATGGGTCATAGTCACGCGATGCCTCGTACGCATACAGCACGTCATTCGCATCGCGGTTCGTCGTCTGCGCAAGGCGCTGGTTGATGAGGTCGTCCGCCTGCGCTCGAGTCGGGGCCGCCGCGTAAAGAGCCCGCGTGCCGCCTCCTGTCGCGAGCCCGAAGTACACCATCGCTGCCCTGAAGCTCGGTGGCTGCGGCGCGTAGTTGCCATCGTTCCATGCGGGATCGTTCCGGATGGCATCGATCAACATCCGACGCATGATCCAGTTGCGTCCTGACATCGCGACGGGGAGCGATGCAAGAGGCATGAGGGAGTCCATGAAGTCTGGATGCATTTCTCCCCATAGCCAAGTCTGCATGCCGCCGGCGGACTGCCCCAGCACGAGCCGCAGATGACGGACGCCGAGGTGCTCAGTCAGTAGCCGGTATTGTGCTCGGATGACATCTTCGTAGGTATAGCGAGGGAAGCGCGTACGTAGGCCATCTGAAGGCTTGGAGGATTGCCCTGCGCCGACGGCATCGGGAATGATGATGAAGTAGCGCGTCGCATCCAGGGCCTGCCCGGGGCCGAATAATTCACCGGCAAAGTCCTCGCGAAAGAAGCCAGCACCGGATCCGGTCGTCGCATGCAGGAGCAGGACCGGTATCCCGGATCGATCGCCGACGGTGGTGTAATGCAACCGCAGTTCCGGCAGCGTTTCACCGGTATGAAATCGGAAGTCTCGAATCAGCCAATCGCCTTCCTTCGGCGCCGGATACTCGGCCGCTACGTTCGGTGCCCACGCGAGCAGAACGAGCGCGCTCATGCAGGACATCCAAGGAGACTTGCGAGCGACATTCATGTCAACCTCGCTGAGAATAGTGCGGTTACCGTCTAGCTAGCCGAGCGCTCAGCTGCGAGCCGCAGCGGCCCGCTCGAATCGCCCAGGTGGCCGGTCTCGTCGCGGTGGGCGCGGCGATCGTGTCATGGGCTTCGATCGTATCCGCTGGAGCGCTGCAGGACGCCGAGGGAGCGAACTCAGTTATGCCTTGGGCATTCGTCCTCAACGATCCCCCCCGATGGCACCGAGCCGCCGGCGCGGCCGGTCCCATCCGCGAGCGCGTATAATTCGCCGTGTCGACCGTGGCTGCTTCTGGAGGAATCCACAGATGTGTGATCAGACAAGGTTCTTCGCGTGGGTGGCCGTCGGGCTGCTCTGGTCGGGCGGTGCGACTCCTGCCTACGCTCAGCAGGGAGCTTCGAGCGGGCAATGGAGCGCCTACGCCGGCGATCTCGGGGCGACGAAGTACGCGCCGCTCGATCAGATCACACGCGACAACGTCGGAGCGCTTGAGATCGCGTGGCGGCGCCCGGCGGTCGACCAGTCGATCCTGGATCAGGCGCCGGACCTCCGCTATCCCAACAACTTCAGGGTGACGCCCCTGATGATCGATGGCGTGCTCTACAGCCCCAACGCCGTCGGTCTCGTCGAGGCGTTCGATGCCGGCACCGGTGAAACCGTGTGGGTGCAGGAGCCGGTGGGCGAGAAGCCGCAGGCGTATCTGGGGACGTCGACTCGCGGGCTTGCCTACTGGACCGACGGCACCGACCGGCGGATCATTGTTCAACGTGGACGCTATTTGACGGCACTCGACGCCGGCACCGGCGAGACCTACCCGGACTTCGGTGACGCGGGTCGTGTCGATCTCACCGGCGGTCCCGGACCCGAAGGACAGTACCGGTGGAGCGGCGCGCCAACCGTCGTCCGCGACGTCGTCGTGATCGGCCGATCGATGCCCGACAGGTTCTCGACCAAGGTGGGCGCGCGTGGCGATGTCCTGGCGTTCGACGTGCGAACCGGTGCCCTGCGTTGGCAGTTTCACACAGTCCCGCGGGCCGGTGAGACTGGTACCGAGACATGGGAAGAGGGCTCGTGGGAGTACTCGGGGCACGCGCCGGTGTGGGCACTGTTCAGCGCCGACGCCGAGCTCGGGTACGTGTACATGCCGGTCTCCTCGGCGACGAGCGACATGTATGGCGGACACCGTCTTGGCGACAACCTCTTCAGCCAAACCCTCGTCTGCGTCGATGCCGAGACCGGGAAGCGTGTCTGGCACTTCCAGCTCGTTCACCACGGCCTCTGGGACTACGATCTTCCGGCAGCGCCCATCCTGATGGACCTCCGCGTCGACGGCCGGGACATCAAGGCGGTGACGCAGCTCACAAAACAGGCGTTCGCCTACGTGTTCGACCGCGTGACCGGCGAGCCGGTCTGGCCGATCGAGGAGCGCCCCGTCCCGCAGTCCAGCACCCCGGGTGAGCGAACCTCGCCGACGCAGCCGTTTCCCACCAAGCCTCCCGCCTTCGACCGTCAGGGGGCCACGGTCGACAACCTGATCGACTTCACGCCGGAGCTGAGGGCGGAGGCCCTGGAGATCGTCAAGCGATACACCATGGGCCCGCTGTTCACCCCTCCCAGCGTCGTCTCCGACAGCCCGAACAGCAACCGGGGGACGATTCAGCTTCCGGGATCGCAGGGTGGCGCCGACGTGCAGGGCGCCGGCTTCGATCCGGACACCGGATATCTGTTCATCCCGTCCATCACCGCGCCGTTCGTCGCGGACATCGTCGAAGGGAACCCAGAGCAGACAGACCTCCGGTATCTTGCCGGTCGTCGCACGTGGATCGCAGGCCCGCGCGGGTTGCCGCTCTTCAAATCGCCCTACGGCCGGATCACGGCGATCGACATGAACCGCGGCGAGATCGTCTGGCAGGTGGCGAACGGCGATGGACCACGCGATCACCCGGCCATCCACCATCTCGGGCTCGGGCCGCTCGGCTATCAGGGCCGACCGGCGCCGCTCGTCACCAAGACCCTGCTGTTTGCCGGCGAGGGTGGTGGATACGACCCGGGCGGTGTTCGTGTGCCGGAAGGCATGCCGATCGAGTATTCGCCCAACTACGGCGGGTCCTGGTTCCGTGCCTACGACAAGGCGACGGGTGAGGTCGTCTGGGAGGTCGAGCTGCCGGCCAGCACGTCCGGCAACCCGATCACCTACATGCACGAGGGCAAGCAATACATCGTCGTGGCGGTCGGGTCGGCCGACGCCGACCCACAGTTCGTGGCGCTGACCTTGCCCTAGCTAGCGCCGCCCTGTTTGGGGTGAACGCTGCGACTCTCCCTCAAGATTCCGTCACCCCCCCGACGTTCTTTGTGTGTGCGCCCCAGGTGGATGACGTCGCGCTACGCCCTTTAGGCGACCGGTTCATGGTGACGGTCCAGTTGACGGAGGCTGCGTCTACAGAATGGGCGGCCTTTACGACCCAACAGGTCGCCCGCCGTGTGCAGGTCAGAGTCGGCTCAGTCGTGCTGGTGGAGGCCCAAGTCCAGACGCCGATAGAATCTGGCGTGATCGAGATCGCTCGCCCGGATCAGGTCTCCGCCGAAGCCCTACGGACCGTCATCCAAGGTGCTCCCGAGTTGCCGTGCGGCGCTGACGAGGCAGGAGAATGACTTTGGCTCCCGCTCAACGCCGGAACACGCCTCGGCCCGTTTGAAGTCACCGCCAAGATCGGCGAAGGGGGCATGGGCGGCGTCTACCTAAACCCTACGTTGGGTTATCGTATCAATGATGACCTGGGCCGAATTGATGCGACGGTTGAAGGCCGCAGGTTTTTGTCGAGCACCGGGCTGGGAAGGGCAGCCATCGTCAGTTCATCCACCCTAGGACCAAGAAGGTCATTACGGTATCGGTGCACACCAAGAAAGAGGTCGGGACTGGCCTCGCGCAACGCATCTTGAAGGAGGCGGGATTGTGACGCAACACTTTCCGATCGTGATCGAGCGCGAAGCGAATGGCACGTGGAGCGCGTGGGTGGCTGGACTCCCTGGTGTCTACGCGGCGGCTGATTCGCTCGCGCGAGCGAAGCGCGCGATCAGGGAGGCAGTCACGGCGCATCTGGACACACTCAGGAACGTTGGCGAGCTGCCGCGCGGAAAGGTCGAGGTCGTGGTCCTGCGGTATGACGCCAATGCGCGGCGCCGAAACGCACGGGTGCGGTTTGTCGGGCTCGGCGCCCTGCTCGGCCGAACCACGAGTCCGGCTAAGGCTGCCGCGGCGCGGCGTAATGGACGCAAGGGCGGCAGGCCACGTAGCGCCGTCCAGTGACACCCACACCGATCCGGCAGCCCTGTTGCGCAGGAAGGAAGAACGGGGCCCGGCCGACACCCAACTCGCCAGATCGCCGGCGGTCCGGAACCATCCGTCCCGCACTCCCGTTTCGCCCGTATAATTCACACGAATGGCCCTCAACCCCGGCAGGCGCCTCGGCCCGTTTGAAGTCACCGCCAAGATCGGCGAAGGCGGAATGGGCGAGGTCTACTAGGCGACGGACACGACGCTCAGTCGGCAAGTGGCGATCAAGGTGCTGCGAGCCGCTCTGGCATCTGACCCGGACCGCCTCGCACGCTTCCAGCGCGAAGCCGAAGTGCTCGCGTCACTCAACCATCCGAACATCGCGCAGATCCACGGCCTCGAACAGACCGACGGCCTGACCGCGCTCGTCATGGAACTGGTCGAGGGTGAGGACCTCTCGCAGCGGATCGCGCAAGGGCCGATCCCGGTCGATGAGGCACTCCCCATTGCGAAGCAGATCGCCGAGGCGCTCGAGGCCGCCCACGAGCAGGGCATCATCCATCGTGATTTGAAACCGGAAACATCAAGGTCAAGGACGACGGCACCGTCAAGGTCTTGGACTTCGGGCTGGCGAAGCTGGCCGACAGCGGGTCTCAAGACCCACGCTACAACCGCGACAATCCACGTTTCAGCCAATCACCGACGATCACCACCCCGGCGATGACGCACGCCGACACTCGTGACCTACCTTCGGCGCTCTTTGCACAAGAGTCCGAAGCAACGTATCCCGGACATTGCGGACATGCGGCTGGCGATGGAGGGCGCGTTCGAGACGACGGTCAGTGCCTCTCCAGGGCAGGCCCGTGTGCCTCAGCTTCAAGTCTGGCAGCGCCCCACAGCAGTCGCAGTGATCGCTGTCGCCGCAGCTGTGTTGGCAAGCCTCGCGGTCTGGGCTGTGACACGTCCATCGCCGCCCGCGCCGCAGCCGGTCGCTCGCTTTTCTCTCACGCTGCCACCGGGTGAGGTGTTCACAGGTGTCGGACGTCACCTCGTGGCCCTCTCGCCTGACGGTACCCGCCTGGTCTATGCCGCCAACGATCAGCTTTACCTGCGCCAGATGGACCGGACGGAGGCCAGTCCCATCGGCAGCACTCAGGGCGCGCGGGAACCCTTCTTCTCGCCAGACGGGCAGTGGGTGGGCTTTTACGCTGGTGGCACTCTTAGGAAGGTCCACGTGACGGGCGGGGCACCCGTGACGCTGTGTGAAGCTGCCAATCCTACTGGCGCGAACTGGGCCGCCGACGACACCATCCTCTTCGGGCAAGATACGGCCGGCATCCTGCGCGTAGCGGCCAATGGTGGCGCTCCCGAGGTGCTCATTCCTATGGATTCGGAGAGAAACGAACGAGGGCAGGGACCGGAGCTGCTCCCGGATGGGCACACGGTGCTCTTCACGCTCTCGACAACTGGATCATGGGACGAGTCTCAAATTGTCGTGCAGTCGCTCGACACCGGGGAACGGCGGGTGCTGGCCGAAGGTGGCCGTGATGCCCGCTATATGCCCACGGGGCACTTGGTGTATGCGTTGGAGGACACGCTGCTGGCGGTGCCCTTCGACGCCGAGCGGTTGGAAGTGACCGGGGGACCTGTGCCTCTTGTCGAAGGCGTGGCGGGCGGTGGGGGCCAGATTAGTGCGGCGCACGCGAGCGTCTCCGATTCCGGGTCGCTTGTCTACGTGCCAGTGAGCAGCCTTTCATCTGATGCGACGTTTCAGCGGGAGTTGGTCCGCGTGGATCGTCAGGGGAATGCATCATTACTGACGGACACGCTCGGAGACTGGGAAAGCCCCCGATTCTCGCCCGATGGCCGGCGTTTGAGGGTGCCGTAGGTCTAATCCAAGACGTCTGGACACTGGATCTGTCGCGCGGAACCTTGACGCGGCTCACGTTTAATACTGGACTTCGTCCACTGTGGTCGCCCGACAGTCGAACGGTTTTTTTCAGTTCGAATCAAGCAGGCAACTTCGACATCTACTCGAAGCCCGCGAATGGGAGCGGTCCCGACCAGCAAGTCACGGACGAGCCAATTGGGGTGTTCCCGGGCGCGATCACCTCGGACGGACAGACCATCGTGTTCAGACAGGGAGGCGGGTCTGGCGCGATGGACATCGGGATGCTGCGGCTGGAGGGAGGCAGGGAGCCGGAGATGCTGCTGACGACGTCCTTCGACGAACACACCCCGAAGCTCTCGCCCGACGACCGGTGGCTGACCTATGTCTCGAATGAATCTGGTCGAGACGAGATCTACGTGACGCGCTTCCCGACAGGCGGCAAGTGGCAGATCTCGACCGAGGGTGGAACCGAACCCATGTGGTCGCGAGACGGCCGGGAGCTGTTCTACCGGAACGGCGAGCTGATGATGTCGGTGGCCATCTCGCCCGGCTCGGAGTTCACGCCAGGGAGGCCCATCGTGCTCTTCGAGAGCCCGTATGTGTTGAAAGATGGTCCTGGTGCAACGAACTACGACGTCACGCCAGACGCCCAGGGTTTCGTGATGATTCGCGACGCCGGAGGGGGAATTACGGGGCCAACGCAACAGATCATCCTGGTCCAGAACTGGCTCCAGGAGCTAGAACGCCTCGTGCCGAGGCCGTAGTCGTCTTCGTCTTGCACAGCGCGGCGACGAGGTGTCCCGGTACTGGCACGCCCCCGGCACCACCTTCCCGGCACACACGCAGGGCGGTGGGCAAAAACTTCCGCGCGCCTGCCGAGAAGTGACGGATGCCAGGCATCGAGGGGCGTCAGCCTTCGTCTCGTTAGCGAAATGATAATGTCCCCTCGCGAGCGAAATAGAAATGTCCCCTAAGCTGATGACATCAAAGGGGGTCATCGTTTGGGAAGGACATGGATGAGTGCGAGAGAGTTAACTCGGGTGGAGGTGTTGAGCCGCGTCAAGGCGGGGACCGTGAGTTTGGGATCGGCCGCGACGTTGCTGGCCGTGAG
>Ga0326597_10010894_pt1 | contig 12088 bp, 7 predicted proteins | sample RVTome_12_FD_203789 | JGI IMG/M metagenome (GOLD analysis project Ga0326597, IMG submission 203789) | Soil microbial communities from uranium-contaminated site in the Upper Colorado River Basin, Wyoming, United States - RVT100D185 | ecosystem: Environmental > Terrestrial > Soil > Contaminated >... | reverse complement strand
GCGCGCGCCGCCGAGCCCGCGAAGCCTCCCGCCGCACCCGACAAGGAAGCCATGGCCGCGGTCACTCCGGCACCCCTGGCGACAGTTGAGACCAGGGCCGTTCCTGCTCCCGCGCGCATCGCCCAGGCGGCGCCGGCCGCTCCGACGCCTCCACCCGGTCCGCCGCCCACGCCCAGCGGGCTGACGCCTTCCGGCGGCAGGCTCATCTCGCTCGACTTCAAGGACGCAGACATCGTCAACCTCCTGCGCATCCTGGCCGCCGAAAGCGGGCGCAACATCGTGACGGGTGACGACGTCAAGGGCAAGGTGTCGGTGTCGCTGCACAACGTCACCTGGGAGCAGGCGCTCGACACCATCCTCGAGGCGCGCGGCCTGCAGCGGCTCGACCGCAACGGCATCATCCGGATCGTGTCCATCGAGCAGCTGACCAAGGAACGCGAAGCGCAGGCGCGCGTGCAGGAGGCGCAGGTCAAGGCGGAGACCGAGATCCGCACCAAGCGCGCGGACGCGGAGTTCAAGGAGGCCGAGTCCGCTTACAAGAAGCTCCAGTCCGACGCGGCCATCAGCGAGGCCAAGGCGCGCGGACCGCTGAAGGAGGAAACCATCCGGCTCTCGTACGCCGACCCTGAGGAAGTGGCCAAGACCCTCCAGGGCATCCTCGGCATCCCGCCCTCGGGCACCCAGGCGGTCTCGGCTGCGCCCATCATCCAGAGCGTGCCGCAGAACCCGACCGTGGTCGGGTCCAGCCCCCCGAACCCGGCCCTCGGCCGGCTGCCGGAGCCGAACAGCCCCTACCCGCCCTTCCAGCCCTCGCCGACCCAGCAGGTCGTCTCGGTCAGCCAGGATGTGCTCGCCAAGGGCATCACGATCCAGGCGCACAAGCCGACCAACAGCATCTTCATCCGCCACTACGAGGCCGACCTCGAGCGCATCAAGAAGCTGATCCGTGAAAAGTTCGACATCCCGCTGCCTCAGGTGAAGATCGAGGCGCGGATGGAAATCCTCGACAGGAGCGCCTTCGAGGGCATCGGCGTCCAGTGGGGCGGCGCGGGCGTCGGCAATGTCAGCAATACTACGGCGCTGGTAGGCCAGGGCTTCCAGACGACGGGGGCGGTGGCAGGCACCCCGGTTGGGGCGAACAGTTTCAGCATCGCCAACCCGAACCTGACCCTCTCACAGCTTTTGCCGGTATCGGGCACGACGGGCTTGCCGCTGGGCGGCAATCTGGTCAACCTGCCCTTCGGCGCGCTACCGGGCGCCGCCAACGCGGGCGCGCCCGCCGGCGGCATAGCCTTCGGCCTGATCTCGAACCGCTTCAACATCAACCTGGCGCTCCAGGCCCTGGCCACACAGGGCAAGACACGTACGCTAGCGCGCCCCGAAATCGTCACGGTGGAGAACTCCAAGGCCTCGATCTCCCTCGGCGAGGAAATCCCCTACGCAACCGTCAGCTCCGCGGGCACCCAGATCCAGTTCAAAGAGGCGGTGCTGAAGCTCGATGTCCTGCCGACGGTGCTCAAGGAGCAGGTCGGTGCCGACCTCGTCACCAAGATCAAGATGGTCGTGGTCGTGGAGAACAACTCGCGAGGCGACACCATCAGCCCCGCCGAGGGCGTGTCGGTGCCCATCATCAACCGGCGGAAGGCGGAGACCCAGGTCCTGATCAAGGAGGGCGACCGGCTCGTCATCGGCGGCGTCACCCAGGGCACGGCCGCCACGACCGTGCGCAAGCTGCCGCTCTTCGGTGACATCCCCATTCTCGGCTGGCTCTTCAAGCAGAAGGAGAACAGCGAGACCGGCCGTGAGCTGGTGATCTTCGTGACGCCGTCGCTCGTCAGGGGCCAGGGGGACGCCGGCAAGGCAAACACCCCCGCCACCCCGAAGTAGCGCGCACGACGTGGCGTTCCGCTTTCTCACCGCCGGCGAGTCCCACGGCGAGGCTCTCACCGCCGTCATCGACGGCGTGCCCGCCGGTCTTGGGCTCACCGAGGAGCACCTCAACGAGGACCTGGCTCGCCGCCAGCGCGGTTATGGCCGCGGCGGGCGCATGAAGATCGAGCGCGACCAGGCCCACATCTCCTCGGGCGTGCGCTGGGGCGTGACGCTCGGCAGCCCGATCACGCTCACCATCCAGAACCGGGACTGGGAGAACTGGAAGCAGACCATGGCGGTGGGCGAGCCGCCCGCCGGCGCCTCGGCGAAGTCAATCACGCGACCTCGCCCCGGTCACGCCGACCTGGCAGGGGCCATGAAGTACGGGCACCGCGACATCCGCAACGTGCTCGAGCGCTCGAGCGCGCGCGAAACCACGGCGCGCGTCGCCGTCGCCGGCGTGGCCAAACGGCTGCTCCGCGAGTTCGGCATCACCATCCTGAGTCACGTCACCGAGATCGGCGGCGTGCGCATCGGTCCGCTCGAGGTGCTCTGGGACGAGGTCCGGAGCCGCGCCGAGGCGTCGGAAGTCCGCTGCGCCGACCCCGCCGCGGAGCGCGCCATCGTCGAGGCCATCGATCGGGCCAAGGAGGCCGGCGACACGCTGGGCGGAGTCTTCGAGGTCGTCGCCCTCGGCTGTCCAGTGGGCCTGGGATCCTACGTGCAGTGGGACCGCAAGCTCGACGGGCGGCTCGCGCGCGCCTTCTGCTCCATCCATGCCATCAAGGGCGTCGAGATCGGTATGGGCTTCGAGGCCGCGCGCCGGCTGGGTTCCCAGGTCCACGACGAGATCCTGTTCGACACCGAAAGCGGCTTCCACCGCCGCTCGAACAGCGCCGGCGGCCTCGAGGGCGGCGTCACCAACGGCCAGCCCGTGGTGGTCCGCGCCGCCATGAAGCCGATCTCGACCCTGCGCAAACCGCTCCGCTCGGTGGACATGGCGACCAAGGAGACGGTGGAGGCAGTGGTGGAGCGCGGCGACGTCTGTGCCGTCCCGGCCGCCGGAGTGGTCGGCGAGGCCATGATGGCGCTCGTTCTCGTCGAGGCGTTCCTGGATAAATTCGCCGGCGACAGCATCGAAGAGATCCGCCGCAACTACCAAGGCTACCTCGACTACCTCAAGAGCTGGTAGCGGGAGCGGCTGATGATCGACGTTCCCGTCAAGCTGGGCGCCCGCTCGTACCGCATCCTCGTCGGCGCAGGCGCCTTGGCCATGGCCGGAACCGAGCTCGCCCGCCTCAAGGTCGGCCGCAAGATCGCCCTCGTCACCGACGCGGCGATCCTGGCCCTCCATGGCGCCGCCGTCACCCATAGCCTCGCCGCCGCGAGCTTCGACGTCACCACGGTGCTCTTGCCCGAGGGGGAGCGCGCCAAGACGCTCGACGTCGCCGCCTCGACGTGGGATCGCTTCCTCGAAGCCGGGCTCGACCGGAGCTCGACCGTCGTGGCGCTGGGCGGCGGCGCGGTCGGCGACCTCGCGGGCTTCGCCGCAGCGACCTACATGCGAGGTATCGGCGTGGTGCAGGCGCCCACCACCCTGCTGGCGCAGGTGGACGCCTCGATCGGCGGCAAGACGGCCATCGACCACCCGCGCGCCAAGAACCTGATCGGCGCCTTCCACCAGCCGCGCCTCGTGCTCTCCGACACGGCCACTCTCCTCACGCTGCCTGAGCGCGAGTACCGATCGGGCCTGGCGGAGGTGATCAAGCACGGCATCGTGCTCGACGCGGCGTACTTCGACGAGATCGAGCGAGACGCGGCAGCCATCATGAAACGCGATCCGGCGACCCTCGAGCGGATCGTTGCGGGTTCGTGCCGTCTCAAGGCCTCGGTGGTCGAGCGTGACGAACAGGAGGCCGAGCTCCGCCACGTCCTCAACTACGGGCACACTATCGGGCACGCGATCGAGGCGGTCACCGGCTACCGGCGATTCGCCCACGGCGAGGCTGTATCGCTCGGCATCGCAGCCGAGGCCGGGATCGCCGAGCGCCTCGGCCTGGCCAAGAACGGGGTGCGCGCGCGCCAGGTCCGCCTGCTCGAAGCCGTCGGCTTGCCCGTGCGCGGCGTTGGAGAGGTGCCCTCGCTCGTGGTCGAGGCGCTCAGCCGCGACAAGAAGTCGAGGGACGGCCGCGTGCCCTTTGTCCTGGCGCCCGAGATCGGCGCGTTTCGGCTCGTCTTCGACGTGCCGACGGCGACCATCCTCGACGCCCTCGCCGAGCTGGGCTGAATTCTAGCGGCCCAGAAGCCGCTCCGCCTGCTCGAGGTTCCGGCGCGCCTCGAGAAACCATGGATTGATCGCGAGCGCGCGCCGGAACTCTCCCGCGGCCTCCTGCACGCGCCCCTGGCGCGCCAGCGCCAGGCCAAGGTTGTTTCGCGCCCCGGCGAGGGACGGGTCGGCGGCGGCCGCCCGCAAGAACGCGTCCATGGCGGCATCACCCTGCCCTTGAAGCGCTGCGGCCACGCCGAGATTGTTCCACGCCTCGGCGAAGCGGGGGCGAACGGTCACAGCCCGGCGGAAGCCCTCTGCGGCCTCCGCGGGATGGTCCTGCTGCGCCCAGGCCAACCCCAGGTTGTTCCACGCCTCGGCATAACCCGGCCGGAGCGCCACGGCCCGCTCGAGCTCGGCCACGGCATCGGTATAGCGGCGCTGCGCCGTGAGCGCGGCGCCCAAGTTGGAGCGCGCCACCCCGGAGCCGGGCTCCAGTGCCACGGCCCGGCGCCAGAGGCTTTCGTCGCTCCGCCACACCGGCACCTGCATCCAGGTCAGCGCGGCCAGGGCCGCGAGCCCCAGCGCGGCCGGCCACAGTGCCCAGCGCCGCCAGGCCGCGACCGCGCCGCCGGCGAGCACGGCCAGTCCTAGGCAGGCCAAATAGGTATACCGGTCTGCGGCGGCCTGATAGCCGTTGTGGGCGATGCCGAGCACGGGTAGCAGGGTCAGGGCGAAGGCGGCCCACGCCGTGAGGAGGCCGGGCCAGCGCCGCCGCAGGAGCAGGGCCGCGCCTGTGACCGCCGCGACGCCGAGCGCGCCCAGCACGAAGCGGCCCTCGAGAGGACGGACCGGCAGCGCGAGCTCATAGAGCGGCGAAAGGGACGCGGGCCAGAGGAGCTTCCCTAAGTAGAAGGCAAGCGCGTAGAGGGAGAGCGACGCGCGGGCCGCAACGCCGAGGACCCCGAGCGGCGTCAGCCCCCCGCCGACGGCGATCGCCCGGACGGCCACGGCCGCGCCGGCGACCGCGAGCGCCACGAAGGGCAGCTTCTCGAACCAGACACGCCGCGCGGCGGGCGTGAACCAGCCCGCCGCGCCGCCGAGACGCCCCAGCGGGTAGAGGTCGACAAGCACCAGGATGCCGGGCAGGCTCGCCGTGATGGACTTGGACATGAGCGCGAGGGCGAAGCAGCCGAGGGCCGCCCAGTACGAGCTGGCGGCGCGCCGCGCGACGTAGCGGAGGTAGGCGCCCACGGCGAGGAGGTAGAAGAGCCCGGAGAGCACATCCCGCCGCTCCGTGACCCACGCCACCGACTCCACGCGCAGCGGGTGGATCCCAAAGGCGAGCGCCGCCACGAGAGCAGCCGCCCTGAGCCACGGGTCGGACGCCGGGCGGGCCGGAAGGGCCGCTCTCAGGAGTGTTCGCGCCACGCAAAAGAAGACGGCGACGCCGGCGGCGTGGAGCAGGACATTGGTCAGGTGATAGCCCGCCGGATTCATGCCCCAGAGGACGTAATCGAGCCCGAAGGAGAGCCAGTTGACGGGCATCCAGTGCCCCATGAGAACCGTCGTGAACATCCACGCGAGGTTGGAAGGGCCGAGGCCTCGATACCACGGGTTCCGGAGCAGCAGCGAGCCGTCATCCCAGTCGATGAAACCGTTCGCGAGCGCCGGCAGGAAGACCGCGGCGGCTCCGAGACCGGCTACCAGAGGGAGGAGTCTCGCGGTTCCACCCGAGCTTGGGCGAACCGCGCTGTCCAGGTCCTTTTGGTCGGCCACCAGGGCGAGTCTGTCATGGCCGCACAGGGGCGGCAAGGGCCGGGAACGCATTGACTCTCGGGCCCTTGGGCGCTTACAAGAGATGGGCGATGGCGATCCCGATCCGCCAGGGTGGCAGGCGTCATCAGACGGTACTAGGAGCGGCGGGATCCGGCGCTCGATGCGCCGGCCCACGCTGTGCTCGTACGTGAGCATGAAGAGCGGTGAGCCGCCGCTTGCACCGGAGGGCGATGTTCGTTTCGAGATTCAGGCCTAGCCGTACGCTATCCTGCCTCCCGAGGCGACTCCCCGGAAGACTCCCTACTCCCGCAGGTGCTGGAGCACATGTCGGCCGCGACGCCTAGAAACGATGGCCTGAGAGTTCCCCCACAGTAAACTGCCGGCAAGGTGTTGGAGTCCTGGCAACTTCCGTCCGTGGATCCGGGGCCACCAATCCTGGATCTCTGTCCAGAAGCCTTAGATCCTGGTCCGTCGCCGCGCACTGGCGGGGGTGGAGGGTGCGCGTGACGGCTCTGCAACAGACGATTGACCGAGGGATGTTGCCGGTCTCCACGACCCGCCGATCCTTCGGAATCCTGGTGGCGCTGTCCATCCTTGCCGTCGTCTCCATGGGCTATAGGCTCACTATTCTGCCGATGACGGCCAACATCGATTCGTTGTTTACATATGCTTTCAACTACGCCGCGGCGACGGGGCTGGCCTGGGGCCGCGATTTCGTCTCGACCTGCGGTCCGTATGGCTATCTGATCCTTACGATGGACGTGGGAGATCTGGTGAAGCGCACGATCATATTCAACCTCTTGCTCGCGACCGGCACTGGGCTCGCCATAGCAACATACGTCCAGTCGGTCCCCGCCCTAGGAGCAAGTGCACGGATCACGCTGGCGATCATTCTCGCTTATGCCGTCAGCCTTCCAGGCGCCGAGTATCGATGGTTCGTCCTCTTTCTCCTGGTGCTCCTAACGGGAATCCATCGTCGCGAGCGGATGAGCCTGGTCGCCTTTTCTCTTGCGGGTATCCTCGCCGGGTTCTATGTCCTCATGAAGTTCTCCCTCGGTATGATTGCGGTCACGACTCTGCTGGTCGCCTGCTTCCTCGTGCAACGGCTGCGTACAGTCGGAGTCCGGTTGGCGGTGGTCGTGCCCGCTGCGACTGGGAGTTTCTTGACGGGCTGGGTTGCATACGAGGGAGGCTTCGCCGGTATCAAAGCCTACTTGACGACGGGATGGGCAGTGGGTGACGGCTATTCAGCCGCGATGAGTTTCGCCCCGGCGCGCTGGTGGATCGGTGCGGCGAGCTTCCTCCTGTGGTTCGCGCTCATCGTCCTGTGGGTCGTGATGCAATCCGGCGCACACAGCCGCCTGTCCCTTGCGGCTCTGGCGGTGCCGCTGTTCGGCGCCTGGAAGCATTCCATGGTCCGCCAGGACAGTCATGTGATGATTTTTGTGACGTTTGGAGTTTTTGTCATCGCGGTTCTCCTCACCGAGGCCGTCCCGGTATGGCACTGGCGGTGGACATTGCCGATAGCCGGCGTGTTGCTCGTCCCGCTGGCGGTATCCTGGTTCAACGCGGCGCCGGCAGGGCTCAACGCGGTGACCTCGCTTGTGGAGGTGGCGCTCGGTCCCCTGAGGCTTCGCGGTGTGACGGATCTCGCCCGGCTGACTCAACTCGCGGCGTACCGCGAAACTATCGCCAAGGAGTCGGACTCCTACCTGAGGCAGCACGTCTTGCCTCATTCCCTCAGAACGGAGATCGGCGAGTCTTCTGTCGATATATATCCCTGGCGGATCTTCTACGTGCCCGCCAACGCCCTGTCCTGGCTCAATCGCCCCGTGCCGATTTCCTATAACGCCTACACTCCGGTCCTCGACGGCATCAACGCGGCATTCTTCGAGTCACGCGGGAGACCGGCGCATCTGCTCTGGCATGCCACGCACGAAGCAGGCGTCAAGAGCATCGACGGTCGCTATCTGTTCTGGGACGAGCCGCGAACGATTCGCGCCATTGTCGATTCCTACGATATCGTGGCGGCCGATTCCAGCGTGATGGTGCTTCGGGCTCGGCCAGCTCCGCGGTTTGGCCCACCCAGGCTGCTCGGAACAGTTAGGGTGACGTGGAATACGTGGACGCCGGTCCCGCAAAGCACCGGCGTGCTGTTGGCAAGCGCAACCGTCGAACCCTCGCTGCTCGTGCCGATCGTTCGGGCGGTGTTCCGCGAGGACCCTGTGTTTCTCTCCGTCCGCTTCGCCGGAGGCGACACGGAGACATATCGTCTTGTCCGTGACAACATGAAGAGCGGTCTGTGGCTCAGTCCATTCGCTGTGACCCGCGAGGAGTTGCGGTCCCTCCTTGAAAGGGGCGTCGCGCGACAGGTCGTAGCCGTTCGATTTACGGGCGGACGAGTTCTCACGTCGTCGCCGGCCATCAGCGTGTCCTGGTTCGATTTGCCATTGCTGGCTGCAGGAACCGCCGGGCCGCGGTGAACTGGATGCTCTCCTTGCGGACGCCGCAACCCGAGCCGGCGTCGTTCGCCGCGTGACATCCTGCCAATTCCCGCGCGAGTCCTGGAGGCGCCTGCGCACCGGAACGGACTGACCGCTTGGGATGCTCTGCTCGTTCAACACCGCGAAGGAGGGCAGGAATGGGTCCATATCGGGAATCCGGGTTAGAATCTTTGGGTGCTACCCTTGGCTTACCCGCTAGCAGTCACGTTGTGGGGATCGGGGCGAGGCCGTGGCGTCACAATATAGGCTCAAATGCTGAACAAACCGTCCTCAATCCTCATCCTTATCCCCATCTATAACGACTGGGACTCTGCAGCCCTCCTTCTCCGCGACCTCGACACCGTATGCCGGCATGCAGGCCTCTCCCCAGAGATCCTCTTCGTTGACGATGGCTCGACGGAGCCGATACCTTCTTCCTTGTCTTCTGCCTCACTGGCCGCGATCCGCCGCGTCGAGAGCCTCCAGCTCCGAAGGAATCTCGGTCACCAAAGAGCTATAGCTGTCGGCCTAGCTTTCGTGCACGCGTCGCGTTCCTGCGATGTCGTGGTCGTCATGGACGGCGACGGAGAAGACAAACCATCTGACATTCCGCACCTGCTTGATCGCTTGTATGGCGAGGAGCGGGCCACAGTCGTCTTTGCCGAACGGACGAGACGTTCCGAGAATCTGGTATTCCGTATCTTTTATCGCTTTTATCGCATACTCCACAGGCTCCTCACAGGAGTCGCTGTCCGCGTTGGCAACTTCAGTGCCTTGCCCTATGCCGTGCTCGATAACCTCGTTGTGGTGTCCGAACTGTGGAATCACTATGCCGCCGCCGTCTTCAAGGGACGGCTACCATACACAACTGTTCCGACCGAGCGTGGCGGTCGGCTTTCCGGCCGATCATGCATGCACTTCACATCGCTCGTTGTTCACGGACTCAGTGCCCTCTCGGTTTACGGAGATGTTATGGGCGTACGCTTGCTGCTTATAGCAACCGCTCTCGTGGTATTTCTCGCATTGGGGATCTTGTCGGCCATCGTCATCCGATTGGCGACCACGCTCGCCATTCCGGGATGGGCGACCTACACGACCGGAATCCTTCTTTTAATTCTCCTTCAGATCATGATCATTGCTGTGCTCTTTGTCTTTACCATCCTCAGCGCCCGCGCCAGTCTGACCTTTCTCCCCATCCGTGACCATCGTTTCTTTGTCAAGCGTGTCCTGCGTCTCTTTCCGCATGAATCGTAATGTCAAGTACACCGGCACCGAACTCGATCTCTTTGCGGCCGCCACGACATGGAAGAGGTACTGGTCTTCCTTCATCACCCCATTTCTGAACGGCGATGTCCTGGAGATCGGCGCGGGCCTGGGCGCCAACGTGTCTCTCCTCTGCAGTAACACCGTGCGACGATGGGTTTCTCTGGAGCCGGATTTTACGCTATGCCGGCGGCTCCACGCGGAGCTCCAGCGACGCGGCCTGAGCCAAAGATGTCACGTCGTCCATGGAACATCATCAGATCTGCCGGAACACGATTACTTTGATGCGGTGCTCTACCTGGATGTTCTAGAACATATCACGGACGACGGCGCCGAACTGCGCCGAACGGTGACCCATCTGCGGCCCGGCGGCGCACTGATTGTCCTGGCGCCCGCACATCCCTGGCTCTACAGTGACTTCGATCGCGCCATCGGTCACCAGCGCCGATATACGAAAGCCGCAATGATCAAGGTGGTCCCTCTTGGGCTCACCGCGGAGTTCTTGACCTATCTGGATTCGGTCGGCCTGCTTGCCTCGGGTGCGAATCGATTGCTCCTGCGCCAGGCGATGCCCACATCCCGGCAGATCGTGATGTGGGACCGCGTGCTGGTTTCCTTATCCAGGATCGTCGACCCCCTCCTCCGTTACTCCCTCGGCAAGTCCTTACTTGGAGTCTGGCGGAAACTCGCCGGATAGTGACCACCGCGTCGCGGCTTCGGATGCCGATGGGCCGATACGGCCCTGACCCGAGGTCTTCCCGGTGGCTCGACAATCCCCGAGTCAGCCCCGAGGATTCTCAGCCGTGACGGTGCCCACGCTGGTGCCACGATGGGGCCGTGCCCGGTCCGGCGCCCTCGCACCGCCCGGCCCGCCCCGCCCCACCCGCACCCGCCGCCGTCGACCATAGGCCCTTGCTCGACTTCGCGCCCGCCCGGGACCGGAGTCCGCGATCGATGAAATGTTCCTGTGGGGGTCAAAACACCCGACGAACTTGAATCCCGTGGGGTTCGGCGTTGAGCCAACGGCACGCAACTACCGGAAACACGTAAGAAAGCGCGCGGCGCACCGTAAACACGGGTTCCGGAGCGGCAGCGAGCCGTCATCCCAGTCGATGAAGCCGTTCGCGAGCGCCGGCAGGAAGACCGCGGCGGCTCCGAGACCGGCTACCAGAGGGAGGATCCCGCGGCTCCATCCGAGCTTGGGCGCACCGCGCTGTCCATGTCCTCTTGGTCGGCCACCAAGGCGCGTCTGTCATGGCCGCACAGGGGCGGCACGGGTCGGGAACGCATTGACTCTCGGGCCTTTTGGCGCTTATAAAGAGTGGGACATGGCGAACCCGATCCCCCAGGGCGGCGGGGCCCCCGCCGAGGATCCGGGGGCGGCGGGCGTCATCAGACGGTACGAGGAGCGGCTGGCCCGGGATCCGGCCTCGCTGGCTTTCGCTCCCTTGGCCGACGCCTACCGCAAGGCCGGACGGACACGGGAGGCAATCAACCTTTGCCGCGAGGGGCTCGGGCGCTTCCCGCACTACACGACGGCGCGCCTGATCCTCGCCAAGGCGCACCTGGACGATGGCAACGCCGAGGGAGCGCTGGGCGAGCTCGGGGTCATCCTTCAGTCGAGCCCGAAGGACGCTCAGGCGCATCGCCTGACGGCCGAGATCCACCGCAGGGCCGGGCGGTGGGAAGAAGCGCGGCAGCATCTCGAGCGCGTGGTCAAGCTCGACGCGGGCGACCGGGAATCGCGCCTGCTGCTCGAGACGCTGGCCGCGGAAGGGCGCGCGGGGGACGGCTCGCCGCTGGGGCGGGTGCTGGCGGACGACACGTTCGCCACGATGAGCATGGGCGCCCTCTGCCTCGAGCAGGGACTCAACGACGAAGCGGCGCAGATCTTCCTGCGCCTGACCAGAAAGAACCCGGGCGATGCCCGGGCCCGCGCGGGCCTCGAAGAGGCGCTGCGGGCCAAGACCCAGAAACGGAAGGGACCATAACGTCATGCAGGTGTCCACGGCCGAGTTCAAGAAGGGGCTGAAGATCCAGTTCGACGGGCAGCCGTATAGCATCGTCGACTTCCAGCACGTCAAGCCCGGCAAGGGCGGCGCCTTCGTGCGCACCAAGCTCAAGCACATGAGGCAGGGCCGCGTCATCGACAACACCTTCCGGGCCGGCGAGAAGGTGGAGCTGGTCGACTTCGAGGACAAGCACATGCAGTACCTGTACAAGGACGACCGCTACCACTTCATGGACACGGAGACGTACGACCAGATCTCGCTCTCCGCCGAGGAGGTCGGCGATGCGCGCGACTTCCTCAAGGAGAACACGGACGTCGACATCCTCTTCATCGACGGCAGCCCGGTGACCGTCGAGCTGCCGACTTTCATGGAACTCGCGATCACCAAGACCGACCCGGGCATCCGAGGCGACA